>ERZ808240.41-NODE-41-length-160223-cov-10.228429_pt1 | contig 160223 bp, 153 predicted proteins | sample MGYA00521084_ERZ808240 | MGnify/ENA primary metagenome ERZ808240 (study PRJEB31516, sample SAMN03275571) | gut metagenome | biome: mammalia-associated habitat; material: feces | host: Papio cynocephalus | place: Kenya | collected 2012-08-06 ...
AATCTTTTCAGTAACGATAACAATATCGTTCTTGTTTTGTTTTTTATGAATAACTATGCTTATGACCTAGTACAGTGTCTCGTACTCATACTCATAAGCATACTCAGGGTATACATCTCCCTGATACTGAGCCTCTGCATACTCATATCCGCTACAAGCCTCTACGCTCATAGCAGCTGCAGATTCGATTGACATACCGTCATTAAGATTTCTTTCAAAGTTCGCAATAATGTTTCCCATAGTTTCTTCCTCCTGATTTTGCGTGGCTGTGCTTTTGTGCTACAGCAGTTATTTTTTATCATCCTCATTTTGGCGACGAAGTCGCCAGGAAGAAAACCTGACTATTGCCAGGTTTTTACACCGTTCATGACGATTTCGTTATTGGTTACCGAGTACACAATCTGTTCGATTGGTTTCTTGCTTTTCTTGGCGTAACGCATACATTCTGCTGTACCACCTTTTGCCTGTAACCATGTATCATCTTTATACAGAGCAATTACAAAGTCGGATGCCTGCAGCATTTTATGATTACGGTCAAACAGAGCCTGGATGATAGCAGATGAATCATATAATTCCTGTCTTAAGTATCTTACTGTATCTGCTTTTTCAATCATAGCATGGTATTCAGCCTGACTGAACATTCCTGTCTCTTTCCACTGCCGTTCCTGTCCCTTGAATGGAACATATACGATATTCTTGATTCCAGTTCTTTCGGACTTTAAGAGTTCGACAGCCTGAAATGCAATCTGGTCAAATCCCTGTGCTCCGCCTGTGATAAAGGTTGTTACATTCTGTGTATCATATAGGTGTTTCAAATAATCTTTGAGCTGGATGATAAATGATTCATAGCTCTTCGGATTATATCCATATGCATATCCCAGTATGTTCTTCGGTCTTGGTCCTGTAAAGCAAGCTGTTTTTGTATTCACAATCATGTCCTCCTTATTATGTGCGTTTTATTCGTATTAAAATCAACGGGATTCAGGGATAATTTGCCAGCTTGCTGGCAGCAGTCATTCACATTGCTTGAACATATATTAAATATGGTTTCATATTGGTCAAAAAAAGACCATAAAAGTGTTGACAAATGGTCATTCATCCAGTATAATAAAACCATAATCTTCATAAATGAACATTGTGACAGAGTTATGGAGAACATGCATAAAATTTTATATAAGAAAGGAAGAAAGAATATGGCAAAAGTAGCACAGAATATGGAACGATATCGTGTTTCTGTTCCACCAAATGACAAAACGGTTCTGGAATGGATAAAGGCACAGTCAAATCTGTCTTTCTCTTTCAGAGAACTTGTGAAAGATTTTGTTGGTACTTATGGTATTGTTGATGTAACCTGTATGAATGTTACACCAGGTTCCAAATTGGTTTCAGAATTAAACGGGTATACGCCTCACCCTGGTCGTCCCGTTGGTCTGGATTCTCGTACATCTGTATTTGATACAGATATGACTTCAACTAAGATTCAGTCTCAACCTGAGGTTTTAGATAAATCGGATTCAAATCCGTTTGTTTCTGAATCAGTTCATGTTAAAGTTGAAGATGATATTGAGGATAAGGTTAAGAATAAAGTTCAGGATAATGCTCAGGTTCATACTGGTTCACAGGATAAAATCCTGTCTAAGACTGAGGTACAGATTCTTAATACTGAAACGAATACAACAGATACAGGTTTTGTGCAGGTTGTTAAGCCTGAACAGGAATCTCAGACTACACCAGTATCTGATACAGTGCCTGTTGCATCACCTGCAACCGATTCAGATGGATTTGTAGACCCTGATTCATTTTTCAGTCATTAAAGTTGAATATGATATTTAAAATTAAGTGAAATTAAATTAAAATCAGAAAGGAATTAAGAATATGGATAAGAATATTATTGTAGCAGGAATGGATATTGGAAATGGTTATGTAAAGGGCGTGACATTCTGTCAGGACAAGGCAATGCCGATTGATATTCCATCAGGTGTAGCCTATGTGACAAAGCCGAATGAGATTAAGACAAGAACAGAAGAGGCAGGAGCTGTTATCTCGGACATCTGCAATCAGATGGATGCATCCTTTGATTCTGTATTGGTAAAAGATAATAACCGTCGTCTGTTTGGTCTCCGTGGTATCATGTCTGGCATGGCATTGGAAGAGTTTGATGTGTATTCGCATTTGTCAAAGGCAAAGCAGGATTTATCAGGAATTTTGATTCTCGGTTGCATTGCAGGACGTGCTCTGCAGGACTATTATGATGCAAATCATATGCTGCCTGTGGATTTGGTACAGGTACATACCCGTGTTTCTTTAGCACTTCCGATTCGTGAGTATAAGAAATACAGAAAAGAATATGCTGACCGTTTGAAGTCTGCATCCCATCTTGTAATGATTCATAACTTTGAGCAGCCTGTTCGTATTTCTATCACATTTGATGATGTTCAGGTACTTGCCGAGGGTGCAGCTGCCCAGTATGCTATCAATGCAGAGGGTGAGCCTTTGATGAACGCAATGTTAAATGACCTTAAACGTATGGATAGTGCAGATGCATCTGTTCTTGCTGATATTACGGCTGCAGATATCCTTGCTGCAGAAAATACAGTCGGTATTGATATCGGAGAGGGTACAGTCAATTTTCCTGTATTCCAGAATGGAAAATTTGATACGGATGTAAGTGATACTTATGACCAGGGTTATGGTTCAGTTATGAATCGTGTACTGGACAGACTGCAGGATATGGGATGCCCGTTCAACACAAGAAAGCAGCTTGTGGAATACTTGCAGAAAGAGCCGTCTCCATTAAAGAGAAATGCCTATAACAAGATTAAGAACATTGTAGATGAAGAGACAACGGCATTTGTGAATGAGATTAACATGCGTTTTGTGAAAGTTATGAGCCGTGTTGGTGCATTTACAGAGGTTGTGTATGTTTACGGTGGTGGTGCAACGCCAGTTCGTGACTTTTTATATCCAGTGCTGCTTGAGACATCTAAATCATTTGGTGATGGGGAAATGACATATCCAATCCTGTATCTGGATTCCAGATATTCCCGTTACTTAAACCGTGAGGGATTGTTCTTTGTAGCAAAGAAAGTTGCAGGGCTTGTTTAAAATATTTATCAAGATAAGAGGTGAATTATTATGAAGATTTCAGTAAAGGTTACGGTAGACAATGCAAAAGACCATGAAATTGTAGAGCTTTCGAGAATCATTAACAAGGATTCTGATATCAATATTGTTCTTGGTGAGATTCTCTATGGAGCTGAGATTCAGTGTCATAAGTTCAATACAGGTTTTGTTTACGATAAGATTTGTTCGGACGTGAAGTTAAAGTTCAAGGCAGGAAAGGGCCAGGTACGGACAGTAGAGCAGTATGCTCATGGTGATGTAGTGATTTTCGTCAAGATTGTTTAATCTTGACATTGCCTAAATCTGAATTTAAAAAAAAGACACCAGAATGAATTGTCATTCTGGTGTCTTTATGTATTATATTATTTTATGATTGTTTACATCTTAGTTATGGATGTTGACGTAGGTATCCAAAATGCTCTTTGTTACCTGCTCTCTCACATCTGCATTGAGCGGATGAGCAACATCGACATACTTCTCGTTACCATCCTTATCCTTAATCTTACGGGATGGCATCGAGATAAACAATCCCTTTTCACCGTCGATAATCTTAATATCATGTACGACGAATGCATCGTCGATTGTGATAGTTGCTGTACCAACGATTTTACTCTTGTTATCCTGCTCCTTGAATCTTCTTACTCTAATGTCCGTGATGTTCAACTTACTCATGGTTTCACCTTTTTAACCTTTCTTTTTGTACTTTACTATTCGTCTGTAAACTAGCCCATCTTACAAGTCGGTTTTGAAAAGCATTACTCTGGCAATCAGAGTTATACATGCTTGCCAGAAGAGATTTGCCGACAAAGTCGGCAAAAAACAAGCCAAGTCGGAGACTTGGCATAGCTTATACAATACCTAAGACATATCAGAGAAAAAAAGAGAGAAAAGAAAGCATATGTCTTTCTCTTCTCTCTTTTTTCGTGGACAATCACCTATTCTATCCCATTATTGCATGTACGGTTCACACATTTGGCCGAATGTGTAACATCATATACAATTCATAACAGACACCTGGATTTTTATTGTGATTTTCCACATGCATGCATTTTTCTTTTTTTTTCTTTTATAATCTCTTTATATCGTGATTACAGTCACGATGCTTTATAAACGCCTACCTAGTCGATTTAAAGCTGTAATGGTCTACTTTGTCCAGGGTATCTGATGGACATTCAACCCATTAAATCAACTAACATATGTTGTGTTATCACCAGCAGCGTCATTTGGTGCACATCATATGATTTCTTTCATCTGCAGTTTGGCGACGAAGTCGCCAAAACAGGGGATAGAAGTAGATGCGGAGCCGATGTGCCAAGTCGGAGACTTGGCATGGCTTATACAATGCCTAAGGGTCTTAAATTAAAAAAAAATCCAAGGCGGTTAGCCAATGTCATTAAGTTAAGACCATTTACAGGTCTTGACACATAAAATGACATTACTACCTACTAAATATCTATTTAGTTAAGACGGTCTAAAAATCAAACAGACCACTGTTATTAAACTCTTTGACAACAGCATCATAGCGTTCCTGCTGCAATGATGTAATTGTCGTAGAGTCTTTTTTGTTTTTATGTATTACACGAATGATTCCCTGCTTTTCATGTTTGTGTATTTCTGCCATTGGGATGTCTTTTAACATTTTCAGGCGTGGACAGTTACGAGTGTCACACTCATGTCTCATCAGCATGTTCTGTGTGACATACCCATGATAGTGGGAGCAGTACGCTACAGGGAAATGTGTAAAGTTCCCATCTATCATCATGTAAAGATTTTCCTGATACTCTACATGCTTATTATTTCTTCGTCTTCTTCTTTTCTGTGCACTACGGTCACCTTTTCCCTTGTGGCCTTTGCTGTTCTTGTTTTTTACAACATAGTTCTTCTGTGCTTTCATACAATACCTCCTGTGTGTTGATTGTTTTATTCTTCTCGGTTAAGTTCCAGTTCTACCAGCATGTTCTTACTTGCCATGTACTGTATAAGTTTGCTGATTTCAAGAAAACGGCGGTTATCATCATACTTTTTGAAGTTTGATACCTGTCTCATGAACCATGAATAGGTATCTGGTTCTTCACCCATATCACATGGATTTTCTGAATCAGGAATCAGTCCCATTTCATATCCTTTCTGGATATAAAACAATAGAGTTCCCTCTGCCTGATTTACAGCACTGTGTTTTTGGTTTTTTCTCATGTTAAAACCCCTTTCTTAATTTTATTTATTACAGTGACACTATTACAGTGACACAACTGTGAATCGGTCGTCCAGTCTTGATTCACATAATGGTTTCACCTGTGTTTCCCATGACAAGCCACCATTGGCACAACCTGGTTTTGGTAGATAGCACTTTGTGATGTTCTGCTTATCACACAGGTCAATCAGTTCAGATATTGACTGGTTGATTAAGTTCAAATCACTGTTTTTCCACCATGCATTCTTGGTCGGAAAGGCAATGACTCTGTAACCAAATTGGCATATGCCAAAATCAAATACATGGTTGCCATGTGTCTTTATGTTAGAGCCAAGCTGTTTACTTAGACTCTGGCCATTTGTCTGCAGGAAGTTATTCGCTGTCTTTGCAATTCCTGCACCCATGACAGCCTCACCGTTTTGTTTTACAATGCCGTTTGTGGTGACACAAATGGCCTCATTTGCAGACGGGTTCGGTAATTCATAGATATTTACGTGTTCCAGAATTTTCATATATAGCTCACTCCTTTTTTTATTATATTTGTTGTTCATACCTAATCTGGCAGCAGAGCTGCCATAAGATGGCTTGTCGTAAGGACACAAAATAAACACTTGAAAAATTTTGGCGTTTATGATATGATTCAGAATCATAGATAATAAATTTTAGTAAACGAATTTCATGTATATCATAGTAAAACGAAGTCAATTTGGTTTAAGAAAACATGAATACATAATTTTAACGAGACTTGTGAATCATATGTTTTCACTCCAATGAAACAACAAAGAAAAAAGAGGCCTGCCATCCAGGTCTCTTTTTTTTATTTAAAAACTTGATAAATGAATCGTTTTATATTATAATAAATGTGCTTGAAAAACCAACAACATAAAAGTAAACTGGTACGGATTGATTTTTTAGAAAATTTTTATTTGTATCAGTTTATTTTTATGTTTTTGTTGCAATTTTGAGCAAACTTGTGTATAATTGAATTTGTTCATATATGAAGTTTTTATATATTATATAAATCAAGAAAGGATGACGAAATTCATGATACATACAAATACAAAACCGCATGTTGTGATAAAGGATGTAGTGAGCAGATTATATGATAATACAGATATGAAATATCTGGTGAGCCATGATAGGATTCAGATGGCAAAACTGTCCGCCTGTCTGGATGAAATGAGAGTGTATCTCCAACTGATGCAGAAAGTGGTTTCATGTGAGACAATTTATGTACTTGCACGGACACTATTACAGTTATATACACCTGACCAGATATCTAATTTTTATATAGCAGAGCGGGTGGAATCAGAGACAGATGTTTTATACAAGATATACAGCATGAGTGGTTCTATTCGTTTTGATGTCACTGTTGAACGGGATGAAACCTGTTTCCATACAGGTATTTTAATGGACATCCCCCTGTAGATAACCAGAGAAAGGTGTGTTTTACTTGAGATTACATTCAAAATCAAAAACAGGATTCAAACTTTTTGGAAGAGTGTTGAGTCGAAATCAAAAAACCAGGAACTTGAGGTTCATATTGTTTATCATAACGATTTTTATTATTCTGTTATGTGGACTTCTGATACGGTTTAAGGTTCCATATGATTCCCATGTTACTGCAACTGTGATTGATTATCGGACCATTTCTATCGAAGATGAGCAATCAGATGTGTATGTTAGTAAGTCTGTAATTGTTCCCGTATATGATTACATGTATGATGGCAGAGAATATACGGCAGCAGGTAATGGAAAAGTGATTTATGATTCCATGGATGATGCTGCAGCTCATATTGGAGATACAAGAAAAGTTTATATTCAGGATAAAAATCCTGATGTGCTTTATGAATCCATATCTGCATTACAGGTTGTATGCGTTATCACTATGATTCTTGGTACGATTGCACTGTTTGGATATTGTTTCATGTTTGTGTGTGACCGATTTTTTGGATATGCAGAAGATAATATCAGTCTTGTAAGTCTGGATAATAAGTGAATACATTGTGATGGGTAACTTGAAAATGATTTAAGATTAAGATTTAAGTTAAAATTAAGATAAGAGGTTATGAAATTACAATGAGACAATTTATATTTTTTATGTTCTAGGCTATGTATACGATTGTAGCAAATATCATTGATGATGGTTTTGCTAACAGGATGAGCATAGATGCAGTGATTGCATACGGTAGTTTTCTTCCTATAATATGGACATTGCAAAGTTTTTATAATATCGGTAAGTATGCTTACACAAATACAATGGAACATCCAAAGACATGTATGTTGCTTGGGCTTGGCATAAATATCATATCTATAATTGTACTGCTGCCTGTATACAAATATCTTCATGTAATATATGATTTATCTGATACACAGATACATATTTTCAATAATCTTTTACTGGTTTATCTCCTGACTACACCGCTTAGACAGTTGGGAGATTTTCTTTATCTGGATTTAATGTATGAAATGAAGAGTAAAGTCGTGCTTATTGCAGATATATTATTCTGGGTGATAAATCTGGTGCTTGATTTGATAGTGTTTTTAAGAGGGATGCCTGTATGGTATCTGATGATAACAACAGCAATCGGATATTTTGTGTATGATTGCTATCTGTTTCGGGTATCAGGGATTCTGAAAGATAAGCTGGAACTGTCTTTTTTGAAAACAGCATTTAAAAAGGGTTCAGATATTGTAATAGACAGATTAACAGGAAAGGTTGCAACTTTAGTATATGGTTCCCTTGCAAGCAGACTTCCAGAACAGCAGTATGCTTTGCATTGTATTGTATATGGTGTTATTTGTAATTGTGAGGAGTTTACAAATAATTTTAATATTTATTGTAGGGCAAGATTGAATTTATTATCTAAAAATATTAAGCACGGTGGCATGATTTTAATTAAAAAATACGGGATAATTCTTATAGGTATCGTGTATGTTATGAGTGCAGGATATTTATTCTTATATCATGGAAAAGTGAGTTATATGGCTTGTCTGCCTTGGTTATTGCTTTATATGTCGGACTTTTTCAGTTTGATGTTTTATGAGAATTTCAAAGCAGTGCTTAGTTGTTATAGTAGAACCGATTATTTAAGATATGGTGGCCTGTTCGGTGTGCTTGTAAGGATTCCGTATACTTATATTATGTTCAGACTTGGAATAGGATTGTTTGGATTTGCAACAGCATGTACGCTTGATTTTGCAGTAAGGTCTGTTTATTTTTATAAAATGATAAACCGATGTGAAAATGATACAAAAATAAAAGTACAGGAATCTTGATAAATAAAATATCTTGACATAAAATTTAAGTTATATTATTATAATGACATAGGGTATGCTATAAAGATATTCTTTCTTTTCAATCAATTACCAAAGGTGCATGATGAATACCTGATACGGTGGTGCGTATCAGGTATTTTTATTTTGTGTAAAATAATTGGCATTTTTTGGATATTCATGCTATAATCCATGTATCATAATAAAAAGGAGTGAAATACATATGAAACCAAAGGCTGTAAAATCTGTGGTTCCAAAAGCTGTGCAGAACTCAAAGGGCTATCAGGAACGACAGAAGAGTAAGAAAGAGGCGAACAAACAGACTTCTACACTTGCAACTGCAAATATGGCACATTTGAATGACCAGTATGAGAACGCAAGAACACATTACATGATTCAGCAGGCAATCCTGTCCAAGATGACAGAGTATGTGGATGCGTACAGGACATCTGAGGATGTGTCGGTCAAAGAGAATGTTAATAAGTATCGTACCATTGAGATTCCGTTGTGTAAGCAGATTATGGAACAGGAACGTCAACGTATGGATGCTTTGAAAAAGCAGATTGACGAGGGTAAGGAGCCGTCTTATTTTGATGTGGATGATATCCCTGAGGATGGAGAGTTTGATGCATCGGCAGAGGATGTGCCAGAAGATGCAACGCCAGAGGAACGTAAAAGTTTTCTTGCAAGAAGAAAAGAGGCATTTGAAACAGCAAAGGCGGAGAAATTGCAGCAGCGTGAGTCCCATAAGAATGAGTTTGGTGATGCCTTTTCAAAGAACAGTGAGGCACTCATGAACTATCGTGATGCTACATCAGGTATGCGTAAGCTGATTACAAATGTTAATGACCTTGATGTGTCTGACCCTGATTTTGCGAGCAAACTTGCAGATATTCGTTCTACACTTGCTATGCATCAGGATGCAGTCGCATCAAACGAAGATGCATTTAAGGCATCTTATACGGATATGCAGACATCCCATAATGAGTATCTTGATACGATTGGTATCTCCAAGAAATACAGAATGTCAAGTATTCATAATGCAATGCAGACATTTGTGGATAAGCGTAAGAGTGAGTTTGCTGAATCCATGAAAAATGTCAAGGATGATGTGTCTGATGAGCTTGATACAGGTGTAGAGAAGTTCAGTGACTTCAAGGTAGATATGAAAGACAAAGCGAAAGATATTCAGCATAAGGCAGTGAGCACTGTTGGAAAAGTTGCAAAGGTTGGTAAAGTAGTGAAACAGAAGTTTGCGAAAACACCGAAGACAGGTTCTCCTGTTATGGATGAGGTAATCGAAATCGGAGACGAAATACCTGTAGCTGATGTTGAGGCAGATGATGTGATTGATGTTAATACAGAAACAGAGGCTAAAGGTGGACAGACGCAGATTTTATCTGAGGCTGAACTGAGTGCAATGGATAAGAGTGAGAAAGAATCGCCTGAGGTTCTTGCTAAGAAACATGACGAGCGTGTTGCTATGGCAAAGTCAATGCCTGCATCAGGTGAGAGTCCTGCACCTGCACAGGAAACACATTTGCCAAATGGACGACCACTTCCTGAGATGAAACAGGAGACTGCTGTTGAGTATGAACATGAGGTATTGGCATAAAGGGTATTAGCATAGAATTTATATTAAACATAAAACTATTAAAAATCTGTCGTAAAAATTACGGCAGATTTTTTATTGTGAAATCATATATGATTTTTATTATGAATCAAATTATAAGAAGATTAAAAGTCTGTCGTAATTTTTACGGCAAAATAATTATTGTCCATAATCTTGATAAATCAGCACTTTTGTGGTAAAATTTGTATATTATATTTTAAGTGCAAAGGAGAATAAATTATGGCAAGAAATTATAGTTCTGATACACCAAATATGTTTGGCACAAATCCAAGTGCTGATTTCAGCAATCCAAATCCACCACCTTATCCGCCTTATCAGAATCAAAGTATGAATCCGATGAATCAGATGAATCCAAATAATAATTTTGGTGGTCCACCGAAAAAGAGTAAAGCCTGGATTGGAATCCTGGTTGGGATAATCGTGTTACTTTTATGTGCTGGTGGAATTTTGTTCATCATGCGATTGATACCTGACCATGGTTATGCTGATAGGGACAAGGTTGTTGACATGCTGATTACATCTGTCAATAAAGAAGACGAAGATACTTTCCGAAATTGTTTTCCCGATGACAAATTTTTAACAGATAACAGTAATGATGCGATTGAGGAACTTTATGATACATTGATTGGTTCGGGTATTGAATTTAATAAGAACTCTATGCGTATCATTGATGAAACAAAGGTATCCGAATCCGAAATGCAGTCGAAATACAATATTCGTGCAAAGAACGCCGTTACACAACGAGTGTCAATCTCATTTACGCAGACTGTAATGGGCACGGAATATTATGTTTCTGAGGAGTTTGATATCACTACTGGTAAGTATTTCAAGAAATGGTTTGTGTTTGAGTTTGTATCATATCCTGAAACAGCGGTATTGGAAGATGATATTCAGCTTTATACAACCGAAGCGGATAATACTACAGAAACGGAAACAACAACAGAGGAGAGTACAACTGCAACAACAGAGCAGCCAAACACTCTTAATTTTGCAGACATCACCACAGGAAATGTGAGTATTAACGGTAACTCATATACCCTGCCGTTTGAATATAATAAGATTTCAGATAGTTATACATTTGATATCAACAATTATGATTTGACAGATTATGGTGACTCAAGTTCAGATAATTCAGATAAAACTATTCTGGAACCAGACGCTACATTGTCTGGAATCTATCTGACACCCGTTGCACACCCTGACTCATTCCTATACTTTGGTATCAATCTCTGTAATCCTACCAACTCTGAAATTGGGGTGTATGACGGATATATCTACGGATTTGACATTGATATCGACGATAAATACACAACAGACCCTGATTTGATTGTTGCTGGCGGTGGAACATGGGGCATGACAGAGGCTCAGATTTGCAATTTGTATGGCAATCCTGAGGAAGATAATGTGTACAGAAGTGATGACAGTGACTATGTGACATATACATATTATGATACAGATGCAGATGGTATCGAGTATACACTAAAATTCACATTTATGAATGATTCAGTATCAAGTATTTCTTATCGTATGGACTAAAAATATTGACAATATTTTATGTATATGCTATATTCATACTATAAATTATTTTTTTCATCAAGTTTATCTTCCAAAAAAGGCGGTATCACAGGAAATTGTGACCGTCTTTTTTATTTGTGTTTATTTTTGTATAATTATGCTCAAAAATGTTGATAAATGAGCAAAATATGATATAATAAATATAAATAATAAACAGGAGATGAAAAATAAATTTATGAAACACAGTTCAAACTCTTTATTAAATGATAAATTCACAGTCGGAAAAAATCTTGTTGGCCGATTTCGGTCATTACGCCCTCTTTATATATTGACGGGTAATTCTGATTCAACACAGGGAGACGTTTATTGTCCTGTATGTGGCACAATCAGCAAATGTGCACCGTCACCAGCGAAAACAAAACAGTGTCCATTTTGTAATAAAAAGTTTTCATCCGTGAAATTTGAGGTCGGACATTTCATGAATCAGATTTATGTCTGTCTGAATGTAAGTCCAGATAAGCAGAAAAGCACGATGTGTTTTGGTGTGATTGAATATCCTGCTTATCTGGCTGTTTCACGCTCGGAACGGGATGGTCATTTAAGGGCAATTCGTCTGGTTGGTATTCATAGAAAAGTGATTATTTTATATGATACTGATACGGGTGATTATTCAAAACAGACTTGGAGTGAGAAACACTGTACGTCGTTTAATTTAGAAAAGAGAATGACTTATTATATGCAGGATTTTACGGATTCGGAATATAAGAAAGATGAGCTTGTACGTGTGGGAATTGATAGCACATGCCATAAGTGTGGACTTCATTCTTACAATGTGCCAGATTATCTCAGCGGTGGTATCTATGCCTGTACAACTTCTGTAAAAAAGACAGTTCATTCTATTTTTCAGGAGTACATATTATCAGATATTTTAAATGAAATGGGACTGATTGATTTAAAATCATATTTGTTTGCATGTCCAGATTATTCTAATGCATACACGGCTACGGTTTATCTAAGATATCCTGTTGTTGTCCGCAAGGTATTTCAGCTGTTTTATGATTGTTATGGTACGGACATGATGCAGCGTGGTATGCAGGATGAATTTTGGACTTATCTTGGTTTTCAGCTTGGTTTCATTATATGGTGCTGCAAATATGACAGATTCATCAGTAAGCTGATGAGTTCACCGACTGAGGATTTGTATGACCAGCAGATTGACTATTTGATAAACAAGACATTCAGGCGTAAACAGGAGACATATCAGCTCATTAAGAACAATCCACTTGCCGTATGTATGTTATGGTATACTTATCAGCTTGGATTCCGTAATCTTGATTTTGTATCATCATTGATTACCCAGGGAAAATGTGCTCAGAATATGTATGGGTCATCATTTGCGGATAATGTGACAGCTCTTGGTTATCTTTTATCTGAACGTACTCATCCAGTTAAAGTATTTTTCAGGCATGCAATACGGGAGCGTGGTGAAGCAGATGTTGTGGATGATATTTTGAAGTCAAGCGGTGTTATACATCCAGATGATGTGATTGATTTCAGGCATTTGCTTGGCATTTATACAAAACTTTATAATAATAAATATGACTTTGATTCTTACAAGAAAATAAACGGTGTGTCCATCTATAGTCTGCCGTTTGATACACTTGGTGATGCTTTATCTGCATTAAATTCTTGATTTATATTGTTGATAAATGAGTAATTTTGTAGTATTATGGATGCATGAGTGCTGGTAATAATTAGCATTAAATTTTAAATAAATCAAATAAAGGAGAAGTTATTATGGAGAAAGAAACACAGTTTGTGAATAAGAAAGATGTACAGGCAGCAGATACCCGTATTGTATATGATATATTTGCTATGGTGATTGATACTGTACATGAGAAAGGTCCTGCATATGAATTAGAAAATCCATCCGTAGGATTTGAAAAGGCATTTTCCATGGGAGAGTTTGCTGATGTTCCAAAATTAGTTGTGGATGCCATGAAAGTATCAGCTGGTAAGTATAGTTGTTTCTGGCATGGTAATCATTTTATGCAGGCAGGTTATGTTCTTGGTAATATGCTGCAGGCGATGTCTGATTCAGATGTTCATGCACTTACAAAGCAGATTATGGATATGTCCTATGTGATTCCGATACCTGTACTTGATACATATTCAGATGTGTTTGAATCTTATATCAATGTGGCTGCAGTTGAGTATGACGCACATACAGAAACCGAAGTGATGCAGTACGATACTCAGGATGCCATGGATTCAGACAATACAGATGATACTGATACAAATGATTCAGACGTGGTAGATAATACAGAACCTGATGTGAATGTATCAGAACCAAAGCATGAAAAGCGTACAGATGCAGAAATGGTTGATAGTATGGATGATGAGGAAATGAGAGCAGCAGCGGAGAGAGTTCTTGCCTCAGATGGTTCCAGATTTCAGCATGATGGTGCAACAGTAGATGATATAAACCTGGTGCCAAAGACAAATCCATATGATACCCTGAAACATCAGATTAAGGATAAGTCAACAAGAATTGCAGTAAGTACAGAAAATAATACCGATAATGCAGAGGATTCAGGAGATTTTGAGTAAAGTACAAAGGAGTGTGAAACATATGGCAAGACCAAAGAAAGACAGTCGTTGTCTGAATACACATATTGATTCATCTGTTTATATGGCAATGACTGAGGTGTGTGATATGCTTGGACAGACGAAAACACTTGCAGTAGAACGTGCATTAGCCGATTATGCAAAGAAGAATCTGCCACCTGATAAGCTGGCAAAGTACGATTTTGCATCGGATGCTGTCACGAATTAGATAAGGGGGTTTTATTATGCAGAGTGCATATTATGTTGCAAATCAGTTTGACAGATTATATCAGGATGTGTTTAATCCTGATAACAGTATTAAGCCGTGTGGCCGTAATACAACAAGAAAACTGATTGAGTTTGCAAATTATCATTTTTCAAAGAGTGGGGTTGCAGATTCTTACGGAAATGAGGAAACGGGTTATATTTATGTAGATGATATGATTCGATTACATGATAAACTGATGCGAGGTGATGGTAATGGCAGTAGCACCAACTAATCACAGGGTAACGGCTACAATCCCTGATAAGAAATATATGATGCTGCAGTATTGGGCAGATAAAAAAGGTATTTCCATCAATGAGTATGTAAATGATGCCATTGACCATATGATTGCGTATGAGAACAAAGATTATGACCTGCCTGATTTGGAGCAGGCAAGACTGAATCAGCTGATTGATAATATGGCTGTATTATCATCCAATATACATAGCCTGGAAAATGTGATTACATCAGGTTTTGATTCTCTTCTTGGTCTTGTAAAAGGTGATAACTACCTGTTGGAGCATGAAGATGGTGAGATTTAGTTTTGATATATAAAAGAAAGGTGGTGAGAGAATATGCCTTTGGACATGAGTAAGATAGATGCAATGGCCAGAAGAAATGTGAGAAGACATGAGGAACAGGTATCTGGTTCTAATCACATGGAACAAACGGATGCATTTATCAAAGATGCTGTTTCAAAATTAGAATCTGAATCAAAGCCTGAATCCGATACAAAATCCGTACAGAAACCTGTACAGGAATTTCATGAAGAAAAACCTATAAGGCCAGAACCAGTTCCTGTTACACAACCTGCAGATAATACTAATCAGGCAGATGACGATATGGATGAACAGGAGCGGCTGGAACGCACGATTGATGAGGATAACAGTGCCATTGAGGAATCAGAATATCAGTTTCCAAATGGTGTCTATAAATATGGAGATACCCAGTATAATTATGAAATGCATACAGAGAGTGATGAGCCTGACCCTGATGTTCCCAGTCCGCTTATGGATGGAGTCAGCGAAATAGATGATGTTGATGTTGCCGATACTGATGACAATGATACCTATGAGGCTGATACCACAGATAAAAATACTGTGACACCAGAAGTGGCACCAGAATCCCAGATTGCAAATCCAGATATTCCAGAGAGGAATACGGATATTCCTGATGGGAATATTGTAGAAAATCAGGCAACAGATTCGTATGTATCTGAATCAGTGGCGGCACCTGTGACAAGAAGTGTGACAATGCGGACGAATATAAATGATATACCACAGGCAAGACCCGTCATGCAGCAAAAGCCAAGGTCTGCAGTTCCACGGATTCCATCTGAAAAGAAAGACACCCGTGTGAGAAAAGAGTCATTTAAACGGCCACCATCCATCCGAAATGACCCGAAGAATACGATTGCTGTACCATCGTTTCCAAAAGGATTGATGCATGAAGTTCGTAATGTTTATCGGGATGCGGCGAACAATTCGGATGCATTGGCTGCATTTGTGTACGCACAGCTTGGAAATCCTGATTTACCGATAAGTGATGATATCAGGGAGCTTGTAAGGACAGGTGATGGTGATAATACACTTGTGAATATGGAGCAGAGGATGCGTAAATTAGAGGATTTGATGTATGCTATGAATGATTTACTTCGTGAAATGGAACTTGCAATCGCATATGTTGCGTTTGACCGTGTTGGTTTCAGGCGAGATACACCAAATTCACCAGCAGACATCAATTTTCTTGAGAATGGTATGTCGGATGCAATCCGAAAACTTCGGACGGATGCTGCAAGAAAGAAAGTATGGGATAACAGTGAGAATGGTCGCCCTATACGATAAAAATAACACAAAAAACAAAGGAGTATATATTTATATGAAAATTTTATTATTTATTTTGCTTATTATTATTTTGGTTGGAGTTTTCAGCTCTATTCGTATTGTACCTCAGACTTACGTCTATATCATCGAGCGTCTCGGTAAGTATCATACTGAGTGGGGTGCAGGTCTTCATCTTAAGGTTCCGTTCATTGATTCTGTTGCAAACAGAGTATCATTAAAAGAGCAGGTTCTTGATTTTCCACCACAGTCGGCTATTACAAAAGATAATGTAGCCATGCAGATTGATTCGATTGTATTTATGAAAGTTACGGATGCGAAGATGTTTACATATGGTATTTCCAATCCTGTTGTAGGTATTGAGAATCTTGCAGCTACAACACTTCGTAATATCGTAGGTAGTCTTGATTTTGATGCTACACTGACAAGCCGTGATGTTATTAACTCAAACATGGAAAGTGCGATTGATACGGCAACCGACCCTTGGGGTATTAAGGTCACCAGAGTAGAAGTAAAGAACATCCAGCCACCAAGAGATATCTTAGAGGTGATGCAGAAACAGATGACTGCAGAACGTGAGAAGAGACAGGCAATCCTTGAAGCAGAGGGTTACAAACAGGCTGCCATTACCCATGCAGAGGGTGATAAACAGGCAAAGATTCTTGCGGCCGAGGCAGAAAGGGATGCACAGATTGCAGTGGCAGAGGGACGTGCAAAGTCAATCGAGCTTGTGTACGAGGCTGAATCCCGTGGTCTTGCGAAGTTAAATGAGACAGGTGTACATGCTGATGTACTGAAATTAAAGTCGATTGAGTCCATGAAAGATATTGCTGATGGAAATGCTACAAAGATTTATATGCCGACTGATTTGATGGAGACGATTGCAGGAAATGGTATTGTCGGTGATGCTCTTGGCATTAACAAAACCATTGGTAATCGAAAGCTGATACCTGAATCAGATGGTATTAAACATGCACCTGTAGGGACATCAAGAATTGCGTCACAGGCAGTTGCAACAGGTGACCAGACACAGAAAGAAATTACAAGAAAATATTCAGGGAACAAAGTTCCCCGTGAATAAATATAAATAAAGGAGTGATGAATTATGCCAGTTGCACCAACAACAAAGAAACCAACACCAACTACATGGGATAGATTAAAGACAAATCGCCCTGAGGTGTTCAAACACATGCGTACTGCAATCGAGACACCTGTTACAAACATGCAGAAACGAAATGAATCTGCAATGCGTGTCATTTCAGAATTAAATGATGAGGATTTTGGTGCCGTGTTTAAACAGTCGTTACAGACTGTTGCACAGGAAGACGCAAAGCATCGTGAAGATGTCAAAAAGACAATGGATGAGACTGCAAAAACCGTGCATGATTTTACAACAAATTTCAGAGACATGATTGAGGACAGTATTAAGAAACGGGCGGCGGCAAAGACGGCAAGCAAATCAGCCTCTGGACCTACTTATCCGTAAAAAGGAGTGATGATGGATGCTTTCTATGCAGCATGTATTATGTACAAAATTGCATGAAAATGATGATTTAAATATCAACAATTATGTCACTTACATGGGGGCTGTTGTATTTCCTGATGCAATCCGTGCATATTCAGGGTTACGCCAGTATAGTCATTTTGAAAAGGGTTCAGATGGTGTAAAAGACACTTCCTGGTGGCAGTTCCCCACAGATATGAAGTGTCTTACAAAAGAGAAGATACAGAATCATTTATCTGTATTTGCACATAAGAGTTCCAGTATTCGTCCTTGTGCAATCGGAGAAGACACGGACATTCATGCTTTTTATGAGCATAATCAGCATTTACCTGCAGATATGTTCTTAGGTATTGAGAATCATTTAAAGCAGGATATTGAGTTCGATAAGTTCATTCGGTCTCATATTGATTGTAAGGACAAATATGATGATGTATTTCAGTTTCATGGGACGACTTATAATGGCAAAGACATTCGTAATGTAATTACTTCGATTGAGAACCATGGAATTTATGTTCTTGCTCATGAACTGTACGAACGAGAGGGTATTACAGCAAATCAGAAGTGGTTTGCAGATAATATACAGCCATTGTTACACGATGCTTATTCGGATGAACTTGCAGACAAGACGTTTTCATTTATGAATATGAATCGTAGCATAGATACGTTGATATCCAGTCATGACTGGTCGTATCTTGACAAGGGTGTTCTTCCATATAGAGATTATCAGGAACTGTATTCAGATGTATTACATAGTATGAGTGATTCGTTTGTTAAGAATCCTGAGGAATCAGGGGTAGAGTACGAGTAATATTGATAAATATGATAAATTGATATTGTATTTTATCAGAATTTTTTGTATAATACTGATTGGGAAATACTCTGGGAGTAAATAACAAGAGTCAAGAGAGGAATGATGTTCTTGATGTGCAAATCGGAATCTCATTCCTCTTTTTGTGCGATTATATATAAAAAAATAAGAAAAGAGGTGTATATTTTATTATGTGCAGGCTTTCGGCAGTCAAAAAAGAAGACTACCCACAGCTACGTGCATTGTATCGCATGTATGTAAGAGAAATACGGCGTCTGGAAGAGCATGTGAAACCACATGAAACAGAATCTGAGCTGGAATCCATAGATGGTCGGACGGATTATTTTATTGTGAATGATTCCAATCAGATTATTGGTTTTATTCTGCTTGGTTTTTATCCAAATTCTTTTTCCAGACATGATATTTTTATTGGGGAGTTTTATATCTGTCCTGAGTATAGGAGACATGGTTATGGGACAGATGCAGTAAAAGAACTCATAAAAATGTATTCGGAGTTTGATATTTCCATGTTTGTATTAAAGAAAAACCTTGGAGCGAAGTTATTTTGGAATTATGTTTTTTCAAAGTATGAGTATGTAGAGCGTACAAGAGCTGGTGGAACTAAGGCAAAGACGAAGAATTGCGAATGGTTCTACTGGATAAAGGCTTAATTTAGTTTAGATTGGAGGGATTGATAATTGTTATTAGGTAAAGCAAAATGCAGACATCATGATTATGCACCAGTGCGATTGATTAGGACAAAGCAGCTGCATGGTATGGATTTGTATTATGTATATGAAAAACAGTGTAAGATTTGTAATAAGATATCAATATTGCCATTGAAATCTTATTACAAAATTAAAATAAAAGGAGAATGTGTATGAAAATTATTACAGATGCATTGTTATATTATACAAGACTGAATGCACCGTATTATAATTCACAGGACAAAGAATTTTTCATTTCTATATTTTTCAAATATTATGCTTTGACAGGTGATATAGATTCCAAAGAAATGATGGATATCAATACGATTAACAGGATATTTGAAACAGATGATGGCAGAGAGTTAAATATGACATATGCACCAAATTCGGTAAGATATATACAGACTGCCATTGAAATAGCAGAGGATATGACACGTAAATATAAAGATGAAGTGTTGACCAGAAGTAAGTTTTATTTTAATATTCGGCATGACCCTGATTTTGGTATGTTATTCTTGAACACAAGACTGACGGATTTATATTGTAAGCACATGATGAAGAAGAATAAAAAGTCAAAAGCAAATGCATTGCTTGCAGCCTCAAATGAATTGGGATATGAGTTTTGCGAATGGGGTTCCCATGATGGACATCCAAGCAATCTTGCTTATCATGTAGGCATTATATCCAAGATGATAGAAGATGATTATAAGCCTGCAGTTCGATTGGTTGCATGCAGATATCCGTTTAAACAGGAACCTGTTTTGTGGGCGGACAATTTACATAGTGTAATACGCTATATCAAAGAATATGGAATGGATGCCAGAATCAAGGATATTCCATTTTATGTCGTAGATTTAACGGATATTTATAGCCCATGCATACTTGCAAATGATGGTATACTTAGACCTGCAATGTCTGATATTATGGGTGCTGTTTCCAGTGCATATTTCAGATACGAAATGTCAAATTCCAGGGAATTGATTGATGCAGACTACAAGATAAAGGATTTTTTGCAGGATAATCCAAAGTTGTTGAAATAATTGAATATCATAAATTTTTAAAAAAAAAACCACATCTGAGTAAGATGTGGTTTTTATATTTATGCTACAGGATTATTTTTAAGATATTCCTGCGTTGTGGTTATGAAGTCCTGTGCCTGTCTGTATGATATATTGTTTTCTGTACAATAGTCTCGGATATTTTCATCTGTACATCCATTTTTCATTAGGTTAAATAAATCCTCTTTCTGTTCGTCAAATAATTCTTTTATCACGATATATCATTCCTTTCTGGATTTGATTGTCATTATTCATTTTGTATCATCTATCATTTGGCGACAAAGTCGGCAAAAAGCCAAGGCGGTGAGCCTTGGCATGATTTTTATTATTATCTAAATAATATGGCTATATTAAAGTATTGATACAAATACATCACCCTCATAAGACGTTTCGTCATTTTTGTTATAATACTTTATCTCATATTTTTTGTAGATTTTTGTAGATTATTTCGTAAAAACATTGATTTATGAAGAAATATATGGTATTATTTTCCTGTAATTTATATCACAAAAGTCCTGGGGATGAGATAAAACCCAGGTGGAAAGGATTTATTATTATGATAGGAATTGTATGTGAGAAACCATCGGCTGCAAGAAATTTTGCAAAGGCTCTTGGTGGAAAGACTGGTACTTACAACGGAGAACCATATTTGATTGTGAATGCCCGTGGACATTTGTTTGAGTATGCACCACCTGAGGAGCAGGTTGCTGCTGATTTGAAGTCCAAGTACAAGGTATGGAAGTTGGATAATCTTCCGTGGAATGAAAGAGAAGTACAGTTTAAGAGACAGAGAATTTCAGGTACAGCACCGATTGCTGCTGATATCAAGAAAGGTCTTGCCAAATGTGATGAAATTTGTATTGCATCCGATGTTGACCCTACAGGTGAGGGAGATTTGCTTGTATGTGAGATTCTGGTTGAAGAAAATATTCGGATTCCAAAGCTCACCCGTATGTATTTTATGGACGAGGGTGTAAAGTCCATTCAGGATGCATTCGTAAACCGTAAGACGATTCCATCTATTGACAAGAATATGGACTATGTGAAAGCTCTTTATCGTAGTAAATGGGATTGGTTGAGTATGCAGTGGACAAGAATCTTGACCATTTGTGGGGATGGACAGAGTGTACTTCGTACAGGCCGATTAAAAGGTGGTATGATTATCCTTGTTGGTGATGCACTTAAAGCACTTAAGGCTTACAAGAAGATACCATATTATCAGAATCGTTTTCGTGATGAGAATGGGGTTGTGTATTCTAATCCAGATGAGCCTGTATTTCCTGATAAGGCACAGGTTCCCAACAGTTACACAGATAGTGCTGTTATTGTAGATTCCAAGACTATGAAGAAATCAGCACCGCCAAAGTTGATAGACCTTGCTACACTTGCATCCATGTTAGCACCAAAGGGCTACAAAGCTAAACAGGTGCAGGATGTATATCAGAAGATGTATGAGGCACAGGTCGTGTCTTATCCAAGAACTGAGGATAAGGTAATCACACCTGAACAGTTCAATGAACTGCTCCCTCTGGTAGATAAGATTGCAGGTCTTGTCGGTGTTGATACTTCACTTCTTACACACAGGACACCAAGAAAGACCCATGTAAAAACAGGTGGTGCACATGGTGCGAACAGACCTGGTCCGAATGTTCCATCCAGTCTGGATGATTTGGCGACATATGGTGCATGTGCAAAAGAGATTTATACAATCCTTGCACGAAACTATCTGGCTATGCTCGGTGAAGATTACGAATATGAATCACAGAAAGGTCACCTTGAGAAATATCCTGATTTTAAGGGTTCTGCCAATGTTCCTAAGAAACTTGGATATAAGGCTATATTCGGTGATATGGATGAGCCTGATGAAGATGACAACTCCAATGGTCTTGGCACAAATGCAAGTCCGTTTGTACATGAGGGATTCCCTCCAAAACCGCCAACACCAACCATGAAATGGCTGATGAAAGAGCTTGAGAAGAATGATATCGGTACTGGTGCTACACGAACAAGCACTTATGCAGATATTACGAACGATAAAGCAAAATATCCGTTACTGGTTGATACTAGAGGTAAGATTACAATGACACAGTTCGGTGAAATGCAGTATATGCTTTTACCTGGTACACATATTGGCACATTGGAAATCACAAAGACCGTAAGAGGCCAGATGGAAGACATTGCAAACGGTAAACTGGATTCTGACCGTGCTCTGATGGAACTGCAGAAACTGATTGAGGATGATATTCCTATTATCAAAGCAAACAGTGACAAGATGAGAGCAGAGCTTGGTATTACAATGAAATCTGCAGGTGGTACAGGTGCAGCACCAAAAGAGAAGTATACAGGAATGTGGACAGGAAAACCTGTTACATTTACCCGTGTATGGAATGGACATCGTTTTACGGATGATGAGTGCGTGAAACTTTGTAATGGAGAAGAGCTTATTGTCGCTGGTCTTGTCTCTAAAACTGGAAAATCATATGCTGTAAAGGGTAAGTTGGAGAAACAGACTTATAGCGGACATGATTTTGTAGGATTTAAGGCAAGTGGATATGTAAATGTCAATCCAGATGGAACAGTACAGCAGGGTATACCAAACGAATGGTGCAAGCATGTATTTACAGCAGCAGAGAAAGATGCCTTATTGAAAGGAGATAAGATTTCTATTAAGGATGCATGGTCTGAGAAAAAGAAAAAGCCCTTTGCATGTATGCTTTCTTATGTAGATAAGGGTAATGGACAGATGGGATTCAAGACTGAGTTTGCCTCAGGTGAACAGGGTGTTCCTGATGAGTGGTGCGGTCATAGGTTCACGGATGATGAAAAGACCATGCTTGCAGCTGGGCTTTCGATTCGAGCTGATGATTTTGTATCAAAGAAGTCTCACAAAGAATTTTCTTGTTCCGTACACTGGGGCAAGAATGACAGAGGTTACCTCGGAATTATTGCAGAGTTCGAGAAATAATAACTAAATATTTCCATTTTTGAGCAATATGTAGTATAATGTTATGGGATGTTGTGAAGTACAGCATTAACAGTTTTTGTTATTGCTGTACTTTTCATAAAAAATATTAAGAAAAGGAGAAAGAGAACAGATGGCCGTAAAGAAATCGTATAAGATACCCGCATCTTTAAATTCTGATTACTTAAATGATATGGAAATCACACTTCGTAATTCAGATGGTATCGGATTCAAACCACTTCCCATCAAAGTAATTCTTTTTTATGTGGCTGGATGTATGCTGGGTTTTATTTTTATAACCAAGTCTCCATATAGTTCAGCTCATTTATGGCAGCAGATATTATTCGTGATTCTGTATGGTATTACATTGATGACGCTCGGTAAATATGATGATACGAAACGTATGCAGATTCAGGTCATACCAACACTGATTGATTACATACCAAAGCCAAATCGTGTTATTTATACGAGAAAATCCATGAACTCAGTTCCATTTGCACAGATTGCTGGAATTACTGCACGCCATAAAAACGGACTGGTTGAGTATATAGACGGTACATATGCCTATTGGTATCGTGTTGTCGGTTCAGCCAGTATTTTATTGTTTGATGAAGACCGTGATGCAATCTTGAATCGTAATGATAATTTCTTTCGTAAGATTCATGCAGACTGTGAAATTGGTTTTATGACATCCAAAGAGCCACAGAAAGTATACAGACAGCTTGCGAATTTGAATCGTCGTTATCAGAAATTGACTGTAAGTGACCCTGATTTGGATATGCTTGTGGATATGCAGTATCATGACCTGAAAGATTATGTTGGTTCAGAGTTTCGTTCGATTCATCAGTATTGTTATATCAAGGGTGATAATAAAGAGGCACTTACTACACTCAAGACGATTTTACAGTCCGAGGTGGAGAACTCAACAATGATGTTCAAACAGTGTATTCCATTGTATGGTGATGATTTGGACGAAGCACTTGCTGAGATTTATCAGAAGTAATATAAAAGGAGTGGAAACAGAAGATGGCATTATTTAAAAAGAAAGAAAAGATGGAACGAAAATCTTTTCAGAATAACCCTCATCTGCTTGCAATTAAACCGAAAGAAAAATACATCTTTCACAGTGATTACTTTGAGGTAGACGACGGGGTTGGATGTATTATGAGCTATTTTCATAACAAAGGTTCTGATGATGGGTATGGCCCATTCTGGGGAATCAATCGTATTCCAGGTGGTATGCCAGCAGGTGTATCCGTTTTTTGCTTTGAGCAGGTAAGACGTATGGGAGAGCGGTGGTTACAGGAACATCAGAATCAGGCTGAAAATATTGCAAGTAAGAATGAGACAGAGCAGGGGCGTGGTGGTACATCTACATCAAAAGCATCTGCAAAAAAAGAGGCAAGAGACCTTGTAGAGATTGCACATGAATTGCAGAATGGTGCAGCATATTTAAATGTTCATTACAGGATTCTCGTAAAGGCTCCTGATTTGCAGACGTTGGATGATGCAGTTAAAATAATTGAGAGACAGTACATTGACCGTTTTGGTAATTTGAAAGCAGCTCCGTACATGGGTGAGCAGAAGAAAGAACTTTCCCGTCTTTTTTTAAAGAATGAAATGAAAGAGGGAGCAGGTTATTATTTTACATCTACAGAGTATGCAGGTTCGTATTCCCTTGTCACACATGGTCTTGAGGATGTGGATGGTGAGTACATCGGTTCTATGGTCGGTGATGTCAATAATTCAGCTGTGCTGTTTAATACCAATCGGTATTCGCACCATGTTGTAATTGCAAATGAGGCATATGAGACCAGTATGGACAGAACACATTCTACGGATTTATGGGGTTCTAAGTTATCACAGAGTTGTCTGCTAGATGACCATAGAGTAGTACATATCATATTAGATGGATGTAATCTGGACAAACTTGGTCCAAAGTTTGATGCTCTTACTTATCGTATCAACATGAACCGTGGTGATATCAATATGTTTGAAATGTTCGGTGATGTAGAAGATGAGCTTGCTATTTTCCCGTCACAGATGCAGAAACTGGTACTCATGGCAGAACAGGCATATGAGACTACGGATTCTGACCGAAGTATTATTCGTGGTTCATTAGAGGACGTTGCAACCAAGTTCTATATTGATAATGGTATGTGGCGTGAAAATGCAGCTGCGAGCCGTGACAGACTTCGTGTTGTAGGTATTCCTCATAATGAAGTTCCAAAACTTGAAATGTTCTGTTCGTATCTTGATACCGAATATAAGAAGATGTTAAATGCAACTGCACAGGACAAAGAAAGAGTGCATGCGTTTTCGGTACTCTCATCTACGTTCAAGAATTTGCTTTCTAACAATGGTGATTTGTTTAATACAATTACAACAAACAATATTGATGGAGCAAAGGCAGGACGAAGAGTTGTATATGATTTCTCTCGTCTGATGATGCGTGGAAAGGGAATTGCCATGGCACAGCTTGTAAATGTAATTGGTTTTGCTGTTGGTAATCTTGGCGAGGGTGATTCTGTTATTATTCATGGAACAGAGCTGATTGAAGACCGTGTTAAGAAGTACATCATGACACAGTTTGAGCATTTATATGATAAGGGCGGACGTGTTGTTTATCTTTATAACAATATCAGCCGTATGTTGAAAGATACAGAGTTTTCTGAATTTGATAAGGCAGACTATACGATTCTTGGTAATATGACAGAAAATACTGCTGCTGCATATCAGAAAGCACTTGGCCAGGCGATTCCTGGTGATTTGATAAGTCTGATTACAAATAAATCCGAGAGAACAAATTATATCAGACGTGGATTCGATAATGTTGTATTTCGGTCGGATTTGTCTCTTGGTATTAACAATACAGAAAGGGTGATGAGATAATGTTTGCAGCAGTACAGAAAAGAATCAATGGGAGTCGGTCACGACCTTTTATGAAAAACATGTTAATCATATTATCCATGGTCTGTATGATATTTTTCATTGTCCTTTCCATGAAAGGAATTGTTGCATATGCAGATGATGATGAGATAAAAGATTACTCATGGGCAAAAAGAGCACAACAGTTCATGACCTATTACAATCAGAGCACTGTACCCGAAACTGATGGTAAGGTAGGTGGTGCTGGATTACTTCATAATTGGAGTGGTGATGAAACTGTTGTTCCTGGTAATACAGGCGTATTTGTAGCATATGATGAGGGTGCAGAAGATGGAGTATCAGGATGGATTACGACAAAAGTTTCTATGGCATCTTATTCACATGGATATGAACAATATTTTGCTATTCCAACAGATGTGGTAAATGATGGTGAGGATGACTATTATCATGGTGTATATGTATATGCAAGATATGGACGTACTCTTGCGGCTATGGGTTTTGATACTACCTCAGGTGATTCCAATTTTTCTATGGGACGTATTTTTTCAGGAGCACCGATTATTATTGCATATATGTTATCAGTAGCTGTACCATCATTATTTCGTATTGTAATTGAAGTGTTACGGGCATTGAATCCATTCTCTTTGTTCTTCTCTAAGATTATTTATGATAAGATAGGTGATAAGGGTTCGTTTATATTTGGTTCTTCGACAGGTGAATTTACAAATACAAATGCCGATAATAACGGTGCATTAGGTGATGTTGCAGATGCATTGCGTAGTATTTATACGTCAGTGTATAATTTATCGTTATATGCATTGATTCCGCTATTTATGGCATTTGCGATTGCTGGATTTCTGTTATTCAGGAAGAATCAGAATGGTGAATATGCTGGTAGGAAAATCAAGATGACGGTAATTCGATTGGCATTTATTGTTCTGGGTATGCCACTTCTTGGTTCTGTATATACATCAGTGCTTGAGAATATGAGTAAGAAAGTTTCTGTTGGCGGTTCTGCAACCAGTAAGATGGTATTATCTACGTTCATAGATTTTGAATCATGGGCAGCGAATCTGCGACTTGCTCCACCTGATGTTGGAAATGCTTATATTGGAAGTATAGATGCATCAAAGGATGTACCTTGTGGTGTTGTGGATGAAGTCACATTGAGCCATTTACGAGAGTTATGTGCCCGTATAAATGTTGCATCGGGTTCTGTTTCAGGACTTGTTGCATATTCTCAGATACAAACAGTCGCTCAGAGTGGTGATATTGATAACTGGGATTCTAGTAATGCAAGTATAAAGGATTCATCAACTATCAGTTCTACTGATATTTTAAATGTGTTATACCGCTATTATGAAAATGAATTTTATTTAGCAGGAGCATATGAATCAAAAGCAAAGAGTGATATACAGGAAAATGAAACATCCGCATCCAATTATGCGATTTATGCCGCTACAAATAATGCCAGTTATTCTGAGGGTGATGGTGATGATGATGCCAGTGATTTACATACTGGACCAAATGGTACTAAAAAATGTTATATGAATGGTTCTCCGATTGAGGTGACATCAAAATTGATTTTACGTGATATGTGTGCTTTCGGTGATGATGGCGATAATAAAAGTAATGGTTACAATCCATTTGCAAATGGTGGCCTTTCATATAGTAATGCTGCTATTTATGATACCAAGTCTAGTGATGATTATTCTGTTCCAAAAGATATGCATTTTACAAATGGTTTACAGGCAAGTTTAATTGATATATTTAAGACTAGAGCTGTTGGTAGTCAGTATTTTCCGTCGGATGTTCCAGATAAGTATAGAGAAGAGGCTTTGATGCGAGCTGCGGCTAATTATTCAGGACTTTCTGTAAAGGATGTTGGTGGACTCTCATCTATGTCATTGTATAATTATCTAAATACTGAATTTAAGGCAAAGGAAATTATCTGTTATTCTACAGATTCTGCATCAAATTTTGTAAGAAAACAGCATCACAGTGTTAATCTGATTGGTACAGGTGTTACAAGTTTCTTATATTGGTTTAATCTTCTTTGTCTTTGTGGTGGTATGGCAGTTATCGGTTTTGGATATGCGTTTGCAATTATTGTGAGTAATATCAGACGTAGCTGGCAGATTATTTTTAACATGCCACTTGCTATGATGGGTGCATTGCAGGCGATTGCAAAGATGATTATATATACAATCGTTATGATTGTTGAAATTATTGGTACGATTTTCATGTATACTATCATGGAAGATTTCATGTATGGTGTTGCTACGATTGTAGAAAAGCCGTTTAATGTTGAGTTACAGAATCCATCATCGGCGATTATTCTTCCTACAAATTCTATTTTTGCAGGGGATGATGTTGTGACATCTATTGGTGATGGCATTACATGTGCTGGTGGATTTTCAAGTACCGTAACTGTTTCACTTATGTTATTGTTATCTTCATTCCTGCTCATCTGGATAACAATCAATGCTTTCCGTTTCAGAAAGTCATTTGTAAAGTCGGTAGATGAGATGTGTGCAAAGGTTGTCAATAAGTTTGTTGTTGGTAATGACGCAGGTCTTCCATCAGCGGCAGGCGGTGGCAGACATAATTCAGGTGCTGGACTTGCTCCTGCTCTTGCACAGGGTGCTGCACAGGGTATGATGATGCATAATCTTGATAAGAAAGATGGAGATAAGAATAAGGATACCGAGGCAAATAAGGATGCTAAGAACGGCAGTGCCAGTGGTGGTAGTGGTTCGGCAGGCAAGGATGGAGCTGCAGGCAGTGATACCGAGCATGATACAGAAAATGGTGTTGAAGCTGGTGAATCAGCAGAGACTACGGCAACCGATGTAAATTCAGATGCTGAATCAGAAAATAGCGAGCTTGATAATGAGGATAATGATAATGCAGCTATGGATGCCGAGAGTGCAGATGATACAGGTCATACTGATTCAGACGATAAGGCAGTTGCAGCAGCCATGGATGGTTCTCCAACTGAGAATAAGAATGTGGATGTATCTGCTGACAATGATAAGGTCGTAAATGCGGCATCTGGCGATAAGTCTGTTGAGGCTACGAACGTGGATAATTCATCTATGCAGGATAACACAACTGTGGATGATAGAGATAATAACTATACATCTGATAATGCACAGGAGATTGAACATGCAGTTGAGGCTGGTGATGCAGCAGCTGTAGCAGGTGCAGAGGCGGCAGCTACGGTTGATTCAGCAATGCATGGTGTGGATGCTGATGGTGATGCAGACAGTAATTCAGGTGCAGGTGATAGTCAGTCGAATGCAAATCTTGCTGATAAGGAAGTGGCAGATGCTACGGGTGACCATTCTGTACGTGCAGATGTAAATCCTAAAGCAAATGCAGGTGGTGGCAGTACGGGTAATGCAAATGGAAGTTCATCAGTTCATGGTGTCGGTTCTGGTGACAGCAATAAGCCATTCGGTAAACGTGCACAGAGACTGCAGGCTAAATATGACAGACAGAATAATAAAGCAGAACAGAAAGCAGTTAAGAAAGATGTTTCGGCAGCTGAGAAGAGTGCGAGAAAAGAAGAAAATCGCATGATTAAAGCGAATACGGCAGCTGCACAGAAAGCAAATGCAGCTGAGAGAAAGGCCAATAAAGATTTGACAGCAGCAAGCATGAATGCAGCAAAGAGTAAGAAAGCAATGGCTCAGAATCAGCTCCGTGAAGCCCGTTCTGCTTATCAGGCAGCTATGGATGGACATGATAAGAATAAGCAGGCTGAGGCAAAGCAGAATCTGGTCAAAGCAAGAAAAGATTTTGCAATGGCAAATCAGAATGCCAAGGTTGCATCTGCGGAGCATAGAACTGCATCCCGTATGGCAAAAGATTCCCATATTGCTATGAGCAATATGGCTACTGGTGCACAGGGTATGATTCAGCGTATGGATAATTCAACGAAATCAGCTCAGATGGCAATCAAGGGTGCTGGACAGACAGCTGTGAATAAGGGCAAGGCTGCAGCAAATAAGGCTGCACCTGTAGTGAAGACAGCAGGTAAGGTTGCTGGAACTGCAGCGAAAGCGGCAGGAGTAACAGCAGCAGTTGCAGTCGGAGCTACAGCACTTACAGCGGCAGCTGTAACGAAAACAGCAGAAAATATCTATGATGCGACAGTAGATGATAGCTTTTAATCATGAGGCAGGACTTTTATCTTCGGATAAAGGTTCTGCCTTTATTTTTGTTAATTTTTTATCAAAATGTTGATTTATGAAATTTCTTGTCTTTTTCTGTTGACATTTTTTGGAGTATATCCTATAATAAAACAGAAGTCGTTGGTACATATTGGAAAATATAATTTGTATTAACTTGTATTTAAAAATTTGTATGTGGCTTTGGTAATTTTATGAAAGGAGTGAAACGACATGATGATTCCTGTAAAAGTAGTAAACACAGTAATGACAATTCTTATTACACTTGATGGTGAAACAGATAATACAGGTATTGCAGATGATGAAGCCTGGTCATTACAGAATCTTTTCCAGAATGCACAGACTATGGTTCAGTCACTTGGTAGTGCGTTACTTGCATTACTTGGTATAATCATGGTTGTTGTTGCAGGTGTTAAGATTGCGAAAGGACTTATGGGTGGTCAGAACTCACCTCCACCAAACTGGATTATGATTATTGTACTTCTGGTTGTTGGTGGTGCATTCGCTGCAACAGGTATTACCCTTATTTCCAGTATTGCGAGTGGTGGTGCGAAACAGGTTAGACAGCTTGGAGAGCCTGGTGGTGATATCATTATCGAGGTTCCAGATTCATTTATGGATTCAGGATTGCCTGATGGAGTCTCTATCCCTGCACTTGAGTAAGTGGCTATATGACAATTTCAATCAAAATAAAAAATCCCCTGGTTTTTTTGTAGAATCAGGGGCTTTTTTATGTTTTAGGATTGACGGAATTTGTCAATTTCAGTATAATATAAATGTTCATTTATGAGAAATTTATAATCTATATTCAGAAAGGTGGTTATGAAAAATATGGCGAGAGATTATAATCTTTCCGATGAGGAGAAGAAACAGGTTGAGGCAAAAGAGAAATCAATCCGTGAAAAATTGCGACTTGATAAACACCATAAAATAGAGCGGTTTGGTGTGACAATGAGTGTATTGTTCGTAAGTCTCTTGTGTCTAACGATTGCTGTATGTGTAAAACGGTATAATGACAATAAAGTTCAACTTGGAGATACACCAATTTATACAACTTCATTTGAAATGTCACTGACACACAACAAGGGTTCTGTTGTCGATATTTATCGAAATAAAGCAGGTACAAAAACTGCGATATTATTAAAGTTTGATGATATGAGCAGTATGAAAACAGATGCAAGTAATTATCAGATATGGATAACGGGTTATGACAGTTATTATGCTGATAATGTGACTGGTGGTGTATATGTATACGGTCGTTCAGGCTACATGGCATTGTGTTTTTATAGTCCTGCTGGATTTAGCAATCAGATTTGTGATATTATTCTTCGTTCTAATGAGAATATTGCACAGTCGCAGGTATCTTCATCTACACCAAAAGATGATAGTTCATTTACAGATTATGACCAGGCACGTATTTATGCAAACCTTGGTGCCAATAAGATGACAGAGGGTCTGTTCCTTGATGCAGAAGATGGCTCATTACTGGATTCAAAGCGTATGTATGATGAGGTAGTATTATTACCACAGATTAACAGTACGAAAGAAGAACTCAATCAGACATTATCTAATATGGAGATTTCTCTTAGACAGATGGATGAATATGAGGCTGATTTGAAGCGTATGGGTATGATTGTTCCTGAGAGGGATGCATCATTTAAAAATGATACTATCACAGCTTATACAGGTGAATCTGTAGACATTACATCAAGTTCAAATGTAATTGTAAATGAAAATGCATCTGATTCTGACAGCACAGCAAGTACATCAGACAGCACAAGTACAGAGGCCAGTTCACAGACTGATACTGCAACAAACTCAGATGCAGGTTCAGATGTAAATGCTGATTTATTACAGTTAAAAACAGATTATGTATTTGCTGGTGGTTTTAATTTTGATTGGCAGTCTTATGATATTTTAAGTGATAAACGTCTGTATACGGATATTTGCGGAGAGATACCGTTATATCAGTATTTAAATGGACTTGAAACAATTATCAAATCCGATACATATGAGTTGAAATTACCATCAAAATGGGTAAGAACCGATGGTTCCGAATTTGATTCATCCAACCAGTTTTTACAGGAAAATGATGAGGATATCAAATCAGACATTAGTTTGCTCACAAGTGCTTATAGCAGTTATTACACAGATAAAGTGAATTATCAGCGTAAACTGTTAAAGAAATTACTGGAATATGAGTATGATGAATCCAATTTTGCATCAAATGTATCTATCAATGCATCAGAGGATTGTTGCCAGGTATGGCATAAATATACAAAATAATAGATAAGGAGTGATTAAACATGCCTGAGGAAAATGCAACAATTAAAAAAGTTCAGCCACAGGAATCTTCCCCACCCGATAAGGGTGGAGAAGATGATGGTAAGGACTTAAAGGATAAGCAGGGTTCTGATAAGTCTTCGGAATCAGATAGCAACACTAATGATTCAAGTTCTAAAGATGATACTGATTCGTCTGGTAATAGTGATGATTCCAAATCAGACAGCTCTGATGATTTGGATAAAGATTCAGGAAAAGATAAATCAGATGATAAATCTGGTTCAGATAAGAATCAGGATGAGGCTGAAAATCTGAGTAAAGATAAAAACAGCCAGACAAATAAGAATCCGACGGATGACCCTGCAGAAGATAAGAATAAAAAACACGGTAAGGACGGTAAAGACGGAAAATCAGGGTTAAAAGATACTCTTAAAAAAGCACAGGCTACTGCTACTGCGGCCAGTGCAGGAGCAAAGGGTGTTATGGCTATGAAAGCTATAATGCTTATTAAAAAGTTTCTTGCTATGCTCATGGCAATGATGCAGGCAATCATTCAGGCGATTGCAGGTGTAATTGCAGCCATTGTTCAGGTTGTGACTGCTGTACTTACGACAGTTGCTACTGCTCTTGGTGTTGGTCTTGCTGTTGCTGCAGTTATTGTCTTTGGTCCATTTGCATTGCTTGCGATTGTAGTTGTTGCAGCGGTTGCTGCAACCAGTGACAGTAATCAGGCTGTGTATGATTCAGCACCTGTTACGACGGAAACCTGTGCAGAACAGGCATATGATGCCGTATATGACATGATTGAGGGTGATGATGGTACGTTCTCCAATCAGGCGATTGATAATGCACAAAAGATAACATCGGTCATGTATCAGGTTGGATATAAAGATTCTGGTGATGATGCAGCGATTATTATGATTGGTGCTATTCTTGGTAACTGGCAGGTAGAGTCAACTATTGACCCATCTATTATTGAGTATCCACATGAAGATGCCAGTGAATATGGAAATTATAATGCAGGTGTTGAGAGTTATACATATGGTGATGTAAAGAAGTCAATAATGAATGATTTTAGTAATTATTCATATAACAAGTGTGCTGTCTATGCTCAGACAGATGGTTATTTATATGACAATCAATACTGGTGTGGTCTTGGTCTTGGACAGTGGACAGGTCCCAGATGTTATGATTTTCTGCAGTATGCTGACACGAATGGACTTGCATGGTATTCTCTTGATGCAAATTTGCAGTTTTTGCTGCATGAAAATCATAATGATTTGATTAACTGGGGCAAAGATAGTGGTAATTGTCCGTTGGATGCGGTTGACCCAAGTTCAAGTTCTGCTCTTCATGATGCAACTTATGATTTTATGGCACACTGGGAGGGTGTTGAGTGGGACCCAGAGCGTCGAAAAGAAAATGCCGACAAGTGGGTATTTTATGTACAAGGATGGATTTCTGGTAATGACATCAATACAGCATATGCCTCATCTATCATCGGAGCTGCAAATGCTGCATCTAATGATGCATCTGACCAGGCTATTTCTAATATGATGGGAGATTGTGCAGGTTTTCATGGTAAGTATGATAATTCCAGTGCAGCAGCAGCTATGTTGTCTATGTCTTATTTAGCAGGTTATGAATCTGAAACCATGACAGGTAATGCTGATTATGATGTTAAAGCTGGTGTCGGTGCTACATATCATGAAACGGATAGTCTCGGTAAAGATATATATGATTCTAATGCTACATTGGATAAATTGTTATGTACGGGAACCTATTTGGATGTAAGAGGTGCATTATTAGAGGCAGGTGAAGATTCTGGACAATCCAATTTATATTCGTCTTGTGACAGAAGTGTGGTAACTGCTCTTCGGTGGTCTGGTACAGATGATGATTGTGCATGGGGTAATGCAAGGGACGTCGGTGATAGTTTAGTTGCTGATACAGAACATTGGGAATCATGGTCTTGGGATGGTACGTTTGAAAGTCTGGAACCAGGTGATGTATTATATTCCAGTGGGCATATTGTTATGTTTGTGGGTTATGGTACGCAAGGTGGTCTGGTTGAGTCTAAATGGAAAGATAGGGTATCAGCAGATGTGCCTTATATTTGTCATGGGTCTATAACTGGTTATAATGATGATGGTAGTGTGAGTCCAGGTCGTGGTATCAAATGTGCAGATGCAAGATATATGTCTACAGATGGAGATTCTTATACAGTTTGTCGTAATAAAAAGAAAGAGACAAATCCAAAATACGTTACTATTATGGATGGTACATCTGCAAAAGAAGATGTTGAGAATAATTCTACAGAAAGTTCGACTGAATCTAAATAATTGATTTTTAAAATGTTCGTAACACGGCTTTACTTTTTTGTGGAGCCGTGTTATAATGACTTTGTTCATAAATGAATGTTTTTAAAATAATAAATAATAGAAAGGATGAAAAAAACTATGGCTCGTTCTTATACGAATACGACAAATGATTTGAATGATTCAGATGTGAATCAGGATGTGTCACCAAGCCCTAAGAAAGATTTTTCTGTTTTGATTGCGATTGGCTTATTTTTAATATTTGCAGGAATCGGTGTTGGCACGATTATAAGTGCTAACAGTAAATCAAAAATATTAGAGGCAACACAAAATGAAAATGAAACTATGATTCAGGATTTAACAGATAAGCTGAATACTCTGACAACGGGTAATACCATGAAACCAGAAGAGGTAAAACAGAAGATGTATACGGCTGCAGATTATGGAAATCAGATTGCAGAGGCACAGACGAAATGTATGCATCTTAAGACGGGTGATGATGTTGATATCATGGCATTAAAAGATGAGAAGATAAAAATCATGGAGCCTGTTACGTCATATGTAGATGCAAATAGTGATGGTCGTGATACCTGGTTCTTATATAATATTCCAGATAAATATGAATGGACATTTAATTCCACATATCAGTATGCTAATTCAAAGATTCCTGTCCTTTGGACACTGTATGACCCTGATGACGGTGTACTTTGTGCATATGTAACAGGTACGTTTGATGCAGAGCTTGAAATGTTTACAGGTCTTGAGGTTCATATTACACGTCTCGGTATGAGTAAAAAAGATTCGTATCAGCCAGTTGGTGAATATCATGACCCAGAAAATGATAGTGCAACAAATAGCGATGCCACAACTGAGGCCACATCCCTGATTGATAGTGACTATCAGTTTCCTGATGAAAATGCATCAACTGAGTCTGCTGATAAAACAAAGATGACGACAGAAAGTGAGGAATGATGGTATGCAGAGAATAAATTATAAAATCATTTTAATATTTGCAGGATTTGGTCTTCTAATTCTGTTTGGTGGCTTTATTTATTCCAAGGTCACACTTTCCTCATTGGAGTCTGCGATTGCTAATCAGAACTCAACCATATCATCTATGCAAAGCGAATATGCTCTTGCAGTCACAAAAAAGCAGGATGAAGAGAATGCAAATGTGAAAGCAACTACAGGTCTTGATATGTCCCGTGTGGCAAAGGATGATGAGGTCGCAGGAAATTTCTTTAAGTCGGTTCTTACATGGAATGATGAAACTGATGGCAATGGAAAAGTAACAAAGACTGCGGGACAGGTTTATGATGATATGCGTGCTGATTTTATCAAGACATATGGCAAGGATAATTCGTTTGTTACAACATTCCTGCCTGAGAATCGTCATGTGGCTGGACAGAACTATATTGATGCTTTTCATGTAAACTCTTCTTATGAGGATATGGAAAGTTATGTAAAAAATATATCCTCAGATGGAACTTATTCTTATCTTGCCTTTGTAAACTGGTCTACACATGATGATACTGGTAATGAAGTTATCAGTGAGTGTGTATTCAGCTATCAGGTAGATGCAGATGGTAATTTTTTGAATCCAGAGGCATGGGTATTGACGTACTAAGGTAAAATGTATTATAAGAGAAAGGAAATGAATTATGATGAAGTTTAAAAACCCTGAAAGCGAAAGTGATAAGAAATCAACAAAAAATAAAAGCAAAAAGATAGCCATGCCAAATGCTCCTTTTATGGAATATGTGTTACGCATGTTTTATATTCTGGCATTTGTATCACTGGCATTATGTGTATTTTACTTATTCAGTGCTGTTATTGGTGGTATTTCTGGATATTTCATGGGTTCTGTAGGAATATCCATGGAAATATCTGTGGTAGAAATGTTGAAGAACATTGACCTTTACAGTATTGTGTTCGTATTTGTACAGATATTGTTCTTTGTTGTGATGTGTATTGCTTTTGCTATATTTATTATAAAGAGTCTGTTTGGATTCTTTATCCGTAAGAAACTTGGTAATTCAATTCGTAAATACAAGAAAGCAGGAGACGACAAGAATGAATCGTGATTATCAGTGTATTACTCACCCTTTATTAAATCAGGACATGTGGGTTTTTCCACATGAAAAACTTGATACTATCCGAGATATCATGCAGGCATTTATCCAAAGCCAGAGAAAAAAGCATGATTTGATTTCGGATTATGGATTGCTTGTACAGGATGCAAAGAGTGGGAAGAGCACAAGGATTGATTGTGTTGCAGATGATATCTCAGATATCAGTGAAGAACTGCTGCAGTCTTATTCCAGTGGAAGAGTATTCTTTATCAGTGTTTATCCACATTTACATAGTTTTGTGATAAACATGGAATTATTAAATGGCAGGTTACAGGCAAAACCGTTGTATTTTAAATCAAAATAATATGTCGAAAGTTTTAACAAGACTGTCATCTGATTTCGCTATCAGATGGCAGTTTTTTATATTATATTAAATGTTTATGATGATGTAAATACATCACCCTGATAAGACACCCCTTTCTAAATTCTTTTAAAAATCTTGATAAATCAACATTTTTGGTATATAATATACTTATTATTTAATTCGAGGTGATTCAATCATGTATAAAGGTAAACGTGACGCACATGTTTCAATTCGGGTTCCGATGGAACTTTGTTATCTGGTACAGACTATGTCTGGCCCTTTTGTCGAGATTTTAGTACCGCCATATAATCATAACAATAAGCCGATTAACGAATGGGCATCTTTTATGGTAATGGAAGAGCAGGTGTGTTTTATGGATGAGCATTATAATAAAATTGAACAGATAAATGCCTATACAGCAATACGGTTATGTCAGCATTATAATGATACGAATGGTGTAAGAAGAGCAATTCCTGATACAAATGTATATTTAAATCCACATGAAATCATGTGTAATATGGAGCATTATATTTATGACAAAGCCAAGTAATATTTGATTTTATTTTTGTGATTTTCTTTCAATAATTTTTGTATTTTTTGTTGACTTTTGGCAATTCTTGGAATATAATTATATTGTAATTGAGTAATTGAGCATATTGTAATTGCACAGTATAGTAACGAGCAAAAATCAATTTCAATCATTCGTAGTAAAACGAAAATTTTTCATTAAGCAAAGGAGATTACGATTATGCCAAACATTAAAAATGACACTTTATTTACACCACTTTCAAAGACAATGTCTTACAAGAAACAGGTTGAAGCTGCAATGCAGGCCAAGAGAGAGGGTAGAGGCAAGGGCGTTGATTATTACAGAATTGTTATGATGAACGCTATCAAGACTACAACCAAGGATGGCAAGCCAATGGTTCTTGCTGAGTTTGGTACAGCTCTTGACCAGAAAGACCCATCAGAGCTTGTAAAAGCAGATGCACGTTTCGGTCTCAAGAACAACTTTAAGCGTGATGCATCTGGTAACTTCGTTGATAAGGAAGACGCAGAGCCAGTTACAAACGCAAAGGGTGAGACTGTTAAGCAGCATGTCAACAGCAAGCTGCAGCCTATCTCAGAGGAGATGTACAACAAGATTATCACAACTGCTGCTCAGACACCACGTCTGGACAAGGATGGTAATCAGGTATTCAACGAGAACAAGAATACTGGTGCTAAGTCACCAATTTATTACGCTGTTTTCGAGGCTCCTCTCCGTAGAGTAGAAAAGGTTGTTAAGGACGCCAATGGTATTGAGGTCCGTGACCCAGCTACAAATCAGGTTCGTAAGGATATGTATTACGCTCCTGTTCTTGAGGCTGCTCACTTCTACAAGACAGACCCTGAGACAGGTAAGGCATTAAAGGGTGCTGATGGCAAGGCAGTTCTGCTTGACGCTTTCAACCCTGACAAGCATTTCGAGAATGCTAAGATTGCATCTGCAATGGAAGCTCCACAGGCTCAGGCACAGGCTGACAAAGCCACACCTGCAGTTGAGGCAGCTGCTACTATGGATGGTCCAGACGACGAGTTCGAGGGCTAATCTTAGGCAGATTCACATATGAATATGTTTGATTGACTTCAATTACATATAAATACCCCTTGCCATATCGGTGAGGGGTTTTTTATTGCCAATTTCTGTTGATTTTTTTTGAATTATCGTGTATATTTAAGATACTTGATAAATGAATATTTTAATAAATATTTTTATGTGAGTGAAAGTACAATATAGCAAAAGAAAGGATGGTTTTTATTTATGAGCTATGCATTACCCGCAGGCTGTAAGGATGCAAGAGATTTGCTGATTAAAGCCAAAACTGATAACACTATGATGATTCGTGAGTTTAAGGATGTCCCATGTATTGCTGTTTTCCATGTTGATACAGCGTTTCGTTGCAAATTAGACAGGAATCCAGCTGTTTCCATTCCATACTTACGAATGTTTGGACATGTGGTTGGTTACAAGATGGACGAAGATATGAATACGGATGCAGTTTTTCCAAACGGAGATGCAGAAATCAGTGTAGTCGGTGAAGATGAAATGGAACAGGAGTCCGAAATGTTGGATGAAGATGACTTGTATCATTTATCTTCGGATATTGGTTCTCCATCGAAGTCTGTATATCAGCCGTATACATTCTCAAAGAGTGACCGTGAGCAGGCAAGAATGTTTGTTGTCGATTATCAGTTTGATGCACATGTGGAGTTTGACAATCCTGAAACAGGAAAGAAACAGCATATCAATGAGTTCGGTGTGATTTTTGCAAAAGGATGGCAGGACGATAATTATCAGGTGACCAATCTTGACAAGACAGAGCTTGAGATACCTGTTACAGTTGATTACACACAGTGTATTGATATGACTACAGGTGATAGTGTTGCTGTCGTGAAATCAAGAAATTATGCTGAAATGACTGCCATGACCAGTGGATATTTCAATTTCACGGATATGCTTGATGACATCAAAGACCTTGAGCATGAGGATGTGGATGATTTCAGTATTGATTATGCAGATGAAGACGATATGAATTACGAGATTCATGAAGAGGCTGAACCAGAGGCAGAATCTGAGGTAGAGGAAGATTATCGTACTGAGGAAGAGATTGCAGAAGATAATCTGGTTGAAGATATGGGCAAGCGTGTCGAGTCTGATTATGAACAGCGAGTTGCTGAAAATGAAGAGTTAAAGGCAGCTATGGCAGAACAGAAGTCAAAGACCATGAATATTCATGCAGCTGATACAGATTTGGATTCTGATTCAGATAAGAAAGATTCGGATAAGAACGATGCTGATAAGAATAAATCTGCTGAGAATAAGACTGCTCCTGCAAGTACATATGAGCCAAAACCTGCTCCATTTGACAGAGATAAAGCTGTTGCTCATATGAGTGATGTTGCAGGTATGAATCAGAGTCATTCGGATGATTCTGATGAATATGATGGTTTATTCTCAAATGATTAAAAACACGACAGGAGTGTAGTATATGAGTTTAAAGCAGAATATTGTTGTAGTAAATGAATATACGATAAAGAACAATTCAGGAAAAGGGGGGAGCCGTGGCGGTTCCCCTGGTGACTATGTTCTGCGATACATGGCAAGAAATGGTGCCACAGAGGATTTAACACCCGTTCAGTTTGATTCGGAACATTATATCACCAGGTATATGGCCCGTAATTCCGCAACTGAACGGTGTTCTTCTGTTCCAGACCTGAAAGATAACATGAAAAAGATACAGGGAATGGGCGGTGTTGCGTTTGGCTATGGTGATTATTCATTATCCCACAGTCATTTAAAACGTGCCAGTAAGGATATCCAGCGACAGTTTGATGATGGAAAGACAGTTCTTAAAACAGTTATTTCATTTGATGAACCATATCTTCGTAAATATGGAATCATATCAGATGATTTCGAGTTCAAACAGCGTGGTGACTATCGTGGCAACATTGACCAGATGAAACTGCGTCTTGCTATTATGAATGGTATGGACAGACTTGCGAGACATTATGATGACCTCAGATATGTAGGTGTGATACAGGTAGATACGGCTCATGTACATTGTCATCTTGCTATGGTGGATGCAGGTGTTGGTAATGTTACACCTGATGGTACACAGAAAGGTAAATTGTCTGCCTCCCAGATGCGGGATTTGAGACGAGGCATTGATATGTATCTGGATGATAAGCAGAGAGTTCGGATGATGAGCAGTAATATTGACCATGATAAGAGAAATGCTTTATGCTATATCAAGAAGTTCACGCATCGTGTGATGGATGAACGTGGATTTGGACAGTTTCTGCTTGCCTGTCTGCCTGATGATAAGAGATTATGGCGTGCATCTACCAATCGAAAAGAAATGCAGAAACCAAACGCAATCGTAAAAGAATATGTCATGGAGCTGTTAAATCAGCCTGATTCAGGTTATCAAGAGGCACTGCATGATATTGATGCCTATGCAAGGAGCAGACAGACGAATGAGGGTCTTACTGGTAAAGAGTACAGAAAGCTCTACAATGATGGACACAAGCGGCTTGTTGATAGTTGTGTAAATGCAGTCTATGGTATTTTAAAACAGATACCTGAGAGAGATAAGACAGTCTGGACACCAATGCTTGATACTATGAGTATGAATTATGAAGACATGGCAAGTAAAGCAGATACTGACCCTATGATTGAATTTGGATTCAAACTCAGGTCTTATTCCAGCCGATTAAATTATCATAAGGACAAGATGCATGAATATCATGATGCAAAGAAAGTATTTGAATCTCAGGAGAATGTATCACAGGATGCAAAAGTATTGATTGACTTTGTTGAGTTTGAAGAATCCTATAACGAAAAGCTGATGTGTAAGTATCAGCATTTTCTGGATTTTATTCCACCAGAAGATACTTATACGGATGAGTTTGAAGAACTTGGCCATAAATCGCATCGCATCAGTAATATGAAAAAGATGGAGAATGATAAATCCATTCCAAAGATGAAACCTGATAATGCAGAGGAATATGGAAGACAGGTATATGATATATCGGGTGCCAGATTCTTAACTATTATGCCGATTCTGTTTCGACGCAGGATAGAAAAAGAGGAATCTGAGTATGAAGAAATGCTGGAATCTTTTAAATATAAATTAAAGGATTATGGTCTGCAGTATGATGGTCATGGTGTAAAACGACAGAAATCATATGAGTTTGATGATGTAAAGGCTTTGGATTTGCATCATCTTGGTTACGATTTTCCGTATGATTTTGCGGTATCACGTATTAACGTAGATGCATTTGTAGAATGTGCAGACGAACGGTATGAATTATATACAAAAGCAAAAGAGTATCTTGAGAAAACAGGACAGGAAGACAGGCTTGATTTGTTCCAGGGAAAAGATATTGAAATCATGAAACAGACAGCAGACCGTATGCGAAATGATGCATTGTTTAAGACATCACGTTCCGATAATGCTGGTATTCAGAAATCATCTAATACAATTCGACTAGATGATGACTATACAGACCGTATACGAGCTATGATTACAAATGCAGTTCATGACACAATTCAGATGGAAGATTACGATTCTTAACATTTTTTAGTATTTTTTCTGTATTTTTCTTGATATGTTTGTCAGATTATGGTATATTAAATGTGTTCATAAATCAATCTTTTTGATTTTTGGACACATTTTCTTTGTAAAAGGAGTTTCACTTTTATGTTATTTGAAGACAATGAAGAACTGCAGAAAGAATATCCGTTTCTGCATCAGTATACATCTCCCGTGAAACCTATGGAGCGAGAGCTTGTCGGAAGAAAAGATGAAATGCGGCGTCTTATGGCAGCCATGCGTAGACCTGAACTTTGTAATGTAATCTTACTTGCAGAGGCAGGTGCTGGTAAAACGGCACTGGTACAGGGTACTATGGCAAAAGATGTCAATCGTATGTATCTGGAAGTAGATTTATCCAAAATGATTGCAGATTTGAAGAATGAAAATGAGATGGCAGATAAGCTGAAACAGTTGTTTAATGAGACACAGGTTTATGGGCAGAAACAGGGCAGGGAACTGGTACTTTTCATGGATGAGTTTCATCAGATTATACAGTTATCATCGGCTGCAGTTGAGGTCTTAAAGCCTCTGCTTGCTGATTCAGGAACCCGTGGCATCCGTGTTATTGCAGCCACGACATATATTGAGTTCCGTAAATGGATAGCACCGAATCAGCCACTTGTTGAGCGTCTACAGCGTATCAATATTGCACAGCCAGATAAAAAGATGACTGTAGCAATTCTCAGAAATTTTGCAAAGCGTTATGGAGTCGAAGACCAGTTCTACAATGACCATATGTTTGAACTGATTTATGATTATACAAACCGTTACATACCTGCAAATTCACAGCCTAGAAAATCCATTTTAATTCTTGACAGTATGATTGGATGGTACAGGGCAGAGGGCCGAAAGTTGGACAAAAAGTTACTGGGGGATGTTATTTATGAGACAGAGGGTGTCAATGTTGCTTTTAAAGTTGATGCCACATCCATTAAATCAGAACTTGATGCTCATGTATTATCACAGAAATATGCAACATCAGCAATCGCACAGCGATTACAGCTTTGTGTTGCAGATTTGAATGATAAATCAAAGCCTATGAGTTCGTTCTTATTCACTGGCTCAACAGGTGTCGGAAAACTGGTGGCAGATTATGAACCTGTCCCTGTATTTACAGAACATGGCCCATTTTTAAAACCACATGGAGAGTTACAGGTTGGTGATTTCGTTTTTGACCGAACAGGAAAACCAACTAAGATTATTGGAACATTTCCTCACAAGAATGTAGAAATGTATCGTGTAACACTTTCTGATGGCAGAACATTGGATGTCGGTGATGAACATCTGTGGTCTGTATATTCATCAAAACAGAAGAGCAAGCACGATAAAGGCATGAATGTTTCATTAACAGTAATGACAACAAAAGAGTTATTCGACAAGGGTGTTGTTAGAACTTATAAAAAGGACGCAAGAAAGCACTTAAAATGGTTTATTCCGATGAATGGTGCAGTTGAATGGCCAGCAAATGATTTAAAAGTACATCCGTATGTACTTGGTGCATTGATTGGTGATGGTTGCTTGACATCAAAACCACTGAATATGTCGAGTGATGATAAGTTCGTGGTTGAGAAAGTTGGAAAATTGATTGGTGCAAAATCATGTGTAAAAAATAAAGACAATTATACATGGAGTTTTGAATTACCTGAGAAACAGGGAAATCGTAAGTATTTTTATACAGATGAATTACTCAGTGATTATCCGCTTACAATTACTTATTCATCGAAACAACAGATACCTGCTGATTATGTGTTTGCAAGTATCGAACAGCGATGGTCTTTGATTCATGGTCTGTTTGACACAGATGGTTCTGTTTCAAATGATGACCGTATCAGGGTTACTTATTCCACATTCAGTGAGACACTTGCTTTTGATATTCAGAAGATTTTGTACTCTCTGGGTGTTTCCAGCACCATCAGTCTGAATAAAAGGGTTCGTAAAGATGAACTTGGAAATGTACGAAACATGAATGAATACACACTGCATGTAAAGGCATCGGATGAGACAAAGTTAAAGATGTTCACATTACCACGAAAGCTGGAAACAATCCATAGAAATATGAGACATGATAAACAGCGTATCAAGAAATTTGATTTTGTAGGTATTGCAGATATCCAGAAGATAGGTGTTCAGGATGCTCAGTGCATTTATGTTGACAATGATGAACATTTATACCAGGCAGGTATGTTTGTTGTGACACACAATACAGAAATGACAAAACAGCTTGCACAGGTATTGTTTGCAGATGACCGAAGTCTGATTCGTTTTGATATGACGGAGTATGCACTTCCTGAATCACTGGAACGATTCCGAAGAGAGCTTACCGCAAAGGTATGGGAGCATCCGTATTCTATCGTACTCTTGGATGAGATTGAGAAAGCGTGTGCACCTGTTACAAGAATTTTGCTGCAGGTGTTGGATGATGGACGATTGATGGATGAGAACAGTCGAGAGGTCACGTTCACCAATGCATATATCGTAATCACAACAAACAGTGGTTCTGAGATTTACAAAAATATTGCTCAGTATCAGGCAGATGATGAGGGTTCTGGTGCGTTTGTCAAGAAGTATGACAAACTTATCAGACAGTCGATTTCATCCACAAACGGAGATAATAAGTTTCCCCCTGAGTTGCTTGGACGTATTGACAGTATCGTACCATTCCAGCCGTTATCTGAGGAAACCATGAAGAAAATTGTAATGATGAAATTATCAAAGTTGCGAGATTTGATTCGTGAGAAACACAATATACAGATTATCTTCTCAAAGGATATCATAGATTATCTGGTAGAAGATAACATGGACACTGATTCCGATTCAGGTGGTGCTCGTAAGGTCATGAGTAAGCTGGAATCAGAAGTTACTACATCGGTTGCAAGATTTATAAACACCTATCCAGAAGTTAATAAATTAAAGGTATGTGTTGAGGGCGAACTTGCATCCAGAAATAAGACAAAACTTGAATCAGATGCCTATATCAAGATACAGGCATTTAAATAAAAATTAAAATATCATATAGAAAGGAAAAGAAAAATATGGCATTTGGTAAGAAAAAAACAATGGAACAGACACCTGTACCAGAACAGACGACAAATACGGCACAGACGAATCCGCCTGTGAACAAGAAGAATAATAATCTGTGTAAGGTATTTCGGGAGTCGGTGTGGGAGACAGCGAAGACGTTTCTGGTAGCAAATGAGAAATTCATTGCTACCGTGAATGGAGAGAAAAAGTATGTGGTACTGTTTCTGGATGCGAACGATGTTGGTGGTCTTGATAAGAAAAGGGCAAAGGGCAATCAGGACAAGGGACAGCTCATTCAGCAGATTAACGCAGGAACAATTAAGACATACATGACAAAGGATATGCTGATGGATAATGCATTTGTAATTATTCCTGATGCAGCAACTATGGATGCATTAAGCGAGTTTAGTATGATGACACAGGCACCATATCTGATTGCTTATATCAAAGAGAATGCAGATATCGAGGTGACAGATGATAAGGTATCATTTGCAGATGCATCTGCTGTTGTTCTTGGTAAGAAATCCTTAAATGAGTTCCTTGGTGGAGTTGCAGGTTCTGCCGTTATGGATGATGATGACGAAGATGATGAGGAATTTGAGGATGATGACGAAGATGATGAGGACGATAACATCAAAGACAGTGATATGAGTGATAGTGCATCCGATGATGAGCCTGATTTTGGTGATGATTCATTAGATGAACTCAACAGTAATGATGAACCCGATTTTGGTGATGATGAGCCGTCTGACGGGTTTGATGATTCAGATGACCTCTTAGGACCAATGGATGGAGAAGAGGACTATGTCTCAGAACCGCAGTATGATGATACACAGGACATTCCTGATACAGATGATAACTCTGCAGAAGAGTATGAATACTCTGAGGACACAGAGACAGGCACACAGGGTTTCATTTCCCGTAAATTTTACTCAGATGAACTTGGACTTGAAATATCAGAAGAGCCGTTCAATATACAGTTTGTAGAGGGTAATGAGCTTGTCTTATTCAATGAAGTACGTGGAGACGGATGGCTTGCTGGTTATATCAGTGAAATGTCCAAGGATGCAAACTCTGTATTACAGAATAATCATCTTCGTAATATCCACAAGATGAAAGAGAGATATTTACGTCTCATGAATATCATCTGTGAGAAGATACAGAGAGAGCTGGATATTTATGATGAGAATACATATTATGGCAATATTTTAGCCCTGATGAAAGAAGAGCATGCAAAAGAGCTTGAGAATCTGGATAAGACGGTTGCAGAAAAGCGTGATGAGCTGGAACGTATCTGGAATAAGCAGATTGAAGACGAGGGTAATCGTGCAGCAGAGAATGCAAAGCACATGTATCGGATTCAGAACGGACAGCAGCATGAAAGAGAAGTGCGTGATGTTGAAGCAAATCTTCGTGATGCCTCTGAAATTGATTACAGAAATCAGGTTCAGCATATCATGGAAAAGCGTAGAGCAGAGGCTCTGTCAAGACTTGATATGGGTATTACTTCTGTATTGAAAGAAGTATCAGACATGTATCGTACTGTTCTGGATGATGAGAACAAGGACTACATGACTTATTACAACAGCATCATGGACTTCCTGGATGAGAACCGTAAGGATGAGGTTGCAAGAATCGAAGTCTTATCTGAGCAGAACCGCCAGAAAGAAGAGGCTGATAAGACAAGAGAGGAATATGCTGCAAGACTGGATGGTATGACCGCTGAGTTTGAGGCAAAGCAGAAGACATTCCTTTCTGATATTGAAAAGCTCAGAGCAGAGCAGGATGCACGATTCGCATCAACGAAGTCTGATTGTGAAGCCCGTGTAGCAGAGGCAGACAAGCGTACAGAAGAGATTCAGGAGAAGTACAATGAACTTCTTGATAAGTATACAAACATCAATAAGCAGAAAGATGTAGAGTATGAGGCTCGTATCAAAGAAATGGGCCAGATTAACCAGTCACTGCAGGATAGATGTGAATACATTCAGTCACAGCATAATAGCTTTAACAAAATCAGTATCTTCCTTGGTATTGCCATTATCATTATTGGTATCACTGTTGGCTTTATCATTGGAGCATTTGTAAATATCAGAAATACCAGCTCAGAAGAGAGAAAGCAGCTGGAACAGCAGATTGAACAGCAGTCCTCTGAACAGAGTACAGCTGGTACTAACAATGCAATTATCATTGGCGATAGCATGTATATGCTTGACCTTGATGATTGATATACATATTTTTCCTATTTCCTTATGGTGGAGAGAGAATATGCCCGTTTTCTCTTCACCATTTTTTGAATCAGGATATAGAGAAAATATAAGAAAATCATGAAAATTAAATAGGCAAGGAGATGATGAGATGGGCAGAAAACGAAATTGGGACAAGATTTCCAGTCAGCGGCCAACTGATACAGCTAAGTACAGGGATGTGTACGAAGACCAGCAGCTTGACCGTGGCTCTTTACAGGAAAAACAGACAATGACGGGTCGAACGATTGTTGCAATCGTTGTCGGTATTCTGGTTTTCTTTTGTACTTATTTTTTCATGTCACTGTTAAATGGTGTGTATCCACCGTCAAAGAACTGGTTACATCCTAATAATACAACAGCTGTGACTACGACAGAACAGAGTGGACAGATTGCAGGGGATGCAGGTGCAACTACTGAGGCAGCAACTGTGATATCGTTTGTTTATAATGATAAAACATATACAAGCGGGGGTGATGGTTTTTACTATAGTAGTAAGTTTGATTATCTTAATGTTATTCCCCCTAAGGCCACTGATATCCGATATGAGGGTGTAGATTACAGTACCACAGAGACTGTAACAGAGACAGAGACAACATCTGAGGAATCAACAAATGAATCCAAAAATGAATCTGAATCAGGTAATACACAGAGCACTATAATTTCTGGATTTACTTACAAAGAAAATCATTATAGTTATAATAGTCAGATTGACAGATATGTGAATGATAATGATTCTCAGGATATATATGATAGTATTCCAGATGAAGCAGTTATGGATGCAAATACAAGTATGTATTCTGTAAAATCATGGTTGGACTGGTCGCCAAATCTATTAAAGATGATGGTTTCATTTGCAGCTGGTTTATTGACATTTGCATTATTATATGGTGTATTAAAGCGTAATCTGACAGCTGTAAACCTGATGGCAGATACTTCGGATATCAATCAGTACAAGAATGACCAGCATATTCAGCTCCCAGAGGAGATTATGAACAATTATGACTGGTTTCCTGATGTTGGTGCACATTCCAATGTGCAGGTGTCCAGTATGATAAGCCATGTAGCATTAAAGCGAAAAGGACTGAAAACCGTAAATCTTGCAAGACGTTATGACAAAGATGTTCTGGACGAAGATGGTGACCCAGAGTTTTTCAAAGGAGATATCATTGAAGATGAAAATGGTAATCCTGTCTGTGATAAGGTTCCAATCATTGATGAGGACTTTATGATAGAATTGTTCAATGCATCTGGTGCACCTGATGATAAAAATGTCCGTAAATTTTACGACGCAACTAAGATTCCGTATAACCCAGGTGGTAAGAGTCGTGTGAAGCAGGCAGGCAGCCAGGACACGGTTGCTCAGATGATTAACGAGGACTGGGAATTTCCAATTTATGAACCACAGAGACCTGCAGGTGCTTATATTGTTGATACAGAACCTGTAAACACTATGGTTCTTGCTATCACCAGAGCTGGTAAAGGACAGACGGTCATTGAGCCTACGATTGATATGTGGACAAGAGAGAAGAGACCAAACAATATGGTCATCAATGACCCAAAGGGCGAGCTTTTGGTTAAGAACTATGTACGAGGAACGGTAAGAGGATTCCAGATTGTACAGTTCAACTTGATTAACGCCATGAAAACAGATATTTACAATCCATTGGCACTTGCAGCAGATGCAGCCCGTGAGGGTGATTCTACAAAGTGTGCGATGTATATCGAAAATATCGCAGAAGTTTTCTTCCCATTGGATGGTGGTGATGACCCTGTATGGCCAAATGCAGCAAACAATGCGTTCAAGCGAGCCGCTTATGGTCTGATTGACTTTTATCTGGAAGAGGAAAAGGAACTCAGACTCTTGGCAGGACGTATCGGTATGGATGAGAAAGTTATGGAGTCTAAGATTGACCAGCTTTGGGGAAAAGTTACGTTATATAACTGCTATCAGTTATTTGTACAGCTTTCATCAAAGAAGAAAAAGTCGCCTGCAGCAGAGTTTACGGCCGATGCAAAAGCAGGTAAGTATGATTCTCTTTCTGATGAAGAGTATCAGGAATTGATGCGTGAAGCGGAAAAGAAGTCTAAGATATGGGAAGATAAGCCTGAGGCAGATATGCTGACACTGTTCTTCAATGCAACTGAAAAATTGCCGAAGAACTCAATGAGAACATTGGTTGGAAACGCAAACTCAGCTCTTCGTTCCATGGCAGGAGCCGAAAAGATGATGGCATCTGTTTACGGTATTGCGATTACAGCTATGTCATTCTTTACAGACCCTACGATTTCAACACTTACATCAGGAACTTTATCACAGAATGTAGACCTTGCAGGTATGTCGTTCCCAAGAAGACTTGGTGTTCGTTTCCACAGTGATTATCTTGCCAAATACAGTCTTATCGGTATGCAGGCAAAATGGGATGCGTTTGAAGATGATAAGTTCACAAAGTCTCTCGGAAAGGATTTTTATCATGAAGATTTGATTAACCGTGAGGGTTGGGCAAAGTATTATTTCAAAGGTATTTTCCCAAATGATGTATCATATGTAAGATTACAGGTTGTAGATCCAAAGACAGGACTTTTGATTAAAGTATTTTATTTTCGGTTTGTTAAAGATTATCAGACATCCCTGGATGGCCGTTACTATGTAACTGACCCGATTCTTGAGAATAAGATAGTCAAGAATGGTGTTCTGATGGAGCTGAAACAGAAGAAGAGCAAGAAAACAGGTGAAACTGTTTATAAAAAAGGCAGTACCACATTTAAGAAACTTATGATTGATTTGAATAATGGATATGAAACGAGGATGATGCCTACGAACGCAATTATTTCTACTATGACCCGTTATTCAGAGAAACCGAAGATGGTATTCTTAGTAACACCGCCTCATCTGATGAAATATGCAAAACTGATTTTGATTTTGATTAAGCAGCTGGTTGATTTGAACTTTGACCAGTCATATATGACAAAATCGAACCAGAAACCGCTTTATAAAACACGTTTCATGTTAGATGAGTTAGGTAACCTGCAGTCTGAGGGACATGGTATTTCAGGATTTGAGACCATGCTTTCTATCGGACTTGGACAGGAGCAGCAGTTCACTTTGATATTACAGACATTACAGCAGTTGAAAGATGTCTATGGCGTGATGATTTTATCCACAAATCGAGTCGCTGCGTATTCGTAATGAGTGCGTACTATTACAGAAGTTAAATACCTTGAAGAACCTTAAGAGCCTGTATGCTACAACGTAATCGGAAACGATAAGCGTGAAAGAGCGAAAGCAGAAAAAAGTTACAGGATGGCAATAAGCTGAAATAAAAAGCTGTTTATAAATAATAAATGGTGCTAAGTTGCTATGAACAAGGGTTTGTTTGGTTGGGAATGCTCGTAGTATTGTTTTGAATAATAACCGAGTAACCCTCATCGACTAGGGGATTGCGTCCCCGTAGGGTGGTAAGTCCTAAATGACCATCCAAAAAATATCTGGGGGAATCGCTTGATATAAGAATCAAGTAGACCTTGACATATAGTCATGGAGTCGTTGTAATGACGATAATCATAATTAGGACGTTATGGTGATTATGTAGACAAAATTATGCTTTTATGATATAATAGTTTTAGCAAGTTTAGTAAACGAAAGAAAAAAGGAGTTATAGAAAATGGCTAAAGCTATTAGTAATCTGAATGATATTATTGGAAATAAATATGGTAAATTAACAGTTGACCATTATATTGAAACTGTTTATGTGAAATCAAATCGTGAACATTATTATTCCTGTACCTGTGATTGTGGTAAAAAGGATGTGAGAGCAACGAGACACAATCTTTTACGGGGAGATACAACTTCTTGTGGATGTGCTCATAAGGACGCAGGAAAGAGCAGATTGGAAGATTTGACAGGAAAACGATTTGGCAGATGGACTGTTTTATATCAGGCACCTACACGGTATTCAGCTAGTGGTAAAACACGAAGTATTATGTGGAAATGCAAATGTGATTGTGGAACAATTAAGGATGTTGGTGCAAGGGCATTAAAAACAGGAATGAGTGTTTCCTGTGGATGTTATCAGAAAGAGCGTGTTTCAGAGGCTTTGACTGATGATTTAACAGGTAAACGGTTTGGTCATCTGGTTGTAATTGCAAGAAATGGTTCTCATTGCAGTTCTAAGAACAAAAAGGGTGGTTCTAATGCTGTATGGAAGTGTAAATGTGATTGTGGCAATGAAGTAGATGTGCTTGGATTTTCACTCAAGAATGGAGACACAACATCTTGTGGATGCAAGAAAGAATCAAAATATGAGGCTTATACAGAACAGTATCTGCAATCCTGCGGTTATGTTAGAAATGTAAATTATGTGAAAGAGAAAACATATCCAGATTTAAAGGGATTGGGTGGACAGAGTCTCAGATTTGATTTTTTTGTTAATTTACATAGCGGTGAACATATTTTAATCGAATGCCAGGGTGAACAGCATTATAAAGCCGCTGATTGGTATGGTGGAGAAGAGTATCTCAAAAAAGTACAGGCTCATGATTTGATTAAAAAGCAGTTTGCAAAGGATAATAATATCAGATTGATTGAAATTGATTATAAAGATGTTTTATATGAGGATATTGTTAAAGCATTAAAGTATAATGGAGTTTATTGATATCGAGAGCCAATAATATGGCTTACAGACTCGGTGGATAAAATCGTGCAAGGAAATACCAGTAACATTGTGTATCTGAAATCTACAGATGATACCATGATTGACACCCTCTCCAAGATGAGTGGTGTTCGACACAAGACATATATTGACAGTAAAACAATTACCCGTGATGTGCAGTCGTTCCTTAAGATGACACAGAATGATGGTAAAGCAAGTTATACTTCAACTACAAAAGAGGAACCTGTTATTGGCTATAATGATTTTGCATATATATCCGAACGTAACAGTATTATTCTTAGAGCAGGTGACAGTCCAATCTGGAATCGTAATGAAACCATACTTCCGATGTCATGGCGTTTGTTCAAGAATACGATTATTAAGCCAGGCTCAGACTTCTCACTGCAGACGATTCCAACGCTCTCATCTGCATTGGAATTTGATGTAAAGAAGAACCAGCCAGACTTTAATAAGATGCTTGCAAAACGTATGGAACAGGCATATAGAGCCGATGATATGATTGCAACATATAAGATGGCATATGATTATAATGATTATCAGATGTCACAGTTAAATGATGATGACCTTTCTGATGACATTATGGCCATGATAAATATGGCTATTACCAATCCAAATAGCGGTAAGAGTCAGAATCCAGAAGATGATTTTGATGATGATGATTTATCATATGAGGAGTGGGAAGACATTCAGGACCAGTTGGCATATGATTTTGAGATGGATGGTGAAGTTACTGAGAATACAGAAGTTATCAATGAGGTCAATGACCGAATGGCTGTTCAGGATGATAAGCAGATGCTCAGATATGCAGGCGGACAGTTATCACAGTATGATATACTTGGAAACGGTGTCACGCCAGATGCACCGTGTAACCATGGTCTTGATGAGAGTATTGCAAAGATATTTGAAGACATCAAGGGTGATTTTGAGCAGGACCGTAAGTATTTCACATTTAGAGATGGAAATCTCTATAGTGCTGACGGTACAAAGCTGTATATTAAAGCCTTAAATAATGAGGCGGAACGACAGGCATTTAATCAGGCACTTGTGGATGCAGAAAAGAAAGTTTATGGAGAGAGTGATATGCTTACATATGATGCTGCGACTGGACACTTTGGTGTCACAGATGATTTCTTAAGATTTTTAGCATCATTTAAAACACCATGGCCGTTCTGTAATGGTAAGTTTGAAAAAGCTATGTCAAAAATAATGGAAAATGGATTTTAATTAAGAAAAGGCAATAGCTGTTATGTAAAATGCATAACAGCTATTGTTATTTTTTGGTAATTTTTTATTCAAAAATATGACAATATATGATATAATTTTTAGTATAAATAAAATTGGATGCATAGCATCAGAAAAGAGGTAAAATATGAAGTACATTTCTCCAAGGGCATTTGTACGAAATGCCGACGGTAGTATGCCTTATGAGGCACGCCGTACCAAAGCCGAAGTCTATATTTATAGTCTGATTCGTAATTATGTTATCAGCAAAAATAGACAGGCAAAACTTGCAAATCCAACTACAAAAAATGTCTATTTGTCCCGTTCGGGATACAAGGCATTACGACAGCGGTTTTTTGATAATTTTCAGTCTGTTGAGGGCGAGAATGTATCAGATAGCCTTGTTCGTGACCTTGATTTGATTTTCCACAATCAGTCCAATCCTGCTTATGCAGGAAAGCGTAAGCATCTGATGAATGCGATTGAGAACACATTTAAGAATCTTGATACTTTTGAATGTGCCAGTAAGCATGATACAGATGTTCTGCATGCGTTTGCAGAAATGGATAATCTGCCAGCAGAAGCGTTATGGGGTAGAGCGATTGAACATATTGATGGTTCATCCGATGAACCGAATACTGAGCAGAGATACTATACCTATATTTCTCCAATAGACCCTGTGTATATGGATGGAAACAGCACTGTTGAGAATGATTCGGGTGTTCATCTGTATATGGTTCGTATGATGGAGGGAACATATCATTTCAGGAATGGTAAGGATGTGGAATATCATGATATTTCATCCAATACGTCTATTATTCGTAGACAGTGGGCACATAAGAATGAAAATGGTGATTTTGTAGTAGAGCGTGAACATGTAGATGATTTTTATTCGGATGATGACCTGTATAATATTGCCTGGCTGAAACCATATGCATCTCCACAGGAAATCAGCAGAATCCGTGCATCTATGAAGAATGGACTGGACCCAGCAATGGCAATGCCGACTGCATTTAATAAGTATGGAGAGCAGATTATGAGTTATCTTGAAAAGAATGGATATGAGTATTCTGTTGTCCCAGGTAAGCGTCCAGGACAGGTAGATTGTGTTATCAATGGTTCATCGAATGTATCTGTTCGTATTATGGATACGCATTATGCCTATGACAAAGATGGAAAGGTTGCAGATAATTCAACATCAAATTTAAATTATCTTGGTCGTGTGTATGTAAATAAGCCATTTGGTATTGAGTATTATTGGAATGCCACAGGCAGTCAGAGTTTTGCAGAGAGATTAAAGCCAGATAAGATAAGTGATTTTTTGCGTGAGTTCACACCAGAAGTAGCTTTGATTCCTCTTCGATATGCTCTTGGCAAGAAGATAGAAAGACAGATAGACGGACAGCCCCTTGGCTCTCTTGGTGGTCTGCAGGGTTCTCGTCGTGATGTCCGTAATCTTTCGTATTGTGTGGCTGATGAGGGAAAGAATAACCGAACTGTGAATATGGCATATACCAGATATATGACATTACATGGTGCATCTTTATGGCATGGCAAGAGTGCAGGTGCTATCTTTTATTCAGATGAAGAGGTAGAAAACTGGAAAAAGACGCATGGTATTGCTACAAATGCTCAGATAAGTGATGTACAGGCTCAGATGAACAATATTTCTAATGAAGATTATTTTGAGTCTGAGCTTAATATAGAGAACGTGATTCAGGCTGCAAAGTTATATGAATCTGATAATACAGCATTGCCAAAATACTCAGATGATGAACGTGTTCAGGCAATGCAGCGTAATTATTTTTATTATCTGACAGGACAGATTCCATATCTGGATAATATCAGTCCAAGATTTGGTGAAGAGTTCGGCAACGGACATGATTTGAAAGCAACTATTGAGAGTAAGAAACAGGCTCTTAATTCCGAAGATGATGAGTTCGATGGATATAATGTCTATCAGTATGCAGGTCTTGTAGGACTGCCTGATTCGATGAAAGCAATCCCGAAGTATGTATATTTGAATCCAGAGACTAGAACTTCTATGGATATCACATATGAGGAATATCAGTCTTATATCGAGGCAAATGATAAGAATGTCATGCTTACTTATCTGACACCATATGATGATGAATATGCAGATTACAATTCTGCGTATGATGATTCTATGGAGTCTGAGTATGATGATTTGTTTGAGCAGGCATCTGAAAACCGTGAAAATGTTGTAAGAGAGCATATTCTTCGTATGGAAGAGTATTCCAAGACAATGGACTTTGATTCATTCCTGACAAGAAATGTCATGGTTCCAAAGACAGCAGAAGAGTTCTTAAGAGATTCCATTCATAATGCAAAGATGAATATCTATGAGCTTGTAGATATTGACGGACTTGCTGAGATTGCAGCAAAACGTGCAGCAAGTGAGAATCCATCTGAATATATGCCTGTATATTCAGATAATGATATCATCAGTGATTTACAGCATATGTATTTTGATTATTTTGCAAGCAATGCAGGTACTTTAACACAGCCTGGTTCTACCAGTATTCCGTATGATATGTCAAATCTTGATTTCACGACCAGTGATACAGAGTCCACGGGATATAAGACTCAGGCGGCTTATCACCATCTGCAGGAAACGATTGATACAATTTTAATTGGTGATTATGACAGAAAGTTTGACCCAGGTCATGTGGCAGCTTTCTCATCTGATAAGACTGTTTATGCAAACAGTATCATGAAAGCCATGTATACGCTGAATCTGGATGCTGACCGTGTGTTAAATCCAAAGGACACATATAATCAGTCTATCTGTGATGGTCTTGTTCATTTTGATGAGACAAGTGCAGTATCATTAAAGGATTTAGACAATGAGCCTGATAGTTTTAAAAAACGTATGCTGAAAATGGTATATGATACTTTGGACACAAATGCATGTGATGTAGATGAATCAGATATCCGTATTGATGAAAACGGTATTGTAGAATATAAGGCATATAGGCAGTATGGAAGACTGCAGGGTTCTTCTACAGATAAGCAGGAGCTTATTACTGGGCATTTTGGACAGATTTTTGAACCGAATGAACTTGGTGTGATTTATACAAGGTATCATGCATCTGACCAGAGAGTATACATTCCTGGATATAATGCTCATGTTCTTCCGAGAAAAGATGAGTTTGATGACAGTTCTATGTATGAGAGAATGAGATTAACAGGCTATGAGCAGATGATGAGTTCTCAGATTCGTAAGATACTTCGTGCATCTATTATTGCTGATAATTCAGTATCGCAGGATGATGTACAGGCATTCAATTATGTATATCATCATATGCCATGTGACGTGTTTACAGTAGATGAGTTCGAGACCCGTATGCATGACCCGTCTGAGGAGACAGCAGATATGTTCCGTGCAACTGTCCGTACCATGACAAAGAAACTGCGTCTGCCAAATGCATATAAGGAAAATGCGACTATGCAGGCACAGGCAAAGGTATTAGATGGCAAATCCCGTAATGCAAACTTTGAAGATGACATTATTGCAGGACGTGTGCAGGATTCTTCGTTTGATTACAGGTATTGGAACCGTACAGGTCATAATATTTGTGAGATTGCCAATTATGCAGATGACTATGTAGATAAAGACCTGACATCAACTGGTACAAATCAGGGTGCGATTCTTTATATGACAGACAGTACAACTGTAAATCCTGATGGCAGCCTCACAAAAGGTGAAGCAGGTGACCGTACTGCTGTTATGAAGACAGAACTCATGAAGTATTGTGAGTTTGATGGTTCTGACCGTGTAACTATGGCTGGTATGCAGGCTATGACAGCAAAGAGAATCATGCCAAAAGTAAAAACAGCTATGATTCCGTTGAATGGCTGGGGTTATGATGATGCATTTATCATCACAAAAGAGTTTGCTGAGAAAGCACAGTTCATGGATGATAATGGACGCATGAGAAGTGTAAGAGTTGGTGATAAACTTGCAGATGCTCATGGTAATAAGGGTGTTGTATCGTTAATCGTGGATAGGGATATGAGCGATAAAGATGCAAATGAACGTGGTATTCGTGAAGTTCGTGATTTTATGCGTGAAAATCCTGAACTGGAATGTGTGGTTTCCCCATATTCTGGTCCGTCCCGTAACAACGGTGGAACATTCCGTGAGTTATATGATTCTAATCATCTGGACTTGGTAATACCTGCAGACAAAAATCATGGCAGACAGGTTATCAAAGAGGGTATTGGTGAACTTAATATCGTTGTGACAGATAAGCTGGTTGATGAAAAATCACATATTTATTCATCCAGTATGGATAGAGATGAAAATGATATGGTGTTTGATGAGATGGGCGATGAAATTACCCGTGATAATCATAATTCCCGTGGACGTAAGCTCTCTGCACAGCTTGCAATGGCATTTACAGCAAAAGACTGTAAGGGTATTTTGGCAGAGGCATATGGACCAAATATGCGTAATTTCAAGGATGCACAGGATTATATTTCGGTACTTGGTATGACAATGGATGATAATGGACATCTTTCCATGAAAGAACAGACAGATGAACTGGATGCAGATGATGTGATTGTTCGACTTCCAGAAGAGAGTCCTACATGGTTTTCATCTTATGAGAGAGATATCTTTGAATTTGAGAAAAATCCTGATGGTACTTATAAACTGGATGGAAAGAATAAGAAAATCAAAGTCATGGAACAGGATGAAAACGGTATTATGGTTCCAAAGAAACTGCGTACTGTAATGGACTATAGACGTAGACGTTCTGCGTCAGGAAAAGAAATCATGAATAATGAGCGTGTTATGAAATATTCAGAGATAATAAGTGCTCTCAGTGAAAAATTATCTGTGAAATCAGGCTGTATTGAACTTCCGTTCCCACTTATCTATCCGAATGAGAATGGCGTAGTGGGTGTTCCTTATCAGAAGAGTTATATGCGTACAAATGAAGATGGTTCTGTGACACAGATGACAATGAATGATGTGTTGAAATCAGGAGATATGGAACAGTATGAGCAGGCTCTTTCTGATATGGGTTATCGTTACACGAAGAACCGTGGTGAAGATTATATTGCAGGCAAATATACAGATGAGGCCCGTGGACAGGAGCATCCAGGTGTAGCTGTTCCAACTTATCGGATTCCACTTTTGAGTGAAAATCTTAGAAATGGTATTTTGCTTGCAAATGATGATTATATGGCACATGATTATACGATTCAGTACAGACAGCTGCTCAATGCGGCACTTAAGTATGTGAATCTCGTAGAGGCCGAAGATCACATGACAAATTACTTTGTACCAACTGCTATCGAAGAAGAGACAGATGCAGATATCAAGAAAAAGCGTGAGGAAATCCGAAAAGAATCGGATGCCGATAAGAGAAAACAGCTGGAAGATGATATGGCATCATTAAAAGAGTCTAAGCTGGCTGAATACAGAGCATCTGCGATTGATAAGATTCACAGTGATATGGCTGCAGTTGTCCGTTCTGCACAGAATGATTATAATAGTATGGCAGGTGATATCTTAAACAAACGATTCCTGACAAAGCATAATCTGATGCGTGAGAATCTGATGGCACGATATGCAAAGAACTCGGCTACAATGGTATGGACACCGAATCCAACACTGGATATCAATCAGGTTGGTTTTGGTTCTACAAATGCAGCTAAAATGGGACTTTCCGAAGACCAGGTAATTGTATTATGGCGAGACCCACTGCTTGCACCAGGTAATGTTCGTGGTATGAAAGTACATATTTTACCTGATGATATTGATGGTATCAGTATTCATCCATTGATTGATAAATCGTTTGATGGTGATTTTGATGGCGATAGTGCAGGTGTTTTTGTACCAGAGACAGAGGCAGCCGAACAGGATGCAATCACAAAGCTCGGACAGGAATATAACCTTGCTGATACAACGACAAACCGTGCAAATGAGCATCCATTGTATTTAAATGATGGTATGGAGACCACACCGAATCTTTTAGCAAATCCTGAACTTGTTACGAAGAGAGACCAGTTGCAGAATATGGCAAATATCATTGCAAGCAGTGACATTAGTGATGCACAGACACAGAAGATAGCCGAAGATGCATTACAGCTTGCAAATGAGTATACAAAAGATGTCATGAAAGGAATTGCAGGAGATTACATTTCATTTGATAGTCCACAGGCTATGGCAGAGGGTGTAAAACGATTCTCTGTATCAGGTGCCAAGGGTAATGTTGCAAAAGGACATGCTTATCTTGTAAACTGTGTTGGTATGAATGTAGATGCAATTCTTGAGAATGGACAGGTTATGCCACCTGTATATGGTGATGCATACAATGCAGTTATCATGCCACAGACAGTTGATACATCCAGATTTGATGAGTCTGAGGGAATTATATATTTTGATAATCCATATGCTGAACCATTTGATGCAAAGGCGTTTGTATCAAATCATGGGCAGGAAACAGGTATCACAGAATCCATGATTCAGAATATGGTAAATAATTATGATTTTGATATGCTTGCAGCAGTTGCTCCTGAGTTTGGATTGTATTATAACGCACATAAGGTAAAGGACTTTGACCCAGGTACGGCTGTTATGCGTAATGATGATGAGACAGGAATTTCTCTTGATATGAGAAATGTACAGCAGAAAGCACAGGGTATTAAGACATTCGATACAGCACTTGCTGGTACACAGTTACAGAAGTTCATGGTAGCGTTCCGTGGTGTTCTGCCACAGCAGGCGATGGAAGTGACCAGAGGTTCTACACATGGTGTATTGCAGTCAAAACATAATGCTGCAGCTGCTGTTGAAAAAGATAGTGCACTGCGTTACTGGATTCGTGATATTTTAGCAGGCAAGAAACTTGTGAATCCAAATCCATCTGAAAATAAGATGCCTGCTACTATGGCAGATGCATTCAGAGAGGGATTGTCACCAGAGGATATCCGTAGTGTCAACTGGCGTGCCGCTATTCCAGGTGAAAAAGGAGAACAGGCATGTGGTGCAAAGGGACGTATCTTTGATAAAAAACATAAAACTGGTACAGAACTCACACCATATATCTATGCAGACAAACAGACTTCGATTGACCAGTTAAAGGCTTATATCACAGCGATGGATGCACCTATGAATGAAGATTACGTGGAAGAAATGTTTGAAGTTGTGTATCATGATTTAGAACGGTATAAGACATTACATGCAGATGAGTATTCTACGAATGATATTCCTGAGTGGGATGATAAGACGAACAGTTTCAAACCTGTTTTGGTTCCATCTATCAACAATTATATGGATGTATACGGTTCAACTATGGATAAGATTGCATATGGTGACCATTGGCGTGAGTTTTATAAGGCAGCAGAAAAGGAGCTTGATATCTTTGCAGAAAGTACATCCGAGCTGTTCAAACCATCTGCTGTTAAACATGCAAGCAAGGCACGCAATAAGGCTTATGATATGATTACAAAGGCTCTTGCTCATGGATATGAACTTGAAGCAAATCTCCCTGATGGAAGTGGCAAGATGGTTACATTATCTGAGGTACTTGCAAATAAGCAGGATTTGGATTCAGGTAAGGTGATGCCGCTTGATATGATGTGGACAAAATCGAAAGAGACACTTTCTCATAAAGATAAGAATACAGGTAAGAAACGAAAGTATGATGCTACCTGTTTTATGACACAGGATGAACGTATCAGTAATCTCAGGGCAGCAGAAACCTATATTTTCCCATATGGTACAAAAGTCAAGAAAGATGAGTTCATAGAAAAGAAAATGAAACCATTTATTGAGGGTACAATGTCTGGAAAAACAGTTTATACTGTTCAGAAAGACAAATATGGCAATATTGAATACCAGACGGTTGAAGATGCAAATGGCAATAAGCATAAAGAACCGATAGTCATGTCGTATCATGAATTTGCAAAGGCTTATAATGCAGAGCATAGAACAAAGCAGTGCCCAAGAGAGGCAATTCTTGGCTGTGACTGGACGACAAAACCAGGTAAGGACAGTGTTGCAAAAAAAGCCACAAAAGCAGATATGACACAGCAGTATGCCGCATGTTTCAGAGCCATGGGTATGCCAATATCGGCTACTGCAATTAAGACAGCAGTCGATAAGGTTTGCAGTGCCAGAGAAGACAGGTCGCTGATTCGTCATCTGGAATCTGCAACAGGACATCCATGGAAGAATGGAAATGCATTTACTATGCGACGTGCTGTTAATACACTTGTGCAGAGCAATCAGCTGGATGAAAAGGCAAGAGAACGTGCTCTTGAGATGGAATCTTATCATCAGGCAAGACCTGATGTTCAGGATGTAATTGCAGCTATGAACGAACAGGCTAAGACTGAACGAATTGAATCCGAAATCTCTGAAATGAGAAGAGGACCGTTATCAACATCTGATACAGATTCTGCATCAAAAGATGATGATACACAGTATGATGTATAAATCAAACTGGTCACATCTGACTATTATGATGGCCAGATGTGACCATATTATGCAAATCTGAGTAGTTTGGATTTGCATATAAAATAAAAGAATCGAGGAATGTGATATGAATAAGTTTAAAGACATCAATCTTGGTCTTGATATGCCTGATACAGAACCAGAGGTGCAAAAGAGCAAGTCGGAAAAACATAGAGTTATTACAAAAGATAAAATAACTATACAGATACATGAGAAAAATGATATAATCAATACAGAAGTACCTGTACCTGTGAGAAGAGATGGTATTGCAGGTATGGATATCAATGACTTGAAATCAGAGAATGATTTTGAGTTAAAATAAATTATAAGGAGTGAAAAATATTATGAATCCAAATCAGATGAATGATGGAAATCCAGGAAACCCAAATGGAATGGGTATGAATATGGGAATGAACAGGCCACAGCCGAATTTTCAGGTGCCTAATTCCCGTAGTATGAGAGACGAAAGAAAACAGAGAGCAATCCAGAAAGAGCGTTCATTGGCACAAGCGAACAGCCAGGCACAGTCACCGACCGAGTTCGGTGATATCTTTAGTGTCTTTGACAGTGCTATGCAGACAAATCTGCATGAAACAAAAGCAAGGTTAAAAGAGACACAGGCTGTCACAGAACAGGAGAAAAAGGAAAGTCAGAGGCGTGCACGGCATAATATCATGATGTGTATGCAGATGCGTATGCAGCAGGAGCTTTATGGTACGGTAGCAAGAACAAATGAGCATGTTGCTACGATGGAAGAGCGTATGGAAAACAGAGATGTTTCTGCAGGTACTTATAATGATGCAATATCAAGAAAACGACCATTGCCAAGTAACGGTGTCACATCTGAAACAAGTAATGACTTTGATGATTTTCAGAGATAGGGTGGTGTTATCATGCGTATGAAATCAGTAAAATCAAAGAACAATAAGAATAATCCACCTACGGGGCCGAAACTTAGCAGACAGGAAGAAAAAGATGTATCATTTATGGCAAAGGGTTCTGCAGATGAGGATGCCTATAAGAAAGAACTGATAGAGAAGATGGATGCTATCAATCTTGACTATGGTAAGTATCATCTTACGGACTTTAATTACAGAAGTCGTGGTATCTCAAATTCAAATGAAGTTTCTCAGGAAGATAGTTTTAATCGTTTATATGTGATGAACATGCTTATGCAGATGGGAGATTCTTTCCTTGAGTCAAGACATGATTTAAATAATATGGTAGCCTGTATTGGTATGTATATGGCATTTGCCTGTACGTCTGATATCGGGCGGCATCCGTTTCGTTATTTGAAAAAACCTAAACCAATTCAGGATGAGCTTTATCGTATGAATCCTGATTATGCGTCCCAGATTGACAATGCCATGGGCAATGACGAAGCTCGTCTTCCAATGACAGCAGAGTGTGCGTCATTATTATATATCAAAGCAACGCAGCAGGCATATGATGATATGAGAAAACCTGGTGCGGATGCGATGGATGTAAAACATGATTATGATTCTTATCTGAAATATCTGGTGTCCAGATGTGAGCAGGATGGCATTTCAAAAGAGACCTTACATAGAACCACAAAGCAGATATATGCATTGTTTGAAGATGATAACAGTCTGGAATCCCGTAAGCTGTTTGAACAGACATCAGGTACATTTGGTGTAAGGGAGCGTCCGTATACCATGAATGTGCCGCATGTAGATAAACAGGGAAAGATGCATATGGAATCGGCACATATTCACATGGGTGAATATATTTATCCTGATGATACGGTATCTAAAAATGCGAAGTTTTTTAATATCCGAATGCCAAAATCTCTGGATGATTATGATACACTCATGGATATTGATGCGTCTTATCTGTATCATCTGCATAAGGCATCTTCTATCTCAGGTGACAGGGAACTGCAGTCTATCTGCAAAGATGAGATGCGTAATATCGTAGATAATTATTCTGTGATGATGAAAGATGACCGAGTATTTACGGGTTCCGATTCCCAGATTCGTGGACAGGTCATTGACATGCTCGACGAGGCTATCCGTGACTGTGATGCAGAATATAAAGCTATGCCAGAGGAGCAGTATAAAAACTGGGAGTCTATGATAGAAGAGGTTGTGGATAATCATCATACGATGGATAAGTACCGTAGACCAGTATTTGATGCAGATGGTGTTGTGGATTCTATCCGTAATCAGGTGTATGATACGTCCATTACGATTTATCCGAGACTTTCGGCACAGGCCATTGAAGAAATGGTGGATGGCAGATACAAGAAACGACTGGATAGCAAGAATACATCCAAAGATTCATCTAAATCAGTAGCATCTTCCAGATTCGAGAAATTTGGTTATCCGACAGGAAGTGGCATGGAACCAGAACCTGAGGTAGCAGCTACGGGTGTGGATGTGCGGCCTGGAAAGCAGCCAGTGGAATCCGAAGATGAAGAATCAGAGAACTTCAATGCCGAAGACTTTGATGATTCCTGTTTCGATGTAGATGATTATGATTTTTGTTAGGTGGTGATAGTATGGGAAAGATTTATCATAACAACGAGAAGTCAACATGGGAAGATGATACAAACAGCGAATTGTATTTAATGCCAGGAACAGTTGCATTTGAGCAGTACAAAGAAGATTTACAGAATAATCCGTCTGTGCGTCCAGAGGACGAGTTTCATGCTAAATTAGAAGAGCATAATGCTGATTTACAGGAAAAACGTACAGCAAAACAGGATATGTATCACAAGAAAGGTGATGTTGGCCGATTAAAATATCGCAAGCAGATGGTAAAGCGTGACATGGCTAAGAGCGTGGAGCGTGTAATGGAGGCAAAGCTCGGACGGGATGTAAAGAGCCGTGAGTTTGAGGATGAGATTGATGATGCAACAGTAACAGGTAAGAATTTCTACAAAGAGGCTGTCGAAGACTTTGATAAAGAACTTGCTGCAAAAGAGAGTAATGATGCAAAGGCTGAGAACAGAAAGGCAAGACCTCTTCCATATATGAAGTCCGAAATACAGACTGAGGCTGAAAGACAGTATTCTTCTCCATTGGAACAGAAGATGTCAAAATATTTATGATACACATAAGCTGGCGTTGATTTTTGCTTGCATTTTGTTCATATATGTGATAAACTAAGATTGTTATAAAAAATCTTATAACATAGTCCTGTGTGTTTTTCAAGCATACAAAACATATAAGGAGCGTAGTTTATTATGAATAGTAAGATGAAAAATAAGCGTGTTAATCGACGCACATTTATACAGACTGTGGCAGAAAAGAGCGGTAAAGATGAGGCTGAAATTGAAGAGATTTATGATTGCATGGAAGAGACGGCAAAAGAAATCGTATCATCTGGACATGAGTTATTCTTAATTGGTTTTGGCTCATTCTTTCTGGCGAGACATAAGGGGCATCCTGTTCGATATGGAGCAGATAATGCGGAATCCGATGATTATATTGTGTTCAAATTCTCACCATCCAATGTGTTTGTGAAAGCATTACGTGAGAAAGATAAGAATGAACACATATCCGTTTAGATAAACCTGTTGCGAAACAGTTTTATTATATCATATTTCCTTTCTTAGGGTTGGTTTCCCGTCAGAATCAGGGTGTCTGGCGGGAAATTTTTTGTGCATAAATAATTTAAAAACCTTGATATATGAAGATTATTGATATATAATAAGATTTGAAAATATTATATTATAGAAAGTAGGTGCCATTTTATGACGGACGTAACTCAAGTAAAACCAAACGACATGGTCTATGTACATAATGGTGATGAACGGAATGTATTAAAAATCATCAAACCTATCGGAATTGCACTGGTCATTGCTTTTATCGGTATGGCCTTATGGTTTGGAGCCATGTGCATGCGTTATCATCATCTGATCGAGGGAATTGTGATTATCGTGTCGTTTATTTTAATTTCCAGTCTGCTGCTGATGATTCGGTTTTATAATTCAAACCTGATTGATGATATGGCTATCAGCAAAGCAACAGGTGACTGTGAGAAAATCATTGAGGGTATCATGGTATTTGACAGCAAACAGTGTTTCATGCAGATAGCCTTATATAAGACCAGTTTTCAGATTCCAGAGGCAGATTATGTAGGGATTGATAAGACCATAGTGTTAAATCGTTTGATACCATATACTGATATCACATTTTTACGAAAGAATGAAGATAATACAGGTATCTATATCACATTTTTGGATGCAGACAAAAATCAGCATATGATTACGATTGAATCAGATAAGCAGTTAAAAATAGCTGCAATTTATGATATTTTTGAATCAAAATGTGTGATAAGAGATGAAGCATGAGGGGAGTTTAGCATGATAGCACAGGTCATATGTAAAGATTGTCATAATGAAACATCACTTCGTGGATTTGTCACAAAATATGACTTAATCGGAACGAAGTATGAGAAAGTAAAGGATTTTATTACAGATGATGAATTAGACGCCTTAGAAAAGGCAGGAGAGATTCAGGATGAGTTTGACCGATGGGATGAGACTTGTCCTGTGTGTGGTTCAAAGAATGTGATATGGTATTGAGCCGTATAAATTGAATAACAGATAACATAAAAACCACTTGATAAAATATCAGGTGGTTTTTATGTTTAATTTTGTTGATAATTGAGCAAACTTGTAGTATAATAAGTGTATGAATATCAAGCATAAATGATGGCTGATATTTAAAAAAATTAAAATACAAAAGGAGAAGAGAAATTATGGTACTATTTAACACTCAATTTTATGTCAATGCTGATTTTGACAGACGTATCTTGTTAAAGTTCTTGAAAGAATGGCTGATATCAAGCAAGAGATATGTTTTTCTGAACCAAGAGATTGACAGTATCAAAGAGGATGAACTGAATTATGATAAGATATTTGAGGCTGATTCAGACAAGAATCCTGAGATTCATCAGGAGCTTATGCTGTATGACATGAAAGATGCATGTTCGATTCATCTAAAAGTAACTGAGGGGTCGGATATCTTCACAAATACATATGTCCTGAGAGGCTCTGTGATGGCTATATCCCTTTCAAAATACTCAAAAGAGGCAACTATACAGCAATCCCAGACACAGGTCAATATACCGAAACTAATGCGTCAAATTTTCTGGGAAGAGTATGGTGGTATGGACGGAGACCTACCTACGGACGATAAGGTTATCTGCATCCGTAAGTCGAATGTTCAGACTGCAGCTGATATCATTACAGGAAATGTAAAGCATATCAATCCAGTTGTTTATATTTCAACTTATCAGAATGGCAGATATCCATTAGTAGCTGATATGCTTGCACAGGATTTGGTCGGCATTGCACATGTGGTAGCCGAGGGTTCCCCTGTTGTATCGAAATCCATTTATAACATTCTTGATGATGAGAATAAAGACCGTTTACCAAAAGATGGACAGGTTTGTGTGTTTATGCCAAATGGAGACAGGGTTGCTTTTAATGAGGATAATTATAATTCTCATGTGCTATCAAAAACAATTAAGAACAGTTTGTATCAGGCTATGGCCATGAAAGATGTACCACAGGAATTTTCATTTCAGCATATCAAACAGGGATGCATTTTAGGCAAATATAAAGACAATGATGAGTTGACAGAGTTGTTTGACAGTGTGATTGCTGATAAAGATAGTGAGATAGCAGAGCTTGAAGATAAAATAAAAGACCTGACTGCAAAGGTTATGAATTTACAGGCAAAAGAAGATTCCATGCAGAAGAAATATTTAATTACGGATGATGGTTTGGATACAGAGTGTGTAAAACTGGTTGCTGGTGAGAAAGAGCTTTATCCAGGCGAAATCAATGATGTGATATTAAAACTGATTGCATCCACAGTAAAATCCATGTCTGGGGACAGCACACTTGAGAGCAGCCGTAAGTATCATGTGCTCTCGAATTTGTTGACACTTAATACCGTAACGGGACAGGATATCCTGATAAGCAAGACACTGGATTCTGCTTTAAAAAACGGAGAGATATCAGGAGAAACAGCAAGACAGTTATCAGCATATGGATTTAAGATTATCCCATGTAAGAAACATACAAAGATACAGTTTGGTGATGATGAGAGATATGTTGCTATGTTATCAAATACTGTTTCAGATTATAGAGCAGGCAATAATATTGCATCTATTTACAGAAATCTGTTATTTGGATTCTAAGATTTGATTTACAAAAAATTATTAAAAGCCATTATGAATTATCATAATGGCTTTTTTGTTGGCTTTATTTTATATTATAAGAAATATTGGCTTGTGCTTAAATTTCATGTTTTATCCCAGATATGGTCATATTTTGTCCAAAAATGTTCATAAATGAGCTATTTTATCATAATTGGACGATTTATGGTCACAGTTTGTCGATAAATGGGTTTTGTTTTTATAATTGGATAGTTTATGGTCATGAAAGGATATTATAATTCATATTTGTGGTCATAATCGGGTATTGAAATTATAATTGGATAATTTATGGTCATAATATGATTATTTTATAATTATTTATGGTTTTATATTGGTCTTAATCATGCCATAAAATTTACAAAAGCAAAATAAAAAAACAGCCGTATCAAAATACGACTGTTTTTGGGATAGAAGATGGTCTTTTATGATGCTTTATTGACCATATCCTTGAATGTCTTACCTGCCTTGAATTTCGGCTTGACAGCTGCTGGAATCGTCATCTTTTCTCCTGTCTGTGGATTGTGTCCGACTCTTGCTGCGTGGGATTCTGCTGAGAATGTTCCAAAACCGATGAGTGTTACATCTTCCTTGCTGGCTACAGTAGTTTTAATTGTATCGAGAATATAATTCACAATACGGTCGGCGGCAGCCTGTGATTCTACATCCTTTGGTAAATCCTCACGAAGTGCTTTTGAAAGTTCATTCTTTGTCATTGTTTTTGTTCTCCTTTGATTTAATGATTATTTATTACACGGCGAAGTGGTTCGCCAGCTGTAAACCGTATACGCTTTTTCTCAGGGATAATGATAGGTTCCCCTGTCTGAGGGTTTCTGCCCTCATGTTCTTTTGTGGTTGTTACATCGAATCTACCAAAATTTTTGATAGAAACGTCTTCACCTTGTGTAAATGCCTGTTCCATTTCCATGAAGAGGGTTTTTACTACATTGGAAACGGTATTTTTTGTTACACCACTGGATTCTGATACCTTGGTGATTAACTCGTCTCTTGTCATATCATTCACGATTCCTTTCTTGTTTGATTTTAGAAATCTTCATTTATGAAGATACTTCAATTATAGCATAAAAATAGCGGCTGTCAATATTATTTTTATAAAAATTCCAGGAAATATGCGGGTTTACCCATATTTATGATATAAGAACAGGAGAGTGGTATAGACTTTCGGTATAGACTTTTGTTTTCAAACTCTATACTTGTAACCCTTGATGTTTACTGGGTTTAATCAAATTGGTATAGAAAGTGTATTTTTTCAAAAATTGAAAGTCTATACCCGTAACCCCTGATGTTTACTGGGTTTAGGGTATACAGTATAGAAAGTATAGAATTTATTTATAACATACAGGTGTATGTATATATAATATATTATACAATTATTGTAGTCTACTATAAAGATGCGTCCTCACGCATTATATATAATGTTTCAAAAAAATTCTATACTCTCTATCCCAGCGTAGGAAAACCCAATAAATACAAGGGTTTTCATGGATAGAATTGAAATTGAAAGTCTATACCTATTTTTCTGTATTTTCAGAAAACCCAGTGAATACAAGGGTTTGCGTGGTATAGACTTTTGTTTTAAAATTCTATACCGAAAGTCTATACCGTAAAGTTTTTTGAAAAATTTGGAAAAAGTGCTTGCATATTTTTCCTGTATATGATAATATCAGTATTGTAAACGAAAGCCATGTAAAACGAGGTTGTTGGTGTCATGAATATAGTTAAATGCGAATCCACATTTAGTTCGAGAATACATTTTTAAAATTGATTGAATAATTTCGATGTCAAGTAGAAAAAGGACTGATGTGAACCATCAGTCCTTTTTTGTTATATAAATAATAAAAAATAGCAATAGAAAGGAGCGGTGTATATGAGTCGCCTTATTCGTGGAAATTTATATGAGAAACAGGCAGATAACCTGTTTCATGTAGTATCAGCATCGACAATGACGAAACATGGTGCATCTTCTGTATTTCATGATAATTTTGATGCAGATGGAAGAGCACGTATCGGTTCTCTTGTTATATGCCGCAACTCGGCACTTGGTGCTGGTTCTACAGGGGTTGTATGTCAATCATTTTCCACACAGGAAACCCGTAAGATGGGCTGTTATGGACAGATGATTATAGTACGGTCACCAGAAAAGTCTTCGGTGAGACTGGTCGGCAACTATGATGTGATTGATTTTCGGGATGTAGAACCTTACATGCATGTATTATCGGATTCCAAAGATAAACAGATGAAGTTCTTAACATCTGTAAAAGAGACCGAATCTTTAAAGAATACCATGGTTCGGACAGGAGAGCTTTCAGGTAGTATCACAGGCTATGCAGATGCTGCAATCCATAAAGCAAACCGTCCAATGCCCGCCATGTCAATGGCTGATATTGATATGAGCCGTTCTTATGGAGATTGATGGCAATTAAAAATTGACTGACATGAAATTTATATATAAATAAAAGGCTGCCTGCTGATGGAATCGTCCACGGTGGGCAGTTTTTTTATTATAAAAGTTGTCAAAAAACCTTGATAAATGAGTATTTCTGTGGTATTATAATTCCAGATATTACATTTTTTGTTGTTTTTATACATAATCTATGCTAATATCAATCTAGGAAAAGGAAAAAAGAAATATGTTGTTATTTGGTAACGGAAATTAAAGTAAAGGGCAGACATTCGTAGATAAATTATGTCCTTTTTTTTGCGTTCAAAATGCAACAAATCTAAGAGAACAAAGGAGTGATGAAAGTTATGAGACTGGGGTATGGATAGCAGATAAGTGAGAAACAGTACACAGGGCAAATAATAAGAAAGGAAATAAACATATGAAATTAAGTAAAAAATCATTGATTGGCGTTATGCTGATTCCCTGTATGATGCTTGGCATGGTTGGGTGCAGTAACAAGGGTTCTGATAAGTCCAATACTGCTACAAATACAGACGCTGTTGTTTCAGAAGATGGATTCTCGTATTCAGAAACTGAAACTACGGCAACGGATGCTGACGGTAGCACCCATGTTATGCTTGATAGAGAGCAGACATCTGATGCTTATGCTGATGATGTAGCATCTATGACAGCGGAAAACCCCGATGTGATGGGATGGGAGTTCACTTACAATGGAACAAAGATATCTTATCCATTTGATTATTCTGTTTTTATGGATGATGGATGGACTTCTGATTTTAATTCAACATCAAGTTTATTGAAACTGAGTAACCCTGGTTATTCTAATCAGTTATCTATTTCATCTTATTCGTTTGATGATACAGGTGTAGGTATTGCAGGAAAAACAGATACTCTGAAACAGTATGGTGTTTATGATTTCACTTTAAGCTGTGATACTGTTGCTGGTGATTCCAAGTTTATTGATTTGAAAATCAATGGTACATCGTTGATTGGAAACGATGTGAACACAGTATTATCAGCCTGTGGTATTTCAGCAGTTGGTACGGAGACCGAAGATGGAATGTTTTATTCAGATGTGAAGAAAGACAGTTCAGGTATGGACTACGAGATTCGTATCATGGCTGATAAGAATAATAAAGTTACATGTTTTGATTTTTATACATATGGTAAAGGCCAGTTAGATTCGGACCAACCATATGAGAAGTAAAATTGATAGCTTGTTGCTATCAAGAAAGGAGATTCTATGAATTTAGCAAGAAGTAAATCGGTTTCTATCTTTAAAAGAATTATTTCATTTATGCTTGCTTTTGTTCTTGCCGTATCTGGTGTTCTGACAAATTTCGGACAGGGTGCCACTGAGGTACAGGCAGCTGGAAATTTTGAAGTTGGCAAAACATATACTGATTATGGTACTTGTACAATTTCTGTACCTAATACAGGTAGTGGTAAGAATTGGACTTTTAAGAATTTTAGTTCCACATCAGGTAACGCAGTTAATATGAATGGAGCAACAGATGCACCTGCAGAGTGTGCCTCACATTATAGTGATGGTTATGGTGACCCTGGGTCTGCTGGTGTAACAGCACCAAACAATGGACAGTCTGCATATTATTATGCAACGGGTAAGGCTGTGGCTGATGACCGAAATGGTAAAAAAGGTGTTAGAATAGACTGGACAGTTTATGCTGCACCTACGACAAATGGTGGCGAGATTAAGAGTTGGGATGATTGGAAAGCACGTACACCAAATGTAAAAACAGTTAAAAAGATAGACCATGATTATTTATCTGCAAGTGCACAGACTGTTTATGATAATAATTCTTCTCATTTTCAGGTACTTGCGTTTAAGAATATAAGTGACGGTGACGGTAATCCAATTCGGATAAGGATAGAAGCAACGAAGAGTGCAAAGGGAAATTATTCCTTTACTAATCTCAAGAATATTTATCACGAAAAACATAATGAAGCACTTGGTACTGATGGTGGTTTTACATATACGATTACATTTACTGTTTCTAGTGGCACCAGTATGACTTCAACGCTTACTTATAATAAATTAACCCGTGAATGGAATACAGGTTATAGACAGCTTGGTAGAGGTGCTGCATCTGAATGGAGACCATTAGACGTAGAAGTTTCATTCATCAAAGCAAAATCTGCAGCAAAGGTTCCAACTGGACTTGAGGATTCTCTTTTGTATACACCATCACAGTCTACTGGTACAAAGACATCCTTTAAGGTTGCATATGATGATGGTAAGGGTAATGTAACAGGAGCAAAGACAATTACTCTTGATAATGGTGTATGGCGTACATCTGATAATTCGGGAAGTAAGAAGATTTCTCTTGACGCAAGTTTGCTTGACAAGACTTGGTATGTTACAGAGATTGTTACAGCAGGTTCTAATTATTCAATCGGTAACCCAGTAAATCTTAAGTATAAGATAGATGGTGATAAAGACTATAAGAACCTGACAAGAGTAAATGACAGCAAAAGTAAGTTTAACGGTTGGTATAAGATTGGAAAGATTGGTAGTGAGAATGCAGGTAAGGGTGTTACTATCTCTGCTACAAACACTTGCCAGTTATTAGACCCACTGGTTTCTGTACATAAGACACTTCCAAATGGAAACATTGCAGAGGTAGTTGGTGTTAAGTATCGTGTTCAGTATTATGATACACTTGATAACAGTAATGATAATAAATATTTCTATCTTTCAGCTTTGAGTGCAGACAGTGCAAAGAAAGCAGCTGCAGGAAAGAATGCAAGCAATACTGCATCTAAGTATTATGGTGATACTTATATTAACGATTCTAACATTTATCCAAACAATGTTTCAAAAGTTAAGACTGCATTAAATAAGCGTGTAACGGATGCTAAGACAAGAGCAACTGAGGGCCAGCTTGCATTATCTGATTATAATTCAGATAATTATCGTGACTGGGTGTTCAATACGATAAGTGGTACTGTTTATGATAAGAATGGTAAAGAGATTAAAGTCGGTGCATTGCAATTCAATAAAAGTGCTATTCATAATTGCTATGCTGGTAATTATAATAATGAAACTGAAAGTAAAGCAGGTTTGTATAAGCAGAATAATCAGTGGATTGCACCAGCTGGTACTTATGTAATTACTGAGTTTAAGGGTAATGATTCTTATTACTCAAATGCAATGAGTGTAATTATCTTAAAAGTATCGAATAAACCAGATGGTGATACAACTTACTCGGCATGGATATATGAAGCAGATGGTTCAAATGCAGATGCAACTGTTTCTAAAAAATCGGGTACATTTAATGGAGCTGTTGTAATTCCTGATGATGATGACAGTATTTCACAGGAAAATTACTCAACTACTATGCCTGATTTACCAAAGGCAGGTGCTCTTACTGTTGAGAAATCATTGGATGATGATGGTGAACATATGGATGGACATGCAGATTCCCATGATGGTGATAATGATGCAAATGTTACAGATATGACTGTAACAATGGCACTTTATTATAAGGACAAAGAGAGCAATCCAAAAACAGGATATTATTATCCAAGCGGTATTGAGAACACAGATAAAAATGATGTTGTAGAGTTTAGTCGTGGTAAAAAGGTTTGCAGTTTTACTGTAACCAAGAAGACGAAAGTAAGAAATTCATCAACATATCCTGTAACATACCCAAGCGGTATTACAGAGAATGACACATTAAAAGATTATGTTTACGATTTTGCGGATATGTCGCTTTCAGCAGGTGAGTATTACATTATCGAGGAGAAAGTGGCTCCTGGTATGTTAAATAATCACACAGCAAAGAATCCAATTAACGTAACGGTAAGACCTGATGAGCGTACATTCAAGACTATGGATGTGAAGTTTACGGATTCTAAGAAAGATGAATCAGTAGAAAACTCAGTTATCCATGGACAGGTATTTGTTCGTAAGGTTGTAAAAGAAGTTGATACATTAGCAGGTTCTAATGCGTCTGGTATTGGTGAGGGTGATGCTCATCTTTCAGGTGGTATCTTCAAGATTACCAACCGTTCAGCAAACGCTGCTTATGTACATGAGACTAAGAAATGGTACAATAAGGGTGAAGTTATCGGTTACATGACAACAGGTGAAGATGGTACATCCAGTGTTATCTATTCAGCTGAAAGTTATGCAAACGGTAAAGTAAACACCAAGGGTACAAAGATTGTTCTTCCATATGGTGATTATGAGATTCAGGAAATCAAAGCACCAAATGGTTTACAGATTGATACTGTATTTAATACAGAAAATGCAAAGGCAGATAAATATATCAAGATTGAAGAGAATGAGCAGGTATTCAAGTTCGAGTATACAGCAGGTGCTAAGACTGTTGCAAAAGAGCCGATTGACCGTGGCGGTTTCTCAATCGAGAAAGTAGATGCCGAAACAGGACTCAGAATCCCAATGGGTAATTCAGCATTTGATAATGCAAGATTTGTAATCAAGAACTTATCTGATTATCCAGTATGGGTAGACTTAAACGGTGATGGCAAAGAGACAGATGATGAGTGGTTTGCTGGTACATCAAAGTCTGGTGTCACATCAAACGGTACAGTTATCCAGCCAGTAGCTGGTGGTACAGATATCGTAAACACTCATAATAAGTATGCTGTTGATAAGAATGGCAAGAGTACAGATGCATATACATTCAGACTGGATGCTCTTTCATATGATGGAAATCCTGGATATTTTGCATCACCTGCAGATTTCTTACCATATGGTACTTATGAGATTCGTGAGGTATCTTCTGTAGATACAAACGACCCAGCAGGTTATCATATCAATTCTGAATGGAGTTATCCATTGGATATCAAGGAAGATAAGCAGTGGGATTCTATCACTGTAAAGTCTGATAAGAATCATACTGTTACAGTTAAGGGTGAAGCAATTCCTGATACTGTAGCCCGTGGTGGTTTCCAGATTCAGAAGTATGACAAAGAAGACCACAGTATTACATCACAGGGTGATACATCCCTTGAGGGCGGTGTATTTGCAATCTACAATACATCTTCTTATAAAGATGCATCATTCTATGATGAGATGAATGGTTATGTAGTAACTGATATTGACGGTGACGGTACGATATCAGATACAGAAAAGGCAACACGTTTTACATCTGTAACCGATGAGCAGATTAACGAGGCGATTGCAAATGGACTGAACACAAGTGATTGGTCTGGTACAGATAATGCTGGTAATGCAATTAAACCTTGTCTGATTATCAAGACAGATAAGAATGGTATTGCAAAGACATCAAGTATTGCACTTCCTTTTGGCGATTATGTTGTACGTGAGGTACAGGCACCAGAGGGATATCACGTTGACAGAAACTTTAATATGCATGTAATTGTAACAGATGATGTTGAAACTGTTACAGAGACAAATGCATCAACAGATACACGTTCTGAGTACATGATTCCATGTGACATCATGGATGATGAGTATTCAGGTAAGATGTCTGTTATCACAGGTGCAGGTGCTAACTACAAGGCTACACCAGTTGACTATAATGATGACAGATTCAATGCTCTTGATTCTGAGTCAAAATCTTCTGTATATGATGCAGTTGTTCGTGGCAGCTTTGCATTACAGAAAGTAGATGAGGATGATTATGAGGCTTACAAGAAAGGTGAGAAACTTTATCTTGATTCTGATGGCAAGTATGTAATCGAGCCACAGGGTGATGCAAGATTTGCAAATGCAAAGTTCAGAGTTATCAACCGTTCAAAGTCTCCGATTTATACACTTACTTATGATGCAACAGGTGAGTCTGTTTACACGAAGTATGATGTAGATGATGTTGTATGGACATTCATGACAGATGATAATGGTTATTATGAGGCTCCTGATGATTTACTTCCATATGGTACTTATGAGATTCAGGAAACAGATGCATCTGAGGGATATCTTGTTTCAGATGAGAAGAAGACCTTTACTATCGGTTATGAGGACAATGGTTCTAAGACCATTATCAACATCAATGATGATAATAAGGCCGATACACCAGAGAATGATTTGGTACTTTCTATGGATGGTTATACCATCACAAAGATTGCTGCAGGCAAGTATCAGATTTTGAATAAGGCAACAGGTAAAGTTGTTGCAAATAAGAAGTTTGATATCAATAATGCAGCAGGTAATGATGACATTTACATCTGGACAAATGGTGTAACTGGTCCAAGCAACTATACAAAGTATGTTGCTGGTGATAAGATTTACAGTATTTCAACAGATAAGAATGGTATCTTTACACTCAGACAGCTGACTGCAGGACAGTATGGAACTGATTATACGATTTCGGGTGATATTAAGGGAACACTTCATGTATCGCTGGATGAGTTTACATCAAAGTTCTTTGCAAACCTTACAACAAATGACAATTATGACCTCACCCCAGTTGAAGAGCCTGTTATGCGTGGTGGTGTAGAAGTATTAAAGGTAGATGAAGATGATTTCACAAACACAGGTGCTCATAACGGAGCACAGGGTGATGCATCACTTGAGGGTGCAGAGTTCTCTATCTATAATATCTCTGACCGATATGTATGGGTTTCTGATGAAAAGGGTAATTGGAGAAGAACTTATCCAGCTACAACAGATGGCAAGTGGATTCCACAGGATGATGTTGAGGCAGATGTAGTTTATGACCCAGATGAGGCACTTACAAGAATTGCATGGGATAAGATTAACAGTATCACAAGCACAGGTATGACAAACAAAGATAAATCAACAGCAAGTGATAATGGTGCTTATACAGATACAATCAATGCATTTAACGGTGCAACCAGTGCTGATGTGATTGAGAAGTATCATCAGAATGACCTTGCAAGACTTGGAAACAATGATTTACAGGATTTACTTGTAAACACAGTTCCTGTTAAGAAGATTTACACAGACCGCAATGGTTATGCAAAAACAGGAAACAGAGACCTGCCATATGGTACATATGCAATCGTTGAGACAAAGTCTTCAACAGGATATATGCTCCCACGTTGCTGGTATCGTATCGTAGAGGTTCGTGAAGATGGACATCTTTACACATGGGCAGAGACAAACACATCATGGACACCAAATGTTGATACAAAAGAGACATTAGAGCCAGTTATCCGTGGTGATGTTCAGATTACGAAGTTTGATAAGGAGCTTGATGAATCAAATGCATTAAATAATGCAGCACTTGATGGTATTGAGTTCAAGATTTACAACGTATCAGACAGTTATTCTTATCTTTGGGAATTAACTGATTATAAGAATGAGCCACTGGTTGATACAAATGATGAGAAGTACAATACTCCGCTTAAGATTGTAAACAGTGATTATTTCAATCCTGACAGCAGTGACTTCTGGCGACAGCTTGATTCTGACCCAAGTAACTATGTGACAACAATCGTTACGAAGTGGAACCCATCTACACAGTCATATACAGCTGAGACTTATATGAGAAATGAAGATGGTACAAAGAAAGACATGAATGAAGATGGTACTGCAATCCGTGGAGCACTTCCATATGGTACTTATATCATTCGTGAGTCAAAGACAAATACAAAGTATGAGTTTACTGACGAAGAGGCATGGATTTTCCAGATTCGTGAAGAGGGTGATGTAGTCACAATCGGATTCCAGTCTGGTGATACTTCTGCATCAAACAAGGCACATCAGATTACATTTAAGGATTTGATTGAGCGTAATGATGTATGGTTCAACAAGATTGGTGATGGTAACTCTGTTCGTATGGACACAATGTGGGTTATCAAGAACGAAGATACTGGTGAGAGACATGTAATCGTAACAAACGGCGGTTCAGATGATGATAACAATGGCAATGGTACTTATGAGTCTGGTGCAGACGTAAATGCACATACTTATCACACCAATGCAAATGATAAGTTCCTTGAGTATATTGACGCAAACAACTTACTTGAATCAGGAACACCTTTCGTAACAGAAAAGGATGCAAAGGCAAATGGTAATGATGCAAATAAGGCTGTTGCAATTACAATGGGTTCTGAAAATAAACATGTTCAGACTGAGGACAGAGTTGTTCCTGGACAGAAAGAACCTGAAAAGGTTGTTATTTCAGATGACGGATTAAACAATAATGGAATGGGCTATGCTGAGTATGATGCAGGTACATGGTTCGGCTGGTGTGAATTTACATCTGAGAAAGATGGTACATCCGTAAATCCATATATCTTAAATGGCAGCTCAAAAGAGGAGATTATCACCGTTGATGAAACAACAGGTGAGAAGATGATTCTTCACTGGGCAGACCCAGATGATTCATTAAAGGCATTCCCTTATGGACATTATACAATCAGTGAAGTAAGAACTGATACAAATGCAGATTATACACTGCAGAAATATGCATTCACTATCAATAACTCAAATACCGATTTATCAAAGTGGGCATCTGAAATCGAGACAAGTGACCGTGAGGTTGACCTTGGTACAATCACAGATGATTTCCCACCTGTAATTGAAACAGAGCTTATTGATGCTGAGACAGATTCACATCTGTTCTGTGCAGATGACAAGACAACTTTAATCGAGACTGTAAAATACCAGTTCTTCGGTGGAGATATCTTCAAGAAGAATTACAAGGCAAAGGGCGAGCTGTATGTATTGTCTGATGATGGTAAGTCCGTAGTCGGTGACCCGATTGCAACTGCTTACAGTGATACATTCCAGTTAAAGGTTCTTTCAGGTGAAGTTGAGATTGAGTACAAGGATGTTGATACATCAAAATACGAGGGTAAGACCTTAGTATCTTATGCATATCTGTATAAGGTTGATGACAATGGTAAAGAAGTGTTAGAGGCATCTCATGATGATGCAGGTGATACAGATGAGCAGGTAACTTCTCCTGTTATCAAGACTGTATTTGCTGCAGCAATCACAGGTGATAAGGATGTTCCTGTTGGAACAGACGTTACACTCCGTGATACCGTAACTGCATCAAACTTAAGCAGAGGACGTTATGCAGTAAGCGGAACTCTTATGACCGTTGACGCAGATGGAAATGCAGTTGCAGTTCTTGATGCTAATGGAAATGAGATAACAGCAACAAGCACTTATGTATATGTAGGCAGTGGAGAAACTGAAAAGAACTTCACACTTACATTCAATCATGTAGATACAACAAAATATCAGGGAAGTTATTTCGTAGCATATGCTGAACTTCTTGTAAATGATATTGAAGTTGCAATCCACCATGATATGTCCGATAAGGATGAGACAGTATATATTCCTGAAATTCACACGGATGCGATTGATGGTATCTCAGGTGACCAGCAGGGTGTATGCTTAGAAAAGGATTCAATCACTGATACAATTTCATATGCTAATTTAACAGCTGGAAAGCAGTACAAGCTGGTTGGAGAGTTAGCTGAGATTGATGCAGATGGTAATGCTACACCGATTATGACAGGTGATGGTGACGAGTCCAAACCAATTACAGCTGAATCAGTATTTACACCAGATGAGACATCAGGTAAAACAAAAGTAACATTTGATATTGATTCACGTACTTATGCAGGAAAGACAGTTGTTGTTTATGAGACACTTTATGCATCTGTAAAGGATGTAGATAAGAACTCAGACGAGGATTCAGATGATGAGAGCATCACATGGGTTGAGCTTGTTTCCCACAAGGATAGTGCTGATACCAGACAGATGGTTCATTATCCAGAGATTCATACAACAGCCGTTGATAAGAACACAGAGACAAAGAGTGCACTTGCAATCAAGGACACTGAAATCATTGATACAATTACTTACAAGAATCTGATTCCTGGTAACAGTTATATCTTCTATGGTACACTGATGACTAAGGATGCAGATGGAAATGCTACAGAGATATTAAACAATGGTAAGCCAGTGACAGCTAAGACTGATGCCATTACTGTTGATAAGGCAGATGGTACACAGGATGTAGTCTTCAAGTTTGATGCTACGGATTATAAGGGCAAAGATATCGTAGTTTACGAGAAGTTACTGTCTGGCAAGGATAAGGATATCGAGTATACACAGCATGAAGATATTGAGGATGAGGGACAGACCGTTCATTATCCAGAGATTGGTACAACAGCAAAGGATTCTCAGACAGGTGAGAATTTTGGATATGCAACTGAAAATACCACAATTATTGATACTGTACATTACAAGAACCTTGTATCTGGCATCACCTATGAATTGGTTGGTACTCTCTACGATAAGGAAACTGGAAAACCTGTTGGTGTCGCAAGTGATGTTAAAGCAACTGCTACAGATGCTGATGCAAACACAGAAACCGATGCTGATGAGTCTTCAACAGAAAAATATGTAACAAATACCGTTCAGTTTACAGCAACAGGCAAAGATGGTGATATCGACGTACCTCTTACATTCAATGCTTTGAATTTCAAGGGCAGAGATGTAGTTGTATTCGAGAAACTGTATGCATTAAAGCCTGACGGAACAAAGGTTGAAGTTCCACTTGCAGAGCATGAGGATATTGAGGATGAGGGACAGACCGTTCATTATCCAGAGATTGGAACAGAGGCTTTTGATGCTGAGACATTCTTACACGAAACAGAGGCCCGTACAGATTTGGTAATCACTGATAAGGTTCGCTACACAAACGTAGTACCTGGAATTGAGTATACTGTAACAGGTAAGCTCATGAACGCTAAGACCGAACAGCCGATTACAGATGCTGCAGGCAACGAAGTAACAAGCACAGCAACTGTAGTACCAACTGAAAAGGATGGTGTTGCAGAGGTTGAGTTCAAGTTTGACGCATCACTCCTCAGAGGTGAGACAGCCGTTGCATTTGAGACATGGTCATATAAAGATTTTGTTCTCGCTGTACATGCTGATATCACAGATGCACCACAGACTGTTTACTTCCCAGATATCAAGACAACCGCTACATCCCAGACATCTGGTTCTAAATTACTTGACCCGATTGATGTGGAGATTATTGAAGACGAGATTCATTATTCAAATGTAATCGTTGGACATAAGTATTTAATCAAGGGTTCATTGATTGATGTAGCAACAGGTGAGGCACTTAAGGATGCTGATGGTAAGGAAATTGCCAACAGCGTAGAGTTCACAGCTGAGACAACTGAGGGCAGCATTAAGATGGACTTCGGTAAGTTAAAGGCTAGTGAATTAAAGGGTAAATCCATTGTAGTTTATGAAGCACTTTACAATGTGGATGGCAAAGATGAGATTACTCTTGTGAAAGAACATGTAACTACTAATATAGACCAGACAGTAACTGTTACAGAACCTACTGTTAAGACTGTTCTGGCAGAGACAGATACAAACAATAAGGCAATCTCAGCAAATGAGACAGTAAAACTTACTGATACGATTGAGTATAAGGGACTGATTCCTGGAAATACTTACAAGACAGTTTCAACACTTGTTGATGCTAAGACAGGAAAGACCATTCAGGATAAGGCTGGTAAGGATATTGTCGTTGAGGCTACCGTAACACCTGATAAGGATGTTGTTGTCGGAACTGCTACATTTGAGTTTGACGGAAGTAATCTTGCAGGAAAAACAGTTGTTGCATACGAGGATGTATACCGTGTGATTGATGGTAAAGATTACCTGATTGCACAGGAGAGAGACCTTAAGAACACAGACCAGACTGTTACATTCCCAGAAATCAAGACAACTGCAACATCGCAGGCAACAGGTACTCATACACTTGAGATGGCTGAAAAGGCAGTAATTGTTGACCGTGTTGCATACAGCGGATTAGAGCCAGGCCATACTTACACATTAAAGGCTACTCCAATGGATAAGGCTACAAATAAGGCTCTGGATGGTGTTGAGCCAGTTACATATGAGTTCACACCAGGTGAGGCTGATGGTTATGTTGATATGACAGTAACTGTTGATGCTACAAAGCTCGCTGGACACAAAATCGTAATGTTTGAGACACTCTATGAAGATAAGAGAGAAGTTGTTATCCATGCGGATATCAATGATGAAGACCAGACCGTAAGCGTTATGAGTGTTGATACAAAGGCTACTGGCAATGACGGTAAGTCAAAGACAGTACCGATGGCAAAAGACACTGTAATCAAAGATACTGTTACATTTACAGGACTTACACCAGGTAAGACATACGTTATCTCAGGTGAAGTTTACAGTAGAGAGCAGTACACTGGAACAGCTGTTGAAAAGCCAACCAATGAGTCTACAACTGAGAATCCATCAAACGGACAGACAGGAAACGGTGGCATGACTGGTGGTACTGAGTTTAAGACAGAGGGTACAGTGAAGACAGCTGTATCAAACGGTGTAACCGTTGAAACACCACTTACTGTTGGTGATACGACAGCTCCTGGAAACCGTATGGAACTTGACAAGGTAGCTGTTACAAAGACAAGCAATAAGTTGAATCTTATTGTTCAGATGCATATGACATCAAGAGTTGCATCAAATACTCTTGATACATGGACAGGAAGTATGTACTGCTTAGATAAGGATGCAAACCTGATTCAGGAATTGCCACTCAGTGTAAAGGGTATTAAGAACGCTACAAAGACTAATTCATTTACAACAAGCGTAACAATTCCAAGTGCAACCGTAAAGGTTCTTGTACTTGAGAATAAGACAAGCGATATCTTAAATCCATTACCAGCTGACCCAATGATGTCTGTAACTGAAAATACAACAGAAACTGAAAAACCACAGACTGTTGTAGAAGAAGTTACAACAACAGCAACAACTGAGGCAGCTACCACAGAGGCACCTGCTACAGGAAATGATTCTTCAAGACAGGGTAGTGCAAACACTGAGAATCCACACAATGCAAAACCATTGGCAACCAATACAATCGAGTTTACACCTAAGACTGCTGATGGTGAAGTTACAATCGAGTTCACAGTTGATACAACAAAGTTAGATGGTCACCATCTGGTATGTTTCGAGACTGTAACGGACAAAGAGAGTAATGTTGTACTTGGAGAGCACAAGGATATCAATGATGAAGACCAGACTGTAACAGTTAAGACAACAACAACTGTTCAGACAGGTGTCAACAGATTTGGATTCCTGTTCGCAATTCTTGCCATTATGATGCTGATTGCAACTGCAGGCATGTTCTTCTATCTCAAGAATAAGAGAGCAAGTCTTGTACCAGTAAAGGCAGATAATGTCATCCGTCTGGATGACAGGCCTGATAATAAATAAGGGTTTGGCAGGACATAATTACTTGATATGATTGACTGAAATAGATATCCCTCATGTAGAAATTGCATGGGGGATATTTTTATGGTAAAATATGTATGTGATTTATTTTTATACAAAGGAGTGAAAACAAATATGAATAACATGAGTAACAAATCGTTAGTCTCGTCTGGCATGGTGCTTACAACTTCCAGTGGAAGTGTGTACACGATTACAGACAGGGTTGCTAAGAATGGAAGAAAGTATCAGCTGATTTCGGGTGGCAATCTGGAACAGGATAATCTTGTGATTTTTCCTGTGAGGGGTGCCATGATAGGACAGCCGTTCCAGTGTCATTTTATGAATGTGGAGTCCAATGGGGCATATGCGAATCAGACACTTACAACCAGTCGGATTGCCTCTGCAAGAGCAGTACGGCCGACAAACGGTTTATCCATGGCAAGACCAATGGAACAGGTGGATATGAAACAGCCAAAGCCGAGATTTAAGGGAGCAGATGTGTCATATTCACAGCCACAGATGCCACCTAGACCTGTAAAATCTGTGCCTGAAATGATTGCTGAAAGACCAAATTATAATCAGGGTGCTATGCGTGCCACACAGGATATCCTGAATCAGAAGAGTGCTATGGCACTTCTGCAGGCAAATCGTTCAGAGGACATGGTCAAACGTGCTCATGGAGAATTAGGTATACCTAAGTTTAGCTATGGAAAGGAATGTGTAATAAAAACTAAAGATAATGATATTTATCATTTTCATGAAAACTGGGATTCACAGAATCGTAGTTATTTTGAATGCCGCAGCAATAAATTTCCAGGTAGTGTTCTCTATGTAGAAAGTTTTGATATAGATAGCATTAAACCTGGAAAATCTCTTAAGATTAACTGTCTTGATGTTCCTGCGAACAACGAATATCATTGTGGTTGTTCTATTAAGACATCGAAGATATCTGCGTGCGAGGTTGAGGACAATATATATTCTGAACAGTCACCTGTGGATAACTATAGTCCGTCAAATTCAAATAATGGTATGTATCAGAATGTAAGTCCCTATATGGCTCCTGAGGTTGCCATGGCAGTTTTGGCAGGTGACTCTGGACATTATGATTCCGTTGTCCACCCTCAGTCTGTTGTCCAGGAGACACCAAGACCGAAGTGCCAGCCTGTCCCACCTGAACGGCGTGAACATATGCGATTAGATAATAGACCAAGTGCAGATACAATTTGTGCTAATATAAATCGTATTTATGGACAGGGTGGTGCAAATCAGCGTATTCGGAAAGAAGATAACAGAGGTGCAGCGTTTCCTGGTTACAATCCTGCAGATTTTTCAAATCCAAATCAGGAGATTGAAAATACAGCTATGCAGCAGGTTGTGACTGTGAACACACAGAATGACACATATAGTTTTCGTGAAAACTGGGATAAAAATGGTATGAGCTATTTTGAATGTCGGTGTCGAAAATTTGGTGACAATGTACATTATGTGCAGAGTTTTAACCCTGATAAAATTACATGTGGTGAACCGCTTGTAATTCGGTTTTTGAATGTTCCTGAAAATGCTGGTTATCATGGTCGTGGCATTCTCACAACGCCTGTACGGTCTATGAATGTAAAGTCTGTGCCAAGACAGTTTTTTGATAGTCGTACACTTCCATCTATTGACACCAGTGAGGAAGAGATGGATAGATTTGATGAGATGAACCATTATAATGGCCTTTAATTTTTTTGACAGATTCTTATGTATATGATATACTAAATATATTCATAAATGAATGTTTTATATGAATCCAAAATATCTCCTCAGGGTGAAAATTCTGGGGAGAATATTAGTATATAGGAGAGTGTGGTCATGTTGATTTTATATCTTATACCAGACATATTATGTATGCTTTTTCTTGGCATATCTATGATATTGGGTAGAGCTGTTAAGAATATGGAGAAAAGATATGCAGAGTTAAAGGCTCGATGCACGATGACATCAAAAGCAATCGTGGTTGATTACAAATCAGAAAAATTGATGCATAGCAGTGATACCCGAAATATTTATATGTTATTATCCTATTGCAATCAGATTACACCATATGCTGTTTCTATCAATCCAAAACAATTCCCTGTAGGTATGCAATTAGATATTGTGTATAATCCGAATGATATACGGGAATGTATTGTAATTGGATTTGGAATGGATGGAACGATAAAGGTGCTGAAACTAATGGAGAATTTGTTTTTGGCAGCGAGTCTTATTTGTGCAGCAATCGGTGTTATATTGTTGCCTGTGTTATGATTATATGGGAGTTTTTATTATGAAAGAGCGTTTTGTATATGCATTGTTGCAATCCTGTATCAGTTTTTTCATGGGTATTGCTTGTGTAATCGGATATTTTAGTGGATGGGGTACTGGTTTTATGATTGCTGGTATCTGTATTACGCTATATTCCTGTATCATGTTTTATAGCAGCATGCATGTAAGCAGGCATGCAGATGAAGATTATATTGTATTGATGTATTATGATTCAGAAAATAAAATACAGACAGACAGGATTCACATCTTAAATGTGCGTGCATTGTTTATGTTGCGTGATACGGTCGAATATAAAGCAAATCGTATGTATGTAATATCAGGTAATGGGCAGAGTAATTATTATTCTCATAACGAAGAGATATTTCATAATGCATCTCCTTTGATTTATGCTGTTGCTCATAATATTCGTAGGTGGCAGGATAATGCAGGTACAATTAAAGATTTACAGATTATTATAGATAATTTTGACAAGCAGTTCACACCGTATTATAATTCTCTTCGTGATACTTACATAAAATATTAAATTTTGTTTTAAAAATGTTCATATATCAGATTTTATCTTGTAAAATGTCGGAAAATTTTGTATAATACCTTGTGTAAAAACAACAGAGAGGTGTGTTTCCATGGCAAGGTATTATTCATCTTCAAATTCAAATACAAGCAGTAGTACCAGTACAGAACAAGGGACTTCTGGTGGCGAGAATAAAAATAAAATACAGACACAGATTGAATCTGTTTCGGTTTCATCTGTGTCTGTTGTTCGGTCATATTCTGGTAACGCTGCAGTGAATACAAAAAATACAAAACCCAAAAAGTCAAAAAATCATAAACCAAAGAAACAGCGTGAGAAATTGCGGGTGCGTGATAAGGTTTTGATGGGTGTTTTGATATTGGTTTCAGCTGTGTTTGCATGTCTTGCGGTCATATATTTGAAACGGGATGCAGAGATTCAGTCTAAATGGGATGAGCTTAAAATTGTCTCTGATTCGGAATATGATAAGACAAACAAACAGCTGTCTTATAAGAATTTAGATGACCCGATGGACAGAGTAATTGATTGGGATGCTCTAAAAGCTATTAACTCAGATATTGTGGCATGGATATATATTCCTGATACACAGATTGATTATCCGATTTTACAGGAACCAGAGCTTGTCACGGATGGTAATTATTATTACTTACATAAAGACATGTATAAGTCTTATGATTATATGGGTTGTATTTTAATGCCAAAGGAGCCTGATGGATGTGATACACTGGAAATGCATCAGCAGATATTTGGCCATCACATGATAGGCAAGCAGATGTTTGGAACATTGGATAAATACAAGTCTTATGATTTTTATGCAGAACAGCCGTATATTTATATTTATTATCCAGACCGAACAGAACGGTGGCAGGTATGGGCAGCCATGAAGACGACAGTTTCAGATATGGTATATAAAATGCCTTATGAATATGATACAGATGAATATAAAGAACTGATTGACCATATTGAGGCAAATAAATTATATGAGACATCTGCAGGAACAGTCACAAATACTATGAAAACAATGACACTTTCAACCTGTACAGGCAGAGTTGGTGGTGATAATCGTTTCACAGTCACAAATGTGTTAAATAAAACAAAGTGGATTGATGAAAAGTCTCAGGAAAAGTCTGAGAAGTTAGATTATGAACGGGAACAGGAACGTATAAAACGGAATCAGGAAGATTATGAGAATGGTGTATATTATGATTCCTTTGAGAAGAATTATTAAGTAAGTATCATAACTGGTTATATAATTTATAATAAAATCCACAATTATGATAAATCAATAAATCATAATTGTGGATTTTGTCGTTTTATGGTATAATTTTCCTATCTATGATAATTTAGAAAAAAAGGAGTGAAACAAGTTATGAATCAGGAAACAGCAATGAAAGTATTGGAATCGGGTGATAATATCTTCCTGACAGGAGATGCAGGAACGGGAAAATCCTGGTTACTTACTGAGTATTTAGACAGATGCAAAAAGAATAGGAAATCTGTCCTTAAGTTTGCACCGACAGGTACGGCAGCTATTCATATTGGTGGACAGACACTGCATAAAGGCTTTGCTGTGCCATATGAGTTTCCTCAGATGGTGAAACAGGGATATATTGATACCAGTAAACGGTATGGTTATAATCGTGCCATGTCTCTTAAAAATGCAGATGTAATTGTGATTGATGAGATATCCATGGTAACACCTGCATTGTTAGATTATGTACAGACATCCTTGGATAAAGTCGGTTTTCATGGGCAGGTGATTGCATGCGGTGATTTTTATCAGCTCCCACCTGTCAAAGATAAGAATACTGATTCGTATATTCAGTTAAAGGGTAAAGATTATTGCTTTGAATCAGAGGCATGGAAGAAATTTAATTTTCATCCAATTATGCTTACCGTTCCAATGCGGCAGAAAGATAATGATATTCTGGAACCAATTCAGCGTGTCCGTAATGGTGATGAATCTGTAATTAAGGACTTGGAGAAATTCGTTCAAAATGAGAATGTCGATATGGATGAAGCGGTGATTCTTTGTGGTCGTAATGATACAGCAAGCCGTATCAATAATGAGAAAATCTCAAAATTGCCGTGTTTTCCAGTTCATGTAAAGGCATCTGATTATTCTACGGATAAAAACGGAGTTCCGACTATCAAGAACATTGATACTGATTTGTTATTAAAGCTGGATTCCCGTATTATGATTAACGTCAATGATGGGGATGATGGTCGGTATGCAAATGGAACTATGGGTAATGTACATGATATCTATCTTCATGGATATGGCAGTGTTCGTGGTTTCATGGCACACTTAGATGATATTAAGCAGTGTGAAGAGGCAGGGAATATGCAGACTGCAGCAAATCATATCTTAAATGACCGTTATTTTGGATATTACAGACAGTTCATGCCTGAATACAGTTATTATGATGAGATTGATATGATGCTTGATGATAAGTCTACATCAGAGGATGTCTGTAAACGATTTGATAACCATGTACAGGATTTATTTGAAAATGGTGTATATGTTCGTTCTAATCATGTAAATGTTGATGTAGAATGTGACAATGGTAATCTTGTTTCCATTAGTGAGAATGAATGGGGTTCTGTAGAGTATGAGACACGTATCGGTTTAAATGGTAAGACTGAGGTTGTGCCGAAATCAGATTCGTTTAGTTATCTGCGACAACTTCCGTTGAAAGCAGGTTATGCAATTACAATTCATAAGTCCCAGGGTATGACTTATGATAATGCATATATTATTCCTGAGGTGTTCAGTCCAGGACAGCTTTATGTTGCATTATCCAGATGCACTAGTGCAAAGGGATTGTCTTTGGCAACGGTAGATGGTTTAAAGCAGGAGTCGATTGCTGTTAATCCAAAGGTTATCAATTTCTTTTATGATGTACATAAACAGGATGCGATTGATTGTGCAAAGTACGGATATGTATCTGATGATAAATCCATTTCTCCATTATTATCCTCTGATTTGTCAAATAGAGTGGTTACAAATCCAGAAACAGGAAATCCTGTCACTGGACAGCGTATTTATAAGTTTGAGGAAACAGACAGAGGTCTTTGTATCAAGATTGGTAATCGTCTGGATAGATTTTCGCCTGAGGATGTTGCAAGTGGCAAGACGCCGAATAAACAGTGGATTTGTAAGCATGTAATCACTCAGGCAGATAAAGATTTTATCCAGTCTATGAGTATACCATGCAATAAGCATTCGGATTTGTATGATGGTGTGATTTCCAGCTATATGATTTCTGAACCAATGATGAACAAAAAGACAGGAGAAGTTGTAATGGTGAATCGTCCGTCTTTGGCTAAGAGCCATGTTACCCATGTGACAACGGAAATGTTGCCAAATTGGAATGAAAAGTTTAGGAATACGCTGGATGTTGATAAGCAGGCACATATTGCAGATTTGATATACGTGAGAGAGCATAGTGGACACGGTGGACTGGGTGAAAATCCTAATAATAATATGGATGTACCACGGTCTGTGAAATTAAATGCCGAAGCTGCTGCCACTGAACAGGATGATACTTTAGATAAAGATGATACACAGTTGAATTAAGAATTAAGAAGAGGAGTATTTTGTAGTATGCAGTTGGATATTTTAACACCAGAAGAGTATTGGCACTATAATTATGGCGATGAGCATGATGGCAAAGATATCTTTGGTAAATTCGTTCAGGATATGGATATTCGATATTTTTTACCAGTTTCATTTTTGTGGAAATTTAAAGATGAATGTGTTTTTGCTGGATTTTTAAATATGCTTGACCATGCGTGTGCTTTTATTACAGGAGATAATCAGTATTATTTGTTATTGCAGCCTTACAAACAGGTGCATCCTGAGGGATTTTTTAATAAGTATTGTTTGAGAAATCAGATGGCATTCTGGCCACATGGTTTCCATCATCCAGATACTTACATGATTGTATTTTCTGACCGTTTTATTAAGTTTATGCAAGGGTATTGTGAATCTGGTGATTTTGGTAATTTTGGTTATGAAAAGCACAGAGATAAGATAGGCAGAAAGATTTCGATTGATTTAGATTATATGATGTCGTTGTATGAAAATTGTGATACATTACTCCCTGATTGTATTAGGGATAAGCATTTCACATTTGATTTTTAATTTTAAGAAAAGGAGTATGAAATTATGATTAACACAGAAACATTAAAATTTATTGGAGTTTTGAATCAGCTTGCAGATAAAAGCAAAGATGGGATTCATGCATTTTCAGATGCTACGAATGAGCAGCTTTCAGATGGAATTGTCTATGATGATGTATCAGGTGATTTTGCTGTGATTGCCGATGTTGATATCAACGATAAGACGATTGTTTCTACTTACAATGATATCTATGGTGTACAGGGTATTCGTATGAGAGCCTGTGTTCAGGATGATGATACATGGATAGAGGTATCATTTAAAGATGATTCTGGCTGCGTGCTGGCAATTCATGATGGTAAGTGGTATGCTTGTTAGTTTGAATTTTATATAAAAAAATTAACAGCTATTGGGATAAGTTTTAATCTCAATAGCTGTTAATTTTTTTATTTATCAGTCTTATCATTATCATTAAACGCATTGGTAGTATCAGGTTTTGTATTTGTGCTTGGCGTTCTTCTGATGATGCCATTGTATGTAGCTTTCAATGTTGGTCTACACATTTTATCTATGTCATAGCCGTTATATCCTTTGTTCTTCCAGTCTGTTAAATTATACTGGTCAATCAGCGGCTCTGCAACTGACATTTTGTTTGCAGGTTTGATTGCACTTTGTCTGCCAGGAGAGTACCAGTCTGGGAGTAATGCTGGCAGGAGTTTTAATAAGTCTGTGATGAATGTATTCTTGCCCTGGATAGAACCGTTTGGTGAGTTTTGTTTTGCCCATGCTTTGTATAAATCATACAAAAAGCTGAATGGGAGCAAGTCCCATTTCAATTCTGGGAATATTTCGTCTATGAACTGTCTGATAGGGTCGTTGAACTCTTTGTATTCGTTTAAGGCATTTTTACATGTACTTGGTTCGGATATATCGTAATAGTTCATATGCAGGACTTTATACAGGACATATTCAAGCACATCGGTTCTCTGCAGGTAATCATATTTGATGTATTTACGCTCCGCACCTGTGAAACACTTATCAAATGGGATAAATATCTGTCGTCTGTAAAACGAATCCGATTTATCTTTGATTCTTGGCATTTCATTTAAGCACTGAACCATGAACCCATAGAACTGATAGGCAATCGGTGTCTTGAACTTACGATTTATCTGTATGACATCGTTTGTGATAATGGCTTTTAAGTTCGCTACTTTATCTATAAATTCACCGACACTGTTCTCATCTACGATAATGGCACTTGCTCTTGTTAAGTTCTCAAGCATGAAGTCTTTTGAGAAGTCTGAAAGTGGGATAGAGGCATAGCTGCCCTCGCCACACAGGTTTCTCATTAGTTCACAGAGTGTACCTTTACCGTTGTTACCTGTACTGGAATACAGCCATGCTGATTTATTCCAATGGACATGTGGTCGTATAATAGCACCGATTATCTGCCACAGTGTATCAACGATTTCTGGGTCATCTGATAAATCATTCATCCAGCTTTCGATATCCCAGTCTGTGTTATCTGTGTCGTTATGGATAACAACATTCGTGGCAGCTGGGTTGTAATCAATTCTGGATTTTGTGATAAAAACTTTATCTTTATCAAAGTCTTCCAGTTGTTTGGTTTTATAATTGAAGATTCCGTTATTGACAGCAATTAAATCAGGGTCTGCACATCTGGTTGTTCGTGGTGCATTGTCTCTCAGTATGTTAATAATCTCTGATAACTCTCTGCTTGTGATTGCATAATTGTACTGTCTGGCTATGTTATTAAATATCTGCTCGTTTGTTACATAGATGCCCTCGTTCGGGCCATGTTCCTGATAGATAGATAGTAAATCATAACTGCTGTCTGCATTATTTCCAGCACATGCAATGCATTTGATAGGGTATATTTTTAACATAATGGCTGCAACTTGTGATGGGAGCAGTGTAGTCGGAACACGCCATTTGGTGTCTTTATTCGCACAACTGTTGTAATTCATAATGGCAATCGTTATCTGCTCTAATAAATCAGCCTCTATGTCTGCAGGAGATGGGAGATTGTCCATATCAAGATTGTCCAGATAATCATCTGTCAATTCACGAATCGTTTCATTTCGTGTTCTTGCCATATGTATTTCCGCTTTCCTTTCACATACTTTTGTATTGTTGGTTGGTTTATGTTTGAATCAGGGTTTTTATTTTTGATTATCAGTCTGATAATTGCCATTATAGTACGCATCTATCTGCGATGGGTCATACAGACGTCTTCCAGATGGTGTTTTGTGATGTGCAGGCAGGGTTCCTGTGTTATCCCAGTTACGGATTGTCTGTGGGTGCACCTTTATCGCTTTTGCAAATTCTGCTACAGTTAAATAATTGTTTGTCATCATTTTGTTTCCTTTCTTATCTTATCTCTTATCTAAATTGGGTTGTAATGTTCATAAAATCTTATAGAAGTTGATAAAACTTTAGTGAACTTATTGTCATTTTATAGCTTTTATCAACTTTTGTCAACTTATTTTTATAAAAAATGTTCATTTATGAAATATTTTTGCGAATTTTGTATTGCTTTTGTTTCCAATATCTGGTATAGTCTATATATCACAAAAATACCTTTCTTTTAAGTAACGGCAAAAGGGCTATGCCACATTTGTGGATAGTCCTTTTGTTTTAGAAAGAGAATCTATTGTTTATATAAAATTAAAAGGAGTGAACATTAGTATGTTAAGTAATTTGAGTAATTATTCAAAAGCAGAACTGTCTCTTGCAAAGGAACAGTTAGCCATTGCAACTGAAAGTGTGAAGTGTCTTCATGACCTTGGCTATTTTGATGGTGATAATGATGCCACGTATCAGCGTATTTCAGCTCAGATTTCATATGAGTCTACATTGCTTAAGACTGAGATGCAGGTAAGAGAAAAAGCGGATGAGCAACCTGTGTCAGAACCAGTAGTAAATTCTGATTCTGATGTTAATAAAAAGAGTGATATATCCAGTGGATGTGTTGATATCTATGTAGACGGTAGTTACAATGAGAATACGAATACTTATGGCTACGGTGTTTTGATTCAGAATAAAGCAGGAGATAAGAAACGTGTAATTTCAGGAAATGGAATTGCAAGACATGGCGGACGTAATGTAGAGGGTGAAGTGGCTGGTGCAAAACGTGCTCTTGAGTTTGCGATGGCTCATGGTTATACGGATGTCACAATTTACCATGATTATGAGGGTATCGGCAAGTGGGCTGACCAGTTATGGAAACGGAATAAGCCTTACACAAAAGATTATGCAGATTTCGTTGCCTCTTGCCGTAATAATATGAGCATCCGTTTTGTTCATGTAGATGGACACACAGGTGTTGAGGGTAATGAGCTTGTTGATACGGTTGCAAAAGAGGCATGTGGTATGGCAACTACAAAGAAAGCTATGGATGCTCTTGACCGTGTAAGAAGTGAGTCGTCTAACGTCCGTTGCGTTGATGATGAAATGGTGTTCTAAACTCAGAATAGGCTTGTAAGCTCTCTGAGTGCCCCTAGAATCAATTTTATTGCAAAATACGTTCTGGTCTATGTTTATTATATGAAAGTGCCTTAAATCGCAAAATAGAGCGTTTAACGACTATATCATGTAAATTAAAAAAAAAAACCATTCAACATAGTTTTATGCTGAATGGTTTTTATTATTTGTTTTTTATTCTTTATCCACGCCAGTAGCAGTATAAGCACTGATGCGGACATCTTTTTTTGTTCGTGAGCAGTTCCGTTTTACAGGAAAGACAGCAGCAGCCACCTCGGTTCTGAGGATTCGTATAAAACTGTTCGGTGATATTTTCATCAGGGAACAGTATCTGTATGTCTTTTTCATTGATACAGCCAACAGGACTGATGCCAAGTGCCTGTGCAAGTTTTGTTTCTGCACAGGTTTCGTACTCAAACTCAGGATGTCTTTTTAGTACGCTTACTGTGGCAGCAATCTGGTTTGCATCTGGATAAAATCTACCTGGGTAAATCTCAGGGAGACCTGCATCTTTCAATCTTGCTTTTACATGCTTGTATTCGTCTATGAGACTGATACGGACACGTTTTACAGGTATGTGTATGGCTTTTACAGCATTTAACACGTTATTTAATTTCTCAAGACCATCTGCCGTTGGAATAATTGGGTCAATACGAAGTACACAGTGGTCGGCTGGAAATCCCTTACTGATTAAGTCATTCAGGTGCACAAGCTGACAGATGTATGCAGGAACATTTGGTTCCAGAATTGTACCGCCCCAGCCTGTACAGGTACAGTGTACAATTACAGGCTTTGGTGCTGTTAATATTTTGTCTATGCATGCAGGAGTCAAGTTCTTTGTAATGATAATTCCACCATCTACTGTGTAGAGTTTATCATGCCATGACAGGTCAAGTCCTGCGTCACCACGTTCTGTTATACCGATTCTTAAGCTATGATTCATATATTTTCTCCTTTATCTTTGAACAGTTTGTAAGTCTATATGTATCATGTGATATCCGCTGACGAAGTCAGGGGTTAGAACTCAAGCGTCTTGGTTTCAGAGTGAGTTCCTGCATCCTGGCTGACGGGTATCAGGGTTGCACTTTCTACAGAGATAGTGTGAAACTCTGTATCATCAGGACTTTTGATGTTTAAATCATACACGACATGTAGTTTCTCGGCATATACATTGCTGTCAAGCAGGTTTTGTTCTGTAAGTCTTACATTGCTTGAACTGATGGAGTCGTAACTGCCGTATAAATAACCCCACATCTGATAAAACTGCTGATTGTAGCCTTTGATAGCAAAAGTATTATAATACTTTGTTTCGTTATCTATATAAAAGCCGTTTGTGGGTATCTGATGACTGGTATCATCCATGGAATCCTGAAAGAGACCATTTAATTGTGGTTTTGTTGATTTTAGTGAAATGTCTATGTGCACATGGTCGATATAGACCTGATATCCATCGGGCAGGTCTTTGGTGTACACTTTCATGTTGATGCTTTTATCATCCGTCACATGCCAGTTATTGACATCGTACTTACCTGTATCATAATTACAGATGAGTTTGAATGTTTCATCGTGGACATCCAGTGTCTGCGATGTCTGCATCTTGGCTGTCTCTTTGTCAACAGTGAGAGTGTCGGTCTCTGTGTCTTTGTTTACCTGTTCCTCTGTGTATTTCATTGTGCATCCATATAGTGATACTGTCATGATGATGCATAGGAATATACTGATTAGCTTTCTTTTGTTTCTTATTATAAATTTTACACGCATATTAGTTCTCCTTATCTTTTACAGGTGCGTAAGTCTCTGTTGTTACATCATATTCACAAATACACAATCCATCTTCTTTTATCATATTGTCTGCCAAGCTGCCGTTCTTTATCATGAGTTTTGGAAAGGTCTTGATTGTTCCGTCTTCGGTCTTTTCAGTCTTTACATGTAAGATTGTTACAAAGGCGTTGACTGGGAGTATCTCTAGTGAGAGAGCATTGAATTTCTCACATATGTTGTTTAAAACATGAGGACATGTGTAGTAAAAATAATCACCAAGATGGTGTGAGTCCGTGATAAAGATGCTGCGTCCGATATCCGAAAGTTCATCTGGAACATCACTGATGTCAATGGCCTGCAGACGCATATTCCTGATAGTATTTATTTCTGCTTTCTCCCAGAGTTCGTCAATATCAAGCCCCTGTTCTTTTGCCTTTTCAATATCAATTTCTGTGAAGTATGCATCAGTGCCAAAGTCTGCAATTTTTGTTTTCATAAAAACAATGACACCGATATCTGGCATCTTTTTATGAACAAAGTTGTCCAGACAGTCTCGTTCTTCATCTTTTATTGGACGTGCAACCAAAATCAGGTTTTCTGTGTCGATTGGCTGGGATTCCTGTAATCGTGCAAGCTGATTCGCACGGGTTATGAATCCCTGTAACTGCTGGTTTATGATTTCAGAGATACCTGCAATCGTGTGATTTTCGGATTCATAAGTCTCGTATATTTCTTCGATATATACGATTGGCATGATGCTGTTGTTTGATTTCAGTTTGGCGCTAAAACCATGTCCACGATTTGTAATAATCGGATTTTCCTCATCATAGGCAAGTTCCTGGATTTCTGAATCCTCTGTGATGATAAACTTTTTGAAGTATGCAGATACCTCGTCTGCAAATGTTTTTAATGTGTCATTCATTATGATTCCTCCTGTATGAATTAAAAAAAAAAAACAGTGCTTATCTTAATTCATGATTTTGATAAGTCACAAATTTGATGATAAACACTGTTTTCGTCAAACGCAAGGTATTTCCGTCTTTTGTAGTGCTGACAGCAACTTCACTGTCCTTATATCTATGTTATATATTTTATAACAGTTTTTTCTCAATAAACCTGGTTATTCAATTTTAATGTTTCTGAGAAAATACTGGTTTGACCGCATTATGCATACAGTAATACGGGAGAGAGCAGTATAGATATCAAATCTATATATGCTATCTCCGTGTATCACCATACACATAACCTTGAAAGAAGAAAATAGGGTGTTCATTTTTCACACGCACAGAAAAATGAACGGGGGGAATAACCTCTTGTCGTATCGGGGTGTTACACGGCTAAGAGGAAAACGCTGCGATACTTACGCATTTTGTGTATATTGATATGGGCTATCTTTATACACAAGTGGACCTGAGGGGATTCGAACCCCTGTCCGAATATTGTTCCTCTGGTTCTTTTATCACAGTCATTAACTGTCGTCAAGTTCAATTTCTTCCCTGTTGTGATTATCCTGACAGTATATCCTCACAGACAGCATCAAACGCTTTTTATACATAAATCTGTTTATCAACAATATGTGACACTTGTCGAACCTCAATCTGCATAGTCACCCTGCAGACTTTTTGGCGTAGCGTTCGCCACCCTTAGGCAGCGAGCATTACTGGTCTGTTATTAAACTTAGCGTTTATTGTTTGTTGGCTGTTTCGGTTGCCGTCCTGACTGTAGAACCAGGCTTGCAATACCCGTCGAAACCAGTACAAGCCCAAGAGACTGTGGCAAAAATGGATGAAACCCACAGCTCGACATGACACTATCTATGTTTCAAGATGCCCACCATTGCGTCGTGTTCATGTGTTTTGAATATTACTTCGTCTTTTTATTGTTTACAACAGCCTAAAACAGATAAAACCTGTTGCATGATATGATACTGCCTTTTTCCAAGGGGCTTTCTATTCTGTACCTGTACCATATGTTTTTTATTTTCTCATACCGCCAATACAGCCATGCTATATAATATTATATCAGCATGGTGTACGCATTTTTTATTATCTAATGCACCTGCGGTTCCAGACCTTATCCCATCTGCGGCTACAGTATCATCTAACAGACAAATGGTCTTCGTCTTTGACTGCTATACTCTGTGCCTGTGGTCATTTTGATATTATACATAATTTTAATGGTGTGGGGCTATGTATCAGCTCGAACAGTGTACCACACATTTGCCGTGCGTCTTTTCATTTTTTGTTCTCCTTTCATGGTTATAGTTTTTTTTTTCGGGTATCGTCTGCATCTAACCCGATGTCCCGTTACCCTAGCCGAGTTTTGTTTTTATTTTCGATGTTTTATTAGGTTATACCTTACACATCTGCATCTCTCGGATTATATGGCTGAATCCTTTTTGTTGCGTTTATTCCCATATATGTACTCCTTTCATATAATAAAATGATTCTATTTTTATCATATTACATTCACGCAACGGACAGGCTTTTACACCTGCCCACCTTTTCTGAGGGGAGAAATTCATCATGCAGTATGCATGCATGATGATTTGTCTTTTGTGTTTTCGTACACACTGTATTCATCTTTGATGAGGGGAAGTAAGTACCGTTTTAATACATCAAAACGCCCTTTTCGTTAAGGTGTCGTTGGAAAAGAAGTAACTATCAACTTGTCACCTGCATGTACCTGATGGGAATCGAACCCATGACCTAACGATTAAAAGTCGTTTGCTCTGCCAACTGAGCTACAGATACTTTATGATTATGATGCTTTTTTATCTGCAAATGGTACAAGAACCACTTTGTTTGCATTTGGACTTTGTTCTTTGTTCATCTGGACTAAGTCATAGTTGAAGTTAATATGACCTCGTCTTGCAGCTTTTCGCATTTCCAGTTCCTGCATTCTTTGTCTTTCTAATCTGGCTCGTCTTTTTAACTCTATTTCGATGTCATAGACAAATTCCAGAGCTTTTGCGGCAAGAATAGCAGCAATACAGCTTGGTGTTGCAATCAGTATGAACATTTTATCGCTTAACGTGTTCTGTTCCAGACCACCGACACAGCCTAGCACAAGGAACATGCTTACCATAATTATAACTCCCAGGAATCCCTCTGCAAATCTTGTGCTGATTTTAAAGTCATGCTTTTTTGTTCTGTTGTTTTTCATATCTGGTTTCCCCTTTCTATTATAACATATACACCCTTGCATTTTTACATAAATTTGCAATCTATGCAGAAATACATATTTTTCTTTCAGACAGTATTTGGGGTACGAATGTACCCCAAAATATGGACAACCATAATTTATACACTGTCTGAATCTGTGAATATGTTATTTTATACAGGTTTAACCATTTACTACTGTTGGCAAATCTGTATCAGTAGGTGGGTTCGGTGGTGTATTTGCAGAATCATTATTTGATTCGTCGCCTACTCCGTTATTGGTGTCTGTATCAACACCTGTTGTGATATCTGTCACAGCAGCAGTAGCGGCAATCGGTGGTGAAACCGTTGTGTTATCTGCTGATTCGCCACCTACTCCGTTATCGGTATCACTGACATCAACATTCGTTGGTGCGACTGCCTCATCTACAATGACTGTACCATCATCCATCTGAACCACCTGCATCTGTGCATTCTGTTTCTTTGTAAGTTCACTGATGATATGATTGTAATCACTTTCGATTTTTGGCTTTGCCAGTGTATCGTATGATACGATATACTCTGATTTCTTTGCTCTCGTAAATGCCACGTAATACAATCTCTTCTGGTCTTCTGGCATGTCGTTCTTGTTCTGATAGATAACTACGACATTATCAAACTCTAAGCCTTTTACACCATGAATTGTAGAGAACAGGAAGTTTGCAGAATTGATATCCTGGGACTTCTTTGCCTCTGCATTACGGTTTGCCACAACAGCCTGCTTGATGGCATTCTTTGAAATCTCGAACTGAATCATCAGCTTTTTGATTTCATCAAGCATCTGTGCCTGTGTCATTGTGCCCTGTACAACCTGTGTTTCCCAGTTCTGGATGACAACACCATACTGTTTCTCAAAATCCCACAGATTGCGGTTTACGGATGCTGAAATGACCTGCAACTTCTTTGCTGATACCTGTGGCAGGTACTGCAGTCTGTTATTTAATTCGGTCTTAATTGTTGCCATGATATGTGTTGGTGGTAAGAACTGAATCTGGTCCCAATATCTGGCAATGAACTGCGTGAAGATAGTAGAGTTAAAGCTACGCTCTGAACGCAGGTTGATACACTTGGCAGCAGGGTATAAGTGCTGGATTGTCTCCTGCATCTTTTCTGCAATGTTACCAGAGTATGACAGGAAACATACCTGTTCCCCAGCCTGGTATTTGGTATCAATATAGTTACGGATTTCCACGGCAAGGATATGTGGCAATGCATCATGGAAATCACTGAGCTTATTTAATCGGTCGTACTTGAAGTTCACGGCATCCTGAAAGCTCTGTAATGTGACAGGCTTTAAGATGTTTGACTGTAACTGGATATTTGCAAACTGATTTGCCTCGATGTTACCAAGCAATACATTGGCAAAGTCCAAAATCTCCTGTGAACTTCTGTAGTTAATCTGCAGCTTGTGTGTCTCGAAGATACCTGATGCCTCAAGCACGTTCAGTGCCTTTGGGTTACTTGCTCTGAACTCATAGAGAGTCTGTGAACAGTCACCTACGATGAACATAGAACACTGATGCTTGAGTGTATATTTAATCGTGTAGATAAAGTTGAACACGGAATTATCCTGTACCTCATCAATGATAAGATACTTTGTCTGGATATCCTGCGGTTCTACCAGTGTATCAATCAGCTGATAGCAGATAATAGACTCGATTTCCAGACAGGTCTGGTTAATCGTATCAAGGATTCTTAACACTGCGTCCAGATTCTCTTCGATGAAGTTGTTTAACTGAGTGAATGCATTTGGTGGCATTCTACGCTCACAGAACGCATGGATGACCTCTTTGAACTTCATGGCAGTGGTGTAGTCTGGGTCATGCACATCGTTATAATAGATATCCAATGTGTTGAAGATGGTTTCTGCCTGTGAAAGCTCATGCTTGAAGTTGTTGCTGTAAATTGTATGCATCATACGGTCAATGGTCATGCTGTGTACTCTTGGCTGTAACTCTGTGATATGGTTTGCAGCTGCATTTGTGAACGACAGTACCGTGATATCATCCATGTTGATACCACATGCCTCCATGTAAGCCATACGTCCATTGATGACGGTACTCTTACCTGTACCTGCACCTGACTGAACCAGAACGAATGGAGCAGCAGTAGTAATGGCTGCCATCTGGTCTGGTGAGAATGGTACGGCACCTGTACTTACAGGAGCATTGTTTGCTGGTGTAATACAACGGTAATGGTTTGCACGGTTTACATCCAGCTGATTCAACATATCTGATAACAATAGGTTCAGGTTATGCTTACACAGCTTATTCATGATATGATACTTGTTTACAGAACTGAGATAAGCGTTCATCTTATCGTACATGGATTTGTACATGTTCAGCGATACTGCATATGTTTCAAGATATGCAATATTCGGAATCACAGTTCTTTTCCATACTCGGCTGTCGCCCGTTCTCTGTTCGTATTCCTCGGCGTTCTTCAATAATACATCTGCAATCAATGTATCAATGTTTTCCTGCCAGCGTCTTGCTGCACGACAGATATCATCATAGAGATTATACTTCTGGAAGTAATCGTTTAAAGCCTTTGTGTCAATATCATAGCCAAGTGATTTTAACTGTGACTGGATATTCTTCATGGCTGCAAGCAGGTTCGGTGTATAGTCCTGATAGAATACGTTCTTTTTACCTGCTGCGTTTACAAGCTGGGATGGTGCAAATGGACTCCAATAATCTGTCTTGTCAAAGATTGGCTCGTTTGCATCTGCCTCTGCGAACACCATCGTGTGAAAGATAACACTTAAATCACGTACTGTTGATTTTGTTGTTGGGTTATCCTGCTCGTTAATCTGTATATTATGGATTGGACACCATAAGTATATATTGATTCCTGATGGATGTGTTGCAATGAGCTTACATTCGCTCTTATCTGGCATTGGGAGCTTGAATATCATATCGTAGGTTTCTCTGTAAAGACAGCTGATAGGAATATTATAGATAGTAATATTTCCGTTGGTGACAGTTGTCTTTGTCTTCATGCTGTAGGTCGTTCCTTTATATCCGTTCGGAAGAGCTGCAGGCTGTGTGTTCGGTCTGAGCAAACCCCTTGTTGTCTGACCATTACCTGTGATGTGGCTGCTGAAAAACTTTGGTGCATAAATATTCTGTTTTGCAAAGGTAACGGTTGCGTTTGCTGCCATCTTATCAGCGTCTTCCATGATTTTATTCAAATTGATTGGCATGTCTTTTTTCCTTTCTTAACTTATTTTATCTTCTTACTGTTATGTGTAGTTACATGTGAATATAATTATCTCAGTCCAGGGTATGATACCCCAGACTGTTTTAATTATATCTGTTGATTATGACTCAGAATCTGGATTTGTATCACAAGGGTCACAATCAGCTGATGCATCTGTATCTGGTTCTTCTGACTCTGTTACAGGTGCATCAGATGGGATATCAGCTATATCCGCTGTTGTATCTGTATCTCCTGATGATGGGTGGAACATTATCTGTTCATTTATCATGCAGTCTTCAATGTATGTCTTGATTGTTTTTCCAGCAGGTCTTGCTCCGAACTCTGGAATAAAGCTCTGTTCTACCAGCATTTCTGTATCTTCATCACTTAATGTATCAGGAAGAGTTGTTCTCTTGTGCTCATTCTTGATACGGGCAATGTCTCTTTCATAAGTAGAGCGGATAACCTCTGTATAAATCTCTCTGGAAATTGTGTTGAACTCTACAGAATGTTCGATACGGTTTAACAGTTCGGTATCAAAGTCATTTGACAGACTTTTTGCCATTTCCTGACCAGTTTTCGGTGCGTTAGCTGTTGTTGTCACAAAGCCAAGTGGCTTGTTTAAGTTCTTATGGGCTGCATTTGTAGTGACTATCATGATACATTTTGAGAAATCAATCTCTTTTCCACGGTTAGTCTTGATGATTCCCTCTTCAAATGCAGACATGAACAATCTCTGTACAGATTTATCACATTTTTCAAACTCATCCAACAGAATAACCTGATACGGATTTGTTTCCAGACAGTCAAACGGCAGCTCCTGGTTGGAATCACTGCCGACATAACCTGCTGGTGAACCAATCAGACGATTGATTGAAGCAGAAGAGTGGTATTCCGTCATATTCAAGATAATTGGTTTCATACCTGTAAGCTCATTAGAGATGATTTTAGCAACTTCTGTCTTGCCGACACCTGATGTTCCTGCAAACAGGAATGTAAGTGGTTTTTTCTTTGGATAGATGTTCAAATCATAGCGTCTTAAAGCGTCAATAATCGTGCTGATTGCTTCATCCTGGCCTTTGATGACGGAAAGGTGTTCTCTTAATGCATCAGGGTTTAATCTGGTCTGTTTGTTGTTTCCTGTCATCAGACGCATGGCTGTTTTCTTTACCTGTGCCTCTGACAGTGTGATGTTACGGGTAGCCTGCATTGTCTGATACAGGATTGGGTCGTTTTTTACCTGTTGCAGTAAGGCATTATGTTTGATGAGAGTATCGGCCATGGCTCTATCAAATAATGTAATGGCATTGTCTGGTCTGTGAGAACCAACAGGCTTATACTCATCTGCATAGATGGCAATGGATTCCAGAATCACATCATCAATCAATATGAAATTGTTGTAATGTGTGAACATGTCACCTTTGATGGATTTCAAGATTTCGATTGTCTGTTCTCTTGACAGTTCATCTACAAGCAATCTTGAGAATCGTCTTGCAAAGGCAGGGTCATCCAAGAAGTTTTGGCTTTCCTGCAGGGTTGTGGCACCAATAATCTTGATACTGCCTCTGGCCATTGCAGGTTTTAACATCTGGGCAATCTTTTCATAAGTTGGCCCGCCTGAAAGCAGCTGATGAATCTCATCAATGAACAGGATACAGTTGTTCTTCGGATTTTCTGCAAATGCGATGATAGTCTGCATCTTTTTTTCTAATTCACCAACAATTCCTGAACCTGCAATAATGTTTGACAATGGTAGTTCATAGATGGTCGCATTTGCAAGAGACTTTGGAATCAATGGGTTCTTGTTTGCAATCATATATGCCAGGTATTCAATGATGTTGGTCTTGCCAACACCTGCAGAGCCTACGAGCAGAGCGTTTGGCTTTTTCTTCCCAATCAGGATGGACAGTAACTGCTGTACGATTTCATCTCGGAACATACAGGAATGGCCTGTCTGAAATTTGGCATTGTAGTCAATAAACAGATTTGAGATATCATCTGGCTGATTGTTGCTATAACCCAGGGCAGCCATGTTCGGTACAGAACCTGGTGGCGGGGTAATCGGTGGATTGCCTATATTATTGTTGCTGATATTATTATTGTTATTACCCTGGTTTGGTGGGGTAGGGTTAAAATTCGTAATACGTGGCATAATTATCTCCTTTCGATAATTTTTATTGTTTTAACAATATGGTTCTACCTGTTTTGATTCTGTTGATGTATTTACAGGTGTATGGGATTTGATTTCGACATCAATTAAGTTGTCAATGTTTTCCCAGTAAGACTGATTGCAATCATAATCTCCATCATAGACATACTTTTCAGCAGCACAGTCAATGATGTTGTTTACTATCTTGGCGTCTGTCTTCATAACGTAGTCTTCGTATTCATCTACCATACGGTCTTTTACGTCGATTCTTACATGTCTGAACCATAAATATCTATAGATTCTGTCACAAAGTTCATATGGAACTTTTGACATGGCTTTTTCGATTTCCTTTTTTCCTGCCCGTTTTGACAGTTTGATTTTGATTTCTTTGCCCATAATTTTTTTCATTCCTTTCTTGTCTATTTATCTTGTTTTCAAATGTTATGTGTATTGCAAGAAATAAGGACAGGGTGTTTCCCTGCCCTTAAGTTTGCTGTATGAGTAAGATTTTATATATAAAATCATTACATCAAAATCTTCTTATAAATATCAGGGTCAATGTGCATCATGGACTGTGCAAATCTCTTTGCATCATCACACATCATGTCCCAATCCATGTTGCTGACAGGCACATAATAACACCAGCGAGGGTGTTTCACGTATGAGGTAGGAGCAGTGTATTCCATATCGGTGATGATAAGGCTTAACTCTTTCTTACGCTTTGGCGACTGGTTGATGTAGTGCCAAATTTGTTCGTAATCTGTTCCGCCACTTACCTTTGGAATTTTTACAAACTCATTATACACTTGTGAAATGGTCTTATCCTTTGTCTTTAAGATGACACACTGACTCATCTGGTGTGAGAACGAATTGAAGTATAAGTTTATATTCATCGTTTTTGCCAGTTTGATGAGTGACTTGATGGCATCCTGATAGTTTCTCTCTGAGATAGAACCAGAGCAATCCAGGTATACATGGATATCAGGTCTGAACTTGATGCCTGTCTGCTTACCTTTTAAGTCTGGACTATCAGGGTTTCTTCTGGATGGTCGGTTGTATGTGAGTTTCTGAATCTTCTGTGTGTTTTCGGACTGCACGACGTTTGCCATGTTCTTGAACTTGTACTTGATTCGCTTATGAATGTCTACGCTGGTTGGTGCTGTCTTCTTAAACCGCATGTTAGCCGCCTTACTTACTGGCTGGTTAAATGCGTTGATAGCACCAGCAGCAACAGATGCCATCTTCTGCAGATTTCTCTGTGTTGCTGTGAGCTTGTTTAAAGCTGCATTGGAGATAACCTTTGGTTTGTTCGTCATGGACTTCTTAATCAATGACCACTCATCGTTTATCTCTTTTGGAAGTGCTCTTGCATGTCTTTCTACGTTGATTAAGATGAGCGTAGTAGGACAGTAGAGTTCCATCAGGGAGAATGGCAGGATGCCGTATAAATCCTCGGTCTTGCTTGATGTCACTTTGTATTCCATGATGTAAGCAAGTAACATTCTTGCAAATGAGAAGTCCTCGTTGTTCTCTGTTTCATCATTTCTGAGAATCAGACTCTCTGTTAATGCGTCCAGCTTAATAGCCTTGAAATCATTGAAGAGCTTGATTGTATCAGCAGGGATGTTTGCCCCGTTGTTGATTAGTGTCTGCAATGTGTTATCAAGCCATGTCTTGAACGCATCAAATTCAAATTCATTGGCAAAGTAGATACCAAGAGCTTTGATTCTGGTGTAGAACGCCATACTTGCAAAATAGAAGTGATAATCGCATGCACCCGCAAGTAATTGTGTAGATGCTGGAATCACGTCGTCCTTTGCTGTGTAGATGTTCATGGCATCAGGGAATGGCAGCTTTGATTTTACAGCAGACTGCACAGCGAATGTGTCGTTGACAGTCAATGGATTCGGTGCATAACATGCAAGTGTCTTTGTCAATACTTCTTTCGTGAAGTTTGTTGCAGACGCATTATATACACCGCTGCAGGATGCCATAATGTTTGATACGATATCCTTATCTGTAATCGTGTGCTTGCCATCGGTCATTGTCACAGGAATACCTGGTGTCATTCCTGTGAACATTGGTGTTACAATATTGTTTAATACCAGCTTGTCAATATCCAGGTCACCTGAAATAGTGGCTGAATACTCAGGCTTTATCAGACATGGTTTCTGGTTTGTGATTGTGATTGCCATACTGTTTGGTTCTCCTTTCTCATCATAGTTGTCGGATTTAACTCATAATTTAAGGCTTTCGCCCCTGGATTATGAGTTAAATCCAAGGACAGCCTGCAGTGATGTGGAAATCACGGTATTGGTATCAGTTAATGCATTCACGTTATCGTTATCAAGCTGGTGAGAGAGTGATAACTGCATAAGTGTTGCCATGTCGGTCTGCTCTAACTTATTGATAGTTGGAGCGAGTGCCTGAATGTAGATAGCATTGTTGCTCTTCTCATATAACATGTAGAGCATTGCAGAACTTCTGTCTGTATTGGTAAGTGTACCAATCATGCTGTTCAGGCTTACGACATCCTGACATCCCTTAAGTGCATTATAGCACTGTGGTTTTGTTACGTGAATCTGTGCAGCCTGTGCCTGTACGTTGCTTGTTGTAGCAAGAGCGGCAGCAATGGTCTGTAACAGATATGCTGTGAACTGTGTATCACCTGTATGAGCGATGATGACATCACGAAGTCCGTTGGATGGGTTACCGTTATCATCCACTGTAGCCTCGTTTAACAAATCATACAGGTCACTGTTCGTACATGTGTTCAAGAACTTTGAGAGAGCCTCAATGGTTCTTGGTGTTGTAATCTGATTGAACTCATCAGAATCTTCCATGATATCAACCATGGAAACCTCACCATCATCACTGTCCTCGTCGATACCTGATGTAACAGCAGAGAGCTTTCTACCGAAGATGATATTCTCACTCTTGTGCATCTTTAACACATTCTCGATGTATGGGTTTAAGTCAAGCCCAAGGTTCAAGAATGTATCTGTATCTGCCTCAACTCTCATGATGACAGTTCTTGAACGGAATGCCTCATCAACTGGAACGACAGCACCCTTATCGTTTCCTGCAAGGATGAATCGGATGTTGTCTGGGAAGTCTTCTGTACCGATACGACGGTCGGTTGTGAATGACATTGCAGCTGTAAGGATATCACTGGTGGTTCTGTTTACCTCATCAAGGAACAGCACTACAATTCTGTCTGGATTGTTTCTGGCTGTGTTGATAGCATCCATGATGGTTGCATGTGGGAAGAAAATCTGTTTCCAGATTTCCTTTGTGGAACCATCTTCACACTGGACAAGCTCCTTGATGGAACGACATCCTGTAAGGTCGGCCTTATCTGCCAGCTGGTTCATGGACACACCATAGAAGTCAAAATCATTCTCTCTGCAGAGTGCTCTGACCATGCTTGACTTGCCGATACCTGGGTCTCCAAGCAGAAATGGTACATTGTTGATTCTGATTAAGTTTGCGATTGTTTTGTTTGTTACAGGGTTAAATTTCATAGTTTCATTCTCCTTTTTGTGTTATTATTGGTTATGTGTTATGATAATTAAAACCGAGTCCTATTCGGTTATCATCAGTTCCTGATTGACGGTAAAGCCGTCCAAAACGGGTGCAGGTGATACTATCACATACATAAGATGAAAGGTGGTGGTATTGTGACAGGTAAAAGTCACTTACTGGCAGGTGGCTGTATTTGTGCCCAGACACTCTGCATACTTGATTACGGTGTACAATCTGATATGGTGTTTCGATTTACACGTCCAGACTGGTTTTATACACTGCACATAGACAAGATTATTCCCGAAATCCCTGCACTTCGTTTATCTGCAATATGCAGACCAATATGGGATTTTTTATTCTATCTTGGCAATGTACATGGTATCATATGGTTTTTATTCTATGCTGTTATCAGTAGCATTTTATACATGTTTGGTACATTACTTCCAGACATAGATTCCAGGAAATCCATTCTTGGTCGGTTTATGTATCTTCCCGTAAAACATCATAAAATCACGCACACGTTGTGGATTGTGATTATATTATTGTCAATGAGTCTGATTGTCCGACCGATTGCATGGATTTCATTTGGATATCTGGTGCATCTATGGCTGGATTCTTATTCCCGTTGCGGGGTATGTTATTTTTATCCGATTTCCAAGTATGATGAATATCCAAATGGTGCCATGGTAAAGCATAATCATAAGATTAAGCTCTACCGTACAGGTGCACCGTCTGAGGGTATTGTGACAGGAATTATAGTTCTAATCACAATCTCCATGTTTTATTTCAGGTTTTCATCTTAGTCCGAATCTTTTGAATCTTCGTCCTTGACGGCTGCATCTGAATTATTGTTTGTGCTTGATTCAGACACAGTTTTTGGTAATGCACACTTGTAATCATCTGGTGATGTTATGCTTTCTCTGTTCGCAAGGAGATAAGCAAGAGTTGTCTCACCAAGACGGTCATGGTCATTTACCAGAACATCAGCATAGATATCAGGGCTTAACAAACGCATGTTTTCGTCCAGGAACTGTGGCTTATGATCGCTTGTCATCTGGACAAAATCTTTTTCAATCAGAGTCTTTAACATTGCATGAATACCTTTCTGCATCGTGAATCTCTGATAAATACTTGAAGCAAGAGATTCTATGCCCTCAGGCTTGTAATCGTTTGTGAAGACCATGACTGTCGTGATGTTATTTGGCAGATTGACTTTCTTCGTTTCACTATGCATGAAGTCGTCCAAAGTCTTTTCAAACTTTGAAAACTGTTCATTTTCTGCCTTTGCTCTAGCGTTAAATACCAGTTCTTCATTGATTGGGTCGTCTGCCCGTTTACATGCGTTTGTTTTACAGTCTACGGCATCCGCTTGCATGTAGATGACCATAAAAGCTGTTTTTGGCATATTTGCCGTAAGCTCATACAGACCATCTGGGTCAATCAGATAAATATCATGTCTTTCTACCTGGCTTTTGGTAGCATAGTAGTGGTATTTGCCGATTGTTGTCTTTGCAACAGCCTTGTTCCATTCTTCGTCAACTGTCTGAGCATCTACAAATCTATGTGTACACTCATCCTCAGTTCTTTTTGGACGGTCGGTTGTGGATAACACACTTGTGAGACCTTTTGTCTCTAACAGGTATCTCAATGTGTCTTTGCCTGTACCTGTTCTGCCTACAATGAGTATTTTCATGGTTTTATGTCCTCCTACTTTTTATCCCGCAGTTTGAAGAGACGGTTTATCTGTGTCTCATCAAATTTATTTTTCTGTACGAGATACTTTTTTGTATATTTGTTTTCAGCATCGTTTTCGATGTATACGGCAGCAGGTACTTCGATGATGCCGTATTTTTCTACAAGAAATTTTCCAAGTTCCGAACGGGTGGATATCGCATAAACACCTGTGTTATCCTGTATTGTCTGATACAGTTGTTTGTGGGCATTTTCACAATCGTCACATCCCCATCGGTATAATATAATAATACATCCTGATTTGTCTGCAGGCAGTTCTTTTGACTGGTCTCGCAATGAATGTGTCATTCGATACCATAGTGTCGTAATATCTTCTTTTGTGTAGTCATATGATTCATCGGTATATGCACCGTATGCCTGCATCTGATAATCTACAAATGGGGCTGCAATTGAAGATGCAATGGTTGTAATTATCAGTAAAAATGTTGCAAAACTAAGCACCTTACGAATGATGTATACTGGTTTTGTAAGGGGTCTCTTTAAGTTATGCAGTACCAAGATTATGATAAAGAATATGATGACAGCAATAACCATACATGGTAATGCTATTTTTACGTCACTGAGACTAATGTGACTCAGTATATTTTTAGCCAAGGTTTTTATTTGAATCATCTCCTTTGTTTATATGGTTTTCATCACCTTTAATTTTCAGTTCAGCAGGCTGTGGTTTTGCATCTGGGTATTTTTCACGCAGTGCCTTTCTGTAATGAACAGAAGACTTTACATGAACAGTTTTTCCTGATTTCAGTTTTCGTGTTGTGGCACGGGTTGTCCAACAGGGCTGCTGATAGTTAATTGTTTTCTTTGTGCGAGAGAGTGGTTCTATCTCTTCGGTATCTGTTGTTACAGTGATTCCACCAAGGTAACGGGTGTATCGTTTATTTGGATTATCACTTATTATGATATCAGGATGATTTCCTGTTTTTACACCAGGTTCTGTCTTGGACAGATATGCCTCTACATTTGCTCTGATACACATAGACATGAATGTTCCGATAATTACTTTTATGATTTTTGGTGCATTTGATGTATCAAGATTCAATTCATAGTTTGTATCTGAAAAATGAGTTATGCTTTTCATGTCTTCGATATCTGTCAGTATTGGTGCCATGAATGTGAGATACATATTTTTTTCTTTCGGTGTCCATGCCAGATGTTCTGAATTGATGAATCGTGTGAATATATCCTGTGGTGACACATAATCAGAAAATACATCCCGAATGCAAAGTTCTGTGTCATGATGTTTTTCGTTTGGTGGCACTGTTGCAAAACTGTAGCATACTGTGATTCGTGTCTGGTTTGTCCATTCATTTAAGAATTTTGTAAAGTGCTGTATCTGTATCAGTATTGATTTTTGATTATAGTCAATTTTTGATATCTGATATCGGAGATAATTGTCATTGTCCAAGACATAAACACCTGTGTCAAACAATGGGAGAATGATGTACCATTCCAGTTCCTTGAATATTTCAGCCTGTTTTTCTTTGCTTGTATTATATGGAAATGGATTCAATGCGGTACTTCGGTTTGTTTTTATGATTGCTGAAAAATCTATTATGTTTTCTGTCTGATTTAAGACATTTTTCTTGATTGTTAAACCTTTTTCACTGAGCATCTTGCAATACTGGTGCACCATTCTCTGCAGATAATCGAAATAAAACTTGTCAATGCTGCCATTATAAATAATGGGTGGGGTAGGGTATTTTTCTCTCAGCACGTTCATGCTTTTTGATGAAAATAAGTTCTGTATCATTTCCTTACCATTCATGTTTTTTTCTCCTATCTGTCTGTTTATTAGATATTACTCATGTCTTTTGATATCAGATTCTCGGTTAAATACAAAAGCCATGGCATACCATTTCTTACGGTATCATGTTTCTCCCGCCATGCAAGTTTATCTTTTATGGCGGTATATGTCAACCATACAAGCTCATTGTCTGTGTAATCATGCGTTTTACATGTCTCATCAGCAAAGATGATACGCTTAATATGATTGTAGTAACTGGCAATAAAGCTGTATTCATAACGGCTCATGTCATTATTGAAATCGGTTGGTGTCTTTGTATACGAAAATCCGTTTACTGTGTCCATGATATGGTCATATCCAAATATCGTGGATACATCAAAGTCCATGTCGATTTCAATTTCTGCTGCAGTTTTGCTTTCGATGGCGTTACTTGCAAGCAGTTCAAAGATATTGTTGAACACGTCAATGCTCATTTCTGGTGGTGCTGTACGTTCAGGGAGCATGTTTCTCGTAAAGGTAATCATGTGGTTTAATAAAACCTCATAATAGCCGTGTTCTTCTTTTAGTGCCAGTTTCTTTTGTGCAATCGGATAGTTTGCAATGCAGGGTGGTACTGGGAATACCAGATGATAACCATGACCAGACATGGATGTTTCTGCATACATGTATGGCAGTTTCAGAAATTCCTTTTTCAGTATTTCTGGACATGTCGGCTCAATATCCATGACTACCAGATTGTCAACCTGATAGTTTAGGAAATATGTGTTGTTGACTGCATTTGGTATTTCCTGTACTACAGTGTCTAAGTTCACACATGGGTTATGCCCCCGATTGTAGGCCAGTCCCCATATGTGAACATCATCGGTATCTTTCGTCATCATATACTCATACATATCAAGTGGTACTTTCTTGTCATTTGAGATTGTCCACCGTTCGTTTGGTGCGAGCTGTCTGATGACGGGATGGTTATAAAAGTTTTCAAACATAGGGCAGCTCCTTTTTTATTTTATGATTCAGCAGAGTTTGCTGAATTGATAAGCTGCAATACCATGTCATTATCCATGAAACAGCGTCTTCTCTTTAATACATCTGAGAGTAAGGCTGGTTTATGACTGAACCATTTGGTTACAGCATCTTCTGTAACAACAGCAAATGCACCTGTAGGATAGAGGCATTCGCCTGTTGTCTTGTTTTCCTGAATTGGCGGACGATTATCTGGGTTCTTTGTTACAACACCTATGATGGTGATTCCCATGTCCATGTTTGCCTTGCACTCATTACATGGTTCGTAGTCAATTACCATGTGCATTGGTGCCTCAACATCTTCCCCTCTGCCTCCCATTTTTCCGAGAAGAGCAATCTCGTTCTTTGATTTTCCACAGAAAAAGCATACAGGGATGGTTGGATTTACTCCATATTTTGGTGAAAGTTTAATTGAATCTGACATAGTTTTCTCTCCTTATTTTAATCTTAATCTTATTTTCTCAACTGGTTCTGATAATCAGCCTGAACCTGTTCATACCCGTTATGACTGTTTTCATAAAAGTATTCTTTTACACTATCAGGCAGATATTTTTGTCTGCACCAGTGACCTGGATAATCATGTGGATATAGATACCCTGTTCCGTGTCCGAGTTTTGCTGCAGACTTATAATGTGCATCCTTTAAGATATCAGGTATCTCATTGGATGGGTGCTGTTTGATATAGTTCATGGCACGGTCAATCCCTGTGATTGCAGAATTGCTTTTTGGTGCCATTGCAATATACAATGCAGCCTGTGCCAGTATGATTCTTCCCTCTGGCATACCAATTCGCTCAACAGCAAGAGCAGCATTGGTTGCAATGATGATTGCCATTGGGTCTGCATTTGATACATCTTCGGATGCTGCAATCATGATTCTTCTTGCAATGAACTTCGGGTCTTCCCCAGCCTCTAACATTCTGGCCAGGTAATAGAGTACAGCGTCTGGGTCTGAACCACGCATACTTTTGATGAAAGCAGAGATAGTATCATAGTGATTGTCTCCGTCTTTATCATAGTGAATATGTGGTTTCTGGACTACAGCCTTTACATCATCTATTGTAATTGGATTGTTGTCTCTTGCTGATAAGGACGCCATTTCCAGCAGTGAGAGAGCGTGTCTGGTATCACCATTTGCCTGCTCTGCAAGTATTTGTAGAGCATCATCATTGATGGTCTGGTTTTTGTCACCGAGACCTTTGTCTTTATCGTTTAATGCCCGAATCAACAATGTTTTGATGTCATCTGTTTCTATAGGTTTTAATTCATACAAAATGGAACGGGAGACAAGAGCAGGATTCACCTCAAAATAAGGGTTTTCCGTGGTTGCTCCAATCAGTGTGACAGTTCCGTTTTCTACGAATGGCAGGAGATAGTCCTGCTGTGCTTTATTAAATCTGTGAATCTCATCTATGAAGAGAATTGTTTTTGTCTGGGTTTCATTCCAGATTTTCTTTGCATTATCACAGACTTTTTCAATGTCTTTCTTGCCAGCAGCAACTGCATTTATTTCCTGAAAATCTGCATGCGTTGTTGCTGCTATGACATTGGCAATCGTTGTTTTTCCTGTTCCTGGCGGTCCATATAACAGGATAGAAGAGAGTGTATCATTCTGAATCATTTTATATAACAATGAATCAGGATTTAAGATGTGTGTTTGTCCCACTACTTCATCTATCTGTGTTGGCCGCATACGGATGGCTAATGGTTCTCTCATATATTAAGCCTCCTGTTTTATGCCATATTTTTATACTTTTGCAAAGTAAGTCGGCATATCTTTGATAATCTGACCATCACAATCCAGACATAAAACAGAGCATCCATTCTCTATGGCAAGGTTGATACACAATGCAAGGTCTTTTGGCATGCTTTCTGTATCAGGATTCTTTGAAAAGTATATAAACCAACCGAAATCCCCTTTACTGTACACAGTAACGGGGATTTCTGATGTCTTGTGGTTATTTGCCAATTTGAATGATGTTTCAGGTTTGATATGTGATGTTGATATCGTGAGTATTTTCTGGATATCTAACATGGTATCAGCTCCTTATCTTAGGCATAGTTGTTGTCTGTGGCGTTGTCACTATCTGAATCTGTGTTTGTGATTGCATTATTAGACTCGGTGCCATCTGTATTATCTGTATCATCATCAGTATCATCCGAAGACTCAAATACATTTGTATTAAAGTAATCATTGTATGCAATTCTGAGTTCGTTTAATCTGGCCTCAACATTGGCAGTATGATTACTTCCGTTCTGACATGCCTTGTTGTACACTTCACTCTTAGATGGGCTGCCATTAAAGAAATCAGTGAAGAACTCTGCAAGCTCCTTTGCATCCCGATTTTCATTTGAGGCACGCTCAATAATCGGTGCAATGCTAATCATATGAGTTCTTGTGATTAGCTTTTTAGCCACTTTCTTTTTCTTGCTTGCATCTAAGTAGTGGTGCAGTGCATAGATTGTATTGAAGATAACAGACAATCGGCTCTTGATTTCATCCGTTACGATAAGAGATTCGTATAATGGACGAATTGCCTTGTTGTCAAGAGACTTGTTTTCCTGTGTGAGGATAGCATATGTTTTTACAACAACATCCTCGTTCTGATAACCTGAAAGAGCTGCCTCTGACATGTTCTCGATGAACACCTGACTGTTGGCAAGTTCCTGAATACCAGGCAAATCCTTTGCCTTGATTCTGACGTTCTCACAGGCAGAGAGTGGTTTTCCGTTATTCAGTCGGCTCATCATTTCTGTAATCTCTTCATCGGTTGCATCTGTGAAGTAGTATACAGTGAGGGATGTTGTGTCAAAGATATCTTTCAAATCATCTGGCAGGTCTTCGTATTTTAAGCCATTTAAGTCAAGTTCTTCACCGTCTTCGGTGATGATTGTCTGCTTTAAATTGCATAAAGCAAACATGTTGTCCTTGAATCGTGTAATGGTAGTACAACGCTGTTTACCATCAATCGCATCGAATACAGCAACCTGTCCCTTTGGTGTCTGTACGGTACGTCCATCCTTGATTGTATAGAATGGTGGTACAGGGAATCCTCTTAAGATAGAGTCAATTAAAAGACTCTGGCGGTTCTTATCCCATACGAATCCTCTCTGGATTGCATTATCAAAGATAAGAGAACCGTTCGTGGTCATTTTATGAACCTGTTTACAGGTCCATGGAATACTCGCTTTAATCATTTTTATCCTCCTTGTTCCTTAATTTCTCGTTATGTGTTTCAGCATGACCTATTATACTATACTATAAATAAATCCAGCTCCTGTTTTATTTTACCAAGAGCTGGATTCTTTTTTATTCTGGTTTACAGTATCAATATATCTTAGTAAGTGCGGTTATCATTCGGGTCATAATTGATACCTGTACCCTGAGGAACTGGCTGTCCCTGTGGAACCTGAGGAGCGGCTGCCTGTGGAGCTGCCTGTGGCTGTGCTGCCTGAGTTGGTGGAGCCATGAAAGCTGAGTTGTTTGGCATAGGCTGTGCAGCTGGTACTACCTGCTGTGGGGTAGTGAACATTGCATTACCTGGAACAAACTGCTGTGGCTGAACCTGTGGAGCTGCCTGTGGCTGTGCTACCTGTACTGGCTGGCTCTGTGGAACCTGTGGAGCTGGCTGTGTCTGTGGCTGTCCCTGTGGTACATATGAGAAATTGTTAGGAGCTGCAGCCTGTGGCTGAACCTGTGGAGCTGCCTGTGGCTGTGCACCTGGAACCTGTTCCTGTGGCATCTGTGGAGCTGGTGCCGCAGGCTTTGGTGTCTCTGTGTAGGTATAACCATAACCAGCCAGTGCCTCTGCTGTTGCAGCTTTTTCATAGAGCACAAGACCTCTTGGGTCTGTGATGATAACTGTCTCTAATGCAAGACCCTTGTTCGGTGAGTTCTTTGAATCAAATACCTTACAAAGGATGGATACCTGCAGACCTGCAGCAAGCTCCTCACCCTCGGTGAGATAGTGCTGAATCGTGTTTACGCCATCTGGCTGTAAGATGCAGAGTGTTGGAACCCCATTACCTGAGTTCTTTGCCATGAAACAGTTGCTGTTTGGATGTGTCTTACTGTTTGGTGTCACAAAGCAATGCTCGCTGATGTAAGTCTCAATGAGACGTGGAGCGTTCGGATTCTGTGTTCTTACTGTCACATCATACAGCTCGATGTAGCTGTAAGGCTTGTTCGGGTCAAGCGGTGACATCTTGTTGCCATTTGCACGTCTACGTGCGTTCTCAGCTTCAATCTCCTTTGCATTCATTTTTCGTGAAATGCGTGAGAATGAAACCTTACCGTCAATCATGACTGTCTCATCTGTTGTGAGCATGTTTATGTTTACTGAATACTGTCTTGCCATTGTTTTGTTCTCCTTTTCTGTTTCTGATTTTTTTGTTGTGATTTTGCTTACTGTTTCAATTCCTGTTTCAGTTCCTGTTTTGCAATAGTGTTTCATAATAGTATTGTATAATCCAAGTTCCTAATAGCAGTTATTTTATCAGTATGCATGTTGCTGTGATACAGGTTTTTCCGTTTTATCTTATGAATAAAATGCCGAAAAACACTTGCATTTTCAGCATCTGTTTGATACAATGGCATTGTACCATAAAAATGCTGATATATCAAGATTTTTGTAGTTTTTTGGTGCTTTATTTTAAGAAAAGTTGAGGTTAATAGTTATTATGATACATAACAAAAATTTATTGTATGACAATATGCCTGATGAGCCTGTTAAGAATCATAATAAACAGATTACCCTTGGTATAGGCATCACTTCATGCCTTGGTCTGGCGGCTATCTGTTTGGTTTGTGGATTTCAGGTAGTGAAACACTTTAACAGTACCGCCGATTATTCAATTTTAAAAGACCAATTATATTATAGCAGCAGAGCAGCAGCTGCCTCAAATACTGTTAATGGCACTGATACCAATGCCGATGATAATGTAGATAAGATAGGGAGCAAGATTCCATCCTCTGTTGTAGTCAATGACAAGACATATTATCTTGTCACTGTCGATGGCACACAGGCCGTGGATGCTGACTCCGACATCTTTTCTGACGTTACGAAATATAAAGACAGTATTTTTATTTATAACGGGTCTTGGTACGCAACCGAAGATTTTTTTGCAAAGTTTGTCGATAGTACCGTCAATATATTGCCCGCAAATGCGGGCAACGGAAACAAATCGGACAATCATTCTGATAATGATTATATTGTTGCAGATGTAGATGGCAATTATGTCTATCTTGTCAAAAAAGGTGATACCTTAAGTGATGTTTCATCCAGAATTTCATATTCAGTAGATGAAATTGCAGAATATAATCATATCAATGATGTGAATCTGATTTATGCTGGTGAGGCACTTCGTGTCCCTGATTAGAACACATAATAGAAAAGAGCAGGTGATTTATTTACCTGCTCTTTTTGTGCTTATTTATTATCAGTCTCAGAATCAGATATTAAGTCAAATTCTTCTCTCTGATAATAGGTCATGTACTTTTCACCTGAAATGTACACACCGTAGCGTTCGCCAACAGGCATGAAAATGCCGATGACACCTGTTTTCCCACGGTTTTTTCCTTTTTTGATTCTTACGGCTTTTCCGTCAAGTGCTGAATCTCCGACAAGCATGATGCACCACCTTTCTTTTGTGATTTTTATATCATAATCAATTAAAAGCACTGAGCAATTCCCAGTTCATCCAGTTTTGCTCTTAAGGATTTGGAATCAATATGTTCTCTTGATACAGGCGGATAGTCCAGTGGAACGGACTGGTGTCCGTCATAGTGGCAGAGAACATAGTTGTTATCCTCATCCAAATCTACTTCTAATTCATCACAATCATAACTGGTATCATGGATATATTCAAGTATTGTCTGTATGCTGGATTTGTTATCAGACATGTTTATCACTCCTTATTTTTATTTAGAACGGATAGTCCTCTATCTGTACAGTTGTCTTATTCTTATCATCAAGACTGATTTGATTGTAGACAACTGCAAGATTTTCATAGTCCTGTTTATTCTGATATTTTACGATATTGATATGGTCGTATTTCTCAGGATTTTGGCATATGATTTTTGCTGCTTTCATAACAGCTCTGTTTCGGGTTGCTATATGATTTATGGCTAATACCTTTCTATAAAAATGGTCATAACCAATGATTCCGTATTTTCTACGCATATTCACAATCTCCTTTATTTTGATTTTATCACGAATCTGGATGACAAATACCACAAGGTGTATATCCATGATTTAATAAATCATCCAGTGTTTTGTTACTGGTAACTTTATTATCTGGATTTATATCTTTTACAGCAGAGCAGTCGGGCAGATGGATTTTGTTTGTATTCGTATTCAGAATATATTCTGTTTCAGACTGTTCGCTCACATCGGTTTCAGCATGACTGTCACCTGTCATGTAATCAATTACGATTCCAGGTTGGACATTATAGCAGTATACACAGAACTCAATGTCTGGTATTTTATCCTGTTCATGTATGGATTTTGCCTCAAGCAGGAGACCATCTGCAATCAGATTATCATCGGTATAAATTGGGGTTACACGATATAATACACGATTAGAACTATCTTTTTGTAAATAGTCTGCAATCTGATTTTCAAATGGTAGCATACCTGATACATTTAGGTATCTTGTACCTGTAATCAGGTTTTTTTCATTGGCATTTTCACCACAGAGTTGCCATCCAATCAGGTGACAACGGTTGTATAAATATAAATCACTGATTATTTCAGGATATTTCACAGTGTGCCATCCTGCAGGTTTTATCTGTCCGATTTCTCCACGTTCTTCATTTTCAGATGGCATGGAAGAGTGGGAGAGACAGGCACAGGCTGTCTGTGGTCTTTGTAGTTCGTCTAGGTCTGAAAATGACAGGAAATCACTTGTTGCATTTTTTTGTTCATCTGTTGTGAAGAATGGTACATTAGAATTGATGACAGTATATGGTTCTCCTGTGTATGGTTCAACACCAAGTTCTTTCAGGATGGATTCTTGTTTGGATATGGTATCAGATTCCGTTGCTGATTCTGTTTTTTGTATGGAATCTGTCTCTGTGTTTGTATCGGATGTCACTGTCTGTGTAGTGAGTTCGGTTGTTGTATCTGGCGGGTGAGTTTTTATCTTCATGGTTTTTACCATGAGTATTGTGAGTCCGATAAGTATGAGTATTACTGCAGTGATAATCATAGTGATAAACATGTGTGAGGTGATATGAGTAAGTGGCTTGTTATTGTTCTTGTTATCTGGATGTTTATAAGTCATTCCCATTGGCATGTTCCTCCTTATCTATGATTGTTTCAATATCTCTTTCTATTTTTCTTTCAGCTGTATCAGAGAGGCCTAATGTTCGTATGAGAGCATCAATACGCTGTTTGTGTTTTGTCTTGTCGTTTTCTGGATTCAGACTTGTGATTCTTTCCAGTGGTTCTGCTGAGTAGTCGATGTGATAGCTTGAGTATACACCTGTGCCCTCTAACTGGTAGTCAAGATATTCCATGATGTCGTCTATGGATTCACTGCCATAGTCATATTCGTCTATGTTGTTCTCTTTATCTTGTAATACCATATCTACCATTTTCTGCTTTGTTTCTGTTTTTGTGCCTGTAAACTTGTAGAATGATATGCCATCTTCCTCAGAGCAGCATTTTCCAATTATCCATAAAAGCGTTGGTTCATCGTTTGTCGTGTTGATGTTTTTTTCTATTTCCTGTTCTTTTTTCATGGTTGTTTTCTCCATTTCATATGTTTAATATATAATCAAGAAAAGCAATATCTGTATATCACAGATATTGCTTTTGTGTTATGATTCTGCTATTTCCCTGAATCGTTCTGGAATTTCAGGCGGTGTGTATTCGCCTGGTGAGATAGGGGTGAACTCATTTTCTATATCAATGATTTCACCATTCTTAATCATACGCAGGTAATGCAAGAGTGTTGATTTTGTTTCTTTTGCAATGTGGATGCATTGCAGTAATTTTTCAATTCCTGCATCATCTAACATGCTGTGTGGGTATTCGATGAGATTTATAAAGATATCATCTTCTGCAGCAGAATACATCATTGGCATACCGTTTCCGTTTACCTTTGGTTTTACAGAGAATGATAAGCACTGCATGTCAATCGTATGATTTTCTCGGTTTTTCATGTAATTACCAAAATAGTTAAATGCAACTACATAATCATCATTCATAATTTTGAGTGACGATATGTCTTTGTTTACATCATATATGCTTGCTTTTATCAGTTTAAATTTCATGATGAGCAGCTCCTTATTTTTTATCGGCCGAGTTCCGTATCGTATTCGTCTGGTGTGTTATTACCCCACATTGACTGGAAATGCTGTTCTGTGGCAGCTACACGATTCTGGATTCGGTCTACATCTTTGTCAATTTCTTTTGGGTCATATGACTGTTCATTTTTTGCTTTTAAGCGTTCCACGGCTTTGTCCATATTGCCAATTCCATTATTATAGATTTCATTGACATATAAACCAGCCATATCTGCAACTGCATATCGGTCACTTGTGTCCACATCAAACATTGGTGCGATATTATATCGCTTACAAAGTCTGTTGACCTGGTTCATACCACCGATGCAGCAGTCATGCGTCATTTTACGTTCCCTGTCATTTGCCATGACATAATCACGAAGAGCCTGTCCCTCAAAACGATGTCTGATTGTTGGGGATTCCATGGTCTGTTTTGCTACGACATTGACATAGTCTACAATCGGTGTGAGAGAGGTAATGAACATTTCGCATGCCTCTTTCGGGTCTCCATCACCGAGTTCCCATCCAGACTCTTTCATTTTTGTTATGATTTCCTCTTCTTTTGATAAAAATTTTGTTGCCATTGTTTTTCACTCCTTAGTTTTTATTTTATGCCTTATTTTATCATGTTTGAATTAAATGTGGAATCATAAATTATGATTTATATATCGTGAATCTGCCAGTTGACAGGTGCAATTCCACATGACATCAGGAACTCATTGCATTTCTTAAAATGACCACAGCCAAAGAATCCAGTAGCAGCTGAATATGGGGATGGATGTGGTGCTCTTAATACCAGGTGCAATGGGTTTGTAATCAGTTCTGCTTTTGCCTGTGCAGCCTTTCCCCAAAGCAGGTATACGATTGGTCTGTTCTGTTCATTTACAGCACGGATAATCGCATTTGTATAGGTTTCCCATCCATGGTTCTTATGAGAATTTGGACTTCCTGCCTGTACTGTAAGGGTTGTGTTTAACAACAAGACACCCTGTTTTGTCCATTCTGATAAGTCTCCATGGTTTGGAATATAATAATTATATTCAGTTTTTAGTTCCTGATAGATATTCTGTAAGGAACGTGGAATTGGAATCCCTTTGTTGACTGAGAACGCAAGTCCCATTGCCTGATTTGCACCTGGATATGGGTCCTGTCCTAAGATAACGCATTTGACAGAATCCAGTGGTGTGCATGTGAGAGCGTTCATCACCTGATTTGCAGGTGGATATATGGTATGTGCGGTATATTCCTGCTGTACAAAATCATAAAGATTTTTATAATAATCTTTTTCATATTCGGATTTTAAGTAATCATGCCATGTGCTCATGGTATTTTTCCTCCTTGGTTTTTGATGTATTTGTTTGGCTTAGTACGGTCTCGATGATAATGTCATTGTTTGCAAACAGAGCAGCAGGGCGGTGCTTTTTTGTCTGCATTTCTGGCGGTATATTGTCAATTATCATGTTCATATGTATACCTCTATTTTATTTTTACAATATTTTTTATAATATTTCTTTCTGTCTTTTATCTAATTCTGTCACAAGTGCTTTGTAATAATCATTGTCTGGATTTGTTGGATTGTCCGTGTCAATGTTTGACATATTACTTTTTAATCGTGAGAGAGCAGATAACAGCTCTCCATAGGATAGCTCTGTGACATTTTTGTACGTCTGTGAGTTGATAGATGTCACCTCGATTCTTTTTATGCAATCTGGACAATAGTGCCCAGATTGCTTTGGTTATAATTTATGAAAGTGGCTGCACGATTGTTTCCACTGGGTCTTTGTCGTGATAATACTTTGTCCTGATGTCTTTAAATTCTGATTCATCATAACAAAAGGCAAAGTTTAAGCATGGAGAGCCAGGTCTGTTCGGATGTTTTTCTTTGAACAGGTCTCTTGCCTTTGGCTCGGATTCAGCTGTGATACATATATAATCATGGATTCCATATGGATATTCTTTATCTGTGCCAAATGTAAAGTAATAATTCCATAAGTTCTCGGTATTGCGTTTGATATGGATTCCTTTCTCTGCAAGTTTCGTGAAGTATTCGGATAGAATGGTAATCAGTTCGTTAATATCTGAATCTGTTGTGGCAATCTGTTCCATGCAGCCGACTGTCTTTTTGTACTTACCTGCATCAAAATCAGCATCAGAGCAGTGTCTTTGGATAGAGAAGAACTGTTTATCCTCCCGAAGACTTTCTTCTTCATGTGTGATTTCAACAGAGGAATCATCAGAGAGACTTAACCATATAGATGGTTCTCCAAATGCAGTTTCATCGTTTATCTGTAATCGAATAGGTGTACCTGCTGCTGAGATACAAATGTCCATGTTTTCAAAATCATATTTTTCTGGCATATTTTATCATCCTTTTTTTATTTTTTTTATTCTGCGTAGATAGCATTTGCCCGTTTGTTTTCCCCTCTGTCAATATAATACTGATACAAAAACTCTTTCTGGGCTTTTGTGAGAGGATGAGCTGGGTCATATTTTGGGGTGGCAATTCCCTGATATGGGGAATCTAACAGTACCCAATGCAGGACGTATACCAGAAAGTCACCAGCAACATAGTGATGACGATTTCCATTGGCATCTGTTTTCCAGTACATACTCGCATTATCTTTGAATGGATAATGCTCATCTGCATATTTTACAGCCCATTCACTATGTTGTCCCCATGGAACAGGGTAGTAGGTGCCGTCTGGTGCCAACCATCCGTAATCTTCCTCTGGGTCATAATCATATTGTTTTTCATTTCTTTTTCTGTCCAAAAATGATTGCAATCTTGGGTCAATATTGGAATTTGATGATTTTATGTCTACACATGCATAATCATATGGATTGTTTTTCGCAATCGTAGCTGCCGTCTGGATATCCAAAAAATGCTCGTCATATTCACGGTAATATGCTGAATCAATTCTTGCAAGGTCACGGTCACTAATTTTATCATGGTCGTTCAAGTAGTCAATCATGAACAGAATCTTGCGATAGGTGATATCCAATTCACGTTTGGTATCATCCATGTCTTTTGTGATTTTTGTCATATGTTCCATAAATCCTAAGGATGGATTTTCTTCTGTCTCAGTGATACCGTAATCATCACCAGGATATGTGCCTGTGATTTCAGCTTTACCGTCCAGAATATCAATACACAGACCAATGTGTTCCTGTTTTGATAACTGGTCGGTTTGTGTGGCTGACATTAAGATGTCAATCGCACCTTTCAGATTATTGTTCTGGTAGTAAAGTTCTCTGGCTCTGTTTGTGATAAAATCACCACAGATAGAGAAGTGTAGCATTTTGCTCATATTGTATCTCCTTTTATATGTGTTTTTTATTGAGTTAATTTTAGTCGATGTATTTTTTACTTTCTATCGTATCTAATACAACTGTATTTTCGTCTTTCAGGTGATATCCGCCTGCTTTGTTTGCATATACGATTTGATTGTTGTGAACATATCGTTTTAATGTGAACAGAGTCTTTGCTCTCATTTCGTACAGATAGGCCATAGCAAGTGAAGTTGTTCTCAGGTCTTTCACGGGATGTGATTTTGCAAACATATAAGCAGCATCTGATAATGCAGCCTGGCTTGTATATGGGCCGTGATACAGACCTGGATTGCCGTATTCTTTGCCTATCAGGAGATTGGATGCAGCTTTTTCAAAGATTTTCACATAAAATTCTTTGTCCCATGTATCAATATCATGAGCATCGGATAATCGTATGAACCAGCCCTTATCCGTTTTGTCAAATGTAAATTTCTGTGCCATGATTGATTCTCCTTTATGATTCTGACTGAGGAATCATGTAAGCCTGGTCTATGATTTCTTTTGGTAAAATCAATGTACCTGCAGCAGTGATTACAGTCATGAATTTTGTGTTATAAGTTTTCAGGATATCAGCATCAGACATAAATGCAATGTCTTTTAATTCATATGCTCCAATATCAGTTAAGAACATACGAATGTCACGCATTGGCATTTCTGTCGGGGATATTTCTGCTAATTTTTCTGTAGACATGAGATATTTTGATTTCTTCTTTTTCTTTGGCTTTGTAACAGGTGTCTTTACTGCAGGTTCAGGATTTGTGACAGGTGTTTCTGCAGCTGCAATCTGTGAATCTGCTGTATCTGTATCAGAGTTTGCATTACCTGCACCAGAGTCAATGAATGGAGTATTCAAAAAACTGATATCATGTACAGGAATGACCATTTCAGCTAAGATAGAAGAGATAACTGTGAATCGGATATGATTCTTGTTTTTGTTTATTCTCTGATGAGGGTGGTCTGCTTTGTATTCCTCTATCTTGGATGTGATGATACTTTCTTCGATGTGGGTAGCAGCAGTGATATCTGGAATGAAAATCTCAACGGTATCTTTCTTATCCAGTAATTTTTCCAGGGCATCAACTGCTTTGTGACTTAAATCAGCCATGAATATGTCTTCTGGATTTTCATCATACAGATGAATGTTGTCACTAAAAAACTTCTTGTCTGTGGTCATCAGTAATAAAATGTTTTCGATTGCCGTATCAAATGATTCAGCAAACTGTTTGATTGTTGTCATATGTTAGTTCTCCTTTTTATTTATTCTATCAATTCTTTGATTTTTGCCCATAAGCTCGGTATGATAACCTTATTGATTCGGTCATATTCCTCAGTATTCTGAATCAGTTCTTTGCATGGATTTGTAGTAAAATGACTGCCACCACTATGGAGCATGTCTGCATATCTACGTGCAGTGTACATGCTCTGCATAAGTTCCATGAATGTGAATACTTCGGATTCATTTTTCAGTACAGTTTCGCTCATGATTCTTAAGAATTTGTCGTATCCATTTTCATAGGAATCATTGAGAAACAGAATATCAAAGTGCGACTGCAGACTGTTCTTGTGATTGGCTATCTTGTAATATCCGATGCTCCAATACCAGTCGCAATCCCATACTGGTTCCACCAGATATAAATCAGATGGTTCGCCCTCGAACAGAGTTGTGCCAATCAGATATTCTTTTTTGTGTGTGATACTGCTTTTACGGGTTCTGTGTGCCTGTCCGAATTTTATATTGTTATCTGCCATAGATATGTTTCCTTTCTATTTTTATATTATTTTTTATATTATTTTATTTCCAACTTTTATTCCCAATTTATGAATCGGCTGATTTCATCTTTGGTAAGTCCGATGCCATCCAATAACAGCATGAGACAGTTCACGCTGTCTTCCTTGTCCATAGCCTGTACCCATATCCAATCTAAGATATTGGATATCAGTTTGCGACCATCATTGTCAATCGTAAAATTTTCAAGGATATACTCGAAAAATTCTTCTTTTTTATTCATGTTATGTGCTCCTTTTCTTGATGATATTATTACATTTTATATACAGATGCGTTCCATGCATTTCCAAGTTCCATGTAGAGACCATAGTGAGAGAAGTAGTTGTTTAATTGCTTGTTGACACGTTCCATTCTTGATTCTCTGTATGCAGTGTAATTCAGGATGTGATATAGTGGTCCCTCAAACGACATAGAAAGGTAATCTCCATTGTACTCAAAATAGTCCCTTGGATTGATATCATCTAGTATATAATATTTATATGAGTTTTTACCTTTTACTTGTGTGATACACCGATAATTGCATGAAGCAGAGGGGAGAGTAGTCTGGATTGCAGTGCCATGTCCATCTTTAAAATTAAAATAGATTCTGACTGACATATCCAGGTCAAGGTCTATCAGGTATTGGAGCAGGTCTTCGGCCATGGTCTTTATGTTTTCAGGTATTAGCTTGATATATGGTTTTGAACTATCATGATAGTTTCTGAATTTTGCTGGGGTATACATTGTTTTGTCTCCTTTCAAATACAAAACAGGCAGTCATGCTGCCTGTTTGATGTTAATTATTGTGTTCGGTTTCTGATGTATTGTTTTTCGGTACAAGCTGTCTGCGATTGACTGTAATTGTCTGTGTATATTCTTCAATATCATATTCAGACATAAGGTTTCTGATATCGGCAAGGATATCATCACACATTGTATCAAACTGCTGTACCAATGTGGTTCGACTTCTTAACCATGCCATAATATCTTCTTCGCTGTAGTCTTCTTCATAACCCTCGATGTCTTCTCTTGTGAGAGGAGTGTCAATGCTATGGCCAGGGGTTACGATTAACCGCCGTGTCTGCAAATCCATTTTCGCATCATAGAGTACCATATAACCATATGACCGTCCGTTTAAGCCTGCACTATATCCTGTCTTTGCCTGGAACTCATCAATGTGTGTCGAAATAATGCTAGAAATAGTAGGAGATAAGTCCTCGTCATTGTAGATTTCCATGAATTTGTCTTTTTCAGAATCCGTTAAGTCTAAGTTATACACTTTTACATTGTTTGCATAGCTTTTTGCCTGATTCCATGAGTTCATGGTATAGTACCGAAAATGGTTTACCAGATAATCAATCATCTGGTCTTTATTGTTTTTGTCGATTTCTTTATAAAACATATGATTTCTCCTATTCTTTTTATTTAATCTATGATGAAGTGGTGTCGTTTCAGCCATGCCTCAATCATGCCTGTATTATTCAAATCAGAACCTGTATGTTCAGATTCGTATTTTTTGATAATACAGTCTGTCTGTAGATTGCCGTATGTCTTTAGTAATTTTTCCAAGAAAAATTCTTTTGTTTTTTCGTTCATGATTTATCTCCTTGTTACTTGATATCAGTATTATTGGTTTCCAGTTCTTTGTATGCCTCATTCAGGATTTTTTTCAGTGAATATATACTACCAGAATGGTTATCCATGTACACAAATAACTGTGGTCTGATGCAGGACTGTATTTCTGATTCTGGGATGAGATATACAGCATAAATACGACGGTAGTAGCCCTCTAATGCAACAGGATTGTCTTTGTATTCGTTCAAGCGACAGAACAGAAAACTGTTGCTGTCTACACCCGATTCTCTCATTGCATAGATGTATATCATCGGTTTATCTATCGGATGTTCTCTATGTTCCAGTTCTCTGTGCATAGACTGCAGTGTAATGAACAGGTCTGAGTTATAGCGTTCTGTGAAACGGCCACAGTCCTGAATGAGTCTGCTGATAATATCCGAAAGGTTTCCGTCATAGTAATATTCCTTGTCAAGATAGCACTCTGTCTGGCGTAAATCCATTTTAGCTGCAGGTTCTGTTTTACTGCTACAGCAAATGTTCTTTATTTTATTCTGGATAAGTGTCTCATAAAATTTCTCCATGACCACATCCGTGTTTATATTATTTTTCATTTATTCTTCATCCTCCTTTTGGATATAAGATACTTTGTTTCTATTTTCTTTCTTTCGGGTGTCTGACAGATGAGCATAGTGGTCTTTTGTTGTGTTCACGTCTTTATGACCAAGTGCCTCTGCAACTGCATAGATGTCACCTGTCTGTTGGTATAAATTTGTACCATATGTGCTGCGAAGTTTGTGTGGTGTAATGTGCTTTAATGGTACAGATACCTGGGCGTAGTCTGATACGAGTTTTTGTATCATTCGTATAGAGATACGCTTGTTTCTGGATGACAGGAACAGTGCATGTTCGGATGATGGTATTTTCTTGTTACCTGTTCTTTCCTGCATATAATCAGACAGGTAGGAGAGTGCCTCATCGGAGCAGTATACAATGTCCTGATTTCCACCTTTTCTGGTAATTCGTATACTCGCTGTGTTTAAGTCAATATCATTGATATTTAAGTTGACACATTCGGATATTCGGATTCCCGTGGACAATATCAGATGCATGATTGCAAGATCACGGGTTTTCTGTTTTTCGTGAAAGAGCTGTGACCGTTTGCTTTTTCCTGTACCTGATTCTACAGCATTTAAGAAGTCACAAGCCTCGTTATTTTCCATGTATATGATGTTTTTCTGGTGGAGCTTTGGCATTTTGACTTTCTGGATTTCATTGTTCTTGATATAGCCCTTTTCATAGAGATACATGAAGAATCCACGTAAGGCTGTTAATTTGCGTTTTAAGGTGGCCGCATGGTTGATACGTTCAATTCCATCCTCATCAATATAATGTTCCATATACAGGAAATAAGCATCGAAATCCTGTGATTCTAACTCGTTCAGGGTGATTAAATTTGCAACGGAACCTGTAGTGGATTTTTTAACATAGTCAATGAATTGACGTATGTTTAGTGCATATTCATATCTGGTACGTGCATTGACAGACTGTCTGATTGCATTCATGTATTCATGCGTGTATTTATTTAAAGGCCATTCGATTCCATGAATGATATCATCTGTTTTTCTGTCGTATTTTAGCAAATTGGCATCATAGTTATTCATATTTTTGTTTACTCCTTAGATGTTATTTTGCTATATAATATATCATAAATGAGCAGTTTCGTCTATATTATTTCGCAAAATTAGGATTTTGTGCAATTATATAGATTTGTGTTCTGCTGCTCTTTTATGATTTTTTATTATTTTTCTGTCCATGATTTGAGCTTTTCACTCATTTTATGCCCTACGATTTTGGAATAGATTTTTGTGAAATCTGTATTACTCATCGCTGTTGGAATGTCGTTATCTTCAAGATAACTGTTGAAGATTGCAATGTCTTCATCAGGCAGGCAGCCATTGATACTTAATTCTCTCAGATTTCTGTTTCTTACGATATGAGACAGACTAAAGTTGTCCAGATGTCCATACTGACATAAATCTCTTGCTAATGTGATGTCCGCATACAATGATGCCAGTTTTTCTTTATGGGTGTTGGCACTCTTGGCATCTGATGGATTCATTTGATTGATGTATTTGGATGCCCAGTACATGATATTACCCAACATAACAAGTTCATCTGCATCCAGACGAACGGTTACTTCTCTTTTTTCTTTTGAGATAGATTGTATGTTCATGTAATTTATTCCTTTCCTGATTTTTTTTTAACTAATTTCTTTTAATTGATTTCTTCTACATCTATGTGCCAGTATGGATGAGATACAACATTTCCCTGTGTCACATGTTTTACCCCATACAGTTCCTGTATTTCAACATGTTTATTGTCAAAATCGCAGCATAAGTCCAATGCTTTGTCTATTGCCTCATCTTCGTTGTTAGATTCCACTTCAACATATGTGTAGCCGACGATTGGCACTGTTATTCCGTACTTTTTCAACTTTTTTTCACCTCTTTTTTATTTTTTATCAGGTTTTCCAGCCATTCTCTCATGTCTTCTGCATTTTTCATAATACCGTTCATGTCTCTTGGTGTGTCCACCTGTATTTCGATTTGTGTATTTTTAAATCTGTCTTCGATAAATTCTTTTAGTTTATGAAACTCAGGGTCTAAGTGTGGTGGCAGCCATGAATCACTTCGGCATAAGAATATCATATCGAATTTCATGTCTTTCATAAAAGCAAAATCCTGTTTGATATCTATTGGCTTTGTGTTATAGATATCTGTTCCGTATGCGTTTTTTGATTCTGGATTTTCGACCCATGTAATGTGAGCATTTGGGTATTCGCTGTCGATATGAGAAAGCCAGTTGCCACAGTCAATCTCATATTTATGATTATACATATCATGATGCATGTCGATATTGATGATTTCACAAGGTTCATCTGTGCTGATATTTTCTTTGATGAATTTATAAGCATGTCTATGACTCTGTGTAATCTGTATCTTTACATCTGGACTTTGAGCAGCTATGATTTTCATCAAATCTTTAAGCTGTTTTTTATTCGTCTGTATCTGCATAATTTCTTCTTCATGCGATGCATAATGACTTGTCCATGTTGCCTCTGTGATGAATGATGGTAGGTCTACCCCATCAGGATAACATCTGAGTATGGTCTCATGTGACACTATCTGAAAGAAGTCAAAGTCAATACTCAAAACTCTTTTCATGGGCGATTCTCCTTTTTTTATTTTATTTTTAGTCTTCTATCCTATTCTTCTAACTGGTCATCTGCAGCATCCTCAGAACAGTCTGTGATTACAATGTAATTGCCATTGCCCATTAAATAAAGCAATTCATATACTTCTCCATCATAACTACCCTTGTTTTCGTTATACTCTTCTTCTGTTTCGTATTTTTCGTAGTTAATGATATAATCACACATCTGCCATAATTTTGAGATTCCAGCCTCTTTTCTTCGGTAATTCACTTCATGCTCATCCTGATATAAGTGGCTGTTTCCTGCGTCATAACTGCATTTTACAAACGGCACACCCAGATATTTTGCCAGGTCTTTCTCGATTTCTAAGAGTTCTTTTTCGTTTTCTTTTAATTCATATCTGTTTCCAATCATAATACTTGTCCTCACTTTTTATTTAGAATATAGATTTTGATAGGTATTGTAATCAACATAAATACGGTGATATACATTGAGTTTGAGTGCAGTACCTATCACAAAAAAATTGCCCGCAAAGCGGGCAATCTGTATTTTATTGTTATGAATATCAGCTTTTATTTGGGCCATCATCTTCGTCATTATCACCAGGTATGTCCATGTTCGGATATGGTCTGTCTTTGTTGCTGTGCGACATGTTACGCATATGCTTTTTATGGTCAAGCTGTTCGGTATCAGACATCAGTTTTTTGATGACAGCAAGTTCATCAGGCATGGTTTTTTGTACAGCTTTCTCAATTTCTTCATAATCAAGACTTGCTTTATCTCCATACCAGTTCGGTTTAATTCGTTTCTGCAGTGCAATAATCGGTGATATCCTGATAAATCCAGAGAAGTTCACCGATGGCTTTCTTGAAGTAGATTGGTCTTAATGTCGTGATTGGGAACTCATTCTTGCTAATATCATATCGGTGAACAACACCGTTTACTGATAATGTATGAGCAGGTGTTCCATCATGCCATCGTGGTCTTGGATTTTCATCCATGTGTCCGTTTTCTTTGATGTTTTTGATGCTCTCATACATCAAATTGTCTGCTTTTGTCATGTTGTTTGTCTCCTTTACTCACTTTACTTATTCTTGATTATCGTCTCTGGCACATAATGTGTAAATCTCTGCGTCAAGAACGACTTCTTCACAATCGTTACACTCCAAGCATATATTCTGTGGATTGTTCCAATCACCATATGATACGATGTTCACTGTGTGACCTCTGTGTTTTTTCAGTATATCCCATAACATTGTATTTGGGTTCTCATCCATAATTTATGTCCTCTTTTCTTATTTTTAAGCATTAAAGACATCCGTGATAATATCAATATCAGGATTGTCTTTAATTGTAGTTGCAAGACGTTTTAACTCGTCTTCTACTTCGGTCAAGATTCTGTCATAGGTCATACCATAGAGACATGCCTGATTCTCGTCTTCATCATTACGGTCTTCGTCTGGAATCTGGATATCATTTGCATCCAGAAGATTCTCGAAGATATCAGTGATGATGGCAGCCGCCTTATGCAAATTCACAGATACAGCTCTTGTCTTCATATCATCAGGCTCTGAAAAGGTTACAGGGGCATCGTTGATGGTAATTGAATTTAACGGGGACTTGTAGGATTTGATATCCATGGATTCAAATCCTGATGTTAATGCAATCACAGACTTCATCTGCTCTGCAATTTCTGGTGTCGTTGCATATCCGACTTCTGTCTGCGGGGTATCGTTGTCTTCAATAGTTACAACATAAATGTCTTTGACATGTTTCATGATTAGATTATCACTCCTTATTTTTATTATTATTATTATTATTTTACTCCCAGGTTGGTTCTGGTTCAGCCTCAGGTGTTACATATTCTTCACAATCAGTAATATCTGGAATTGCAATGTGTGTAAAACTGCGGGTAAGACGAAGCAATAATACTTCGGTATCAGAAATGTATTTTAGTGAATTGATATCTGCACACTCATGATAACCGATAGAGTATTTATCATCTATCTTACTATCTTTGTATCGTCTTAGTACAAACTCAAGAATTGTTGGTGCAAGGTCGTTTCTTGATTCATCTGTTGAAAATGTAACTAATTTTGTCTCAAAAATAGAATGGTCTGTTGACATATCTCTGATGGAATAGCTGCATGCAAATGGTTTGTATTCAGGTTCACCATTATCAGTGGTCACGTCCATACCAGTTGTATCGACATTTTTAGCCATATCATTGCAGTATGCCTCAAAGATATCTTCTAACGATACTGTTTTCTCTGGAATTTCTGTCATCAGTCCACGGAAGTTTTCCAGTATCTTTTTATTCTCTACGAGGGTTGTACTGTTTACAATGTCTGTAAGAATTGTGTCCAGTTTTATATTCAATTCTGATATATCACGGTTTTCGATGTATGGAACCAGAATTGATTTTATCTTTTTGCTGATAGCATCTGCAAGTTCTTCATACTCGAATGAGCGGTTGATTGCTTTCTGGATGGATTCACGCATACAGTCCTCAATGATTTTGTTTACGGTATCTCCGTTTAAGAGATTATCGACCGTGTTTTTAATCTGGTCTTCAAATGAACAGTTTGCCTGATTGTTCTCTGGTGATTGATTGTTATTTATATCCATGATTTTTTTCTCCTATCTATATTATATTAGTTACTGTGTACAATTACAGAGTCAATGATGCCGTAGTTTACAGCAGCGTCTGCGGGTAACCAGTTATCTCTGTCACAATCAGTTGTAATTTTTTCGATTGGCTGGTTGCAGTTTTCTGCAAGTATGTGTAATAGAGTGTCTTTTGTACGGGTCATGTGTTTCATGGCGATTTCCATATCGGATGCCTGTCCCTGCATTCCACCAAGTGGCTGATGAATCATAATCTCTGAATGAGGAAGAGCATATCTCTTTCCCTTGGCACCTGCTGATAGTAACACAGCACCCATAGATGCTGCAATACCGACACATATGGTTGATACGTCTGGTTTGATAAAGTTCATGGTGTCTAAGATGGCAAGTCCTGCTGATACAGAACCACCTGGTGAATTGATATAGAGACTGATATCTGCAGTTGGGTCTTTGGATGCAAGATACAGTAATTCACCTGTGACGATACCTGCTGTTGTATCATTGATTTCTTCGTTCAGTAAGATGATTCGGTCTTCCAAGAGACGGGAATACAAATCATAACTTCTTTCTCCGTTTGCTGTTTTCTGAATGACGTATGGCATTGTTGGCATAGTTTTCTCTCCTATTCTTATTTTAATTTTTTTAATTTAAAAAATGCTATGATTTATATAAATCATAGCATTTATGTTACCAGTTTGTTGCGATATCAAGCTGTGTATTATCGTATGCAGCAAATCCACCTGTATCACAGACAAGAGCCTCTCCCAGGGAGCATTGCACTACAGAACCTCTTGGGAATGTATTCAAATCGGCTGCAACCATGATATAATTACCAAGCATCTTACAACCATCTGACCTTTCCCAATATGGATATTCTTCTTCACTAAAGCCCATTCCTCTCATAATAGACACAACTCCCGACATATCCAGATTGTAATACGTCTCTTTTCCAGTTGGGCCATAATTGACACCTTTCTGTTTTGTGAGTTTTGGACCGTTGTATGTATTGTATTCGGGGTCTGTTGCCTGAGATTCTGTTGACGTATCAGGCTCTGATTCCTGTTTTGTATATGTCTCTCCTTTATTGATACCACTTTTCAGTTTCTTTTTGATGATGATATTGTTGTCACTATCATCATCGGGTTCCATGTGTTCAATCTGTTCCAGTTCATCTGGGATGACATCTGTTTGGATTTCTGCAGCATGGACTGGAATTGCTGTTATGCAGATTGCTGTCTGACATATCACCGTAGTAAGCATAACAGCCATTGTTTTACATAATTTTTTCTTTATAATCATAATATAACTGTTTTTTGTTTCTCCTGTATTTTTATTATTCATCGGATTCAGGTGCAGTTTCCAAGATATGATGTTCCAGCTGTGTTGTTAAGTTTTTGTATACAGATTCAGTCTCATTGACATCTTCTGTTTCGATGAAGATGTGTTCAATGGCAGTGATGAGTTCGTCTTTATCTGGTCTTGCTTTCACGAAAAATCTGAATACTGTGTTTTCTGTATCATATTCCATACATACATTATATTCCTGAGAACCTGTTTTGTATGTGGTAAGCACCACAGGTGTCTGTCTTACACCTGACGCTTTGATAAATCTTGCCGTCTTCTCAATTCCACGCTTTTCAACTGGAATGATTTCAAATAATTTGCTCATAATTTTGTGTTTCTTATCCTTTCTATTATAAATAATTTAATTTTGTTCAAATATGAACAATTTTGGCAATATAATAACACGAATGCCACAAAAATGCAAGTTTGTAACACCCGTGTTATATTTTGTTTATGGGCTAAACCTTGAGTTCTACGGCTTTTAACAAAGCATTTTCCACGGAATCTTTTTGTTCCAGTGTGAGTAAGATACCCTCATCTACAGTATCTTTTGTAAGCAGCTGGTGTATGATAACAGGTTCTGTCTGGCCTTGTCTGTAAATTCTTGCATTTGCCTGCAGATATTCTTCCAAAGACCATGATAGTGTGTACCAGATGATAGTGTGTCCGCCATACTGCAGGTTCAGTCCATATCCAGCGGATGCAGGCTGTAACAGCATGATTCCTATCTCCCGATTATTCCATCTGGTTTTCATGTTGGATGAACCGTCAAAGACTTCGATATGATATCGTGGGTCTTTTGTTTGTTTTTCCAGGTTCTCAAAGTGATTTACAATCTCTGTCTTATCCGATGAGAAATGATACAAAACCAAGACAGGCGAATCTGTGTTATCTACGATATGTTCCACGTATTCGATTTTATGTCTGTGTATTATCTCGTATTTACGGGAACCATCAGGATTTAAAGCTGGTATACTTTTTGCCTGTTTTTTAACAGATATATGACCTGGTGTGAATACGGTCTGTGATTTGTCTGGTGGCGGTGTACTATTATCGTCCAGATAAGCTGTTCCTGATGCTATCTGTGCGAGTTTTGCCTGCAAGATTGCAGGATTTCTTGCAATAATCTTATACGGGTCACCGTTTTCATCCTGTGTCTGCAGGATTTTAGATTTAATCAGCTGATTGTACTTTGCCCGTTCGGACTTTGTCATGTGAACATAAATATTATTATATGTCACAGGTGGCAGCTTTAACTTGTTCTTCATGGATATCGTGATATCTGAAATTCGGTTGTGAATATCCGCATCTGCCCCATAAAGTGGCTCCCATTCGATTGGATAGTTGTTACACCATCTGGTCTCTCTGAACCATGTCTTTCTATAGGTTGTGATGTTCGGGCCAAGTCTTGCTCCCATATCTAAGAGCCATATCTGTGACCATAAGTCCATCAGTCCGTTTGGCACAGGTGTACCTGACAGCTCAATCAGTCGGCTAATATAGGGTCTTACTTTCTGCAGAGCTTTGAATCTCTGGCTTTTGTAAGACTTGAATCCCTGTGCCTCATCAATGACAACGGTCGGGAAGTACCATGTCGGTGTGTTATTGATTAAGTCTTTCACCAGGTCTCTGCTGATGAAATACATGGTTGGTGGCTGGTTTGGTATGTCGTCATATAAAGCAAGTCGTTCTTTTCGTTTCAGGTCTTCATCATCTTTATTAACGACCAGCGAAATCGTTCGGACAGGTATCTGCCACTTTTCAATTTCATCCAGCCATGTTGAACGTGCGATTGTTTTTGGTGCAATCACCAGGATGTGTCCGTTCATGTAACCATTGACACCCAGTTCGTATAGGGCCATCAGTGTGATAAGCGTCTTACCGAGTCCCATATCCAGGAATAGTCCACAATATGGGTGTGTTTCTACAAACAGTTTACACTCTGTCTGATAGTCATGCATTGGTATCGGTAACATGTCTGTTGTTCATCTCCTTTCTGGTGTTATTGGGTATCAGATAGATAATCGTCCCAGAGTGCTTTTGCTGCTTTCTGGATTTTTATCAAATTCTTGTCGTTTTTGTTAATAATCTCAAACAGTTTATCTATCTTATCTTTTGTGTCAAGTACCAGTGAAGTTGCTCCATATAAAGCCATTGTCTGCATGGTATCTATTTGAAGTTCTCTGGCTTTCCCTTTTGGCCTTTTTAATTCAATAAAGAATATCAATCCATTGCCAATCAGGATTCTGTCTGGAACTCCGTTTGCACTTGGTGTAACGAATTTCCAGCATAAGAATCCATTTAATTCAGCTGTTTTGATTAAATATTCCTCGATTGTACTTTCTAATGGGTTGTTTTTTGTCTTTTTCATGATGAAACACCTCACTTGTACTACGCCAGGCGATAAATCAGGTTTGATTTCTTATCTGGCATTGGTGTCTGGATGCAGCGTTCCATCATTTCTTTGCTGCCAATAATCGTGACATTATCTCTTGCACGGGTGTAAGCTGTATAGAACAGATTTCTCGTAGTAAATGATAATGGTGTATATGCAAGTCTGTGAGGCATTACTACGATAAGCTGTTCATACTCTGAACCCTGTGCTTTATGAATGGTCATGGCATATGCCAGTATCAGTGCTTTATGGTCGTCGGTAGAACAATCATAATGCACGATGTCACCGTTATCTAATTCCACGGCAATGATTGGTGGTTTATCTTTTGTGATATCACCAGGGTAATAAGCAATGATAATACCTGTGTCTCCGTTGAAAACGCCATACTCTTCTTCTGTGTATTTATCTAAGAAGTAATTCGCATGAGACTTATACACATATCGTTTGATATCATTTGCATTCTTTGTATGCATAACACGACTTCCGATACGAAGATAAGTATGATGTTCTTTTGTACCATAATAGGTTCCTGGAATTGGATATCCACGCATAGACGTATAGTCCATCTTGAACACAGGATGGTTGATGAGTTTCGGGTTTGTGGTCTGTGCCTCTTTTACAGTGCTATCATGGATATTGAGATTTAATTCTCTGATGCCAATCAGACCATTCTGCATTGGACTGAGCAATGCAATCTGTTTCGGGTCACAAGTCTGTCTCATTTGATTATAGGTGTCTATGATATAGTCAAATGCAGTCTGGTCGTCTGCTACCTGAGGATATATCATGGTTGACACAAGGTCATACTGCATGTTGATGTCTCCAACTTTTATCTTTTTTGAATTACTTTCAATGTAGCCTGAATTACGGTAGCACTGTGATAAGAATGAAGTCGGTATCTTTCCAGATGTCACGATATCATGGAAAAATGCTCCTGGTTCAATCGGTGGCAGCTGGTCAATATCTCCGATGAAGATTATCTGTAGGTCACAACCTTTCTGACTGCATATTGTGAGTATTCCTGCTGCCTCTAAGATATCTATCATGGAACTCTCGTCCAAGATTAAGAGTCCACAGCAATCTTCCTGTTTTGATGAAATTCCTAAGCTGCCTTTTCCGAACTGATATGCATATTTTTTGAGGAATGCCTCTTTTGTGACCATGATATGGGCAATCGTTTCTGCTGGTCGGTTTGTGTTATCAGCCAGTTTCTTTGCTGCTCTGCCTGTCGGTGCAGCTAGTGTGATTTTCTTACCAAAAAGATGCTCATATACATAACAGATACACTTTGTGATGGTTGTTTTACCTGTGCCTGGTCCACCTGTGATGATAGAGTATTTATTTAATAAGGATTTGCACACTGCATTCTGCTGTTCTGCCGATAATGCAATGTTTTCTTTTATCATGAAATCATCAATGGCATCTATGATTCTGTTCTGTATGGATTTATTGGTTTCTGTCCAGTTATGATTCAGTGTAGATGCTGTGAGTTCTTCTGCGGCAAGGTACTTATCTGGATAGAACCATGTTTTGCTGTTTACGCATACCAGTGATACAGGAATTTTTGGGGAACCTGCAATCGTACCGATATAATTTTTGATATCCACTGGGTTATATCGGATGCGAAGTACAGCTGTCAACATTTCGATGTAAGTGTTCCAATCATTTGGATTGTTGACATCCAGACAGATATCTCCTGTTTCACTCATGTATTTATTTAACGTATAAACAATGCCATGATTCAATCTGTATTGGCTGTTTATCTGTACGTTTCCTACAGTGAGGGCAATATTATCTACAGTAGTCCATGGTACGTTGATTTCCAATAAATCATATGGTTTCTTGGTAATCGTGGCAACAGGGTTATCAAAGTACAGGATTACCTTTTTTATCATGGCACTGGTGAGTCCTGGTGCCAGGTTCTTGATTCTTGTCTGAGCAGTTATCAGCTTTGTATAACCCTCAAACTCATCAAATTTCTTTGTTGACATGTGTGTTTCTGCTTTGAACTTGTCTGGTGCATTTGCAAGAATGTTCATTGCATCTACACCATACAGGCTCATGATGACATCAACAGTAAAGCTATCCAGACATGGGCATGCATTTAAGTATGCACGCATACTTGATACAGTGTCTGTGATGATTTCATACGTCTGCATCTTGTATTCATCCAGTCCAGTTTCATCTGCTGTAATCTTGAGTTTCATGTTCTCTCTGACAGGAATAGATGCCCGTCCTGTGAGCTTTATGTTGTGATGATTGCTTTTATCTACGGCAAAACAGCCAAACCAGCCGTCTGGCTTTGGGCAGTTTTTAAACATTTTTGTGATGATTACGGTGGTTGTGGTCTGCATTTTCTTCTCCTATTCTAAATATTTTTTATTTTAATGTGAATGAAATGCTCTGTCGGCATTTCTCTGAATCCATGCTGTTACGTTGCTGAAATCATTGTCAATTCCATGACGGGCATAGACTTCTTTTACAATCTCTAACGAAATGGATGGGTTTTTCCATTCGTTATAAGCATCAAATTCATGGTCTGCACAGAATCCCTTTAAGATAATTAAATCCTGTGAAAGCTGATTCTGTGATGATGTTGTACAGTTTGAATATGTGCCATGACACTTGCCATCCACAATGTTTCCAAATCCGTCTGTCTCGTAGCCATTTGCAACATGATGGTTTGACCAGTCTGATAATGGTGCCTTGTACACATCATTGGAATATGTGGTTGGAAAGGCTGTCCATGCAGCGTCTGTATCAGCCTGCAGCTTTGCAAAATCAGCATCTGTCCATCCGTCGTTTAACAGATATTCCACCATCTTGATTGGAAGATTTTCTGCCCAGTCAAGCTGACATGTAACTGGCTGGCAATAATGATTGTTCTTCTTTGTTACATCATTCGTCATGTAATATGCATGTGAATATGGAGCATCCATGCCATGTCTGACTCTGAAATTATCTGCTCCGATGATGGTTGCATCCAGTACGATTTTGGCAAACTCTTTGTTGCGTTCGGCTGTTAATTTTTCAGCCTCTTCTTTTAAGGTTTTGATTTCTTCCTGCTTTGCAGTAATGTCGGCTGTTGCCTTGTCTATTCTCTCATTGATTTCATTGATTCTTTCTGTTGTTGTCATACTTTTTACTCTCCTTTTAAAATTATGTGTCTATAATTATCCAGAAATTTATTAGATGGAACTGTTATTGTTTTATTTTTGAATATAGACATAAGTTCGTCTAATAAATCCTGATTTAATTCGTTGATAAAACTTGATTTTGTGTTATTTCTTGATAACAGTCTTGCTTTTATCATCTGAATGTTTTCAGGGATAAAGGCAAGTTTTGTATGATGATTTAGTTCCTGAATTGCTGTTGTGTTGATAAACACCACATGGTCTTTCTGTTTTGTTATAACAAAATCCATGTATGTTTTTTCGTCATATCCCTGGAACATCATATATTGAAAATCAGCATCTATACAAATATTGGGATGCTGCTTTGTGAAATATGATTTTCCAAGTCCATAAAATGCGTATATGATTATTTTTGATTCCCCCTATTTCTAAGACATAATAAAGAGCAGATTTTAGATAAAACCTGCTCTTTATTTTATATCTTCGCTGGTATCTGTATCTGTGATGATTTTCAGTCTTGTCGATGTTTTGAAAGACTGATTGTTGTAATCGTCTGGGTCTTGGGTTGCCATGATGAGCTGTACCTGCTGTTTGCCTGGGTCAATACTGTCTTCCAGTGTGAATATGTTTTCCCATGGTGTATTTGCAGGTATGTTTCCGTTAAACAGTATCTTATATGTTTTGTTATAAGACATGGATATTGTCATCTGAATCTGTGTTTCCGTGTCTGTTGGTTCTCCGTACACAGGCAGACATGTTATCTTTAGTTTTTTTGTCTGTATATCCAGATGTGCTGTGATGTTATCCATCATGACAGTTTGTGATGGACGCACTATCATGCTGTATTTTATGGATTTGTTTGCTTTTTGGTTATATATAATTTTCCATTCACCTTTCTCATCACTGATTACAGTTATCTGCATGATTTTATTTTCCTGGTCTATGACCGAATTGGAATATTGTTTTCCTGATGGTGATATCAAGATGACATCCACTGGCTGTACATCATATTTGATATCGGCTCCGATTGTTCCAACCCGTTTGTTCACACCGAGGGTATAAGTTTTCATTTGATAACTGTCAATATCATGCCGCAGTAACTGGACACCGAAGTATCCAGTTATGCCAAGCAGTATGATATTAAGCAGCATTATAAGAATCAGTTTTCGTTTCATAGCGTGATAATCTCATGGCTTAATCACAGAATAAGTCTGCATATTCATCAGAATCCAGTTCATCTTCATCTTCTGCGATATCCGACTGGTTCATCTCATTGGTAACATCATCGTTGACATCATCCTCTGCGATGTCGGACTGGTTCATCTCATTGGTAATATCATCATTGACATCATCTGGTGCAATATCGGACTGGTCGGACATATCTTCTGGATATGGTTCACCGCAACCTACACAAAATGGACCACTACAACAGTGCTCACAGTCGTGATTGTTCTCTGCCTCACGGGATGGACGGATTTTGTCCATGATATTGGCATATAACTGGTCTTTCTTTGCGTTATACTCGGCAGCCTCTTCTGGACTGATGGCAACTTCATCTTCACAATCATAATCAGGATGCACACAGGTCGGGCCATACTTGGATATCTCAATGACAGGACTGATATTGGTACTACCCTGATTGTAGAAATCAGAAATGAGGAATGTTGTACGGTCAACACGGTTGAACTTTGTCGGTGTTCCTGGAATCACCTGTAAGCCTACGCTGTTTGCGAGGGATGCAACTTTCTTGTTGACTGCCTCTCCGATTTCTGGATTCTCTCTTATGAATGCACTGATTTCATTTAAGTCTCTCAGGCTGTCGGTCGTGACACCGATATAACCCTTAACGGTTGTTGTGAATGGAATCAGATATGTCTTTGGCTCTGATGTTGCAGATGCCTCATCCAGAAGACCATTTGCAACAAAGAGTTCTTCTGTTACGTTAAGCTGCTCTGCTACTATATCAGGTCTGATACCACATGCAAGCATCTTACGTGCCTGTGCAAGGGTTCCCAGCTGCACAGCTGGATTGTTGTTGTTTTTCAGTAATTCAAATGTCATACATTCCTTTGTAATTTTCATCGTTTTATATCTCCTTTATGATATTATTTTTTTATTTTATTTTTTATTCAAATGGATTTTCAGCAAACGGGTTATCGTCTGCATCACCAAACAGGTTTGATGTGTCGATATCTCCGATATCCTGAATGTTTGTGACTTCACCTGTGAATGATTCCATGGAAAGTGGAGCAATCAGTTTCTTTGTTTCACGACAATAACTGCATAGTCCACATCTGCATGGTTCAATCTCATGGTTCTTTAACTTCATGACATGTTTTAACCGCATTTCTACAAAACTGAGTGCCTCATCCAAGAATGGCTGTGACACATTGATGATTTCAATATCAGTCACTTTCTCTTTTGATGCAGCTGCAATGTAAAACGGAAGTTTCTTTCCAGTTACAAGTTCCACTATCTTCTGATAGACAGCACCCTGGATATCATACCCCCAATAGCGGATAAAGTCCATACGTCTGTCGTAACCTGGAACCCAGAATGTTTCTCTGATGGATTTTACGATTTTCAGGTCTACTATCTTATCATCTGGGAAGTAAGAATCCATCTTAATTTTCCATGGTACACCAAAGAGTTCTGCAGTCATAATCTCCTGTTTCTTTCCTGACATGTATTCCTGGAAAAGAGCGTCTCTCTTGGTACGCTCAATAATGTTTTTAGCCAGTTTATAATCTGCTTTCAGCTGTCCTTTTGTTGGACCTCTGGATGAAATAATTTCTGGATGAGCTGCTACGAACTTATCAAGTGTTCCCTCATAGTAGGCATCAACATAGGAACCAACCAATAATGATACGGATGATTCGTATGATGGATGTTCTATACGGTCTAAGGCATTTGCCTCACATGCTGGCTGACCGAATGTACCTGCGATGGACTTGAACTGGCTTACTGACATGTATTTCTTGTTCATCTTATCCGAATAATAATTATCGTCTGATAATTTATCGGATTCTGATTTTGGCTCTGCCTTTGGTTCAGGCTCTGCAGCTTTTTTCTTTCTGGATGTACGTTTTGGCTTTTCAGGCATTGTGTCTGTCTTATTTGTATCATCCATGACCTGTTTTATCTCAGGTGTCTTGGATTCCGATACAGCCGTGTTTTCATTGTCTTTGATATTGTTTTCCATAAAAGGCCTCTTCCTTTCTAAATTTTATTTTTAAATTTGAATATTATCTGGTTTCATATTCATACTCATACTGAGCAAGTACACAGTACAGTGTGTTGTAATCACAGTTGTCTGGTAATGCCTCTTTTACAGGTTTCAATCGGATTGGTCGTTCTGCCTTATCAAAAATTTCTATGATTTTATCTCTATACTCAGGATGAGTGATGCATCTGGATATGTCAATCTGGTCTGGGCATTCTTTGTAATAATTCAGTATATGTTTCAATGCTGTCGATTCGTTTACCTGTAATGTATGCGAAATATCAGATAAGGACATACCCTGCTTATACATCTGGATATAAGTGCTTTTCTGACTTCTCATAATAGTTTTCTCCTTTCTTAATTTTATGGGTTATAGGTAAACGGTGGGACGCTTATATTCAGGTATGCATCCCACTGTTTAAGTGAATGATTATGTCGTAATCTTTGTGTGTATTAGTCTCTCAGACATATTGGCAATCGTTTCATCTACGTTATCTTTTGTAATTGTATTTACTGAGAGTAAATAATCTTTTGTTGCAATGATATCATCCAGTGTTACTGTTGTATTGATATCAAACTGTATGGTTGGTGTTTCAAATGGGTTTTCTGGCACTGTGTCAATATCTGTTATCATATTGTCTATGTTATCAGGGTCGGTATTACGCCAGTTCTCATTGAAACAGGTCTCAAGCAATGTGAGATAATGCTCCATGTCAATTTTGTCGAATAATTCGTTTCTTTCTGCATCGGACATCATATGGATATCTCCGTTTTCGATTAAAACGTACCATTCGTTCTCAATACCTGTGACTTTTTTGATTGCAGCCTCATAGTCCATCGGCAGTGTCTGGATATTTACACCATTTATCTTCAAGATTTCAATCGCAATCGAATTATGCTGCTGTATCGGTTCCTGATTCTTTGTACGTTTCTTGATGGTTGCTGGTGTCATCTTCTTTGCTGTTGCAGCCATTAAGTGTACAGATGATGGTGTCTTGTCTTTTACATAAAAGCAACGGTTATAATGCTGTGTTGGCACTGGTGTTGTCGGGTCTGCATCCTTTGTATAATAGATATAAGTATCACTGCTTGTTGATGAACTTACGATGTTCTGGAACATTGTAAGTGTTTTGATATCGTCGTTAAATTTCTTACGAGCTGATTGCAGGATATTCATACCTATCTGTCTGTCTAATGGTTTTGTGAGGGATAAACCCTTGTAACCAAGAGATGCTACCACCAGATATTCTGTTGTTGCCCAGTCAATGATAGCTGGATGAGCTAATGACTGAGTTGGTGTTGGCCCCTTTCTACAACCAAGTGTACCGCCTGATGCCGATTCGATTTCACCTGTGTCTGGGTTCATTTCAAATCGGTTATTGGCATCCTTTGATACCAGATATGTTAGTTCTGGCTCTATCTCTACATTGATGTTAGCTGATTCTCTTTCCAGCAATGGATTGTTGATTTCAGGGTCTAATACTGAGTATAAACCATCTGTGTTTGTACTGGTGATTTTTGCACCTGCAATCGTCTGAGCCTGTCCGATTCTCCATGTGAACAGCTGACCGATGATTCTCATAGAGATAATTCGGTTGTTCATACGGATATTGGACTCAAAGCAGGCATCAGCTGCACCAGAGGCTGAGTTTAATACCAGTTTTGTACCCTCACGCTTTGTTGCATAAGATTCTCTTTCTGCTTTTGGAAGAGATTCATCTTTCATCAGTTTGCCGAATTTCTGCTTATTATCAAAGATTTCTCCATATCTGTCATAGCCGAGACCTGGATTGAAGAACGCACGGAGCATTCGGAGCAGGTTTGGATAATATGAAGTAAAGTCTTCATGATTGGATGGGTCTGCTGATGTATAAGCATACTTTTCGTTTAATTTATAGGTGCCATTTTTCTTGAGCTTAAACAATTCTGGTTCTTTTGCTTTAAACTCAGGGATTGTTTTCCATTCCAGTTTCTTGGTGTTGATGAAAGTGCTTGGCTTTTCAATCGTACCGTCTGGCAATGGAATTTTCTTGGCATCTTTTACATCCTGTGGTGTTGGATAGTTTGCCATGACATAATCAAAAGCAGCTTTTAAAGTCGCTGTTTCCTGATTGTATTTCAGCAGTGCATTTTCATATTCCTGACAATCATGCTTATATAATTTTTCGTTATACTCGGCTCCATGGATTCCACCAATCGAAAAGTTTATGAAACAGCTCGATGGTGTTCCATCCTGTTTATAGTAATACATACAGGTATTTGGTACAGGAATGTCGGATGTATCACATGGTCTCAACTCATCAGGGAGCATACCATTTGCATCACCAAAATCACCTCTATAATTGGCACTTTCATTAAAGTTTTTACCCTCAATGGCCTTATAGTAATTGTAAATGACATCAAACTTTGTCCGTAATTCAGGCTGTGGAAAGTTTGCATAGAAGAATTTCTTGGATTCCTCTAAGACATTTACCTGTGGAATATTAAGTTCTTTAGCCTTTTCTGCGTCTGGATATAAGAATGATACCTTTGGTATATCTGACAGATGCCCATACGGACAAAGTGTCTTTGTAGCAAACTGAGCTGATGATGAATCAATCGTCAATCTGTCTCTTCTTACAGTATATGGACTGATGTCTGGTTTATAATAATCTGGACTGTCTGGGTCTCTCGTTATCGTCTGCTCATACATCAGTTCAGGATAAGTCTGCAGCAGGCTTAATTTCAGCTCAAAGTTTGACTTATAGACTTTGTGCTTTGCGAGCTGTGCGAGATTTACAACATCCGATACGTTATAAGCTATCAGCTCTAATAATTGTTCTAATGTTGTAATCTCATTCTGGCCCTGTTTTAACTTATCGGACTCCAATATCTGGAATCCGAGCATTCCCAAGATACGTTTTAATGCTACTTTCTGCTGTTTCTCGTTCAAACGGGCAATATCAATGTGTCTTCCAGAAAGTATCATGTTCTTTCGGATTCTCCATCTTTTATCTGAGTAATCGGGTTCCGTGAACTGTCCAGGGCCTGTTCTTCTTACTGTTAAATACGATTCCATGTTGCCTTTGCTGTTCTTAAATCTTGGCAGGAACATATCATCATTATACATACGCATAATAGATGCTTTTGTTGGTGTGAATATAAATCCTGTTGGATTTTCAGGTGTATTCATACCAACCTGAAATATTTCATGAAAATACATTGCTAACATCGAAGTATCATAATGATTTGAGTTATATCCAGCCAAGAACGGATATTTGTCAATATCATAGTCTACATCTGAATCACAGATAATCCGTAAATAGTCTGGATAGCTGGATTCCTGTTTTGGATTGTTGATGATTTTTGAATCAGACAATCCGAATGTCTGTGCAAGCAGAATGTTCTCATACATATCATGTAAATCATGATAAGATACAGTTCCGTTAAAGTTTTTGTTTTTCTCATAAATTTTCTGTGTACATGCCGCTTTAAATACTTCGATATCGGCAGGCAGAATTGGATAAGTATCATCTACCAGATAGAAAATCTGGACATGATTCTCATATTCTACAAAATTTGCAAGTGTGAATACATTCTGCAAACTCTCGATATCATAAAAATCAAATATAGGTTTACTCATGCTGTCTTGTTTTTATACTCCTTTCTGGGTTCTTACCAGTCATATGTCGGAAAGAATGAGAGTGGTGTGGCATCTGAGTCCAGACATAATACGTCACAGTCCATTGCACTTGTAAATCGTATTAAGTTCTTGAGACATTCAGACGATATGTTATCCAGTTTCCGTTCATCGACTGATTCTATGTCAATATAGAATCCATATCGTACACTCTTTACTGAAAATGGAGATTCATCTTTTCCATACGTGCCCCATTTTGTAAGTAAGAGTGCAGTATCTTTATCTATATGTGCCGTTGATGTTGTAAGCACTTTTGATATTTCTATTGATTCTTTTTTCATGTAAATATCCTTTCTGATATAATTTAAATTGTTATAAGAGACTGCAGAATGCTTTCTTTGTCTGCATTATGATGGATTTTCTTTCCATCCCAGGATTCGCTTGAATTGATACCATTTAAGTATTTCACAGCGGTTCCGTCTGCATCTCTCCATTCCATAAGATTTTTGTTGTAATCATCAATCAGGATATCATGATTCGGTATCAGTTTTCTGTTACTAATCATTTCAAAGATATCTCTTTTTGATGATACACATGCAAATACATGGTCAATCGGGAAGTATGGAATCCATTTGGACACCCATTCCAGTTTATCGTGAAGATGTTCGTTAAACAGTGCTCCATTATTTGCGATACTTGTTATGATATAAATCTCATCCTGCAATTTGTGACATCGGATGTATGACCAGAGTCCATCCATTACACTGAGCATCTTCATGTCTGGTTCCAGATTCTTGAAATAATGGACATGTGGCTGCAGGAATAATGGATTCTGGCCAATATAAGCATCTCTGTCGTATGTTGCAAGGACTCCATCCATATCAAAGAAATAGTTCTTTTTCATGTCGTCCCTCGCTTGTTATTTTTTTTTAATTTAATCATCCGTAAATGGCTGGCTGTTATCTGGTTTTGATACTTGTGTATTTGGCAATGTACGCTGTAGTCCACGATAGAACTGCTGTAACATTGGTCTACACATCTGATTGACATCATATCCGTTATAGTTCGGATTTTTCCAGCTGTCCAGATGATAGGTTGCAATCAGCGGTTCAGGATTGTCCATCTTACCTGCTGACCGAATGACCTGTGACTTATCAGAACAATACCAGTCTGGGTCATCTTTTGTTACGTTTAAGATATCCTGTATGAATGTGTTTCTTCCCTGGATTGCTCCTGACGGACTGTTTACCTTGAACCATGATTTATACAGCTCATACAGGAAATTGAATGGAAGTAAATCCCATGTAAATACGGATGAAAATTCTTCAAAGAACTGACGCACTGGGTCATTAAATTCCTTGTATTCATCCAGAATCTGTTTACAGGATGCTGGCTCTTTTAATTCATAGTATACAGGTATTTCATGCAATACTTTGTATGCTACATATTCCAAAACTTCTGTACGGTTCAAGTAATCGTCTTTGATGTAACGTCGTTCTACTCCCGTGAAACATTTGTTAAACGGGATGAAAATCTGTCTTCTGTAAAACGAATCCGATTTATCTTTAATTCTTGGAAATTCGTTCAAACATTGAACCATGAATCCATAGAACTGATAAGCAATCGGATTTTTGTATTTACGGTTGATACTTATTACATCGTTTGTGATAATTGCTTTTAAGTTGGCAGCTTTATCAATATAAGTACCAACATCATTTTCATCGACTATGATGGCTGTTGAGTGCGTGAGCGGCTCTAAAGCAAAGTCTTTTGAAAATGACGATAACTGAATTGATGCATAACTGCCCTCTCCACATAAGTTTCGCATTAGTGTACAAAGCGTACCTTTACCATTGTTACCTTTATCTGAATAGAACCATGCTGATTTGTTCCATCTTACATTTGGCCGTATGATAGCACCCAGTATCTGCCATAATAGTTCTACTACTTCTGGGTCATCTGATAGTTCATTCATCCAGCTTTCTATATCCCAGTCGGTGCTGTCATCATCATTATGTATCATGATGTTTGTGGCTGCAGGATTATAGTCTACTTTTGATTTGGATAAGAATACGAAGTCTGGTGAAAATGGAAGTAATATCTTCTTTTCATAATCATAGATTCCATTGTTCATGGCTATGAGGTTCTTATTACAACATCGGTATTTTCTGGTTGTTTTGTCACGTAATGCGAGCAGGACTTCTTCAAAATCCTTTTTACTCAGGTTATAATTTAATTTTCTTGCGATTTTTCTGAATACTTTTTCCTCAGTACAGTAGATACCCTGGTTTTCTCCATGTTCCTGATAAATGGCAAGCAAATCATAATCACTGTCCGTACTGCCACCTGCACATGCAATCGAATATACAGGATATAAATGTATGATAATGTCGGCTATCTGTGAGTTTGTCAACTTATCGGGAATTGCCCATTTCAGTGATTTATCTGTTTTGTTTGCATTTTCCATGGTAAATGCCAAAATGGTTTCTGTTAGTAATTCAGTTTCAATCGTTTCCAGTGGTGGGGGATTGTCTCTATCTATGGTGCTTAGGTATGCCCCTGTCACTTCTGAGTAAACCTGACTTTTTGTGCGGAGAACCTGTGGTGAGGTAGTCGTTGTGTCATCATCAGTCACAACTATTTCCGCTTGTTCACTCATTTGTCTTTCTTTCCTTTCTTATCTGATACTTTCTTATCTGATACTTTCTTATCTGATATCTTATCTTATAGATAATACATACAGTCATGATGACTGTATTAACTGAGAAGTTCAGGTTTTCTTGGATTTGCAGTAAGAACCTGAATTTTTTCATTGGTACGTTTGCTGATAAAGGTAATGATGCTGGCGTTGGTATCTGTTTCCAGATGCTGATATTCTGTCCAGTCTTTTCCTACAGCACTTAGCAAAAACTTTTCATTCCTCGTTAGTCTTCTTCCCTGTTTCATTTGTGGTATTTGTTACCTCTCTTTCTTTTATTGTTAGTTATCCACATCATGTGGATAACTTGTGGAAAATTATTTACTTGGTTGTGGATAACTATCCTATTACTGTTGATAACTTTTATACATGTCTATGTTGATATTGTGGATACTGTGGATATGTGTAAAAGTTGTGGATAATTTGTGGAAAACCCTTGTATTTACTGGGTTTTCCCTATTTCATGATAAGTTTTTTGTCCAAACTTGTCAAGATATAATTTTTTGATATATGAATATTTTGTATTCCTTATGCATATATCCGTTCGTGCGATATCTGTCGGGCAAAGCCCGACAAGCATATGTCATATATTTATTTATACACAGAAAAATGCGTGTTGTTGGAACTGTATGTCTGTCCGTTTTTATATGGTTTGTTACATTGTTACACTTTTTTGGAAAAGTGTAACATGAATTTTGAAAATGGCTTAAAATCAAGGTTTCCTTGTTACACTTTTTTTTCAAAAGTGCAACAAGATTTTGGACTTGATTGTGCATTATGTATAAATATTTATGATTATCTTTTATTTTATTATACATTGTGCTTAATTGGACTATTTTTGGGCAATTTAAATCCAATTAGAAAAGTATCTTGAAAAAAAGTGTCACATACGTCACAAGTGTCACATTTTGAGTGATTTTACAGGAAAAATGGAGTGAAAACACTGTTTTTGTTACACTTTTTCAAAAAAAGTGTAACATGGAAACCCTTGTAAAATAAGGCTTTATGGCATCCTGTTACACTTTTTAATTTTTACAGAAAAAATACGTCACAGGGTAACCCCTTGTAAATAGCGGGTTTTCCCCAAATGTGACATATGTGACACTTTTTTTTAAATTAGTGTGAGAAAGAAAAAATATATAATAATAATAGCCTGTAAATGTGTCACACATAGTTGTGTATATATAAAAAGTTAAGAAAAAAAGTGTCACAAATGCAACATCCTTTTTCTTCTGTATTAAAAATGCTCATAAATGAAGATTCTTATTGTAATTGATTTTGATTTGTGATATAATAGAATCAGTTCATGAGAAATGAGGTTTTTTATATGAATTATTTAGTAGAAAAAACATTTGAACACAGAGGTATCACATGGAATGATTATGTGGCATATGAAAATTCGTCACATGGTCTTTTAAAAGATGTGGATATCCTTTGTGCTGAATTACATAAGATACAGGCAGAGGGTCGTCATATTGTTATCTTATCTGATTTTGATATGGATGGAATTGCGTCTGGTGTCTGTGGATTTGCAGGTTTGTCGGAACTTGGTTTTCATGTGAGCCTTTATATTCCGAATGTATCAAACGGATATGGCTTTACCGAAGATGATATTGATAAGATACGTGCACAGTATCCTGATGTATATGCAATTATTACTTGTGATGTTGGTATCTCCTGTTATGATGCGATTGATTATGCAAATTATATTGGTATTCATATGCTTGTCACTGACCATCATATACAGAAAGAACTTAAAAATCATGCAGATGTGATTGTAAATCCGATGCGTCTGGATGAAACCTATGCACATCCATCTATTTGTGGTGCATATGTAATGTTTCAGGTATTGGAACGATATGCACAGCTTTATCATAGTGGTACTACTCTTCCATTACAGATTGCAAGGCTTACTGTATTTGCAGGTATTGGAACAATTTCTGATTCTATGCCATTACTTTATGAAAATCGTAAATTGGTAAGAGATGCGGTTTCTATTTTGAAATTATGCTGGGAAGAGAATCTTTTATCTCATATGACAGGATGCTCTGTGTATCGTGCGGCATTTCAGGGTCTTCGTAATGTTCTCTTATTGTTTTCCAATATGGGAAAACTGGAATCTCTGGATGATATTGACGAAGAGTTTTTTGGTTACTATTTTGCTCCGATGTTCAACTCAGCAAAGAGAATGGACGGGGATATGAGCCGTGTATTCGGTATCTTCTTTGGAAATCAGTCTTATGCAGATGCTGAATATTTATATGAACTGAACCGCCAGCGTAAGATTGAAGCTGCAGATGCCTTTGAAGCTATGCTTGCAAATGACCAGCCGTTTGCTCCGTTTATTTATTTCAGTGATGCCCGTGCTGGTATTTTAGGACTGCTTGCACAGGATGTTATGAAACAGACAGGCATGCCAGCACTTGTTGTTGCATTGGATAAAAATAAGGGTTCTTATCATGGTTCTGGCCGTTCTCCTGTCTGGTATCGGTTTCTCGACCAGACAAATGGTATTATTTATGCCGAGGGTCACAATCCAGCGTTTGGTGTTGGTTTTCCTAACTATGCAGCTATTCTTGTTGCATTTGCTTTTTTGAAACAGGATGTTTATGATATTTACAATACTCTTCCTGCTGATACTTTTATACCAAATTATGATTTTACGATATCAACGAATGGGACAGGTGATATTGGTATTGATATCATGGAGTTTCGATTATATTTAGATGATATCGTGAATTATAAGCCGTTTGGAAAGGGTTTTCCTGCTCCAAATATTTTATTTGAATATGATGCTCATTTTATCGAATCTGCGAAACGTATGGGCAAAGCGGGAGAACATTTAAAGCTCGTCTTTTTTGATGGATTCTCGGTTTTATTGTTTTATCAGGGAGAGCTTTGTGATAAAGCACAGGAACCAGGGATTCATAAAATCTCTGGACATCTTGCTTTGAATGAGTTCCGTGGGCAGACTTCGGTTGATTTTATTGGCGATTTTCTTGAGTAATATTTTTATATTAGAAAGGTGGTTTTGTCATGTCTGCAAAAGATAAATTTTATGCAGGATTTACACAAGCATCAAAAGCAGTCGGTCTGCTTGCCCTCTATTGGACTTTGGGTATTGTATGCAGACTTTATCTTGTAAACAGTGCACTTGTTGCCTCTGCGATTGCAAATGGTGTCTTTATCATTGTATGTTTTATATGGTATATGAGAGCCTATCGGAAACGGGACAAAACAGAGTATCATATCCCATTTCAGAAAAAAAGTATTGGCATTTTTGCCCTTACTTTTATTGTTACATATATGGCAACACAGTCGTTATCATTGTGGTATTATGTAAAAACCATGGATACAGGCTATACAGCACATACGGTTGCAGCAAATGAATTTGGTATATGGGTACGTGTGGCGTTTCAGGTTCTGTGTGCTCCTGTAGCAGAGGAACTGCTCTTCCGTGGGGTTTTGTATAATATTTTAAAGACACCTCATAAGAAAACTGGATTTGCAATGAACTGGTTTGTTGCGTCTGTAATTGTATCTGTTTTGTTTGGTGTAATGCATGGCAACATGGTACAGATGCTTACAGCAATGATGGCGGGTCTCTGGTTTGCATTTGTGTATGAAATTACAAGAAAATTATGGGTGCCAGTTCTGTTTCATGTATTATATAATACAATCTCACAGTTTGCATTTGTGCAGTCGTTTATTCCATATCAGAGTCTGGTGCTGAGTATCATTTTGATTCTTGCGGCTATTACACTTTCACTATGGATGGTGATTACACTGGATTCGGAACATAGATATATCGAAATGAATTAAATTAAGAAAAAAAAACCACTCAGCTTAGATATTTTCTAAACTGGGTGGTCTTTTTGTCTGTTAGTTTTTTTGTTGCTCATCTATCCAGCTTTCTTCTGTATAGATGATTTTTTTATTTTCCAGTGTCTTTCTAAATTCACTTAAGCTGGAAAAACAATGGGTACAGCCGTACACTTCGTGCATGAGTTCCAAAATCTGATTTGGATAGCAGCAGACCATCATTTTTTCTAACTTATAGTCCTTTTTACAGTTGATGCAGGTATGATAGGTGAGCGGAAAGCATTTTTTGACAGTGATATATCGAAAATATCTCGATTTTCTGTAAGCAACTGGGTCTCTCTGCATAGTTTGTTTTTTATCCTTCGTTTTTTATTGAATTGCCTAAAACAAGAACTGAACCTGGCTGTTATTTACTATCAGGTCATAATCAGAGTCTGCATCTTCTTCGATTTCGATACTGATAATTTTGGCTCCGTCCATCATGCTTTTGTTGATATTATAATCTGGATTTTCACCATCCCAGATATATACGCCAAGCCATTCCATAGTCATGGTTCCGTCTTCGTTCACTGTATATTCTGTCTGGTCACGGTCTAATGTGATTTCACGTCCGTCTTTTAATCTTACAGACATGGTATTTACCCATGGACCTTTACAGTTCGGTGTCTCTTTTATATGACATGTTCCAAAATCAATTTTCATGATTGGGTACTCCTTTTTTTATTTTATTTTCTTTATTTTTAAAAAAAATACATGTCACACAGCACTGTATCAGTGCCGTGTGACATACTTGGGTTGTAACACTGCTCTTATATATGGGAAGTGTTATGGTTCATGCTATATTTATTCGATATAGACTTCATCATCTGAATCTGTGTAAGTTTCTCCAAGTTCCTCATCTGAATCTGTACAAGTCTCTCCAAGTTCCAAATTGAACATGTAATTGCCCTGATTGTATATGTCAAGTCGCATATGACGGAACTTGCTGTCATCATATGTTATTCGAGGCTTGTGAGGATAACCTGTTGTGGTTTTTGCAAATGTGAGATGGCGAAGTACACGCCGTTCTGTCGTGTAGCGGGAACAGCGTTCCTCGAATGCAATCTTACCTGAATCAAGATTGAGAAGAGTACAATAACCTGTTGTGCTGTCGCCTGAATATCTGTTCTTGTTGTCTCTGAACGAGATGACCATATAGACACCAATTACGATATCATTTTCTTTCTGGATTATGATTGACCCGTTGGTAAGTCTGATTTTTCTATCAAAGTTTGGTGATGTTTTCATACCTTTGATTTTGATATTCTGCATAGTTTTATTCTCCTGTTCTATTATTTTTTATAATTCTTTGATTCGCTCAAATACTTCGTGACCGAATCCCATGTTTACGGTCTTGTCTGTGGATATGTTGTATTGTTCAAATACTTCATACAAGATGTCAAGTACCTGTTCTTTGTCAATGAGTCGGTCTTCTTCTTCCAGATTTTCGTAATAAGCCAGTCTATCCACATGTTCACCCATGATAGTCTTCACTCTATCGTCGTCATCATTGATAATGGCGTGATATTCTAAGTTACGTGCCTGAATTTTGTAATCGAACATGTGATTTGGCATTGAAAACTCTGGATTTCTCTGTGTGAGTCTTTTTGGTTTTGTCATGTTTGTTTATCTCCGTTTCTGTTTATGCCAGTTATTCTTTAAGCGTCTACGTTCTTTTCTGAATTTATTGGAATGTTTTTCAAGAATTTCATAGATGGTAATCTCATTTATCTGCGATTGACCAAGTGGGTCTGTTACACACCAGTTATCTGGTAATAGATAATCAATGATGAATTGCCGAAATTCTGTATCACTCATACCGACACCGTACATATTGTCTTTGTCTTTTCTTTCTCTGTATTTTTTATTGAAAAATTCTGTTAATGTCATAATAGAATGCCTTTCTCTAAAATATATATTATGAGAAGTGTGTCATATCAATACAGACCCTATATTTACTTAAATCTGCATATTTTAATACAGGACTTAGTATCATAGACGTTTACCCCTGTGGATTGTTTGCAGCCATACACTGAGCTGCATTATAGCCATGTGGTTTATGACCGAGGTATGCTACTTCATATGGTTCTGTGACAGGATAACCCTCATAACTTCTCCATGTTACCCATAAGTCTCTTAAAAACTGCTTAATCATGTATCTTACGGCCATGTTGTGCTTATGACCTGTTGTTTTCTCGTCATGAGCAGGCATGTTGTCCAATCTGAGTCTGTATCCACGGTAACATTCTTCATACTTGTTGTATCCGAATCTCTGTCCTGCTTTAATAAAGCATCCACCAAGTACACCGATGAGCTTTGATTTTAGTGCAGGATTGTAAGTAAGACCTTTCTTGGTCTTTACTGTACCATCTGCTGCAGTATACTCATACTCTTCGGTATCACTCATTTTACGTCCGTGGGTTTCCAGTGTACCGTCTTCGTTTACTGATGTTACGGTATCAAGACCACAATACTTCCAGAAACTTGATACATGTCTTGCCTTTTCGATATCAAGATAGGCAATGCAGTTTGCTGCCATGAGTTCTCCACAGCCAGGGATATCTTTGAAGAATAAATCCCAAAGTGGGTGCATGTGTACATACTTTGTGAGAATCTTTAATGTATCGTTCTCGTTCTTACGCATGCTCATGTACTCATCTACGAGCTTGTAATCAAGTTCGTTGTGGATGTACTGTAGTTCCCCGTTTTTCTGAATTGTTGCAATCTGCTTTTTCAATGAGTATTTGCTTGCAATCATACGTTCTGAAATAAGCTCATACTCATGGGCAAGACTGTTCAACATACCTTTACATACGTCATCAGCCTCGTCAATTTTATGGGATGGTGCAACGCCCATCTGGATATAAAAGCTCTGAACCAGTCTGTTTCCGATAGAAATTCTTAATTTCTGTAAATCGTAAACATTACTGATTAAACATCTAATCTGCATCTGTGTATTTTTCTCTGCTGTTGTCATTTGGTTTTCTCCTTTTCTTATAAAAAATTATTTAATCTGGTTATGCGTTTACTGCATCTTTGTATTCTGATTCTGTGATTTCCTCAACATAGTCAACAAATCTTTCATCGCCATCTTCTGTAAAAAGCTGGTTTTTAGATGCATAATCTACAACTGTGTTTTCGTTGATGTCATCACTTACTGCTACAAAGACAGAATATCCATCACCGTCTTTTGATGATGGATAACTTACATGAATATCATAATATCGCATAATTCTGGCCTCCTTTTTGATATAAATTCATCATGTATTTTTTATAATCGGTCTGTATCAGGCGGCAAAGCCGCCACAAAATCATAAAAAAAATAAAGCAGACATACAAGGGTATTTGTATCTCTGCTTTTTGAATTTGATGGTATTACTGGCTACATGCAGTATTTGTGATAGAACTTGAGAGCCTCTTCTTCTGGCATCTGGTCAAGCACATCGTCCATCATGTCTCTTAAGATGTTCTCTGGTTCGTTTTTATGCTCATATCCGAGTAAATCATTGATAGCCTCGTCTCCCTGTGCGATTACCTGACTCTTTATTTCTTCGTACATAGATTCGTTCATGGCGTTTTCCTTTCTGTTATTTTTAATTATTCCAGCTGCAGTCTTCTGTGTGCCCTAACATTAAGCTCCTGTAGTCATTTTCTGTCATACCTGTTATCTCACAGACTCTTTTTATGAACTTTTCATCGTCAAATCTATTGTATTCTATGAGATTGTCGTCGTACCATGCCATGATTGCATTATACAGATAGTTTCCCAGGATTCCGATGTTTTCGTAAGCATTTGTATTATGCTTTCTTTTTGTTTTCTTTTCTTTTTTTGCCCTGTTTCTATCTGAGTTTGCAATTCTTTCAAGTCGTTGTGCACAGGCGATGCATGCTGCTGTTAGACTGTCACTTAACTTATCTCTGTCTCTTTGTTCTTGTTCGTATCGTTCCAGTTCTGGCGATTTTTTATAAGCCCCATCCATGCTTTTTTACTTTTCCTTTCTATGTCTATATTTATGCCCATGTTTAATTATTCCAGCTGCAGTTTTCTCTGCGGTCTGCCATCAGGTCTTCATAATCTGTCTCGGCCATGCCTGTTGCATCACAGACTCTCTTTACAAATTCTTCATTGTTAAGTCCGTGATATTCAGTAAGACTATCATCATACTAGGTAATAATTGCATTGTATAAGTAATTCTCTAATGTAGTGATGCTTTCAGAGTTATCTGCATCGGTATCAGGTGTGATGCTGTTGTTATCTTCGTTCATATTTTTGCTCATGTTTTGATTCCTCTTTTCTATTTATTTTTCAGCAGACAATTTGCATCTATGATTTTGATGATTTTGTCTGCTGTTTCTGTGGTGCATGACAATGTATGTTTGATATGTTTATTTATAATTACACGGATATTTCCATGGTTTGATATCCATGCATCATAGGTAAGCAGTTGTAGTTTACCACTGATTATAATTTGTTCCGAGTCTGCATACAGGGTTTTTGCATCCTGTATGATTCTTGATGCAGTGTCCCTGTTGCAGTTTGTCCAGCTCATGATGTTGTTTTGCATTATAGTCTGTGATTTATCAAAATACATGTTATGCCATCTCCTTAGTGCTATTTATGATATTCGGGTATTTTTCTTTGTCGTAGCTTTCTTTATCGTCGAGTTCTTTATTATTTTTAATGTTGGTGTTTGTTGTCTCAGCAGGAATTGTTGTGTCGGTTTCTTCGGACGTTAATTCCTCGTTGACACTTGGAAATGCTATGGTATCATATTTGTCTTTATGTTTGTAATGTTTTATTGTAATACCACCTACAACACCCAGAATCATTATTATCACATTGTTTTTTGACGGTACTTCCCGTGTTTTTGACTTTTTGTTTTTCTTGCTCATATGCTGTTTTTCTCCTTATCTTATTTATATTTTATCTTCCTCTGCGTATGATTTCGTAGAGATAGTCTTCTAAGTCACAGCCTGTCTTACCCATGGCGTCGATATATTCGATATCGTCTTCGATTAGAATTAGGGTCTGGATGGCTGTGTCTGTATCATCAGGGTTAATAGCATTTAATATCTGCTGTAGTTCAGGGTTGTTATCTGGGAGCATGGCTTTGATATGCTGTTCCAGCTCCTGTCCTGTTTTACCGAGAGCATTGATATAGCTCAAGTTGTCCTGAATCATAATCAGCTTATTGAACGCTGGGATTCCATCAGGAGTAAGGTCTCCTGTGTTATCAGGAATTTCATAGAATGGTTCATCTGAACCAAGTTTCTGCAGAATTTCTTTGAGTGCCATAATACATTCTCCTTATTTTTATTTTTTATTACCAGATAGGATTTCCCAGTCTGGTATATGCTTTGATTTGCTTTGCACATCGGTTACAGCAGCATACACTGCCTGAGTATGCAATGTAATCTGGATTCCATAATAAATCGCATTTTTCACAGTGTACATAGTTTTTTGCACAGTCTTCACATACAAATGCTTTTACTGGAAGTCGGACTTCTGTACGGTTTTCTGTACGGATTGGCTTTTTACAATCGTGGCATTTTTTATTATTCATGTTACCGTCCTTTCTTGAAATATATTTTAGCACTTAAATGGTTTGGGTTTCTCAGTTGATTTGGTGCTAAAAAAGAATCCAATTTATAATCTATTTATAAATTGGATAGTTTGCAGGTAAGTTATTTGATTATCAGTGATAGCTGTAATTTCTACACAGTTGGTATATGATGCATTCATAAAATCTGGATATCTTATATCCTCTGATACATTTACATTTAACGGGTTACTTGTCCTTAATGATTGGTTTGAGATACTATGATACACTCGAAATAAGTGGGTCATTTCGCCTTTCTGGTTCATTTATCAGTTATGGGTTACTACAACTTTGTGATTCACTAAAAACATAGGGTTACTTCTCCTTTTTGATACATTTATTTAATGTGGGCTGCTACTATAAGATGATGCATTTGCTTAACACGGTTTACTATTACAAAGTGATACATTTGCTTAACCTGGATTGCTCGTTCTGTTTGATACATTCTTTAATAATGGGTTACTGGTTCTGTTTGATGCACTATGACCCGGT
>ERZ808240.42-NODE-42-length-159154-cov-28.395634_pt1 | contig 159154 bp, 142 predicted proteins | sample MGYA00521084_ERZ808240 | MGnify/ENA primary metagenome ERZ808240 (study PRJEB31516, sample SAMN03275571) | gut metagenome | biome: mammalia-associated habitat; material: feces | host: Papio cynocephalus | place: Kenya | collected 2012-08-06 ...
GGGGGGGGTAGCTTCGGCAACCGTCGCGCTTAATGCGAACACCGCTGCCATAAAGATTAAAAATTGTTTCATAGGAATTCTCCCTGCGGAAAACAAGTACATTCTATAACAGCTTTAATATAGCAAAAAATAAGAAAGGGATAAAGGGGAAAAATGAAAAAAGCCCGCAAAACTGCGGGCTTTTTCGTAAAATCAACAGAACTTTATGTCATTCCGCGGCGTCGTTGCCGTTGTCCTGCTGTTCCGACGGCTGACCGTCCTGTTTCGGATGATGACGGCGGCGGTTCGGATAGCGGCGGCGGCGGGGTCTGTTCTGCTTTTCACTCTCGCCTTGTTCCTGCGGCTGTTCGCCTGCTTCTTCGTGCGTTTCTTCCGCGGGCTGAGGCGCTTCGGCGTTGTCGTTTTGCGCCTGTTCGCGGTTTTCGTCGTTGTTAAAGCGGTGCTTGCGTCCGAAACGGCGGTCGCGGCGCGGGAAACGGCGACGGCGGCGGCTGTTGTTTTCACTGTCGGCGTTGTCTTCCTTTTCCTCGTGCTTCAAGCCCTCTTCAAACATATCGTCAGCTTTGATGACATCCTCGCCCGTATAGTCTTCTTCGGCGATGACGTCTTCTTTGATAATGGCGTCATCCTGCGGATCTTCGGGCTGTTCGGGCATTTCAACGGCTGGCTGACGTTCGCGGCGGTTGCGTCCGCGGCGTCCGCGCCGGTCTTTTTTGTCCGATTTTTCGGCCTGTTCCGTTTGTTCCGCGGGCTGTTCGTCGGCGGTTTCCGCAACGGCGGCGGCGACGTCTTCCTCGCGCACGACGCGTTCCATGCGGTAATCCGTCGGGAACACCAAAGACGCGTCGGCTTCCAAGAAGATTTTGACGTTGTACATTGTTTCAATCGCGTTCAAATCACGCCGCTTGTAGTTCAAAACATACAAAGCCGTTTCGGGCGGAACCGTCATGTGCAGTTCGCTGAAACGCAGCTTCATGCTTTCTTCCTCCAGCACATGGAGCGTGTGAATCGATGCGGATTGGGTCGAGCGAATCATCCCTTTGCCGCGGCAGTGCGGGCAAACCGAATAGCTGGTTTCGATAAAGCTGGAATGCAGGCGCTGACGCGACAGCTCCATCAGTCCGAATCCCGTGATGCGTCCCATTTGAACGCGCGCGCGATCGCGTTTCAGCGCTTCTTTCATGCGGCGTTCAATGGCGTGGTTGTTGCGGGCTTCCTCCATATCGATAAAGTCGATGACGACCAGTCCCGCCATATCGCGCAAACGCAGCTGGCGCGCGATTTCGTCTGCGGCTTCCAGATTGGTTTTCAGCGCGGTTTCCTCGATGTTGCGTTCTTTGGTCGCGCGGCCGGAGTTCACGTCAATCGCCACCAAAGCTTCGGTCTGGTCCATGACCAGATACGCCCCCGATTTCAGCTGAACGATGTTGCTGTGCAAAGCTTCCAGCTGAGATTCGACTTGATAGCGGAAAAACAGCGGGATTGTTTCATCCTTGTACAGCTTGACTTTTTTGGCGTGGCTGGGGGTCAGCATTTTCATAAAGTCGCGCGCCATTTTGTATTCGGCTTCGCCTTCGATGAGGATTTCCTCGATGTCTCGGGTGTACATGTCGCGCAGGGCGCGCTTAATCAGATTGCCCTCTTCGTGAATCAAAGCGGGGGCGGACGATTCCATGGTCGTGTCGCGAATCTGCACCCACGTTTTAATCAAGTAATCGTAATCGCGCTTGATTTCCAAGCTGGTGCGTTCCTTGCCCGCCGTGCGGACGATGACGGACATGCCCGTCGGCAAAGGCAGTTTCGCGACAATGCCTTTCAGCCGCTTTCTGTCCGCCGCATTGGTGATTTTGCGCGACACGCCGCCGCCGCGCGCGTTGTTCGGCATCAAAACGCAATAACGTCCCGCCAAAGACAGATACGTCGTCAAAGCCGCGCCTTTGTTGCCGCGCTCTTCCTTAATCACCTGCACCAGCAAAACCTGCCCGCGGTGGATGACCTCTTGAATCTTGTATTTTTTGATTTGTTTGAAGCGGCGGGCGGCGACTTCGTCGGCTTCGTTTTCGCTGACGGTTTCAACGGTGCGTTCGTCGGATTCGTCACTTTCTGCCGATTCGTGTTCATCGTCGCGGTCGTCGTCCTTGTCTTCCTGCATCAGCGCTTCTTTCAGCGCTTCGCGGTCGGCGACGGGGATTTGGTAATAGTCGGGGTGGATTTCGTTGAACGCCAAAAAGCCGTGGCGGTTGCCGCCGTAATCAACAAAAGCGGCCTGCAAAGACGGTTCGACGCGCGCGACTTTCGCCAGATAAATGTTGCCTTTCAGCTGTTTTTTTGTTGATGTTTCGATATCCAGTTCGTCAAGCTTTGTTCCATCAACGATAACGACCCGCGTTTCTTCGACATGGGTCGCGTCTATTAGCATTTTTTTTGTCATTAAATTCGATTCTCCGGTTGTCGGCGTAAAGCATACCCGCCGACATGATAGATGCCAAGCCGGTCATACCGAGCGCAAAAAGCGGGGCAATCGTTTGTTTCAAATTCGGATTTGAAAACTGACGCACTTTAAAAAAATCCCTTCCGACGCGCTTCGGTTGCCCGAAAAAACTGTTTAAAACGCTGCTTTTATCGTTTTGCCGCCGTGCCGTGCAGCCCTGTTGCCGCAGGAGGCGCAATAAAAAAATTGACTTTCAGCGCGGATAGAATAACCATCTCTTAACCAAAGAACAATCATATTTTGTTAGGGTATACTAAATTTTTTGAAAAAACACGAATCGGTATGACTGTTTGGATACGGAAATTGACGCGCGCTTTGACCATGGGAGCCTTTGTTTTCCTGTGGTTTTGTCCGTTTTGCCAAGCGGGGCAGACGGCGGGCGTCCGATTCGGCAGTCAAGGCGAATCGGCGGCGCGCATCGTTATCGATTTGACTGAAAAATCCGATTTTAAAATTTTCCCCCTGCAAAACCCGTCCCGCGTCGTCATTGATTTGCCCGGCACGGTGAACGGCGTTTCCGAAAAAAGCATCGGCGCTTTGCCGGCTTATTTGAAAAACGTGCGTTTCGGCAAAAACGGCAATGCGGCGCGCATCGTTTTGGAAACCGCGCGGGATGCCGTGATTAAAAAGTCGTTTGTTCTTGCCCCGCAAAGCGGATTCAAATGGCGGCTGGTCGTCGATTTGGAGCTGTTGCGCGCCCAGCCGCTGAAACAGGTCAGCGCGGAATGGTACGACAATTCGGTTTCGGAACAAAAGCCCGTGCAGAAATCCGACGAACAGCCCAAGGTCAAACCGCTTATCGTGCTTGACCCCGGACACGGCGGCAAAGACCCCGGCGCCATCGGCGTTTCGGGGGTGTATGAAAAGCATCTGACGCTTGCCATGGTCAAACAGCTGCGCGCTTTGCTGGAAAAAACGGGACGCTACCGCGTGAAGCTGACCCGCGAAACCGATATTTTCATCGCTTTGTACGCCAGACGGCGGTTTGCGCGGTCGGTCAACGCGGATTTGTTCATTTCGATTCACGCGGACAGCATTAAAAAACCGCAAACCCGCGGTTTGTCCGTCTATACTTTGTCTGAAAAGGCATCCGACAAAGAGGCGGAAAAATTGGCGGAAAAAGAAAACAAGGTTGACTTGATAGCGGGAATCGATTTATCAAACGAAACGCAGGAAGTAACAGACATTCTGATTGATTTGGCGCGGCGCGAAACCAACAACCGTTCGTCGTTTTTCGCCGAAAAGCTGATGGGTGAAATCCGCAAGGAAATCAAAGTGCTGCCCAATTCCCACCGTTTTGCGGGATTTGCGGTGCTGAAATCGCCCGACGTGCCGTCCGTTTTAATCGAAATGGGCTACCTTTCCAATGCCGAAGAGGAAAGATTGTTGCGTCAGGCGCCGTATCGTGAAAAACTGGCAAGAGCCGCCGTTCGCGCGATTGACGGCTACTTTGCCGAAAAACACAAGGCGAACTTCAATTAAAGGGTAATGCGACATGTCCAAGATTTTTTCAACTTTGCTCAGCTACGCCATGCTGATTGCGATTATGGGGCTTATCGCGTTGCTGCTGATTTTTTCCCATTACGGCCGAAGTGTTGACGACTACCGTCAGCTGGCGACTTACGAACCGCCGATTACCAGCCGCCTGTACGCCGCGGACGGCAAGCTGCTGGCGGAATACGCGTCCGAAAAGCGCGTGTTCGTTCCGTACGAAGCCATTCCGCCGAAATTGATTCAAGCGTTCATTTCCGCCGAAGACAAAAAGTTTTTCACGCACGGCGGCGTGGATTTCATGGGCATCACCCGCGCGGTGTTTCAAAACATCCGCAACATCGGGCGCGGGCGGCGCATGATCGGCGCGTCAACCATTACCCAGCAGGTCGCCAAAAACTTTTTGCTGACGAACGAAGCGTCTTTCGAGCGTAAAATCAAGGAAGCCATTCTGGCCATCCGCATTGAACGCGCGTTCACCAAAGAATACATTATGGAATTGTACTTGAACCAGATTTATCTGGGGCATTATTCCTACGGCGTTGCGGCGGCGGCTCTGAATTACTTTGACAAATCGCTGGACGAACTGACGATTGCCGAAGACGCGTTTCTGGCGGCTTTGCCCAAAGGGCCGAACAACTACGATCCCGATAAACGTTATGACGAAGCGGTCGCGCGCCGCAACTGGGTGCTGTCCCGCATGGCGGAGGACGGCTATATCACCGAAGAACAGGCCGTGGAAGCATCCCGCGAACCGATTACCCTTGCCAAGCGGGAAAAGGGCGAAACGGCGACGGACGGCGAATATTTCGCCGAAGAAATCCGTCGGGATTTGGTTTCCAAATACGGCGAAGACATTCTTTACAAAGGCGGTTTGGCCGTCAGAACGACGCTTGACCCGGAAAAACAGAAATACGCGGCGGACGCTTTGCGTCAAGGACTGCTGAATTACGACCGCCGCCACGGTTTTCGCACACCGATTACCCATATCGATTTGGACGCGATTCCCGATGTCGAACCTGTTGAGCAAACGGAAGAAGACGCCGAATTGTTCGAGGAGGAAACGCCTCAGCCGGATCCGAAATGGCTGGAACCTTTGAAAGCCGTTCCCGCCGTGTCTTACGTTCCGGAAACATGGAAAACGGCGATTGTAACAAACGTTACCGACGAAGCCGCGGAAATCGGACTGGCCGACAAAACGACGGGGACGATTCCTTTGGCGGAATTGAAATGGGCGCGAAAGAACATGCCCGATCAGACGCTGGGGCCCGAAATCAACACGCCGTCCGAAGTTTTGAAAACGGGCGATGTGGTTTGGGTTGAACCCGTCAAATTCGGCGCAAAGCGCGTGCCGTATCCCGAAAACACTTACACTTTGCGCCAAATTCCCGAAGTCGAAGGCGCGATGGTCGTTCTTGACCCGCACACGGGGCGTGTTTTGGCGATGGTCGGCGGTTTTTCGTTCAAACGGTCGCAGTTCAACCGCGCCGTGCAGGCGAAGCGCCAGCCGGGGTCCAGCTTTAAGCCGTTCGTGTATCTGGCGGCTCTGGATGAGGATTTTACGCCGTCAACGCTGGTTTTGGACGCGCCGTTTGTCATGGAACAGGGAAACGGCATGGGTAAATGGAAGCCCAAAAACGTGTCCAAGCGATTTTACGGGCCGACGACTTTGCGTATGGGAATCGAAAAATCCCGCAACTTGATTACGATTCGTCTGGCGCGCGCCGTCGGGATTGACAAAGTGGTCGAATACGCCAAAAAATTCGGCATTTCGGACGATTTGCCCAATCAGATGTCCGTTGCCATCGGATCGGGCGAAACGACGGTTTTGCGGCTGGCTGCCGCTTACGGCATGCTGGTCAACGGGGGCAAGAAAATCGAACCCGTGCTGATTGACCGTATTCAAGACAGAACGGGGGCGACGGTGTATAATTCTGACACACGGCCGTGCGACAACTGCCGCGATGCGATGTGGGACGGACAGCCCGCGCCGAAGATTCCCGACATTCGCGAACAAATCGAAGACCCGCGCAGCGCGTATCAAATCATCAACATTATGACGGGCGTTCTCGCCCCCGGCGGCAGCGCGTCGAATTTGCGCCGTCTGGGACGGACGTTTGCGGCGAAAACGGGAACGTCGAACAATTCGCTGGACGCATGGTTCGTGGGTGTGACGCCCGATCTTGTCATGGTTGTTTTTGTCGGCTTTGACGATCCGCGCACATTGGGCAAACATGACTTGGGCGGGACGGTCGCTTCCCCGATTTTCAAACAATTCGTGGATACGGCGCTAAAGGACGAACCGCGTATTCCGTTCCGTGTTCCTGCGGGCATCCGTTTTGTGCGCGTCAATCATAAAACGGGCAAGCCCGCTTCACCCAAAGATCGGGATGTCGTGTTGGAGGCTTTTAAAATCGGCGAAGACTGGCGGGGTAAAATCAAAGGCTATTTGGACGGTTCGGACGAAGAAGCGGCGCAAACCGACGATGACACGGCGGATAAAACGGAACAAATGCATAACCGCATGCGCCAGACCGAAGAAATCGACGACAATATGCCCGACATCGGCAGTGTATTCTAACAAAAGGAGTTCTTAATGAAAGCTGAAACGGCTACTCTCATCCAAGACATCAAGCAGTCGCTAGAACTGCTGAGGAGGCATCTTTGACTGGGACAACGCGTTGTACCGGTTGGAGGAAATCAATTCGCTGACGGCGGATGCCAATTTGTGGAACAATCCCGAACAGGCGCAAAAGCTGATGGCGGAGCGCACTTATCTGGAAGATTCCGTCAAGGGCTGCCGTGATTTGGAACAGGGCGTCAAGGACGCCGAAGACTTGATTGAACTGGGCGAAGCCGAAGGTGACGACGAAATCGTCGCCGAAGCCGAAGCGTCGCTTGCCGATTTGCAGAAACAGGCGCAAAAGCAGACGCTGAACGCGCTTTTGTCGGGCGAAGCGGATTCCAACGACACCTATTTGGAAATTCACGCGGGCGCGGGCGGAACGGAAGCGCAGGACTGGTCGGAAATGCTGTTGCGCATGTACATGCGCTGGGCGGAAAAACACGACTTCAAGGTCGAATATCTGGAAGCCAGCGAAGGCGAAGAAGCGGGCATCAAATCCTCGATTATCAAAATTTCGGGACATAACGCTTACGGCTGGCTGAAAACGGAAAGCGGCGTGCACCGCTTGGTGCGCATTTCGCCGTACGACGCGAACGCGCGCCGTCACACCAGCTTCAGTTCGGTGTGGGTGTACCCCGTGATTGACGACAGCATCAAAATCGACATCAACCCCGCGGACTGCAAAATCGACACCTACCGTTCTTCGGGCGCGGGCGGACAGCACGTCAACAAAACGGAATCCGCCGTGCGCATCACGCACATTCCGACGGGCGTCGTCGTGTCGTGCCAGACTCAGCGGTCGCAGTTCCAAAACAAAGATGTGGCGTGGTCGATGCTGCGCGCGCGCTTGTACGAAATCGAACTGAAGAAAAAAGAGGAAAAAATCCAAAGTCAGGAAGACGCCAAAGCCGACATCGGCTGGGGGCATCAGATTCGTTCCTATGTTCTGCAGCCGTATCAAATGGTCAAGGATTTGCGCACCGAGGTTGAAACGTCGGACACCAAAGGCGTTTTGGACGGCGACATCGATTTGTTTTTGGAAGCTTCCCTTGCCGCAAGGATTAAAGGCAATGAAGACGCTCCTTAATTTGTGTTTGGCGGTTATGCTCTTCGGGTGTGTCGAGCCGTGGTCGGAAACCGACCCCGAACTGTACCGTCAATACAAATATTGGGAAGCGGGCGTCAACGACTGGCATCCCGCGCGAGGTTTCGACGTGCGCGTCAACCGTTTTCAAAACGGCGGCTGGTACGGTTTGCGTTTGACGCCGCATCGCGAAAACGCGCCGTCTTTGGCGTCGGGTTATATTGATGCCGCAGAACAGGTCGCGTTTGAAATGATGACAAAACAATGCGGGGCGCAAAACTTTGTCGCGCAGGTCGCGCCGCAGGATGCGGGACTGCGCACGTTGGACAGGTATTTTTATCAAAACGCCGATTTGTCAATCGGCATCCGTTTCCGCTGCCGCAAGGAAGCCGAAAAGCCGGTGTACGACTTTCTGCAAACCGAACAGCAAAAGTGGAGCAAGGCGCACCGCTCTTGGGATGAAATCAACGGCGTTCAAGCCGCAATCGATACGTTGCCTCCCGATGTCGACGGACTGCATCAAATCAAAATCCGTCTGTTCGGCGGCGATGCGAACGACAACCGCCGTTTGGCGCGCAAAGCCATGCTGAATATCTGCGAAGGTCCCGCTTTCAGAATGACGTATGAAAAAGCCGCGCTTGATTTGGTTCCCGTCGGCCGTCCGCCGGAAATCGTATCCAATGAAAATATTCGGGCGTACGGATTCAAATGCTATACGCGGGGGAAGAAATGAAAATCGTTTTGGGGGCGGCCGTTTTATACGGCTTTGCGTTGTTGTGGGTCGCCGTCAATCAGCGCAAGCTGATGTATCATCCCGAAACCCGATTGTACACACCGCACCAAAACGAGGCCTTTGCACATGAAATCGTCGAACTGCACACAGCCGACGGTTTGACGCTGAAAGCCGCCTACAAAGCTCCCGAAAACGGAAAACCAACCGTCATATACTTTCACGGCAATACGGGCATAGTCGCCGATGCGATGCACAAGCTTGTTCCTCTGGCCGATGCGGGATACGGCGTTTTGATGCCCGAATACCGCGGCTTTGGCGGCAATGCGGGCGCGCCGTCGGAACAGGGCTTGATACAGGACGCCGAAGCCGCTTTGCGTTTTGTTCGTGAAACAACGCCCGAAAACCCCGTTGTATATTACGGGATGTCCATGGGAACGGGCGTGGCGAACGCGCTGGCGGAAAAATTCCCGCCCGCTGCTTTGGTGCAGGAATGCGGCTTTACGTCCATGACGGCCGCGGCGCAGCACCGCTATTGGTTTTTGCCCGTCAAACTGCTGATTAAAGATACTTATAATTCCCAAAAACGGATTGCTTCTTTAACTGCGCCGCTGCTGATACTGCACGGGGCGAAGGACAAAACCGTTCCTGTTTTGCACGCGTACAAAATGATGCAGACGGCAAAATCAAGCAGCAAAACGATTAAAATCTATCCCGACGGGCATCATATCGACCTGCATGATTTCGGGGCGGGCGACGATGTGCTGAATTGGCTGAACGGCCTGTTCGGGTGAGCGTTACATATCCCCCGGACGTTTGCGGTACGGGTCTTTGAATTTAAACGGCGCGTCGTCCACGGGCGCGTTGAATTCCGTGTCGTTCAGCGTAACCAATGTGGTGAGGCCTTGAGCGTCCGTTACGCGCCACTGTTTCAGCGTCAAAGGCTTGTCTTTGAAAACTAGCGTGATTTTTCCCGCTTGCGGCTGATCCCGGCGGAAAACGGTCAGACTGACGAATCCGTTTTCACGGTCGACGTTTTCGACCGTCAGCCGTTCCTTGTCAAAAGACAGATTGTCCTTCATAATCAAAGACGCGGGGTTGTCGTCCAAATCCAAATACGTTACCTGTCCCAGCTTTTTATCGTGGAAAATCAGATAATAGCCGTCAGCGACGATTTCGACGGGCTGAGTCGCATATTCCAACCGCATTTTGTTGGGCTTTTTCATTAAAAAAGTCCCTTCCGCCGTTGCGCCGTTCTGCGCGACTTGATAAAAGCCGCTTTTAATCGACCGAACGCCGTTAAAGTAATTTTCAACCGCTTTGACGGTTTGTTTTTGGCTTTCCGTCAGCGGTTGCGCCTGTGCCGGAAGGGCAAACAAAGTCAAAATCAGACAGAAGCATACTTTTTTGAACATGGCTTTTCCTTTAATTGTGTTCGGGAACCAGAATTTCGCGTTTTCCCGCGACGTTCGGGGCTGAAACGACGCCTTCGCGTTCCATTTGGTCGATTAAATCCGCCGCGCGGTTGTAGCCGATTCGCAACTGCCGCTGAATATAGCTGGTCGTCGGTTTTCTGTCGCGCAAAACAATCGCCACGGCTTTGTCGTACAGGCTGTTCGCGTCGTCGTCCGCCGAAACGCCCGCGCCCGCTCCGTTCGCCGTTCCGACGGCTTCGGGCGGTTCTTCGGTTACCGCCTGTTCGTATTGAGGCGTTCCCTGCAGCCGCAAATGCGCCGTAATCGCTTCGACTTCCGCATCGCTGACAAACGGGCCGTGCAGACGTTTTGCCCGCTGTCCCTGCGCCAGATACAGCATATCGCCGCGTCCCAGCAGCTGTTCCGCGCCTTGTTCGCCCAAAATCGTGCGGCTGTCGATTTTGGTCGTAACGCGGAAACTGATGCGTTCGGGGAAGTTTGCTTTAATCGTGCCGGTAATGACGTCCACGGACGGTCTTTGCGTCGCCATAATCAAATGGATGCCCGCCGCGCGCGCCTTTTGCGCAATGCGCTGAATGGCGACTTCAACGTCTTTGCCCGCCGTCAGCATCAAATCCGCCATTTCGTCAACAATCACGACAATATACGGGAACGGACGCAGATTCAGCGGCTGTTCTTCGTACACGGGAACGCCGTCGTCGTATCCCGTCAAAACGGTGCGCGTCATCGGTTCCTTGGACGCCAGCATTTCCTTGACTTTGGCGTTGTAGCCGTCAATGTTGCGCACGCCGATTTGGCTCATCAGCTGATAGCGGTCGTCCATTTCCCGCACCGCCCAGTTCAGAGCCAGAACCGCTTTTTTCGGATCGGTCACAACGGGTGTCAGCAAATGCGGAATTCCGTTGTAAACGGACAGTTCCAGCATCTTGGGGTCAATCATGATAAAGCGCACCTGTTCGGGCGTCAAACGGTACAGCAGCGACAAAATCATTGTGTTAATCGCAACGGATTTGCCCGAACCTGTCGTTCCCGCGACCAGCAGATGCGGCATTTTCGCCAAATCCGTAAAGGTCGGTTTGCCGCCGATGTCTTTGCCCAAAGCCAAAGTCAACGGTTTTTCCGACTTTTTGAATTCGTCGGTTGCCAGCAGTTCTTTCAAGTACACGTCGGCGCGTTTTTCGTTGGGCATTTCGATGCCGATGACGCTTTCCCCCGGCACGACGGCGATGCGCACGGACAGCGCACTCATCGACCGCGCGATGTCGTCGGCAAGGTTAATCACGCGCGTCGTTTTGATTCCCGGAGCGGGTTCCAGTTCAAACAAAGTTACGACAGGACCGGGACGAACATTGACGATTTTGCCTTTGACGCCGTATTCCTCCAAAACCGTTTCCAGCTGACGGGCGCGGGCTTCCATGGCTTCCTTGGTCATCACGGGTTCCTTGTCGGCCTTGGGTTTTGCCAAAAAGTCCAGCTTCGGCAAATGGAAATCCTGTTTTTGGTAGTCGCGCTGTTCTTTGATGGATTTCAGCGGCGACGGTTTGGGGGCGGTTTTCTTTTCGGGCTGCGGCGTTTCGCCCAAATCCAAATCGCCCTGTTGTGTAAACAGGCTTTCGGGGATTTCATCGGGCAAATCGTGTTCGTCCGTTTCCGCTTGTTCTTTTCCGCGCCGCGTTATCAACGCAACCAGCCGCTGTACGCCCGCTTTCAAGGCGGAAAACCACCGTTTCAGCAGCCAGAACGGAATTCCCAAAGTCGCCGCCAAACCGAAAACGGCCGCAACGAACACAACGGGCTGAATGACAAAAGCGGGGTACGGAAAGTACGCTTTTTTCAACAAGGCGATTACGGGATTGTAAAACGCCGGCATCACCGCGCCGCCCGCGCCCGCGTAAACGGGCCATCCCGCCGCAAAAGGCAAGGCGGACAGCATTATCAGAATCAGCAGCAGCGCAGGAACAAAGCACAAAACGCGCAATATTTGGAATTTGTGCCATTTTAAGCGAATGACGATAACACCCCAAGCAACCAGCGCAATCGGGAACAACAGCGCGCCGAAGCCGAAGTACTGCCACAGCGTATCCGACAAATACGACCCGAAGTATCCCAACACGTTGTGCGGACTGTTTCCCGTCGCGGTGTTGAAAGAAGGATCGCTTATCCGGTAAGTCGCCAGCGCGGCCGCGACGGCAACACCCGCCGCAATAACGGCAATCCCCGCGCAACGAATGGCGGTTTGGTGGAAAAACGCCTTGACTGCAGGCGGAAGCAGGGGTTTGCTGTTCATCAATTCATCCGTTTAATTGTTTATCGCCGACGCATCCATTTCCAGCAGCAGCACCAACGTGTCAAAAAATTTGTCGGGCGTGACGGCTTCCAGTAAAGCTTCCTTTTCCGCTGCGGAAAACGGCAAAAGGCCTGCCAGCGTCATTAAAACCTGTTCATCGGGAATTTGCTTCAATCCCGACGAATTAAAGTCCAGATTGTTGGAATACGCATATCTGTCCAAAGCCGCGTACAGCCGCCGCTTGTCAAACTTGAATTTTTTAAGCGCGAAATCGTCCGCGAACGGTTTGAAGTCGACTTCGACGTTGCGGTAGGTTAAATTCGCATGTTCGATTTCCCGCACGACGTTAAAACGCGAAATTCCCGTCAAAGTAATCAGCAAAACGTTGTCGGCTTCGGTAAAGCTGGAAATCCGTCCCGCACATCCGACATGGTACAGCGCGGGCGTTCTCAGCGGGCCGTCCTGTTCTTTGGGCTGAACGACGCCGACGATTCTCGACGACGCCAGCGCGTTGAACACCAATCGGATATACCGCATTTCGTAAATGCGCAGATTCAGTTTCGTTCCCGGAAACAGAAACGATCCCGAAAACGGCAAAGCGGGTAAAATCGTCGGCAGTTCGACCATGGTTACATCAAACAAATTGTCGCTCATCTTTTATGCCTTTACGAAAACAGCAAAGACGACAGTTTCCGCCGTCCCGCGACCGTAACCGGATTGGAATTGCCCAAGGACGTAAAGATTTTGAACAATTCCTGCCGCGCCGCGTCGTTGTTCCAGTCGCGGTCGGTTTTGAATATCGTTATCAGTTCGTCAATGGCGGCTTCGGGGTTGTCGGCGGCAAACAGCGCGACGGCGTAATCGAACCGCGCCTGCAAATCGTCGGGGTTTTGTTTCAGTTTTTCGGCGGCTTTGTCAACCGCGGGCGCGTTTTGGTTTTCAATCGCGATTTTCAAAGCGGCTTTGGCGGCGGTCAGTTCTGGGCTTTTGACCGACGCGTCCAATCCGTCCGCCATGTCTTGCGCGGCGTCGAATTGCTTGAGTTTGATGAAACAGCGAATCATTCCCGCAAAAGCGGCGGGGTTGGCTTCGTCCTTTTCCAAAACGGCGGCGTACTGTCCCAAAGCCGCGTCCGCATCGCCGTTTTGCAGGGTTTCGTCGGCTTTTTTCAGCAGTTCGTCCAAAGAAAGGGCTTCTTTGCCGATTAAAGCCTGCATGACTTGTTTGAGCTGCGATTCGGAAATTTCGCCGGCGAAACCGTCAACCAAAGCCCCCTTGGCGAAAATCATGGTCGTCGGGACGCTGCGAATCCCCAACTGAGCCGCCAAAGGCTGGCAGTCCTCAACGACGAAACGCACCAGAACCGCTTTGCCGTTCGCCAGATTGACGTATTTTTCCAACAGCGGGAAAAAGCGGTCTTTTTCAACGGCGGAAGAGGTGAAATAGGCTAAAACGGTGCGCTTTTTGGATTCCTCGGCAACATCGGTTTTAAACGTTTGCATTGAACCGTTTTTAACAGCCGCAGAGGCGGCCGGCGCGGCAGGAAGCATATTTTCGTCAAGCAGCAAAGACATAAACATTCCTTTCGATAAAATTTTTCGTATCATACCCGAAAATGGGGAAAATTTAAACGGTGTTTTTTAACAAATTCATTCCGCTAACGCTTTGAAAAATAGGTAAATAAAAAAAATATGCAAAAATATGAAAAAAAATATTGCAAAGCCGGAACAATTCTGTATACTGCCCCTTGTTCACGATGAAGCGTGCGGGTGTAGCTCAGGGGTAGAGCGCAACCTTGCCAAGGTTGATGTCGAGGGTTCAAATCCCTTCGCCCGCTCCAATAAAAAAAGCCGTCCATTAGGACGGTTTTTTTATTGGAAGTAGGCAAGGGGCTTGAACCCGAGAAGAGGGTTCGGCCGAAGCGACAGCGGAGGCAACGCCGGAACGGCGGCCCGCAGGGCGAGCGTGAGCGAGTAAATCCCTTCGCCCACAAAGTTTACCAAAACTTCAAAATTCAGCCGTCCATTAGGACGGTTTTTTTATTGGAAGTAGGCAAGGGGCTTGAACCCGAGAAGAGGGTTCGGCCGAAGCGACAGCGGAGGCAACGCCGGAACGGCGGCCCGCAGGGCGAGCGTGAGCGAGTAAATCCCTTCGCCCACAAAGTTTACCAAAACTTCAAAATTCAGCCGTCCATTAGGACGGTTTTTTTATTGGAAGTAGGCAAGGGGCTTGAACCCGAGAAGAGGGTTCGGCCGAAGCGACAGCGGAGGCAACGCCGGAACGGCGGCCCGCAGGGCGAGTGTGAGCGAGTAAATCCCTTCGCCCGCAAAAATCATAGTAACCGGTTGAAAGGATGAGCGGATTGCGGGCTTTTTCCTTGTCGAAACAAAGGGGAAAGTTTATACTGTTTAAAGCACGAAAAATTGTTATCTGTGTAATGGGGGAAAAGTTTTAATGAAAAAGTTTGTTTTTGTTTTATTGTGCGGCTGTGTGGATTTGTATGCCGGATCCGCTTTTGCCAAGGCGCAGTGTCCCGTCGGCATGACGCAGGAGCAATGCTGTTCATCCAACGGCACATTAACGATTGATGCGGCTGAAGCCCAGTGCGGATCGCAGGCCACGACCAGCGGCGTTTACTATGCGGGCTGCGCCAAATGCCCCGCCGGATTTGAAACCGGAGGATCGTCGTCTTCGTCCCGCAAAGCATTGTCCTGCAAATATCCGTTGACGCTGTCGTCCGACGGCTGCTGTTGCGGCAAATAAGGGAGGACGTCCATGAAAAAGCTTTTTTTGATTCTGGCAATGGTTTTTGCGGCTTGCAACGCGCAAGCGCGTGCCGTCAAATTGGGTGATGCGGCCTCGGAATTCGGCACAGGGTCGTCTGCCGTAAAAAAACGCGTTTGCACATCCGATTCACAGTGTATAACGTCATTGTGCTTGGACGGAAAGTGCGTGCGCTGCAACAACGAAGACAAAAAATGCCCCGAGGGCAAGGTCTGCCAAGTCAGCGGTGTTTGCGTCCAAGGGTATTCCTGCCGTTCTTCCGATGAATGCGATTACGGTTATAAATGCGTGTCGGGGAATTGTTCTTTGTGTTCCGCGGGCGATTCCGCGTGCAACTGTCCGTCCGGAGCAACAGCCGACGGCCGCGGCGGATGCGTGTGTCCCGACGATTCGTTTTCCTATGACGGACGGTGCATCAAATACTGTGATTATACCGCGTGCAAATCGGGATATACACCGATATACGACGGCATGACGGGATGTTGCTGCCGTGAGATACCTCATTAAATTTCGTATAAATAGACTGTTTTTGAGTGTTCGAGCTGGAGCCCGAATACTCAAAATCGCGCCGCTCACGCAAGAATATAAAAAAACTGAAAGAACATTGCGGATATGAAAAAGGCTCTTTGAAAATCAAAGAGCCTTTTCCTTATAAATTACTTCTTGTTCGCTTCAATCAGTTTCGCATACAGCTCTTTTGTCTGCAGAGCGATGCTTTGCCAGCTGAAATGTTTTTCGACGCGCAGGCGGCCTGCTTGTCCCATTTTTTTCGCCAAAGAGGGGTCGCGAATCAGCACATTGATTTTTTCGGCCAGACGCGCCGCGAAGTCGTCGCCGTCTTTCGGATCGTGCGGGAACACGTCGGACAGGTCGGGATCGACCAGATAGCCCGTTTCACCATTGACGACGACTTCTTTGATGCCTCCGACCGCGCTGGCGACCACGGGCGTTCCGCAGGCCATCGCTTCCAGATTGATGATGCCGAACGGTTCGTAAATCGACGGACAGCAGAACACGGCCGCCTGCGAATACAGGGCAATCGCGTCTTCACGCGAAACCATTTCGGGAATCCAAACGACGCCCGAACGGATTTGCTTCAAAGAAGCGACCAGCCCTTCCAGTTCGGCTTTCATTTCGGGGGTGTCGGCATCGCCCGCGCACAAAACCAACTGCGCGTCGGGGTCAAGCTTGGATGCCGCTTTCAACAGATACAGCAAGCCTTTCTGCCGGGTCATGCGGCCGACGAACAGCACATAGGGTTTGTCCGTGCGGATGCCGTATTTCTGCAAAACAGCGGTATCGTCCGTTTCTTTGTACTGGTCGACGTCGATGCCGTTGTAGATGATGGACACTTTGGCGGGGTCGATTTTCGGGAACAGACGCAAAACGTCGTCTTTGGTGCTTTGCGAAACGGCAATGACCGCGTCCGCCATTTCCAGCGCCGTTTTTTCAACCCAGCTGGACACATCGTAGCCGCGCCCCAGCTGTTCGCGTTTCCACGGGCGCAGGGGTTCCAGCGAATGAACCGTCACAACCAAAGGAATTCCGTACAGCATTTTCGCCAGAATACCCGCGAAATGCGCGTACCATGTATGGCAGTGCGCAATGTCCGCCGTCATGTTTTCACCGGCAAACGCCAATCCTTCATACAGCGCTTTGAGCGGCGACGTCAGTTCCTTCGGACATTCTTTGAACAAAGACGCATCGGGGACGCGGCCGTTGACCGTCAAAGAGCCGTCTTGGTAATGCTGGTCGTGAAAGCTGCGGACTTCGACATCCATCAGTTTCGCCAGTTCCTTGGACAGGTATTCGACGTGAACACCCGCGCCGCCATAAATGTACGGGGGGTATTCGTTGGTGACAAACATAACTTTCATGGAAAAGACCTCCTTAAAAAATTGATTGATAACAGAATTACCTTTTCAGAGGCTTTCGTCAATCTTTTAACTGGATTTTTTGCGAAATTTTTTATACAAAAGGGAAAGCAATTCCTATTTTAAAGGGGGCGTATGTTATGCTGAACAATATGTATGAACAGAACTTTTTGCAAAAAATGCCCGACGGCACGGTCAAGCAGGTCAACCCGTTTACGGGAACGCAGGTTTGGACGGTTCCCGGCCGCGGAAAACGCCCCACGGTCAACAAAAAGCCCGATGAAAACGTCGCCCACGAATCCAAAGAAATCGAGGATTTCTGCTTTTTCTGCCCGTCAAACTATTTGAAAACGCCGCCGGAAAAAGCGCGCTTGGTCAAAATGCCCGACGGCACGTTCAAAGTGCTGGAAAATCTGAAAGTGTCCCAGCTGTTCGACACAACCGCCGAATTCCGCCGTATTCCGAATCTGTTTGAAATCATTTCCTACGAATACTGGGAAAAGAACTACGCTTATGTCATTTCAGACAAAGCCAACGCCCATCGCGAAGCGTATATTGCCGAACCCGAAGGGCGGCAGCATGTTTTGGAAATCGTCGAAAACAAATTGCGGATGAGCGGTCTGTCGCGCGAGGAAATCGACAGCATTTCATCGGGACGCAAGCTGAAAATGGCAAACAGCTTTTTCGCGGGCGGACACGAATTGATTATCGGCAAACGCCACTTTGTCGAAGGATCGGACGAAAAAGCGTCGTCCGGAACGATGACGCCCGAAATGCACTATCAATACATCAACTTTACGATTGCCGCGCTGAAAGACATCTATTTGTCCAACCGCTACGTGCGCTATGTGACCGTGTTCCAAAACTGGCTGAACCAAGCGGGCGCGTCGTTCGACCATTTGCACAAACAGCTGGTCGCCATCGACGGCGTCAGCGCGTCCAACGCCGCCGAATTCGAAATGGCGCGGGTAAACCCGAATATGTATAACGACTATGCCGTCAACTATGCGGGCTATCAAAACCTGGTTTTTGCGGAAAACGAATATGCGGTTGCATTCGCCGATTTTGGCCACCGCTATCCGACTTTGGCGATTTATTCCAAGGCCGAAAAGAACCAGCCGTGGAACCAAACGCCCGAGCAGGTGCGCGGGATGAGCGACCTTGTTCACGCCTGCCACGCCGCAATGGGCAGCGAAGTTCCCTGCAACGAAGAATGGTATTACCGTCCGCCCGCAATCGACATTGCCGTGCCGTGGCATATTTTAATTAAATGGCGCATCAGCAATCCCGCGGGATTTGAAGCCGTTACGAAAATCTTTGTCAACACCATTGACCCGTGGACGCTGCGCGACAAGGTCGTCAACCGTCTGTTTGAATTGCGCAAGGAAGGCAAAATCGCCAACGGCATCAAAATCGCCGCCGAATGTGACTGCACTCCGAACAGCCTGCTGTACAATCCGTCTTTGCGCGTCGGCGGAGCGCATCCGTACGCCATGCGCGGCCGCGGCACGACAATGGATATGTGATTTTTGCGGGAAAAGCATCAAAAAACGCCGTCGCAAAAGCAACGGCGTTTTTTTGAAGCTTTGACGGATTAACCGGCGGCTTTCGCGTTGTCTTGAATGAAACGGGTCATTTTTTCAATGGCGCGCGTTTCAATTTGACGGACGCGTTCGCGGCTGATGCCCAGTTGTTCGCCCAAAGAATCCAAAGTCGTCGGATCATCCTGCAAACGGCGGGCGCGAACGATAATGCGTTCCCGATCGTTCAGATTGTCCATGGCTTGAGCCAGCAAACGCATACGGATATCGCTTTCCTGTTTGTCGGCGACGGCGTCCTCGATACTGGCTTCATCGGTTAAAAAGTCCTGCTTTTCGGCATAGCCGTCCGTATAAACGGGCGTGTTCAGCGACACGTCGCCGCCCAAACGGTTGTCCATGGCGACCACGTCGGCTTCGGATACGTTCAAGTCTTTGGAAATTTCCTTGACGCTGTCGGAATCCAGAGCCGAATCGCCGTACAATCCCAAGCGCGCTTTGATTTTGCGCAGGTTGTAAAACAGCTTTTTCTGAGCCGCAACCGTGCCGATGCGCACCAAAGACCACGACCGCAAAATGAATTCGTTAATCGCCGCCTTTATCCACCAAACGGCGTACGTCGACAGGCGGTTGCCTTTTTCGGGTTCAAATTTTTTGACAGCCTGCATCAAACCGATGTTGGCTTCGGAAATCAAATCTTCCAAAGGCAGACCGTAATAGCGATAACCGAACGCCACCTTTGCGGCCAAACGCAAATGGGCTGAAATCAGCCGCTTCGCCGCGTCCAAATCGCCATGTTTGCGGAAACGGTTCGCCAACATAAACTCTTCCTCCGCCGACAAGACGGGGATTTTGCGAATCGCCGCTAAATAAGAGTGAATTCCGTTTTGAATCACCGGCACCAAAGAGGTGTTCGTTATTGTTGTGTCCATTGTCAAAATCCTTTCATCAGGCATGATGACCCGAATGTCCGGAAAATCCGAACGGATTCCCAGACATCACAATTATACACAAACGCTCCTTGATTTCAATACGTTTTTTTATTGTTTTGTATCATTCTAAAGTTTAAGCCTGCGCATTGAAAACGCGCGACAAGGTCATATACAGACGGCCGGCTTCGGAACCCAGCAAAACGGCCGTCAGCACGTCGGAACGTTCATTTTCCTGCGCGCGGGACAGCACGCCTTCAAAGATGCCCATGTATTTTGAAACATAGTTGCGGAATTCGGAATCCTCGGTGTACTTTTCGCCGATTTTGCGAATTTGATTTTTGTCAATCGCGCGGGACAGATAACGGATAAATGCGCTTTTATCGCCCGAATAATAGCGTTTCCACAAATCGTCTTCAACATTCGGAGCAAACAGGCGCGTCATATCGACGCCCAAAGACTGCAGCTGTTCGATAATCAGAGACGCGTCTTTCATAAAGCGGTCGGTGTCGGCGTCTTCCTTGCGCTTGTTCAACGCGGCGATGTATTCCTCCGCTGAACGGGACGCCGAAATCAGCGATTGAACTTGGCGGTTGAACGCGCCGCCCAGTTTAAGGGATTGCGCCGAAATCTGTTCGCCAGATTCGTGAATTTCCTTGGCGTTTTCCTTCAAAACGCTCAGCAAATCCTGCAAACGTTTCAAAGCTTCGTCCGCGGCGGTTGACAGCGTATCCGATTGTTCGACAAACTGTTCGCCCGATTTGCGGACTTCGGCGGCGATGCGTTCGGAATTGCCGGCGACTTCGCTGATCATGGCGCGCAGACGCTGGCCGGCGACGTCGATTTGAACAACGCCTTTGTTGGACATGTCTTCAAATTCTTTGCCGACTTGATTGACGACATCGCTGATGCGGCGGACGCGGTCTTCGGCGTTTTCGGCGGTTTTGTTGAAATCTTCCGCCCGTTCGCGCAAGACAACGCCGCAGTTTTTGACGGCTTTCTGCGCTTCTTCGGACAAACGCGAAATCTGGTGCGCCTGCACCAAAAACGTGTCGCCGGATTTTTCCAATTCTTCACGCGCGATTTGGGACGCCGCGCGCAGGCGTTCTTTTTTCGCGTCCAGCAAATCGCCCGCGTCCGTCAAATCGCCGACAACCTGTTGAACCAGCTGCGACAAAAGTTCGGTTTTGTCTTCCAGCATTTCGGATGTCGATTGGGACAGGGATGCGGATTTCGCGGCGGCTTTGGCCGCTTCTTCGTTGCGCTGGCGCAGGTTTTCGCCCATGGCTTCCAATTCAAAGCCGATGCGCGACGACGCCGTCAGCAAATCGGTCGTGTTTTTCCGGACGGCTTCGTTGGTTTCGCGCAAATGGATCATCACGTCTTCCGCCGCGCCTTTCAAAGCGTCGGTTTGGCGGCTCAAAGACGCTTCACCCAGCCGTGACTGCGTGGCAATCATGTTGGCGACGTCGCTCAAGTCGATAATGTGACGCTGCATGGAGTCGCGAACCATCAAAACCTGCTGGGTCGATTGGGCGGATTGTTTTTGCAGATCGTCCGTTTGAGCGGCGATTTCGGCTTTCAGTCCGGTCATGCGGTCGTTCAAAGCGTCCGCGGTGGCGGAAAAATCGGATTGGGTGCGGTTCAACGTATCGATGCCGACGGTTTGGGTATCCGAAAAATCTTTCATCAAGGTCGAGATTTCCGATATCTTATCGCCAAACAAGGCGGCGGCTTCGGTCAAGCGGGCTTTTGCCTGAGTGCCGATATCCGTCAAGCTGTCCGCCTGCGCCGACAGCGCCGCGCCGACGACTTCCAAATGGGAAACCGTCGTTTCCGACGCGTGGGTCAATTCTTTGGTTTGGACATTCAATCCTTCCTCAATCAAACGGATGCGGGATACCAGACGTTCCAAATCGCTGTCCGCCTGTTCGGACTGTTCCCGCAGCAAAGCCGCCGCTTTGCCCGTTTGTTCCGCCAGTTTGTCGGAAGCGTCGGACAGAGTTTTGCTTTGTTTGGAAAACAGTGTGTCGATTCGATCCGTTTTTTCCGACAAATCGTTTGCAACGGTTGCCGCCTTGTCCAGCAAAATGCCGGCGTCCCCGTCCAGTTTGCGGAATTGTTCGTCCAGCTGGGAAACGGCTTTTTCGGTGCGGCTTTTCAGCAAGTCGGCGGATACGTCCATCTGCGTCGTTCTGCGGGTGATTTCGGCGGTGACTTCTTCCGTGTAGCCTGTCAGACGGCGGACGGAAGCATCCAGCATTTCCTTGTGGGCATCCAGCGTTTCCGCCAGCTGCGTGTTGGCGGCGGCCGTTTGCTTCGACGCGCTGTCGAACGATTGAAGCTTGTTGCCCAAAGCGATTTCCAATTCGGCGAATTTGTCGACGGCGGCGGACGATTTCGCCAGTACGTCGCCCAATTTGGCGGACAGGTCTTCAATCGCTTGGGCGCTGCGGTTTTCAAGCAGTTCCGCGATTTGAGCCAAATCTTCCGACTGCTGTTTCAATTCGCCTTTGATTTCCTCGACTCTGGCCGAAGCCGCGGAAATGTATTTCTGCTGTTGAGCCAGCGACGTTTCGGATACCAGCGCCTGCGATACCAGCGCGCTGCTTAAATCGGACAGTTCGGCCGAATGTTTCAGCAGACGGGCGCAGGAGGAATCCGCGCGTTCGTTTGTTTGATCGACAGCTGTGTTCAACACGCGCACGCCGGCTTCAAAACGGGCGCTTATCGCTTCCAGTCTGTCATTTGCCGTGTCCATGGCGACATTCAGCCGCGCCGTTTGCGTATCTAGCGCTTCCATGGCGGTTTGGGACTGGGTGTTCGTATTTTTCAAAGCAACCGTCAGCAGCTGCGTCTTCATGTCGATTTGTTCGCCGATGTCCGCCAGTTGTCCGCGCGCTTTTTCCGCAGCGGCTTCAATCGATTCGGCTTTGCCGTCCATTTCATCCGACACCGCGGAAATGCCGCCGACGGCGGTTTGCGCCGCCGTGTTGATTTCGGCGATGTAGGTGTCCAATGTGGCCTGCAGGGTTTTAAAGCGGGCGACAATCTTTTCGGCTTCGCCGTCCAAAGCGTTGTTTTGTTCTTTGAACGTTGCGGACAACTGCGCCGCCGTTTCGTTCAATGCTTCGTTTTTAGCGGAAATCTCGCTTTGCTGGGCGGACAGCAGGTCTGTCAAGGTTTGTTCGCGCTTTTCCAGTCCGTCCGCCATCCGTTCCGCGTTGTTGCACGCAGATTTCGTCAGTTCGTCCAGAATTTGGGCTTTTTCTTCCAGCGAAACCGTCAAAGCCGATATGGAATCCTGCGTGCGGGCTCCCGCTTGTTCAACGGCCGTCAGCTGGTTTTGAATTTCCGTGCGGATTTCCGCCGTTTGAGCCGTCAGTTTTTCGCGGACGCCGTCGGCGGCGGAGGTCAACGCGGCCGCGTGTTTGGCGATTTCAAGCGCGGTGATGCCCGTTTGTTCGCTCAAAATGTCGCGGGCGTTTTCGGACGCGGTTTTCAACAATCCGCTTTGTTCCCGCACATCCAAGGTCAATCGGGTCAGATTGTCGGTCAAAATGTCGTTCGTTTGCAGTAAAGCGTCACGCTGCGCGGTCAGCCGTTCCCCCGCGGCGGAAACGGTTTCGTCGGTTTCGCGGGCGGCGTTTTGCAAAGCTTGCGTGTTTTCCTGCAGCAAAGACAGGCTTTTTTCCGTTTGTTCGCCGGCTAAGGCGCACAGCAGTTCCAGTTCGCGCGTTTTTTCGGCGACTCCGTTTGTTCCGCGCGACAAGGCGGCTTCCATGGATTCGGCGGCTTTGAAAATGCCGGCGGTTTGCTCTTCAAAAGATTTGCCGATCGAATCGGTGCAGTTTTTCAATCGGGCGTAAACGGTGTTCAAATCCGCAGTTTGCGCTTTCAAACTGTCCAGTACGCCCGATACATACAGGCGGTTTTTGGCCTCCGGATGGGTGAATTCCGCCATATAGCGGCGCAGGGCGTCGGCTTCGCGGACGTAGCGGCGTTCGGATGCGAAATAAGCCGCGGCAATCCAAATAAAGGCGACGGGGCTCAGCAATCCGGCCAAACAGCTGAAATATTCGGGCGGCGTCATTTCATAGCGCGCGTTCCACCACCCCGAAACACCCAGAAACGACCAGGCCAGAATGAACCACAAAGCGGTCAGCACGCCCGCCGCGACGACGGCGATGCGATCGTTTCCCGATTTCGGGAGCAGGGTTTCCTGCGACAGCAGCAGCGTATCATTTGTTTCGTTTTCCGAAGCCATGTTTTTATCCAGTCCTCAAGGGTGTTTTTTTATTCTTCAAAATCCCTCAAATTTGCCTTTTCGTCAAGGATTGTATTGACCTTTACGGGCGATATGATTAAAAAAGTATCCAAAGGATAACTCTATCGGTCGGAGATTTTTACGATATGACGGAAAAAACAAAGTATTATCCCGACGTTTCGGCAAAGGCGGATTTCCCCCGGCTGGAACGCGACATTCTGGACTATTGGCGCAAGGACGACACGTTCGCCAAATCCATCGCCAACCGCGATGCGGGCGCGAAAGGATCGAACGAATATGTTTTTTATGACGGGCCTCCGTTCGCCAACGGCTTGCCCCACTACGGGCATTTGCTGACGGGATATGTCAAAGACATCGTTCCCCGCTATCAGACGATGCGCGGACACCGCGTTGAACGCCGCTTTGGTTGGGACTGCCACGGCTTGCCCGCCGAAATGGACACGGAAAAATTCCTCGGCATTTCGGGACGCGCCGCGATTTCCGCCTACGGCATCGGCAAGTTTAACGAAACCTGCCGCGAACGCGTGCTGATGTACACCAACGAATGGAAACAGACCGTTACGCGCCAAGCCCGTTGGGTGTCGTTCGACAACGACTACAAAACGATGGATTTGAACTATATGGAATCCATCATCTGGGCGTTCAAGGAACTGTACAAAAAAGGATTGATGTACGAAGGCGTCCGCATCCAGCCGTACAGCTGGGCGGCGGAAACTCCCGTGTCGAACTTTGAAACGCGCATGGACAACTGCTACCGCGAACGCGAAGATCCGTCCGTGACCGTGATGTTCACGCTGAACCCCGTTGCGGGCGAAACAAAGCCCGTCAAAGCGCTTGCGTGGACGACAACCCCGTGGACTCTGCCGTCGAACTTGGCGCTGTGCGTAAATAAAGAATTCGACTACGATTTCTACGAAGAAGACGGCGTGCAGTACGTTCTGGCTTCCGCTCTGGCCGGACGGTACAAACGCGAACTGGCCAAGGCTGAAAAGGTCAAAACGGTCAAGGGCGCGGATCTGGTCGGTCGCACCTATCAGCCGTTGTTTCCGTATTTCGAAGGGACGAAGAACGCTTTCCAAATCATTCAAGCGGACTACGTTTCGACCGAAGACGGCACGGGCATCGTTCACATCGCCCCCGGATTCGGCGAAGACGATATGATCGCCTGCCAGCCCTATAACATTCCTGTTGTCTGCCCCGTGGACGGCAAGGGCTGCTTTACCAAGGAAGTCCCCGATTACGAAGGCATGCAGGTCTTTGAAACCAACGAACCGATTATCAAACGCTTGAAGGCCGAAGGCAAGCTGGTGCGCAAGGAAATGTACAAGCACAACTACCCGCACTGCTGGCGCACGGACACCCCGTTGATTTACAAGGCGATTAACAGCTGGTTTGTCAAAGTCACGGCTTTCCGCGACAAGATGGTCGCGAACAACCAGACCATCAACTGGATTCCCGAACACATCAAAAACGGGGCGATGGGCATGTGGCTGGAAGGCGCGCGCGACTGGTCGATTTCGCGCAACCGTTTCTGGGGCGCGCCGATTCCCGTATGGAAATCCGACGATCCGAAATATCCGCGCGTCGATGTGTACGGGTCGATTGCCGAGCTGGAAAAGGATTTCGGTGTGAAAGTCACCGACTTGCACCGTCCGTTCATTGACACCTTGGTTCGTCCGAACCCCGACGATCCGACGGGCAAATCCATGATGCGCCGCGTAGAAGACGTGCTGGACTGCTGGTTTGAATCGGGGTCGATGCCGTTCGCGCAGGTCCACTATCCGTTTGAAAACAAGGAATGGTTTGAAAATCATTCGCCTGCGGATTTCATCGTTGAATACTTGGCGCAGACCCGCGGCTGGTTCTATACCTTGATGGTGATGAGCACCGCTTTGTTCGACCGCGCGCCGTTCAAAACGTGCCTGTGTCACGGCGTTGTATTGGATGAGAATCAGCAGAAGCTGTCAAAGCGTTTGCGTAACTACCCCGATCCGTCGGACGTGTTCAATACGCTGGGGTCGGACGCGCTGCGGTGGTTTTTGGTGTCTTCGCCGATTTTGCGCGGGGGCAACCTGTCCATCGACCGCGAAGGCAAGGAAATCGCTAAATCGTCGCGCAAGGCGTTGATTCCGCTGTGGAACGCGTTCTACTTCTTTACGCTGTACGCGAACGCCGAAGGACTGAAAGCCAAAGAACTGTATGCGCCGAAAGACATCCTTGACCGCTACATTCTGGCAAAAACGCGCGATTTGGTCAAAGCGCTGACCGAAGAGCTGGACGCGTGCGACATTGTCAGCGCGTGTTCCGCCGTTGCGGATTTCTTGGAAATCATGAACAACTGGTACATTCGCCGTTCGCGCGCGCGGTTCTGGGACGTTTCGCAAGGAACGGAAGCGTTCGACACGCTGTACACGGTTTTGGTAACGCTGTCCAAAGCGTTGGCGCCGCTGCTGCCGCTGACATGCGAATACATCTATCGTTCTTTAACGGGCGGGGAAAGCGTCCATTTGACGGATTATCCCGATTACAACGCATTTGCGGCGGATGACAAACTGGCGGCGGATATGGACTTTGTGCGCGCCGTGTGTTCGACCGCCAAAGCGATTCGCGAAGATCACAAACTGCGCAACCGCCTGCCGCTGGCTTCGATGACGGTCGCGGGCGCGAAAGCGGATGCTTTGAACGCTTACGCCGAATTGATTGAGGACGAAGTCAACGTCAAAAAGTTGGTTTTGGCGCAGGATGTTTCCGAACTGGCGAACCAAACGCTGTATATCATCACGCCGCTGGTCGGCAAACGGCTGGGACGGCATATGAAAGACATCCTTGCCGCGTCCAAAACGGCCGAATGGCGCAAAAACGCCGACGGCACACTGTCAATCGCGGGGCAGACGCTGAATCCCGACGAATTCGAGCTGCGTCTGGTGCTGAAAGACGGCAACGCGGGACAGGCGTTGCCCGACAACACGGCGGTCGTGGTTCTGGACACGGAAATCCGTCCGGAGCTGGAACGCGAAGGCATCGCCCGCGACTTTGTCCGCGCGATTCAGCAAAAACGCAAAGACAGCGGTTTTGACGTGTCCGACAGAATCGAAGTAGCGTACGATTCCGATTCTTCCATTATTCTGGAAGCGTTGAAAGAACACGCGGATTACATTGCCGAACAGGTTTTGGCCGTCAAATTCACCGAACAAAAAGGCTTGACGGGCGATACGGAGGAAGTCGGCGACGGAAAAGTCGCTTTCACCGTCCAGAAAGCGTAATTGCCGCCTTTTGAAAAAGCCCGCTTTTGCCAAGCGGGCTTTTTCCGTTTTCAGTTCTTGAAACGGCCGCGGAGAATGTTATTTATATCTCAGCAGGAGTGTTGCCATGATTATCAAACAGCCCTTTTATTTCGCACCCGCAAACAAAGACCGCACGCTTCATATTTATCTGCCGGACGACTACGGCAAAACGGATGAACGCTATCCCGTGATGTACATGTTTGACGGGCACAACCTGTTTTACGATTCGGATGCGACTTACGGCAAAAGCTGGGGAATGAAAGACTTTCTGGATTCTTGGGACAAGAAAATCATCATTGTCGGCGCGGAATGTTCGCATACGGGCAACAACCGCTTGGTTGAATATTGTCCGTATCATTGGGATTCGTTTGTCGGGGCGATTGACGGCACAGGCGACGAAACCATGCAGTGGCTGGTCAACAGCGTAAAACCCTATATCGACACAACTTTCAGAACTTGGCCGCACAGGGAAGCGACGGGCATCGGCGGCAGCAGCATGGGCGGACTGATGTCTTTGTACGCCGCAATCCGCTATAACGGCATTTATTCCAAAGCGGCTTGCCTGTCGTCCGCCATCAGCTTCTGCGACAAAGAATTGCGGCAGGCAATCGACGACTGCCCGATTGATCCGGACACCAAGGTTTACTTGAGCTGGGGAACAATGGAAAGCCGCAGCGCGCGCGGCAAAGCGATTATGGCGGCGTGCAACAAATCAATGAACGACCGCTTGTACGCCAAAGGTGCGCAGCTTTACATGTATCGGCAGGTGCGCGGCAGGCATTGCGAAGCCGATTGGGAAAAGCAAGTCCCCTTGTTTATGAATTTTCTGTGGCGTTAAGCAACACAAACGCGTTCAAAGCGGTCAGAATTTCATTTCTTTCGCCCTGCTGCGTCAGCGTTTCCCCATCAACGTAGCCGCCGATGGAATCCGCCGTGTTGCCGCCGTAAACAACGACGTTGTTTAAAATCGACGCCGTTTTGACGCCGCGCAGACGCCCGACGGTGAACAAAGCCGCTGTTTCCATATCCGCGCCCAGCACGCCTTTTTTCGACCAGAACGCCTGTTGTTCCGCGTTGTCGTCGATGTAAAAGCTTTCATGGCTGTGAACGATTCCGACGTGATGCGCAAAGCCGTTTTCCGTTGCGGTTTTCAAGCACGCGTTTAACAAAGCCGTATCGGGAACGGCGGGAAAGCGCAAATCAACGTACGCTTGGGACGCGCCGTCGTCGCGCACCGCGCCGCACGCGATAATCAAATCGCCGATTTGAATCCCCTTTTGCATAGCGCCGCACGAACCGATGCGAATCATCGCTTCAACGCCGATTTTGCGCAGTTCTTCGACGGCGATGGATGCCGAACTGCCCCCGATGCCCGTCGAAATCGCCAAAACGTCGATGCCTTGATAGCGGCCGCGCAAACTGCGGTATTCGCGGTTGAACGCCAGCTGTTCCACGTCGGTCAGAAACGCCGCAATTTTATCCAAGCGCGCAGGGTCGCCCGGCAGTAAAGCATACTTGATATTTAAAGAATCATCCAATCGGATGTGAGGTTGAAGCATTTTAAAATCCTTTCAAATCAAAAATTCAGCGGCCGCCGCCGCCCCCGCCGCCATGACCGCCGCCGGAACAGCCTCCGCCGGAACAGCCTCCGCCGCTTGACGCGGACAGCCCGCTGCGCACAACGGTGGGCGAAGTGGAAGACCGTTCGATATTGCGGCAAAAACGGCCGCTTTCGCATCCGACCCAATCGGGCAGCGTTTGCATTTGTTCGATTTTGCCGCTCCATTCCCGTTCCATGCCCAGCAAAACGGCATAGGGCAGAAGCTTTTCCGTTCTTTCTGCGGAAATTCGGGTTTGCGAGCTTAAAAACAGCTTGATGCCGTCAATGTGGTCGATGATTTTGCGTCCCCGTTCCGTCGGACGTTTTATCAGCATCCCGTAAGTCGGCAAAGTAAAAACGGAAAGCAGATAAAACGCGGCAATCGGGAGAAAGCCGTTTGTTGTCGCAATCATCATCATGGTAAAGTGGAAGGTGACGAATCCCGCAATCAAGATCGCTGGGAAATGGAATTTCCGCATTTTGACCATGCGCAAAAGCATAACCGCCGCCACGCAGAAAAACGGGATGTAAAACGCAAAATAAAGCAGCAAAATCGGGGTTTGCGCATCATGCGCGCCCTTTGCCAACAGCAAAACCGACAACAGCGCGCCGATGACGGTGAATTTTTTGTTCGTTTTAAAGCAATCCCGCGTTTTTTTGCGGATATGTCCGATTAATGCGGTTTGCGCCCTTGTCAAAGCGGGCTTGTACGAACCGTCAACCGTTAAGGGAAACGTCAAAAACTTGTCCAGAATCCGCTCTTCGTCGTTGGTCGGGGCACGATTTTTCAGCAGAGTGTCGCGGCTGCCGGGGGCAAAAGAACAAAAGCCCGATGCGACCGCTTGCAGCAAAGCCGCCGCCGTCAGCTTGTTCGACGCCGCACCCAATGTGTATACAAAGCCCGCTTCCGCAGGGGTGACGCCTGTTATGCCGTCAAATCGCGGCATGACGATTCCGACGGACGGAGCGCGTCCGGCAAACAGCCAAGTCAGCAAAAAGTACGCGCCCAAAATACCCGCGGCCACCCAAAAATCAAAACGGTGCGGCGCGGCGGAAAAGTTAACCGCCCCTTTGGAAAATCCGACGGCGATTGTCAATCCTTCGCCCGCCCGCAAAGGACGGGGAGCGGAAAAATGCGCCTCTGCATACCGCGCGGGTGTTTTTGCGCCGTGTATGCCGATATAGCCTGCTTGGCGGACAACGCGCGCGCCGCCGGGCAGGGTGATTGCCGCAGACGCTTCGTCAATCGGAAAAATCCAATCGTTGCCCGTGACGTTCCAATAAAGCTCGTCATAACCGTCAAATGCTTTGATGACGTTTTGCACGCGGTAAACAAGGGTGAACGTCGTTGTTTCATGCGGGATGAAAGCGTCGTTTCCGGTGTTGACGCGTAAATTGCCGTTGATGTTTTCGGTAAAAAAAGGTTCGGAAACGCCGTTGCGGAAAACGAATTCGATGTGATAGCGTTCACCTTTATTGCGGGGCAGGTCGCGGTAAATGCCGCGGCGGATGCGGACGCCTTCGACGTTGACGGTAATGTTTTCCCTGACAAGGACGGACGCGTCGGGCTGAACGGCAATGTCGGAACGATAGGACAAAATCCGTTCTTCGGCATGCGCCGAAAAAGAAAAAACAATCAGAAAAAAGGCTAAAAGCTTTTTCAACGCAATCAAGTCACCAGATTCAGAATGCGCGCGGCAGTGCTGGCGGATGACGCTTTGTTGATCGTCGCCATATTCGTGTATCCTGCGGCCAGCAAATCCGAAGCCCCTTGCGCAGACAGGATGCTGCTGTTCGTTGTGGCGTTCGACAGGGACGAATTCATTTGTTCTTCGGTTTTCTTTTGCTGAATTTGCCCTTCGGACAATCCTTTGTGGTTGACGGCGGTTTCTTTGGTCAAATAATCGTGTTTGTAAGTGTCGCCCATTTGAACCTGCAAAGCGTACAGCGTGTCTTCTTTGACGGGCTTGCCGTCCTGCGTGGTGACATGGATGTAATAAGTGCCTTTGCCTGCCGTGTATTCGCCCTTCATCATTTGTTCAAACACGGCGTATTCCTTGGATTTGGAATCGTCGTTTGTGGCAATCATTTTGTCGCGATAGCCCTGCTTTGTGTAAATTTCAACGCGCAATCCTTTGGCTTTGAAATCCGCGGTGGCTTTTTCGTAATCGGATGCGGCGGAATCGATGTCGTCCTGCGACACGTCTTTGTTTTTATCCTGCAAAGCGGAAACGTTAATGGCGGACAGGCGCAATTTGCCTTTGGACAGCGATTTAAAGCTGAACCAGTCCTCGGTTTCGTTTTCGGACAACGTGGTAACCATGTTCAAGCGCGAATAATTCAAGCGCAAATTGCCCATGTCGCGCGCGGTTTTAATCGTGTCGTTGTAAACGTCGGACGATGATTTCGACCACGATTTTGCCAAAGTTGCGGTTAATTCTACACCGTTAGCCATAGCGCACTCCTTTCTTTGAGTGAATCCTTAATAAACAGGATATCCGATTTTTACAATTCGGGCAAGACTTCGTCAAAATTCTTTTCAACGGGGGGCAGCGGTTCCGGCTTCGGTTTCTTTTCCGGCTTTTTTTGAGGGGGTTGCCAAACGACTTCGTACAAGCGCTGCCGTTCGTCGATGCCTTTCAAGTCAAACAGGCCCAAATCTTTGAAAACATAACCTTTTCCGGCGGCCAATTCCTTGACGACGCTGGAAACGAGAATCTGGTTTTTGTCGGCTTGGGCGCAAACGCGGGAAGCGATTTGAACCGTCAATCCGAACAGATCGTTGTTTTCGACAATCGGTTCGCCCGAATTCAATCCGATTCGGATTTCCAGCGGAACGGTCGGCGATTCGCGGTTGTATTCATTGACGGCGCGCTGAATCGCTATTGCCGCGTCCAATGCGTTCGACGCCCACACGAACGAAGCCATGATGCCGTCGCCCGTTTGTTTGATTTCTTCGCCGTTGCAGGCGGTCAGCGCCTGCCGCACGATTGTGTTGTGGCGGTGAACCAGTTCCTGCGCCAAAGTGTCGCCGTATGTCTGCGTCATCTGCGTCGATCCGACGATATCCGTGAACATCACCGATATCGTTCCCGATTGCGACAATTCCTTTTTATCGGGGCTCAGCCATTTTTGCAAAGCCCCTTGCAGCAGGGCGGGCAGTTCCGGCGATGACGGCGTTTCGGTATAAAGCTCCATCGCTTTCGATCCGTTTTCAATCATCGGCAGATAGGACGGTTCAAGCATATATTCGTCCAAACGGTCGAAAAACAAATCGGCCAAAGGTTTCGTGCGCCCCATCAGTTCCAGCTGGGCGGACAGCAGCATTTGTTCTTCGTTTTTCGGCAAAGCGTTTCTGGCGCACAAAAATTCGCACGCGCCAGCCAAAAAAAGCTCGACGCCGAAACGGGCGTAAGTGTTCAGCAGGACGTTTTGTTTTTGCAGCGTTTTCAAAATCAGTGACAAAAATGCGGCCAGCTGCAGATTATAGCGTTCCAATTCCGGCGGAAAGACAAAAGCGGGGGCGGTTTCCGCATCCGTTTTCGGTGCTTCCAAATCGTTTGTTTTTTCGGGAACGGGAAGAATTTCCTGTGCTGCCGGCGTTTCTTCCGTCTGTTCGCCGTCGTCTTTGCTTGTTTGTGAATCGTTTTGAATAGAGGCCAAAGCTTCTTCGGCGGCTTTTTCATCCTCCGCCTTTTTCAAAGCGGCTTTTTCTTCGCGTTCGGCGATGCGCTCGGCAAGAGTTTTGCGGCCCGTGATGCGGTCGAAAATGTCAAACAAAAAACGGGCGACGCCGGTCGACAGTTCGTCCGCGCCTTCAAACGGTTCAACGAATTTTTCAACAGGTTTTGCGGCTTTTTCTTCGGCGGAACGGTCTTTTTTCGGCAGACGCGGCCAAAGCGGATCGTCGTCGTCGTCAACGCCCATCAAAATATTCCAATCCACCCAGCGAACCGCCAAAGGAATGGACAGAAACAGAAAGAAGAAGATAAACAAACCCAATGCGAAATGCTGGGACATTTCCGTCGGGGCGAAATTTCCCATAATCATGGCGCGCAAAATGCCTGCCGATAACGCCCCCGCCCCCAATAGAGAGATAATCAGCGCAAACCCCAGCCGTAAAAAAGCTTCGGTAAAGGTCTGTTTGGTTTTGTTCTTTTTTTCGTTTTTGTATTTCGGCAAAGGGGGCGCCGGTTTCCCGATAAGCTTGTCGCGCGGCGGCGGTTTAGGCAAATCGCTGAGGTAAACCATGGCTTCGCTGAACGTCTGCGCGTTCATGTCGTATGTTTCTTTGACGACTTTTGTAGGAGTTTGCTGAGAAAATTCAATGGATTTTGCGTGCTCCATCGCGGCGGCGCGGCGTTCGGACGGATAACGGCCGATTAAATCCCAGCTGCCGTTTTGATAGGCGTACACTTCATAATTAACTATACCTGGCAAAACAATTCTCGCTTAAAAAATTTTTTCTTTCAGTATAGTCAATCGGCGAAAAAAAAGGCAATAAAAAAAACAACGGCTTGAGGACAAGCCGCTGTTTTAAAAGGAAACCTTTATTTCTTGGCTGTGAAGCCGGCGAAACGTTTGTTGAACTTCGCCAGCTGACCGCCTGTGTCGATCATGCGGTAAACACCCGTCCAAGCCGGATGCGACAGCGGATCGATATCCAAACGGACGGTGTCGCCTTCTTTCCCCATCGTGGAACGGGTTTTGAATTCGGTTCCGTCGGTCATGACCACGGTGATTTCGTGGTAGTTCGGATGAATGTCTTTTTTCATAATTCTGCTCCAGTCCGTAAATAAGTGAATTCTCTATACTCTAAACGGTCGGGAATTTCAAGCCTCTTTCTTTAAAAAAGTCAAAAAAGGCTATCTTTCCGTCAATTTAAATTCGATGCGGCGGTTTTTTTTGCGGGCGGCGGGGGAATTGCCGGCCGCAATCGGCTGATGAGATCCGAATCCCGCGGCGACCAGCCGGTTGGCGGGAACTCCTTTTTTTATCAAGTAACGCACGACGGCAATCGCCCTGTCCGACGACAAATGCCAGTTCGACGCGTACAATTCGTTTGAAATCGGAACGTTGTCCGTATGCCCGTCAACCCGCAAAACCCAAGGAACTTTGGCGGGGATTTTTTGCGACAGTTCTTTAATGGAAGCCGCTATCAAATCCAGCTGTTTCTTGCCGCGATCCTCCAAATGGGCGGAACCGCTTTTGAAAAACAGTTCGGATTGGAAAACAAAGCGGTCGCCGACGATTCGGATATCGTCGCGGTTTTCCAGCACCTTGCGCAAAGTGCCGAAAAAATCGGAACGGTAATAAGACAGCTCTGACGCTTTTTGCGCCAAAGCTTTGTTCAGCCGTTTCCCCAAATCCGCGATTTGCGCGTTTTGCGTTTTGGCTTTTTCCTCCGCCGCGCCCAAAGCCGCGTTCAATTTCGCGATTTCGTCGGTCAGATTTTGCGTTTTCGTGTTCAAAAGCGCGATGTGAGCTTTCGCTTCGTCGGAGATTTTACGTTCGTTTTCAAAAGCCTGTTTGTGAGCCGAGGCCTCTTTTTCCAATTCTTTTTTGCGTAATTCCAACGCTTCGACGTCTTGCGTCAAAAGGGCTATTTTAGCCAGAGAATCCTTATAGTCTGAACGCGCCGCGGACAGTTGTTCCCCCAAATCGGCGGCGGTTTTCCGTTCGTTCGACAGTTCGTCGGACAAAGTGTTCAGCTGATTGTTCAGCAGTTCGATTTCAGAGTTTTTCGTATCCAGATTGCGCCCCAGAAAATAGTGCGAAACAACGAACAGCAACAGGAAAAACAGGACGACAATCAGCAGATTCGACATGACGTCGACAAAGCTCGGCCAAAAATTGTAAACGGCGTGTTTGCGAATTCGTCCCGCCATTATTTTCCGTCCGTTCCCGAAATGGTGCGAATCAGCAAACGGAACGAATCGCGGACTTCGCGCAGCAGAATTTCCTGACGGGCTTCCGAATTTTTGTCAATCTGTCCGATACTGCGGTCGATTCGGCTGATGTAGCGCAGCAAATCCGTATCGTTTTGCGCGCGTTCCTGCGCTTTTGCATCGCCGATTTGCAGCTGGCGGCGGATATCGGCCATGCTTTCCACCATTTGTTCCAGCAAAGCGTTGGTATACGCCGCGTTGGACGTTACCGAATCGTCCGTGGATCCGACACCCGACGCATAGCGGGTCAACGCCGCCAGATGTTCGTCCAATCCGTTGTAAAAACGGTTTTGCGCGCCGTTTGCCTGTAAATCCAAGAAACCCATAACCAGCGCGCCCGCCAGTCCCAGCAAAGATGACGAAAACGCCGTTCCCATCCCTGACATGGGGGCTTCCAAACTGTTTTTAATCGTATTGAACGCGTCCGTCGCCGATTCGCCCGACACATTCAGCGACCGAATCACATCGCCGACCGCGCCGACGGTGCTCATCAATCCCCAAAACGTTCCCAGCAACCCCAAGAACGTGGACAATCCGATTAAATAGCGCGAAATGTCGCGGACTTCCTCCATGCGCATTCCGACCGAATCCAAAACGGAGCGCGCAATCGTCGGGGAAATGACGGCGTTTCCCTTGGCGCGGTTGTTTTTCAAAATCAGCGCCAGCGGGGACAACAGCCGCAACGGGGCGACCGCCGCATCCTCCAAAGGCAGAGGAGAGGCATTTATCCATTTGATTTCCTTGCGCAAAACAAGGACGGATCGGAAATTTAAAATGATGCCCGCCGCCAAAACGAAAACAATCAAGCCGTTTAAAACGGGATTTGTGAAAAACGCCGATTTTAAAAACGGAAACAGCAAAACGCCTGCAATGCAGACCAACGCCAGAAACAATACCATTCGCGCAATGTAGCGGCCGGGAAATTCCATGGGAAACACTCCTCTTGTGAGTTGTTTTATCCGTCAATCAAAATATCGGCGCGGTCGGGCAGTTTGCCGCCTGCGCCTTTTGTCGCCTGCGATCTGATTTCAATCCGCAAACTGCTGATGCCTGCGCGCGCCAAGGCCGAACGAACCGCCAATGCGCGCCGCAAAGACGTCTGGCGTTCTCTGCCGGTGTCTTGAGCCGACGGACGGCTGTACGACAATATCAAAATGCGGCGGGCGGAATCTTTTTTGAAAAGTTTTGCCAGCTTTTCTATTTCAGCCTGCATTTCCTCTGTCAATTCGGCGGAATTTTCCAAGAAAACAAATATCGCCGTCAAATCTTTGTTCCGCAAAACCGCTTTTGCCGTTGCCGAATCCGCAGGGACTTCCTTGACCAAAAAGGCCGAGCGTTCTTTCGGCGTCAGTTTTCGTATGACGGGGACGACCGACCATTTGGCGGCCTCGTCCGTTTTTAAAACTTTTGACGTTTTGCGGGTCAGCAGCATTTCGGGAATTGCGTCCGGTTCAGCCGTTTGCGCCTGCTTCATCAAATCAAGCTCTTTCGCGGTCTGTTCACCCTTTTCCTTTTGTTCCAGAAAATGCTTGGACAGCATCGGTTCTGCGGGTGCGGCTTCGGCCTGCAAAACAGGTTCCTGCGTTTTGACGGGCAGAGGGGCGACGGGCAGGACCTTGACCGTCGGAACGGGATCTGCGCGGGGTTTCAGCCTGTCATGCGCGTCCCCCGTGCCGTTTTCCTTGACTTCGTATTTTTTAGCGGGTTTGACCGGCTGTTTAACAACGGGTTTTACGGCTTTTTTCGGCTTTTTCGCCTTGACGGCCTTTACCGCCTTTTTCCCTTTTCCGCTTTTCTTGCGAACGGGTTTTGCGCTTTCTTTTTTCGGAGCTGCGACGCTTTTTTCGGCGGGCGGAGTCAAAGCGACGTTCGATTGGTTTTCCCGTTCTTTCGCCGATGCCGTCAGATCATCCGTCAATACGTCCAAATCCAACGTGATTTGAGCAAAAGCCGCCGTCGCCGTTGCGTAAACAACGGCAAAAACGGCGGTAAATTTTGCAAAACGGCGGAAAATGGGTGTTCTCCTTATTTGACGATAAGGCTTTTGAATACTTCGTACTGCAAAGAGTTTGAAGCCAAAATCGATCCGTCCGTCAGAACCGTTTTCGGGGTTTCGACGCCCGAAGTCGTGCAGACGCGTCCGCCCGCTTCGCGCACCATCAGCATCCCCGCGGCAATATCCCACGGTTTGATGTCTTCTTCCCAATAACATTCAAAGCGGCCGGCGGCGACGTACGCCAAATCCAAAGAAGCGGCGCCCATGCGGCGAACCCCGCCCGTTTTGGTCATCATCGGCATCAGCTGAGCGACAAAGCGTTCGGCATTGCCGTGTCCCAAGTGCGGAATGCCCGTTACAACGACGGATTCGTTCAAAGCCGAGCGTTTGGAAACGTGCAGACGGCTGGAACCCGAAGCGGTCAGCATCCATGCGCCGAATCCTTTTTCCGCATAAAACAAATCGGACGTGGCGGGGTTGTAGACCACGCCGGCGACAATTTCCTGATCTTCCTGCAAAGCCAGAGAAATCGCGAAATGCGGGACGGCGTGCAAAAAGTTCATCGTGCCGTCCAGCGGATCGATAATCCAGCGGTGCGACGTGTCCTCGCCTTTGATTTCACCGCCTTCCTCTTGCAAAAAGCCGTAGCGGGGACGGACTTTCAGCAAATATTCGCGCAGTGTTTTTTCGGAATTGGTGTCGGCGGTGGAAACAAAATCCGCCGCGCCCTTTTGCGACAGCTGCAGGTTTTCCAATTCGCCGAAATCGCGCATCAGCCCGCGGCCGGCGCGTTTGACGGCTTGGATCATCACGTTCAAGTTCGCCGACAGCGACGAAATGAATTTGTCTTGGCGGGATTCGCGGAAATCAACCACGGGATCGCGCTTCATGAAAGTCGTTCTTTCATGGCGGTCGTCAAAGCCTTCGCGTTCGCCGCGCGCTTCACGCATTTCCTCCTGCTTTTGCTGCAGGGCTGCAATGGCGCGGTTTTTGATGTTTTCCTTGACCAAACGTTCCTGCTCCTGCGCTTTGCGTTCGGAAACGCGTTCTGCGGCAATGGCTTTGCGCGCACCGGAACGGCGCATCATCGGGCTGGACGGTCTGATTGTAGTTTTAGGCATGGAATCAGCCTCTTTCCTTAATTATTTCGCGCGTTCGACATAGGTGTTGTCAATGGTGGAAACGACGATTTTGTCGCCCGTCGCAACAAACGGCGGAACGCCGATGCGCAATCCGTTGTCCAAAACCGCGGGTTTGTAAGACGACGAAACGGTCTGTCCTTTGATGACGGGTTCGGTTTCGACGACGGTCTGAACGACCTTGGCCGGAATTTCGACGCTGACGGGGTGGCCTTCAATGAACTGGACGACACATTCCATGTTGTCCTGCAGATAAGCGGCGCGATCGCCCAGCAATTCCTTGGGCACGGTGAACTGGTCGTAAGTGTCGATCATCATGAACGTCAAGTCTTTGCCGTCCGAATACAAATAAGTGCAGTCGTGGTCTTCGCTCATCAATTTTTCGACGGTATCGGCCGTGCGCCAGCGCTGCTGGGTTTTGACGCCCGTGGCGACGTCGCGCATTTCGACCTGAATGGTGGCGTTGCCTTTGCCCGGAATCACCAAGTCGATGCCGATGACCAGACACTGTTTGCCGTTGTATTCGATGACCCAACCCGGACGGATTTGGTTAGCTTGCATTTTCATGACTTTTTTCCTTGTATACAAAAGTAAAGAAGATAGAATTTAGCGAAAAATAACAGATTGGCTTTTGTAACGCAAGAGCCCAGCCGTCAAAAGGAGTAATTTTTTTATGACCAATCAGATTCCGTTCTGGCATCCCGCCGAATATGTGCGCCGTTTGCCGCTGCTGAGAAAACGCGCGGCGATTATCGAAGCCGTCAGACAATTCTTTGTTTCACGGGATTTTTTGGAGGTTGAAACGCCGATTTTGCAAATTTCCCCGGGGCTGGAGCCGCACTTGAAAGCGTTTCAGACGTCTTTGGTTGAACCGTTCGGGCAGGACGACCGAACGATGTATCTGCACACGTCGCCCGAATTCACGATGAAAAAACTGCTGGCGGCGGGCTTGCCCCGAATCTTTCAAATGGCGCGCGTGTTCCGCAACGAAGAACGATCCAAGCACCATCACCCCGAATTCATCATGCTGGAGTGGTATCGGGCGAATTGCGATTACACGACGCTGATGGACGACACGGTCGAACTGGTGCGCGCGTGTGCCGAATCGTGCGGGGTTAAAAAACTCAAAGGCGACGGTGTCGAATGTGATCCGTTCGTTGAATGGGAAAAAATATCGGTTGCCGAAGCGGTGCAAAAATACGCGGGGTTCGATTTGATGGCGACTTTGCCCAAAGAGCCGAGCCTTGAGCCCGACCCCGCGCCTTTGGCGGAACAGGCAAAAAAAATCGGCATCGAAACGTCGCCCGACGACCGCTGGGACGACATTTATTTCCGCATCGCTTACGAAAAAATCGAACCGCACTTGGGGCTGGCCGGCCGGCCGACGATTTTGTACGACTATCCCGTGTGCATGGCGGCTTTGTCGCGGCGCAAACCGTCGGACGAACGGCTGGCGGAACGTTTTGAAGTGTATGCTTCGGGCATCGAGCTGGCGAACGCGTTTTCCGAACTGACCGACGCGAAAGAACAGCGCGAACGCTTTGAACACGATATGGATTTAAAGGAAAAGCTGTACGGCGAACGCTATCCGATTGACGAGGATTTCATCGCCGCCGTCGCCGCCATGCCGCCCGCCGCGGGCATTGCCGTCGGAATCGACCGTTTGGTCATGCTGATTACGGGGGCGAGCCGAATCGAGGACGTTTTGTGGGCGCCCGTTGCATGAAAAAGCTGTTGCGGCAGATAAGCTTTCTGACGGGATTGAGCGAGCGTTTTTTGCTGTTTTTAATCGCGGGCGGGATAAACACGCTGTTTTATTACGGCGTGTACGCCGCGCTGATTCGGCTGAGCTTGCCGTATCCCGCCGCGGTTGTTTCGGCAACGGTGTGCGGCGTTGCGTTCAACTTCAACACGTTCGGACGATTCGTTTTCAAACAGTTTGAAAGGCGGCTGATTTCCCGCTTCGCCGCCGTTTACGCCGTTCTGGCGCTGGCCAACGTCGCGGGCATCAAACTGTGCGAGCTGTGCGGCCTGCCGAACCGCTACATCGCAGGGGCTTTGCTGACCTTGCCCGTCGCTTTGCTGGGATATTTTTTGAACAAAACGTTTGTATTTACAAGCGTTCGACCTTGAAATCCGCCTGTTCGCAGGGGGCGTTCAAAACCAGACACGGCACGGTGAACAGCTCAATCCACCAAAGGGCGAGTTCCGTCGATTTTTCACCGTCGAAAGCGATGTAATCCGCCCCCGCTTCGCCCGCGCGCATGGCTTCGTCACGGGTGGAGCACACGACGCCCAGCGCCAAATCGCCCAAATCGGCCTTGATTTTTTTAATGCCTTTTTCATACGGAATTTGAACGCCGTCCGCGTTCAGTTTTAAAGCCAACTCCGCATCGTTTTCGACAATGAAAGCGATGTTTTTGGCTTGAACGGCGTCTTTGATTTCGGGCAGGGCGTTCGTGCCTTCATATAAAAAAGCGTCGGCGGAACCGATTTTGGCGATTTTGTTCAAAACGTCCGCTTTCAGCCCCGTCGGGCAAATCAAAAAAAGTCCTTGTTTCATGGCAACCTCCGCTGATGAAAGTGATTGTCGCATCAAATCGTCAATAAATCGTTGCACAACGGGCGGCAAAATCTTAATCTTGGAACAAAGTTTCAAAAACTGGGGATGAAGACGGTGAGCTTGAACGAACGGTTGCAAACAGCTTTGGAAAGTTTGGCGCAGGCGGCGCAAAAATTGGACGCGGCGGGGGAAAAGCTGGCGCGGGAACGGGCGCAGTTTGCCGCCGCGCAAACGCAGAACGCCGATTTGTTCGCGCGGGTCGAATCCTTGACGGCGCAGTTGGAACAGGCGAGGCAGAGCGAATCGGAAAATACGGAACTGAAAGCGCAAATCGCCGAGCTGACCGCCGCCCGCAACCGCTTGATTGCCGAAAAAAACCAGCTGCTGACCGAACGCGAACAGTTCAAAAAATTCCGCGAAGGCTGGGCGGAGGAGCGTCCCGCCCTTATCAAAGCGAAAGAGGACGCCGAAGCCGAATTGAACCGCTGTTTGCAAAGCGCGGGCGAATCGGCGGGCAATGGCGAGCTGGTCGCCGCCAAAGCTCAAATCGAATCGCTGAAAAAGCTGGCCGCCGAACTGGAAAACGACAAAAACGCCCTGTTTGCGGAAAAGGAACGAATCGCCGTTGAACGCGACGGTATTCAAACCGCTTTCGCCGAACTCAAGGAAACGACAAGGCAGGCCGCCGAACGGCTGGATTCGACGCTGGAGGAACTGCGCATTTTAAAGGGGGATTCATCCGATGGCTGAAGTAACGCTGACAATCGGCGGGCGCAAATACACGATGATGTGCGCCGACGGACAGGAACGGCAGCTGATGACGCTGGCCAAAGCGCTGAATGATAAAGTGGCGTTGCTCAACAGCCGCCGTCCGATGCCCGAAAACATGGGGCTGGTCATGGGCGCGCTGATGCTGGCAAGCGATTTGTCCGAACAGGGGGAAAACGCCGCGCAGCTGGAACGCGACAATGCGGTTACGGCCGAAGTGATGGATCATGCCGCCCAAATGGTGGAAAAAGTGGCTCAACGGATTTCAGCCCTTGCCGAATCGATTGAAAATGCGTAAACTGTCAAGCGGAAGACTTCTTGACGCGTGAGGATCCCGCAGGTACTCGGGGCCAACGTTTAAAATACAGGGGACTGTCCCTGCCGTCAGCCAATGAGCTTTCGTTAGTTCAGCGGGGGCGGTATATGGTTCCCACTTATTCCAAGCGGCCCACGCGACGCGTGAGTTGATTCCACGGTCGAAGCAGTCTTCCTTGTTTTTTCAAAAGGTTCGGGCATGGACTATTCGTTTTTGAAGCATCGTTTGCGCGACGACGCCGTTCACAAACGGGCGGGGCTGGAGGCTGATTTCGCCCGATACGCCGCGCGGGACGCGGCGCAGGCCGCCGATTCGCTTCCGATGCCCGAAAATCCCGTTGTTTCCGCTTACTGGCCGATGAAGACCGAGCTGGACTTGCGTTTGCTGATGACAAAATTTTACGACAAAGGCGTTCCCGTTTGTTTGCCCGTCGTGGCGGGCAGGCGCGAATCCCTGCTGTTTCGCCTGTGGTCGCCGCAGGCCGAACTGGTCAAGGGGCTTTACGGCACGGAACAACCCGATGAAAAATATGAAACCGTCGAACCGAATGTTTTGTTTCTGCCTTTGTTGGCGTTTGACAGGCGGGGCGGCCGGTTGGGATACGGCGGCGGCTTTTACGACAGAACCGTGCGTGAATTGCGGCTGAAAAATCCCGAAATCGTTGTTGTCGGCGCAGGTTTTTCCGCGCAGGAAATCGACGAAGTCCCTCTTGAGGACACCGATGAAAAAATGGATTGGATTTTAACGGAATCCGAATTGATAAAGGTTAAGTGACTTATGCGTATTTTGTTTTTGGGCGATGTCGTCGGTCAAAGCGGCAGAAAGCTGGTTGTTGACACTTTGCCCGATTTCCGGCGCAAATACCGCGTCGATTTCGTCGTCGTCAACGGCGACAACGCCGCCCACGGTTTCGGGCTGACCCCCGGAATTTGCCGCGATTTGTTTGCGGCGGGAACGGACGTTATCACAACGGGCAACCACGGCTGGGAACATCCCGACATCCGCCCGCTTTTGAACGAAGAGCCGCGTTTGGTGCGTCCCGCGAATTTTCCAAACGGCGCGCCGGGGACGGGATGCGGCTTTTACGTTTTGCCCGATGGGCGCAAAGTCGGCGTGATGCATGTTCAGGGACGCGTCTACATGGAAGCGACGGATAATCCTTTCAAGGCTGTCGGCGACTGGACGGAGCGGCTGAAACTGGGGCGCGACGCCCAAGCGATGATTGTCGACATCCACGGCGAAGCGACCAGTGAAAAAATGGCTTTGGGGCAGTTTTGCGACGGCAAGGTCAGCTTGGTCGTCGGGTCGCACACGCATATTCCGACGGCGGACGCGCAGATTTTGCCGAACGGCACCGCTTATTTGACGGATGCGGGAATGTGCGGCTGTTTCGATTCCGTTATCGGCATGGATAAAACGGAACCCGTCCGCCGCTTTGTAACGGGTTTGAGAAACGACAAATTCCAGCCCGTCAAGGGCGACGCGACCGTTTGCGGCGTTTTAATCGACACGAACGACCAAACGGGGCTGGCGGAAAAAATTTATATGATTCGGTACGGCGGACGCTTACAGGAATCTTTACCGCCGCTGTAAAAAGTGGTAAAAGGGTGTCGAAATTTGTTTTAACCTCAATGATCCGAGGAGTGTTATGTCAGGTCATTCACAATTTAAAAATATTATGCACCGCAAAGGCGCGCAGGATAAAATCCGCGCCCGCACGTTTTCCAAACTGGGCCGTGAAATCACGGTAGCCGCGAAATCGGGTCTGCCCGATCCCGCGTACAACCCGCGTTTGCGCGCCGCCATTGCCGCCGCCCGCGCCGAAAACATGCCCAAGGACAACATCAAACGCGCGATTGAAAAAGCCGCCGCGGGCGATGCCGCCAACTACGAAGAAATCCGCTACGAAGGATTCGGTCCGGGCAACGTCGCCGTCATCGTCGAAGCGCTGACCGACAACCCCAAACGCACTGCCCCCATCGTCCGTTCGATTTTCGGCAAAGCGGGATGCGTCATGGGCGAAACGGGTTCCGTCGCGTTCAATTTTCAGCGCGTCGGCTTGATTGAATATCCCGCTTCGGTCGCCGAAGCGGACGCCATGTTTGAGGCTGCTTTGGAAGCGGGCGCCGACGACGTCGAATCCGACGAAGAAACGCACCGCATTTTGTGCGCCCCCGACGATTTGGGCGCCGTTCGCGAAGCTTTGGAAGCCAAATTCGACACGCCGACCGTTTGCCGTTTCGACTGGAAGCCGTTGGTCGAAGCCGAACTGACCGACGTTGACGTCGCCAAGAAGTTCTTTGATTTCGTTGAAACTTTGAATGACGAAGAAGACGTCCAGCGCGTTGCGTCGAACGTTTCCGTTTCCGATGAAATTATGGCGAAACTGGAAGACTGATTTTGGGAAAGACCGTGCGGATTTTGGGGCTTGACCCCGGCTTGCGTCATACGGGTTGGGCTGTCCTTGACAGCTGCGATTCGCGGCTGACGTTCGTCGGGGCGGGCGTCGCCGATTCGACCGACGGCTTGTCGCTGGCGGAACGGCTGGCGGAGCTTCACGCCAAAATTCGCGCGGTTGTTTCCGAATTCGCCCCGAACGAAGCGGCGATTGAGGAAACGTTCGTCAACAAAAATCCGGCTTCGACGCTGAAACTGGGGCAGGCGCGCGGCGTTGTGCTGCTCGCCCCCGCGGAATCGGGCATTCCCGTTTTCGAATACACGCCGAACCAAATCAAAAAAGCCGTTGTCGGCGCGGGACACGCCGAAAAGCATCAAGTCGACATGATGGTGCATACCCTTGTCCCCGCGGCAGGCAAGCTGCGTCCCGACGCGGCGGACGCTTTGGCGGCGGCGATTTGCCATTCTTACATGCGCGTTGCGGCGGCGCGGCTGAACGCGTTGGCGGAGCTGATGAAATGATAGCCAAACTGCGGGGAATCCTTGATTCGACGGGGGACGGATTTTTGATTTTGGACGTGAACGGCGTGGGATACCGCGTGTTCTGCTCCAATAAAACTTTGGCAAAAATGCCCGCATCGGGGCAAACCGCAAGCTTGCTGATTGAAACCCAAGTGCGCGAGGACGCGATACACCTTATCGGATTTGCGGACGCGGTGGAAAAAAGCTGGTATCTGCTGTTGAGCGGCGTGCAGGGCGTCGGAACGAAAGTCGCTTTGGCGATTTTGTCCGTGCTGAGCCCCGCGGAACTGTCCATGGCGATTGCTTCGGGCGATTCCAAAACGATAACGCGCGCCCCCGGCGTCGGCCCGAAGCTTGCCGTCCGCATTGCGACCGAGCTGAAGGGTAAAACGGGCGGCATGGTTTCGGCGGCGGGAACGGACACGCCGTCGGGCGAAGTCGTTCAAGGCGGAAACGACGCCGTATCGGACGCCGTGTCGGCTTTGGTGAATTTGGGTTATGCCCGCATGGATGCCGCCATGGCGGTCGCCAAAGCGTTTAAAAAGCGCGGCGAATCGGCGCAGGTCGGCGATTTGATTCGTGACGCATTGAAAGAATTTGCCCCATGACCGAAGAAAGAATTATCTCCCCCGTCAAACGCGACGGCGACGACGAGCTTGTCAAACTGCGCCCGCAGACATTGGCGGATTTTACGGGGCAAAGGAACGTTTGCGACAATCTGAAAGTGTTTGTCACGGCGGCGCTGACGCGCGGCGAAGCGCTTGACCACATTTTGTTTTTCGGGCCTCCGGGGCTGGGAAAAACGACGCTGGCGCAGATTGTTGCGCATGAATTGGGCGTCGGATTCCGCGCCACGTCCGCGCCGATGATTTCCAAAGCGGGCGATTTGGCGGCGATTCTGACGAACCTTGAAAAAAACGACGTGCTGTTTATTGACGAAATCCACCGCTTGAACCCCGCGATTGAGGAAGTCCTTTATTCCGCGATGGAGGATTTTCAGCTGGACTTGATTATCGGCGAAGGTCCCGCGGCGCGTTCGGTTCGCATTGATTTGCAGCCGTTTACGCTGATTGGCGCGACAACGCGGTCGGGGCTGTTGACGCAACCCCTGCGCGATCGTTTCGGGATACCCTTGCGCTTGGACTTTTACGAACCCGCCGATTTGGAAAAGATTGTAACGCGCGGCGCGGGCGTGCTGAACATCGCTATTACGCCCGACGGCGCGCACGAAATCGCCAAACGGGCGCGCGGAACTCCGCGTGTTGCGGGGCGGCTGCTGAAACGCGTGCGCGATTTTGCCGCGTTTGAGGGCAAAAAGGAAATCGACGCGGAACTGGCGGACAAAGCCTTGAAACGTTTGGACGTCGATTTGTCGGGATTGGATATGATGGACAGACGGTATTTGGGCTGCATCGCGCACAAATACGCGGGCGGTCCCGTCGGGGCGGACACGCTTGCCGCCGCGTTGTCCGAAGAGCGCGATACAATCGAGGAAGTCATCGAACCCTATCTGCTGCAGCAGGGCTTTATCCAAAGAACCGCGCGCGGGCGCATGCTGACAGCGCTGGGGTTTAAGCATCTGGGACTTCAGCCGCCCGTTGCCGATGCGACGGATTTGTTTGCAAAACCGTAAAATTTTGTCTAACATAGTCCTAAACAACTTTTGAAAGGGCTGTGCCATGGCTTCGTTTTTGCAACGTATGTTTTCGCTTTCTTTAGGGGATGTCAAAGGGGCTTTTCGCACGTCGGAAACCGTGAAAATCGAAGAAGATCCAAACGACCCGACCAAGGACATCCTGCGTTTCGGCGAGGGAAAAGACGATTATTTCAAGGTTTTAGGATCGCGCACCGGCAAAGAAAGCATGCGTGAAATCCTGTCGAAAGTCATTGAAAGCCCGACTCAGCTGAAAAAAATCCGTGCTTTGCCCTTGGAGGACAGACCTGCACTGAAAATGGAATACGCCGGATTGATGACGGGCGGATACTGCAACAGCGACGAGATTTGTATGTCGCCTATGGTTGGAACGGGATACAACGCGGCAAGTGTTTTCTGCCATGAATTTCAGCACCAGTACCAATTCAAAAAAGGAAAAGGTTGTCAGCGCAACGAATTTAAGTTGTCGGACAAGATTTTGGACGACCGTATTATGGAAGCGGCGGCGGATACGGCGCGTTATCAATATCTGTATGAAATGCAAAAAAAGAATCCGCAGGCGATTGTTGCCGTGCTGGAAAGCGCGGCATCTATGGAAATCGGCGGCTTTTTTGGTTACGCTTTGGCAAAATTGAACGGCAAAAGCGAAACCGAATGTATGTTGGAAGGAATGAAATCGTATGCTTCCAATTACATCAATGCGAAAATGTACGAAGAAAATTATCATCAAGATGTCAAAAAGAAAGATCCCAAAGGTCTTGATTTCAATCGATATTCGGATAATGTCCGCGCTATGGTCGGAACGGGGTATTACAAATTTAAGGCAGACGGCGAAAATCTGGATGAATTTGAAGCTTTTAAAGCCCATACCGTCGGATTGACGGATGAAAAACCCGATGAAGCATTGGTGCGCAAGACTTTACGTTCGCCAAAAATCAATTTTGTGACTCCGAATACCGCCCGCGCCATTACCCGCTGGGCAAACCATTTGAAAGAAAGCGGAACGCCCTGCGCGGAAAATCCCGACAAATTGAACGTCAAAACGCTGTACGGGACAACGGACAACAAAAAGCGCGGCGTTTTGGGCAGTTTGATGTTCAAAGCGAAAAACAAAGCTCTTGCCGCGGTTGATTATTTGAAAAACGGCAAAGACAAAGGAAGTTTGGGCGCCGTTTTTCGGGTTTCCGATTTCGGGAAGAAATCTCAGCTGATTTTGGGAATGCGGAAAAAAGGATATGCGGGGGCAAACATCAACTTTTCAGCCGACGGCAAGCTCTCTTATGCCGATGCAACGGAACATTTGGGCAGAAAAGAAGTCGAAAAACGCACTCAAACCGCGCAAAAAATGTTCGGCATTTTGATGAAACAGCCCGCTTTCAGCCGTCAAGTCGAAGAAATGTACAAAAACGGCGTTGAAATCAATTTAAGCTTTATGGCGGTGAAAGAACCTCGGCGGAACGGAAACACGATTTTGCTGAATCCGCACCAAAAGCCCAAACAGCTGGCGGAACAGTTTGTCAGACAGTTTATGCCCGCTTTGCGCGAAGGCATAGCGGCGAAACAAGCTGAACCCCAAAAAGCCGTGATAATTGAGGATGTGAAGCCCGTCAAACAGGAAACCGTCGAAAACACCCCTAAGGCTGCTGAACCCAAACAGGAAATCAATGGCGAAGCGTTGCTGAAAATGGTTGATCAGCTGGCGTTCCGCACGTCGAAATCCAATCAGTCGGATACTTATTACAAACCGACGCCCGTTGAAACGAAACTGATTGATTCGCTGGCGAAATATTCCAAAGATATGGTGAAATCGGCGGGCATCGATTCCCGTTCGGTGCAGGCAAAGCCGTTCCGCGCTAAATGTTTGGCGGAATGGGCGCAGTCGCCGCAGGGCAAATCGGGCGTTGCAAAGCTGGTGCAGGCGTACGGGAATATGAAAGCGTTTGAAAAACCGCGCGAAAAACAGCCGCTGATGCAAACCTTGCAGGCGAAAACGGCCGCGCAAGCTCAACCGGTCGTCAAACAGACCGTTGTTTCCAAAACGCAAAACAATCAGCGCTGATATTGTTTACGGAAAGAACGCCCTTGATGTATTCAAGGGTGTTCTTTTTCATGGGAATATCTTCTTTTAAATAATTTTAAAAAAAATATTGACTTTAGGGGGGGGGGGGATATTCTTTTAGTTATTCTAAAAAACAGAAAGCAAAAGAAATGGCTTTGACAATCGCAACGGAAGAAAATCCGCGGACAAACGAAACCAGACAGCTGGTCGAAACCTATTTGAAAAACGTCGTGCGCGAAATGCATCGGGTTGATGCGGTTGCGCGTCACATGCACAAAGAACCAAGCCGCGGAGCCGAAGTTCATGCAGCGCACGAATATATGCGCAGAAACCCGCTGCGTCCCGCCGACAAGGCCGAGGCCGTCAAGGTTATTTGCGAAATGGAACGGGAAAACAAAAAACATATTTCCAATGCTTCTTTCAAAACGAAGATGGATTACAGACTGGGGGCTGTCGGGAAAACGCGCATGAAAGCGGCGATTGCCATGGGGGCGGCGACGGCTTTGGGCGGCGTTGCGATTGCCAACGGCGCATCGCCGGAAACGGGTGTCGCCATTATCGGCGCGCTGGGACTGACCTATTTGGCGGTCGGTTATTTTGCTCCGTCGAAAAGCAATCCCGAAAAGAAAGCGAAAAGCTTGCAGGATTTGTTGCGCTATACGCAGGCAAAACAAACTCTGTTTGCGTTGAAGGCCATGCAGAAACAGCTGGAAAATCCCGCGCCGCAAAAGGGAAAGAATAAAAATTTGGATCCTGTAACAATGGCTTTCGCCATGAAAAAGAGGGCGGACACGACAAGACCATATTATTAATCGGCTTTTCATCGGTGTTCGGTTTGATGCTTTCGGCGGTTCGCTGACGGCAGAGGCGGTTTTTGTACAAAAAAATATTGAATTTCGGATAAAGAGGTCTACACTTCTTCTTGTAAAAAGAGGGAGGGCAGACACAATGTCATTGAATATTTGTTCGGAACAAAACAGTTCCCGGAAAGAAGACACCGCCAAGCTGGTGGGCGAATATTTAAAGGGTGCCGTTCACGAAATGCGCAAAATGGATTTTGCCGCGCGGTATATGGAAACCGCGCCCAGCCGTTTTGCGGAAAAAGCCGCCGCGTTGGATTACATGATTAAAAAGCCGTTGGCCGTCAAAGACAAAACGGTCGCGATGCATGTCATCGACAATGCCAAACATTATTACGAAGCCGAAGCCGCCAAAGCGCCTTTGCGCGCCAAAATGGAATACGCGATGGGCAATGACGGCATGAAAAAACTGCGCAACACCGTGTTGTGCGGCGCGGCTGTCGCAATCGGCGGAGCGCTGGCGGCGAACGGAGTGCGTCCCGAACATGTCGGATTGGGTCTGGGGGCGGCCGCGGCCGTCATCGGCGGCACTTATATGGCTGTCGGCGCGGTGAAAGAATCCGGCAGTAAAAAATATGCCGAAAAGCTGGCGAAATATACCGAAGCCAAAGAAGCCTTGTATGTTCTGAAAATGATGAAAAAACAGCTGAAAGCGCAAAAACGCGCCGAAACAAAGGCCGCTGTTTTGACGGCGCTGAATTTAAAAGGCGCAACGCGTTAAGCGGTCGTTTCAAAATAAAAAAAGCGGCATTTTCATGATGAAAGCGCCGCTTTTTTATGAAGTCGATATTCGTTGCTTTTTTGATAAAGCGTTTTATAATCGTTCTAAGCAGGAGGCAAAGAAGATGTCTTTGACGATTTCAACGAACGAATTTTCGAATCGGGAAAAAAGCACGGCTGAACTGATATCCGATTATTTAAAAGGTACTGTCAAGGCTATGCGCCGTATTGACAGCGTCCGCAGATTTTACGACAAATCGCCCAATCGTATTGTGGAACGCAAAGAGGCTTTGCGTCATATGCGCAACAATCCTTTGCGGGTTGGTGATTTGCCCGCTGCCGAACAGCTGATTGACGGGGCGCGCGATTATTATGAACGGGAAGTGAAAAACGCCTCGGCCAAAGTTAAAATGGAATACAAATTCGGGGCTGTCGGCGCGCTGTTGATGAAAGACACGCTGTTGTATGGCGCGGCTGCGGCGGTCGGAGGAATTGCGGCGGCGGCAAACGGGGCGTCCCCCGAATTGATTTGCGGCGCGGTTGTGGCGGCGGTCGGCGTCGTCGGTGTGGCGCGGACAGGCGCGGCACTGGTAAAAATGAATTCTCCGCTGACGGAAAAGGACAAAAAACATCCCGAAACCCTGGGGCAGTATACGGAAGCCAAACAAGCTTTGTTCGTCTTGAAAATGATGAAAAAACAGCTGGCGGCACAGAAAAAGGCCGGCAAGGCGCCGGTTTTGCCGATGATGCGGAAACAGGCCGCGGGGCGCTAGCTTAATTAAACAGATTCCTTGCCGCGCCGGGGGCAAAGGCTGACAACGGATTGACGGATACTTCGGGATTGGGCAGCAGCCCTTTGACGGAATAGGAAACGCCTATCAGTCCGCCGCCCTTTTCCCCGACGAACAGTTTGCCGATAAGGGGGATTTTCCCCGGCAGGCTGTTGACCCCGTAAAACGGCAGCAAAGAGCCGTACAAATCCAAAAATCCCGTTTCGCGGTTGTATAACCCGTTTAAAGTGATGCCCAGCGACGATCCCGTAATCAAGGCGTCGCTGAAGCTCATGGCCGTTTGATTGATTTTGTAGGGGATTTCCGCTTTGTCGAAATGCAGTCCCTGTCCCGTCAATGTATCGTAAATCCCCGTAAACGACGTCAGCCGCAGCAGACGGGTTAAAACGGGCTGGTCTTCCAGATAGAAATCTTTGATTTCGACCAGACCGTCGATTCCTTTTCCGGGGACGTAAGTGCTTTTGACCTGCAAAGTTCCGCCTTTGACCGTTGAAATATAGTCCAAAACGTTCAGCGCGTATCCCGCGTCGCGCGCCGCCATGGAAAAAGTGTATTCGTCCGGCGTTGCGTTGGGGGACAACGAAAACACGACAGGCATTTTTCTGTTTCCGATAGTTCCCGCGCCGTTCATTTTCCGCCAGCCGCCGTCTTTGTAAATGCCCGCGAATGCGATATTGTCCGCCGTTCCCGTCGCGCTGAGGAAAATTCTGTCGACGGCGGCGTTGATGATAACGGCGGGCAAATCCGACGTTGCGGTGTTCGGCTGTTTGCGCAGGCTTTGTTCGGGGGTGGACGCTTTCATCAAAGACGCCCAGTCCAGTGCCGCCCCCGTCATATCGACGCGGATGGATTTTTTTAAAAACCGTGCGCGTGCTTGGGCGTGCGTGCGTCCCGTCGAAATCGGCGCGATGTCTATTTTCTTTAAGGCATGGTTGGCTGAAAAGTCGATTTTCGCGCGAATTTTGGTGTTCAAGGCGTCGGTCAGTTCGATTTTCGGGACGGCCGCGAAATCGTAATCCGTCAGGCGGATTTCCGCGGTTGCTTCGCCCGCCGTGCCCGCCGCTTTTTTCCAGCCGATGACGCCGATGTCGATATCCGCGGGCGTTAAGTCCAGACGCGCCGTCGCCAGTCCTGTTTTGTCCTTGAAAAAACGCAAGCCAAAATCGGCGGGAATACCGCCCGCGACATTGGGCGGCAGCAGCAAATCGATATTCAAATCGGCGCGCGCTTCGTCTGTCAAAACGGCGTTGACTTTCAAATCCGTCGTAACGTCGGGGGTGAAATCAAACGACTGATAAAGCGTAAAGCTCATGTCCCCCGTGCGCATTTTTCCGCTGCCCGTCAGCGTCATTTCCTTTTCCGTCAAATCAAGGTGCGCCGCCGTGTTTTGAATGTTCAGCGCGTCAATCAGATAATGCGACAAGGTTACATCCCGTGCATCCGCCGCAACCGACACGCGGACGTCGGCGGGGTTAATCGGGCCGCCCGTCATCGGAAAAGTCAGCTTGAAGCATCCTGTTGCGCCGCCGGAAATATTGTCGGGGTTGATAAAGGCTGCTTGTGTGATTTTCAGCGAGGGGGACGACAGGATTTTAAACACGTCGGACAGGGTGTTCGTTTCCAAATCCGTGTCCAGAACGAACATGGTCGCTGGTCGGGTCAAACCGGCAAAGGACAGCATGCCTTTTTGCAAAACGACACCGTCCGTGTGCCCGTCAATCAAAGTGATGTCGATGTCATTTTTGGTGAAATGCAAATCCGCTTTGACGCCTTCAACGGCGGGCATGTCGTCCATATAGGTGACGCGGGCGTCCTCGATACGGGCGGAGGCGTCCAGACCGTTCAGCGTAATGCCGTTTGAATCCCCGCCGAACTGCATTGCAATGTTTCCTGTCGGGGCGAAACCCGTTTTAATATTGCTTTTGACCCAATCATGAACATCGGGGGCGGCGGATTGCGGCCAATAGTCTGGGACGCGTTCCATGGACAGGTTTCGGGCTTCCGCTTTCAATTCCGCGCTTAAAGGCGACCAATCCTGCGAATCCAGCGATTTCCCCAGATTGTTTGCGGCCAAAAAAGCGTGAAAGGCGGCTCCGCTTTGCATTTCGACGTCAATATCCGAAACGACCAGCGTATTTCCCGCGTCAAACCACGATCCCGCGACGGACAGGCTTTTGACATCGTACGTCCCGCCGACCGAAGGGGGCAGCGCCACGTTTCCCTGCTGTCCCGTCAATGAAAAATCAAGCGTTTGGATAATTTCGCGCCATAAGAACAAATCAGCGTCGCTTTTGATTTTGGATAAATTCAGCTTTAAATCCGCCGTCAGGCTCAGCGGAACGGAAATGCCCCGCAAAAACTCGTACTTGCGGGCGGCGCGCGATTTTGTGATGTCGATGTTGCGGACGGTTATTTCCAGATTGGCGGTTTTCGTTTTGTTTTTCCAATTTCCGGAAACGGCCGCCGTCAGCGGTTTGCCCGCCGTTTCAATCGAAAAGCTGCCCGTCAGTTTGTGCCTGCCGCGCCGTTTGGAATAGGAAACCGTTCCCGTCGGAATGTTCCAAACGGCGTTGCGGGAAACGTCCGTGATTTTGATGCGGGCATCGACCAGCGAAAAATGGCGCAGATAATGTTCCTGTTCCACGCGCGTCATTAAATTTTTGAACAAAACCCGCGTTTGCGCGTCGTCGCCGTCCTCCGGCGCGTCGGCGTAAGTATGTTCGTCTGAATTGACGGACAGCCGTATGTCGGGTCGGTAAATGGAAATCGTTCGCGGGGCGAGCGTTCCGCGCATCAAAGCGAACAGGCTGAACGTCGCGTTCATTTCCTGTATTCTGCCCAAAGACGCGCCGTCTTTGTCCGTAACGGAAAATCCCGTGACGCGGACGTTGAACGGATGACGCCAGCTTTTCCATGTCAAAAGGGCGGATTCGATTTGAATTTTCGATCCGTCGGCGGGCGTTGCGATTTCTATCAAGGCGGGAATGTACTTTTCAAGCGAAATCGGCGCTTGGTGCAATCGATACAGCAACGCGCCGAAACCGGCGGAAAACAGCAAAAACGCCGCCGTCAGAAAACAGGCAAAAATTTTGAAAAGCTTGCGTCGCACGGTCAAACCCCTTAATGTAAGCAAAGCATACACGAAAACAAAATTTTTTCTATAAAGAAGATGGTCGAGGATTTAAAAAATCAAGCGTGGGACGCCCGATTCAGTCCTTTTTTAAAACGGCTGAGCGCGCGGGAAAACGAATTTTTCCAAACCGTGCAAACAAACGGTTACGACAAAACGTTTGCGTCGCTGATGAAAAACGCTTTTTCGGCGCTGTATCTGACGGCGGATTCCGAAACGGCCGCGGTCGAGCTGCGCAAATTAAAGCGCAAGGCGGCTTTGCTGATTGCCATGGCGGATTTGAGCGGGGCTTGGAATTTAAATCAAATCACGGAATCCCTGTCCGTTTTGGCGGAGGCGTGCCTGCGGATTGCTGTGTCCGCTTTGCTGCGCGAAGCCGCCGCAAAGGGCGAATGGACGATTTCCAATCCCCGAAATCCGGAAGAAAACAGCGGCTTGATTATACTGGCCATGGGCAAGCTGGGCGCGCGGGAACTGAATTATTCGTCCGACATTGACTTGATTGTTTTATACGATGCCGAAACCGCTCCGTATTCGGGCAAGCGCGACATCGGATCGTTCTTTGTCAAGCTGACCCGCGCTTTGGTCGCGATGATGGAGGAACAAACGCCGCAAGGTTACGTTTTCCGCACGGATTTGCGGCTGCGTCCCGACCCCGGTTCGACGCCGATTGCGCTCAGTACCGAAGCAGCCGCCTGTTATTACGAAAGCTTTGCGCAAAACTGGGAACGCGCGGCGTTCATCAAAGCGCGTCCCGTTGCGGGCGACAAACGGTCGGGCATGGCGTTTTTAAAGGAAATCGCTCCGTTTGTTTGGCGGCGGTCGACCGATTTTTATGCGCTGGCGCAAATCCACGACATCAAACGGTCGCTGGGCGTGCGGTCGCAAAACGATGCGGACAACTTGGCGGGATACAATGTCAAGCTGGGCGCGGGCGGCATTCGCGAAATCGAATTTTTCACGCAGCTGCAACAGCTTTTATGGGGCGGACGGGATACAAAGCTTCGCTCCCGCCGCACTTTAACGGCGTTAAGGCAGCTGGCGAAAGCGGGTTGGATTACCGAACAATGCCGCAGCGAATTGTCCGAAGCTTATGTTTTCCTGCGCACGGTTGAACACCGTTTGCAAATGCAGGAGGACCAGCAAACTCAAACTCTGCCCAAAACACTGGAAGAGCTTGAGGCCTTTGCGGCTTTTCTGGGCATGGATTTCCCGACGTTCAAAGCAACGCTGCTGAAATACCGCGCGACGGTGTCCGAAGTTTATGATTCCCTGTTTGCGGCGGAAACGGAAAGCAAATCGGGCGAACTGAATTTCAGCGGCGCTGATTTGCCCGAACATACGGCAGCTGTGCTGACGCAAAAAGGATTCAAAGAGCTTTCCTTTATCGCCGACACCGTGCGCGGCTGGCTGTCGGGGCGTTACCGCGCCATGCGGTCGGAAAAAGCGCGCGCTTTGATTGCCGAACTGCTGCCCGTGATTTTCGATTCTTTGGGAAAAGCGCCGAATCCCGATGCGGCGTTTGCGCATTTCGACGAATTCGTCAAGGGACTGCCTGCGGGCGTTCAGCTGTTTTCGCTGTTTCAATCGCGTCCCGCTTTGCTGGACTTACTGACCGAAGTCATAGCGGTTTCTCCCGTTTTTTCAAACGAGCTGACGCGTCATCCCGATTTGTTCGACGCGGTGCTGTCCCGCAGCTTTTTTGAAATTCCGACGATGGATTCTTTGACTGCCGAAGCCAAAGCCGCTTTTGAAAACGTCGAGGATTTGGAACAGGCTTTGGATGTTGCGCGCCGCTTCGCCCGTGAAAAACGGTTTCAAACGGCGGTTTTGTTTTTGCGCGGCTTGATTGCGCCCGACGCTTTGGGCGGGATTTTGTCGGCGTTGGCGGACGCTGTGCTGAACGGGCTTTGTCCTTTGGTTGTTGCGGATTACGAACAATCGGCGGGCAAAATGACGGGCGGCAAGTGCGCTTTGGTGCTGTTGGGGAAAGCGGGCAGTCGGGAAATGACTTTTTCGTCGGATTTGGACATTTTGTTTTTGTACGATGCCCCCGACGGCGCGCTGTCCGACGCCAAAAAGCCGCTGTATGCGAACGTGTATTACGCCCGCTTGGCGCAAAGAATCGTCAACGCTTTGTCGCTGAACACGCGCGAAGGCGTGCTGTGGTCGGTTGATATGCGCCTGCGTCCGTCGGGCAACGCGGGACCCGCCGCCGTGTCTTTGCAGGCGTTCGTCCGTTATTACGATTCGGAGGCTTGGACGTGGGAACTGATGGCGCTGACCAAAGCCCGCGCGGTGTGGGGCGATATTGGAAGCGCCGAAATCGCCGCCGCGCTGAACAAACCGCGCAAGGCGGATGAAATTGCGGCGGACGTTGTTGATATGCGGCAGAAAATCGCGGAAAATTTCCCCGCCAAAACAGTGTGGGATGTCAAGCATATCGACGGCGGCATGATTGACATTGAATTTTTCGCCCAAAAAACGCGGTTGCTTCATCCCGAAATCACAGACCGTTCCGTTTCGGGCATATTAAGCCATATTCAAACGGAGCAGGCGGCGGTTTTAAAGGAGGCTTACAGGCTTTGGACAACGCTGTCGACTTTGTATTCCGTGTGTTTGGCAGACGGACAAACCGTTGCGGACGCGCCCTGTGCCGTGCAGAACAAAATCGCGGCCATGTGCGGCGAGCGGGACTTGCCCGCGTTGGAACGGAAGATAAAAGAAACGGCGAAAGCGGTTTATTCCGCGATTTGAATCGCGCCTTTCAAATGTTCCGCGGCGGCGTCCGCGGTCGCTTCATCGTGCGCGTGAACAAAAGCAAGCGGAATTTGCGGGGAAACATACATGCCGACTTTGCACATGTTTGTGTACCCCGCCGAATAGTCGATTTTCTGTTCTTGGAACAGACGTCCCGCGCCCATTTCAATGACGGACAAACCAATCCAGCGCAAATTCATGCCCTTGACCGTTCCGGCAGCATCGGGGTAAATCGGGCGGATGACCGCGGCAGTCTGCAAAAACGGCGCGGGGTTGTTCATAAAAGCGGGGGAAACGCCCATGGCGGTCAGCATTTTGCCGAACTGTTCCGCGGCGGCACCCGACGTGACAACAGTGTCGACTTTCGCGTCGGCTTCGCTTTGATTCGCGCATATGCCGTTCAGCAGCAAAGCCGCCGAACACACCCGTTTGACCAAAGCGTGAATGTCCGCGTCGCGCGAGCCGGACGCCCCTGTCAGATAGTCCCAAATTTCATAGATTTCCAAACTGTTGCCGATGTTTTGCCCCGTTACTTGATTCATATCGGACAGCGTAAAGTTCGCGTCGATGCTGAACGCGGGCAGGCATTGTTTGATTAAGTCGACGCAGGTGTTCGCTTCTTCGGTAGTTTTGGTGAACGAACCCGATCCGACCTTGACGTCAACGGTCAGTTTGTGAATTCCGCTGGTGACCTTTTTGGTCAGCATCGAGGCAATCAGCAGCGGCAGGTTGTCCATCGTTGCCGTGATGTCGCGAATCGCTTGGATGCGCATATCGGCGGGGGCGAATTGTTCCGTCGATGTCATGAAGGCGCACCCGCTGTCGCGCAACGCTTTTTTAAAGCGGGAATACGTCGGGTGGGAATCGTAGCCCAGAATACTGTCCAATTTATCCATTGTGCCGCCCGCGTGGTATTGCATGCGGTCGCAAATCATCGGCACATACAGACCGCACGCCGCCAGCACCGCGCCCGCGATGATTTCCACTTTATCCCCCACGCCGGGCATTGTGTACACTGCCGCGACGGGACCGTTCAAATCCACTGCGTCCCAGTTCAGCACCATGCCCGTATCCACGACGGCTTTGACCAATTCGACGATTTCGTCCGTGTCCGCGCCGTTAATCAGCGTCGCCATCAGCAGCGCCGCAATTTGCCCGTCGGCAATCGACCAGTCGTCGATTCCCTGTACAAACGCGCTGATTTCCGCGGGGGTCAGCTTTTGTCCGTCGCGTTTTTTGCAGATGATGTCTTGGGGCTGCATGGCGAAATCCTTATAAAAAGGGGGGCATTCCGCAGAATGCCCCGCTTTAAAGTTAAAATTATTTGTTCAAAAACGATTTGCCGTTTTCAAACGGTTCCAAACCGAAATATTCCGCAATCGTCTGCCCGATGTCGGAATAGGTTTCGCGGCGTCCCAGATAACGGGGTTCGACGCCTTTTCCGAACATGATGACGGGGACGTGTTCGCGGGTGTGGTCGGATCCTTTGAACGTCGGATCGCAGCCGTGGTCGGCGGTGATGAAGTAGATGTCGCCGTCCTTCATTTCCGCAAACAGTTCGGGCAGGCGGCTGTCAAAGTATTCCAATCCCGCGGCATAGCCCGACACGTTGCGGCGATGACCCCAGTCCATGTCGAAGTTCACGAAGTTCGGAAAGATAATCGAATTGTCGGGGGCGGTTTTGACCTGTTCCAAAGTCACATTGAACAGCTGTTCCAAACCGACGGCGGGCAACGCTTTGGTGATGCCCTGCGCGGCGAAAATATCGCTGATTTTGCCGATGGAAATCACGTTTCCGCCGGCGGCTTTCATCTTGTCCAAAACGGTCGGAGCGGGGGGCAGGACGGAATAGTCGTGACGGCCGCCCGTGCGTTTGAACGTTTCCTTGGTTTCGCCGTCGAACGGACGGGCGATGACGCGCGCGATAACGCCGTTTTCGGTGCGTTCGTTCAGCAAATCACGGGCGATGTGGCAGATTTCATACAAGCGTTCCAGACCGAAATGCTTTTCGTGGGCGCAAATCTGGAAAACGCTGTCCGCCGACGTGTACACAATCGGCATGCCCGTTTTAATGCTTTCTTCGCCCAATTCTTCCAAAATTACGGTGCCCGAAGCCGCTTTGTTGCCCAAAACGCCTTTCAAGTTCGCGCGTTTGCAGAATTCGTCAATCAAATCCTGCGGAAAGCTGGGGTATTCCGCGGGGAAATAGCCCCACTTGAATGTGACGGGAACCCCCGCCATTTCCCAGTGACCCGAAGTGGTGTCTTTGCCTTTGCTGACTTCCTTGGAATAACCGTAGGCGGCTTTGATTTCGGAAACGGGAATCTGCATGTTCGGGGCGTATTCGCCGTTGCACTGCTTGTAGAGTTCGCCCAAGCCCAGTTTGCACAAATTCGGCAGTTTCAAAGGACCCGTGCGTCCGTTTTCGGCTTTGCCGGCGGCGCAGGCTTTGGCAATGTGTCCCAGCGTGTCCGCGCCGACGTCGCCGAATTTGTCGGCATCGGGGGCTTCGCCGCAACCAAAGGAGTCCATCATCAGAATTATAGCCCGTTTCATAGTCTTTCACCTCATAAGTTTGTAATCGTTTCGTAAATCAAAGGTGCTTCCGCCGGTTTTTCGGCGGATGTCTGAACCTTATTCTGCACTATTTTCGCCGCTTGAGCAAAGGATTCTTCGTTTCTGGCGTGAATAACCGCCAAAGGCCTGTCTTTGCCCGTTTTTTCGCCGATGCGGATGAAATCCGACAAGCCGACCGCGGGGTCGAGCGTTTGCTCGAACGTTTTGCGCCGTCCGCCCAAAGCCGTTATCGCCGCCCCGACGGCGGGCAAATCCATTGAACGGACATAGCCCGACCGTTCCGCGTAAACGGGACGGACAATCGGCGCGTCGGGCAGATATTTGTCGGGATGTTCGATTAAATCCTTCGGTCCGCCCAGCGCGGCGACCATTTTTGCAAAAATTTCAGCCGCTTTGCCCGAATCCAGAGCATGCCGCAGTTTTTTGCGGGCGTCCGCGTCAGATTCCGCCAATCCTTTCAAGGTCAGCGCTTCGGCGCACAAATCCATGCAAATCGCGTCCAGCCGTTCGTCGCGCTTTCTGTTTGTCAGATAATCAATCGCTTCGGAAACTTCAAGAGCGTTGCCGACCGTTCGTCCCAAAACTTGATTCATGTCGGTCAAAACGACTTTGGTCGGCAGCTGCGCAATTCGGGTCGCCGAAGCGATAACCGCCGCCAATTTTTTGGCGTCGTCCAAAGACAGCGCGTCCGAATCGGGATTGGCATCGCATTTCAAATCGACAATCAGTCCTTGCGTTCCCGCCGCCAGTTTCTTCGCCAGCAAAGATGCCGTCGTCAGCGATCGCGATTCCATCGCGCCGCTTAACAGCCGGATTTCAAACATCCGTTTGTCCGCGGGGGCAAGGTCGATTGTCTGTCCGATGACCGCGCAGCCGACTTCGCGCGTAACACGGTAGAATGTGTCAATGGACGGAATGGCGACATAACCGGGGATGCTTTCCAGTTTGTCCAGCGTTCCGCCCGTTGCGCCCAGCCGTCTGCCTGCGACCAGCGGCACAAAGCCCCCGCACGCGGCAATCATGGGCGCAAACAGCAAATTCAGCTTGTCCCCGATTCCGCCCGTCGAGTGCTTGTTTAAAACAGGTCCCCCCAATTCATGGGAGGACCAGTCCATCACTTCGCCCGAAGAAGCCATCGCTTTCGCCAGTTCGACCGTTTCGTCGTCCGACATGCCGCGCAGGCAAACCGCCATGGCAAACGCCGCAATCTGACATTCGGAAACCGACCAATCGCCGATTCCCTTGACAAAGAAGGCGATTTCCTCTTTTGTCAGTTTTTGTCCGTCGCGCTTGTGGCGAATGACCTCTTGGGGCAGCATTTATCAGTATCCTTTGGAATCGGAACCCTTGCCCATTCCCATGGAAGCCAGCAAATTGTCGCGCAAGCCGCTGGCGCCGAAGCGGAACGTCTTTTTGGAAATCCAGTTCGGCCCCATGATTTTGTCGGCCAGCGTCATGTAATCCGCCGCCTGTTCGGTTGTGCGGACGCCGCCCGACGCTTTGAAGCCGACGGGTTTGCCCGAATCGCGGATGGCTTCCAACATGGCGTTCGCCGCTTCCAAAGTCGCGGAAACAGGCGTTTTGCCCGTGGACGTTTTCACAAAATCCGCGCCGCATTCAATCGCCAGTTTGGACGCTTCGGTAATCAAAGAAGCGTGAGCCAAAACGCCCGATTCGATGATGACTTTCATCACTTTGCCCTTGCAGGCTTCGTGCGTGGCTTTCAGCAAAGCCGCGGCGGTTTCCTTGTCGCCCGCCATGAAAGCCTTGTACGGCAGAACGACGTCGATTTCGTCCGCGCCGTCCGCAATCGCCTGTTTGGTTTCGGCGACGGTTGCTTCAATATCCGTTCCGCCGTGCGGGAAATTGACGACGGTCGCCACATCGACGCCCGTGCCTTCCAGTTCCTTTTTGGCGGTTTTTACAAAACGCGGCCACACGCAAACAGCGGCGGTTTTGCCGAAATCGCCATGCGCCTTGGCGCACAAAGCCACGATTTTTTCATTCGTGTCGTCATCGTTCAAGCTGGTCAAATCCAGCAAAGCCAATGCTCTGGCAGCTACTTCTTTCATTCTTAAATCTCCGCAACAAAACGTGTCAAAATGCGCTGCAATTTCTTGCCCGCTTCATTCGCTTGGGTAATGGTTTCTTCATGGGTCATCTTTTCGGAAACCATGCCGGCGCCGTAGTTGGTCACAACGGAAACGCCGACGACTTTCATGCCGCAGTGCACGGCGCACAGCGTTTCGGAAACCGTGGACATGCCGACGGCGTCCGCGCCCAAAATGCGGAACATTCTGATTTCGGCGGGGGTTTCAAAGTTCGGACCCGACGTCATCAAATAAACGCCCGAACGCATGTTGATGCCTTCTTTTTCGGCGGTTTTGACCAGCTTCTGACGCAATTCGGCGTCGTAAGCGTAGGTCATGTCGGGGAAACGCGGGCCGACGTTTTCGTCGTTCGGTCCGATCAAGGGGTTGCATCCCGACAGATTGATGTGGTCGGAAATAATCATCAAAGATCCCGGTCCCATGTCGATGTTCAAAGAACCCGACGCGTTGGTCAGAATCATCGTTTCGATGCCCAGTTTTTTGTACGAGCGAATCACCAGCGCCAAAGCCGCGGGGGAATGGCCTTCGTAGAAATGGACGCGCCCCTGCATGCACAGGACGTCGACGCCGTTCAGTTTGCCGACGACCAGACGGCCGGCGTGACCGGACACGGTGGAACGGGGAAATCCGTCGATTTCTTCATAAGGGATGACGACGGGGTTTTCGATGGCGTCGGCCATGCCGCCCAGTCCGCTGCCCAAAATGATGCCGATCTTGGGTTCATAGTTGCCGATTTTGGATTTAATCTGCTGGGCAACCTGATTGATAATGTCTTGCATAAAAGTCCTCGTATTTCTTTGTGCCGATTTATGATTCCAAGTTTTCCGGACCGAATGAAATCGGTAAGATTTCGGTCAGATTCTTTGTAATGCGCACACCGTTGCGGTCGCAAATGTGCACGCGCGTTTCGGGCGTGGCGAATTCGCGGATCCGCTGGCGGCACGAACCGCACGGCGAAGTCGGATGTTCCCCGTTGCCCATAACATAAATGTCTGCGATTTTGGTGTCTCCGCCCAAAACCATCGCGGAAATCGCGCCCTGTTCGGCGCATGACCCCGCGGGATAAGCGGCGTTTTCGACGTTGCAGCCGGCGTACAGCCGGCCGCTTTCCGCCTTGATGACAGCGCCGACGCGGAATTTGGAGTACGGAACGTACGCCTTGTCCATGGCGTCGCGCGCCATTTGCAGTATTGTTTCCAATTCGTTCATAGGTAGATACCTTTTTACGTTATTTTGTACAGACTAAGACAAACATTAAACTTTCGTCAAGACTTAATCCAAAAAATCAAAAAAACGGCCGGCCTTTCAAAAAAAAGTTGGTTTTCATGCCGGCGTCCTTTATAACAAGAAGAGTTTTCTTTATTTTTTAAGGTAGGACAACCGCTATGACCGAAGCAAACGAATTCCCCAATTTGCATGTGATTAAACACCCCTTGATTCAGCACAAGCTGACGCTGATGCGCGATGTGGGGACGTCGACTCGGACGTTTCGCGAACTGCTCAAGGAAATCGCGCTGTTGATGGGGTACGAAATCACGCGCGACCTGCCGCTGACGTTTGAAGAAATCGACACGCCGATTTGCAAAATGAACGCGCCCGTCATCGCGGGCAAAAAACTGGCGATTGTCCCCATCCTGCGCGCGGGCATCGGCATGGCGGACGGGCTGCTGCAGCTGATTCCGTCGGCGCGCGTCGGCCATATCGGGCTGTACCGCGATCCGCAGACGCTGAAACCCGTCGAATATCTGGTCAAACTGCCGCCGATTGACGACCGTTTGTTCATTTTGGTCGATCCGATGCTGGCAACGGGAAATTCCGCCGTCGCGGCGATTGACACGCTGTTGAAAAAAGGCGTCGCCAAGGAAAAAATCATCTTTCTGGCTTTGGTCGCCGCGCCGGAAGGCGTGCGCGTTTTGACAAAACAGCATCCCGAAATCCCCGTTTACGTCGCGGCGCTGGACGAACGGCTGAACGAACACGGCTACATCGTTCCGGGGCTGGGCGACGCGGGCGACCGTCTGTTCGGCACGAAAACGCGCTGATTTAAAGGAGGAGTGCATTGAAAAAGCTTCTGCTGATTGTGTTTTTGCTTTTCGCTTTGGCGGGCGGGGCGTTGTATTTCATCATGCCGTCGAACTACGATTGGGACGGTTATGTCAAGGAAATCACGGCGCAGGTGCGCAAACAGACGGGGCTTTCTTTGCGGATTCAAGGAACGCCGCAATTTTCGATGACGCCGTCGCCGATGATTAAAGTCGGCAAAGTTACGCTAGGAAATGTTCAAGACGGGACTTTCCCGCAAATTCTGGAGGCGCAGTCCGCCGAATTTCTGTTTGATAAGGGACTGGCGTTCAAACGTCAAATCCATATCAAAAAAATTGTTTTGAAAAATCCGAAACTGTCTTTGGAACGTCTGCCGGACGGCAAATGGAACTGGCAGGCCGCCTTTTTCGACCGCCGCGCCGGCAATGCCGCAATGGGGTTTGACGGCGTGCTGATGACGGATGCGACCGTCGAAGTCAAACGCGACAAATACACGCCCGTCGAAATCTGGAAAAACATGAACGCCGAACTGCTGGCCGATTCCGCAACGGGGCCGTTCTTTTTTGAAGGCAACGTCGCCGCGATGGGAACAACGTTCGGTTTTTCGTTCAAATCGGACAAGTTCGGCAAAAACGAATCCCCGAACGTTTCCTTGCGCGTCATCAATGCGCCGGCCGAGGCGACGTTTACTTTTTCGGGCAAATACGGTTTGACCGACGGGGACAAGGGCGACGTTTCCGGAAACATCACTTTCGATGTTCGGAAAACAGGGGCTTTGTTTGCGCTGTTTTCCAATCAGAATTTGCCCGCCGAACTGTTCCAGCCCGCCGTCGGCAGCGCCAAAATCAAAAGCTCGGCGTCGGCGCGTCAAGACATTTTGTCCGATTTCCTGTTCAAATACGGACAGTCTTCGGCAACGGGGACGGTGAAAATCAAAACGCTTTCCCCCGAAGAAGCCAGCGCCGTTCAAGCGCAAAATGAAGAGGATGAGGACGAATTCGATTTGGTTTTGCGCGATCCGAACAATCCGAACGAAGCGGTTTCCCTGTCCGGCGCGCCCGCTTCCCAAACGAAAGTGGCCGAATTTCTGCTGCCGAAAGAATATGACGCAACGTTTATCGTTACCAAATTCGCAGGCGACGTGTTTTTCAACAACATAAAAAACGTGGCGGACGCTTTGGCGGCGTCGGAAGCTTTTTCGGGTAAAAGAAAAGACAAAGTGTCCGTTGATTTGACGTTTGACGCGGCCGAATACAGAAACAACATGATCCGCCGTATGAAAATCAAAGCGCAAACAGCCGGCGACGGCATAGATTTCCCTGCTTTCAGCGCTTTGCTGCCGGGGGATGCCGATGTGTCGGGGGCGGGGCGGCTGACTTTGAAAAAATCGCCCGCGTTGGAAGCGGCGGTCAAAATCGACAGTGAAAACATCGGAACGGCTTTGCGGTGGCTGGGCGTTGAAACGCAGGGCGATTTGTCGTCGGCCGCTTTGCGCAATTTCAGAGCTTCGGCGAATCTGAAAGCGGTCAAAGGCGGCTTGACGCTGAAAAACATCGACGCTTTGCTGGACAGGTCGTCCGTGCGCGGCGCAATCGGCGTGCGTTTTGGTGCGCGTCCCGCGATTCAAGTCGCCGCCGCTCTTTCCGAATTGGATGCCGGTCTTTATTTCCCTCGTACAAGCGGTGCGTTTGCGGACGGTTTTGAAAATTTGAAATCAAAAGGCATTGATGAAAGAATCAAAGCGCTGACGGAAAATTTGACGGTGTTCAACGACGCGGATGCCGCTGTCGGTTTGTCGGCGGACGCCTTGTCTTTCGGCGGAATTGACGCCAAAAAGGTCAAAATCGGCTTTACTGCGCAAAACGGCGCGATGCTGATTAAAGAATTTTCGGCGGACAACGTGTTTGATGCCGACATCAAAGCGGCGGGAACGATTAAGCGCTTCGGATCCGATCCCGTGTTTGAAAATCTTTCAATCGAGGCGGAAACGAAGAAATTTCCCGTTTTTGCCAAAAACATGGGAGCCGCCGGATTGCCCGCGGAATTGGAACGTCAGGACAACGCCCGCATTTCAACCGTGCTGGGCGGCACGTTGGACAGCATGACGTTCAAAGCGGCTTTTCGCACGGATGCCGTGTCTTTGTCGGCGGACGGACTGATGAAGCGCGGCGAAAACGGGATTACGGCCGATTTTGCGGCTGAAGCGAAGTCGGACAATTTCCGCAAATTCGTATTGCTGTTTACAAACAAATACCGTCCGATGACGCCTAATCCGGGGGCGATGACGCTGACGGCGAATGTTTCGGTCGCCCCGCTTTCGACAAAACTGACGGCGGCGCATTTGACGGTGGGGCGAAACGTATTGGACGGCACTTTGGAATGGGATGAAAGCGACGAAATTCCGCAATTTTCCATGACGATAAGCACGCCGAAGCTGTATTACGCCGAAATCATGCCGTCCGTAAATTTCCTGCCCGATTTCAAATCTTCGGAAATTGATGAAAACAAACCGTTGTTTACGGCGGGATTGCTGAGCGGCATGGAAAATCCGACTTTTTCAAAAACAAAGTTTGATTTCGGCTTTATGGGGCGCTACAAGCTGAATCTTGCGCTGAACGCAGGTAAAATATTGTTGCCGGGGCTGATTTTAAGCGATGTTGACGCTTCTTTTGGAACAACAAAAGACGGAAACTCTTTCTATATAAACGTCGACAAATCGAAAATCGACGGCGCTCAGGCGACATTGACGGCGGGCGGGGCGGTCAAAGACGGCGTTGCGGATTTTTATGTTCAATTCAACCTGTTGAACGTCAATATCGCTTCTGTTTTATTTGCAAATGACGACGGCCCCGATTTAAAACAGGTCAAACAGGGGACGCTGACTTTGACGGGACGGGGCAGCGGCTCGTCCATGTTTGATTTTGCCCAGTCTTTTGAAGGAAACGGGGCGATTACTTTTGATCAAGCCTCTCTGACGGGGATGAGCTATAGCGCGCTTGACGCGCAGTTGGCCAACCTCGTAGCGGAACGGAAAGACTATGTGCGCGGGGCTGTTTTCAGCGGGGAAACGGTTGTAAGACAAGGGGTGTTGCCGTATACGGTCAAAAACGGCGAATTCCGGTTCGACGGCATCAAGGCGCAATACGGGGACGAACAAAAAGAAGCGGGGTCTTTGACATACAAACCGTTTGCGGGCGAATTCCGCGCGGCGTTGAATTTTCTGTTGAAAACACCAAATTTTCCGGATTTTTGGCTGTATGTTACAAAGCGCGCGGGGCAAATGCTGGTTGTCGGCGACAATTTGGACGATTTGATTCAACTGGCGCTGATGCGGCAGGACGAACGCCGGCAGGCGGCCGAGCAGCAGCGTGAACAGACGCGGCAGGTATTGGAAAAACAGGCGCAGGAAGAACTGAAGCGCAGACAGGAACTGATGTTCGCGCTGGAAAAGGAATTTTCGCCGGTTGTGCAGGACTTGTCCAAAAAAGTCGCTGAACTCAGTCAATATAAGGACGTTTATCAAGTGGAGCGTTATTTCGCTTCAATCGAAAAAACATACAATTCCGCCAACGAACTGCTGGAAAAAATCAGCAAAGGGGCGCGTTTGTCCGATTCAACGTCCAACGATTTGATGGAATGGCGCCGTCAAGTATCCGAAAACTTTGTCAACCGGCAGCCGGCGGTCGAAAAAGATTTCTTGATGGCGATGAGCCTTGGCGTCAAAGGGCGGATTTTTGATTTGTTCCGTCAAGCCAATGCCGTTCTTTCGGATTTGGCGGCCAAAAAAATGACGCACGCCGATTTGCCGGTCGTCGCCGATTCCGTTTCTGCCGTTATGCAGGATGTTGCCAAATTGAAAGACTTGGAACAGCAGGCTGAAAAAGAACAGAGCTTTGAACGCCAGACCGTGCTGTTGTCCGAAGCGGGCTCCGTATTCAATCGTGTCACCGCTGAAAACAACAAGGTTGCGGCCGCTATTGCCGATGACGCAAAACGCAAGAAAGAGGCGCAGGAAGCCGCTAAAGCCGCCGAAGAGGCACGTAAAAAAGCCGAAGCGGAAGCGAAAGCCGCCGAAGAGGCGCGTAAGAAAGCCGAAGCGGAAGCGAAAGCCGCCGAAGAAAAGAAACGGCAGGCCACCATTCACCGCCGCGGCGGGACAGCGGCTGTCGCAAAAGAAGGGGAGGCCGCCCTTTTGCAGCCGCAAGAACCCGCGCCCGTTCCCGCGGCGGAACCGGCAGCGGCGCCGAAAACAAGCGGCATTGTTCGCCGTCGTTAAGGCGGAAAAAGGCGAAATTTGGCAAAACCGTAAAAAAAGAGTGCAAGAAAACGGTGTTTATGCGTATGATGAACAATAAAATTTTCAAAAGGGGAGAGGTATGAAAAATTTATCGTGTGCAATAATCGGTTTGTTGCTGTTCGGATGCTCAACGACGGAAAAAACGCCAGACGTTCCCGTTGCCGCGCCCGTTGTTCCGGCCGTTTCCGCTCCCGCGCCCGCTCAGCCGCCCGTCCCGAAAAAGGACTTTACAAGCGCGGATATGCGCCGCACCGTCAATGCTGCCGTTTACAACATGCTGAAATCGGGGACTTTGGACAATCCCGCAGGGGGAAAATATGTCGTTGTTGTCGGCCGCGTCGTCAACACAACGGCGAAAGACGACTTTGACACCGCTCAAACCGTTCAAGATTTGAAGCGTGCTTTGGCCGCCAGCCGTAAAGTGCGCGTGGTTGCGGCGCAAAACAAAACGGTCGATCCGCAAATCTTTGTGGCGGGCAGAATTACCCACCGCGTCGCGCATTTGGCGGGCAGAAAGCAGCGGCAGGAATACTATCTGCATTTGTATGTGACCGAAGCCAAAACAGGCAGTTCCCTGTGGGACGCGCCTTTCCCCATCGTTCATCGGGAAGTCAAAGGTAAAACGTCCAAGTGATGTTGTTTTTTTTGCTGCTGCAGGCTTCGAAGCTTTCCCCCGCGTCGGGAATCAGCTTGTGCGCGGGATGAACGTCCGCATCGGGTTTGTCCCATTCAAAAACGGTTGAATCGTTTTTGTCAGAGTTGAAAACCGACACGTTTTTCAATCCCGACGACGGATCGTCGCCAAAGTTCGCCTGCAGCAAATCGGAGCAAACGGTTGCGGGCAAATCCTCGTACGTCAATGCAAAGTATGGGTTTCCGTCGGCATCTTCGGGGCCGCCGTGAATGGTCATGGCGCTGCCGTAAACGCTGGTTCCCGTATATGATCCCTCAGAACCGGAAACGTCGGACGATTGATAAACCCCTGCTTTCAAAAGCGTATTTGCGGATTTGTCGGCGGTCATTTTCGGCATATCCGACGCGAACTGGATTCGCATGTTTTTGACGATGCGGGTTACTTGGTTTTGAGCCTGCGTGATTTTAACGCGCGCCGTTATCAGCGAAATTCCACCCATCAGCGATACTGCAATCATGCCGGCAATCGCCAGCAGCCCCATGACTTCAATCAGCGAAGATCCGCGTTCGTTGGTGTTCATGTATCCGCCTTTCAAACCAAAATGTTCAAATAAGTCCCGCGCGGGGCGTTTAAATAGTACCGTTTCCCGTCGACTTCCACAAAATCGGCGTCGCGCGTGTCGAACGGCCTTTCCCGTCTGAAATCGGCGGACGGCTGCCGGTCTTGAGCATTTTGAACACTGCGCTGTTTTGACGCCGCGGCAATGCGGTCCGTGTTGACGGACAGGCTTTGGAGCGTCGAAGGCACTTTGGTCATTTCAAAATCCCGCGTTTGGTAAACATTGTTTAACTTAATTAGTATACAAAAAAACAAGCGGATTTAAAATCATTAAATAAGGTGTCGCCGTGTCCGATGCGGATTTAATTTTATCGAAAGTTGCCGTTACGCGCTTCAGCCATGATTTGGCGGGGGTGATGAGCGCCGTTTCAAACAGTTTGGGATTGCTGGGGGAATTCGGCGGCGCGGACGCGGAAACGCTGGCATTGGCAACAAACAATGCGGAAATTTTGCTGGCGCGGCTGCGCTTTTTCAGAGCAGCGTTCGGCAATGACGGACCGCTGACGGATTTAAGCGGAACCAGACAGCTGTTTGAAGGATGGCTGAAATCCGTCGAAAACAGATCCACCCGATTTGAATGTGTATGGGACGCCGATGACGAATTGCCGCTGTTTTCGTTCCGTTTGATTTTGCTGGCGGGACAGATTGTTGCGGAAAGCTTGATTCGCGGCGGAAAAATCACCATAACCGCAAAAGCGGGGGCAAAGCGGATTGTTGTGGCGGGAACGGGACAAAGCGTCAAAACCGAACCGAATTTGTCCGCCGTGCTGGACGGACAGGATGACGGATTGACGCCGAAAATGACGGCGGCCGTTTTTATTCGCGGAATGATAAAGGAACAAAAACTGACGTGCGGAATCAACCGGACGGATGACGGCTTTTCTTTGACTTTTGACGCGGGATAACGGGGAGGCGCGAATGTTTGTCGACGCTTTTTTGACCGAAGTGCAGGCCGATCTGGAAGCGGTTGAAAAAAGCTTGAACCGTTTTGAAACCAATCCGTCGGATGCCGAAACGTGGAACAGACTGACCGCTTTTTTTTCAACAGTGCGGCAGGCCGCGCCTTTTGTCGCTTTTCCCCGATCATACAGGCTGGCGGACGCGGCGCTGGACGAAATCGCGGCTTTTCAATCGGGTGAACGGCAAATTGATATTCTGCCCCAGATTTTGAAAAAATACAGGCGTGTGAAAAAAATCATGTCCTCGGCCTTTTTGCTTAAACGCGAAATTCGGGAATCCGACGAGGATTTGCTGGGCGAAAAACGGCTGCTGAAAGCCAATTTGCGCCCGTCAAACAATGCCGCTTCCGTGTTATTGCAAACGGCGCAGGTTTTGTCGCAAAAAGAAAAAAACATCGTCGGCAAGGAAAAAGAACTGGACAGCCGCGAAGAAGCTTTGGTTTTACGCCAAAAAGCTTTGGACAAACGGGAAAACGATTTGAATTCCAGAGAAAATCTGGTGTTTCAAGGCGAAAAACAAAATGCCGACGCTTTGGCCGAAATCAAAGAATCCTTTTCCGCTTTGAAAAAGCATGAAACGGAATTGGATGAAAAGTCGCGGACTCTGCAATCGCAGGAACAAAACGTTCAAGACACTCGCCGTTATCTGGATGAAAAAGTCAACAGCGTCAAGGAATTGCAGCAGCTGGTGAAAAAACTGACTTCCGACGGCGAAACAAAGGATAAAAAAATCGCCCGCAGCGAAAAAGAGCTGGCGGAACTGCATACCGAACTGGACGAACGCACCGCATCCGCCGTCGAAATGCGCGGCAAGCTGAAAGAATACGAACAAAACCAAAAAGACGCGCGGCTTTTGTTGGAAAGCAGAAACAAAACGATTCAAGAAATGCTTGGGCAAATCGACGTGTTGAAATCGGAATCGATTGCCAAAGCGCAAAACGAATCCCAAGTTCAATCCGATTTGAACGAAGCTTTGTCCAAAATGCAAAAACATTTGAACGACAAAGAAAGCGCGTTGCGGGATTTGCAGTTGGAATACGCCCGCACACAGGAAAACTTATGCCAATCCGCGGCGGATTATACGGCTTTGAAAGCCCGTTTTGACGAAGCTTGCGAACGGATGGCCGAAAACGAAAGCATCGGGCGGCAATACGCCGAACTGGAAAAACGGTTCGAGGCATTGCAAAACAAAGCCGACGCTTCAAACGAGCAGTTGACGCACGACCGCGGCGAATTGAAGGAAAATCTGGATGTCCTTGAACGGCAAAACAATGAATTGAGGGCAATCGGATGGCCGTTTGATATTGAACAAATCCAGCGCGATTTTGCGGGCGTGCTGACCCGTTCTTCTGCGGAATCGGCGGCGGCAATGTACGGCTTTATCCGTAAAATCCGATTGAAGCCTTTGAAAGAAATTGAAAATTCCTTTGGCGCGTTTGTGGCGGGACAGGCCGAAAAATACGGCAAACGCTATAATTTGCTGCTGGACGTTCCCGATGCCGATATCGACAAGGACGCTTTTTCCGCTTTGGAAGAGATTTTGTCGGTTTTGGCGGACAATTCCTTGCGTTGCGTCATGAGGGCGGACGGCGTGTCCATGGCCGTTTCCGTCAAGCCGGACGGTGCGTTTTTAAAAGTGGTGTTCAGCGATAATGCCGATGCGATTCCGTACGAAAAAATGCGCGCGGCGGCGGTTGAAGCGGGAATATGCGGTGCGGGGGACGCCGCCGGTTTGACAGACGGCCGTTTGCTGTGCAGTTTGTTCCATCCGCGAATCCTGACCGCAAAGCCCGAGCGCGGATTGCTGAAAGCGGCTTCTTTGCTTGAACGGTGCGGCGGCCGTATCCGTGTATGGGCAGACGGCGGCCTGCATGTCGAGTTTTCTTTGCCGCGCCAGTATTTGTTCGACAAAGTGCTGATGTTTGAAATTTCCGGCCGCAAGTATGCCGTGCCGCTGAATATGGTGGCGGAAACATTCGCTTTTAATCCGAATGATGCCGGCCGAGGCTTTTATCATCAAGGTCGGCCGCTGCCCGTTGTCGATTTTCCCGATGGGACTGAACGGGATGCTTCATTCGGCATTGTTTTGCAGGCGGGGATTTTCAGCTTTTTACTGCCTGTTCAAAAAATCGCGGAAACGGATTCCGTGGTGGCGTTCCTTCCCGACAGACGGGACGGACAAGACCCTTGTTTACACCCCGTTGCAACATTGGGCGGCGGAAACGCCGATTGGATAGACATGGCTTGTCTGTTAAACCGAAATCCGCCCGAAATACCGAAAGCGGCGAACGGGGAAACGTTTGTCAAAGCTCAACCCGCATCGGCCGGAAACAAAACGGACGCTTATTTGATATACCGCTGCGACGATAAGAATACGGGGGCGGTTCGTGTTGACAAGGTGCTGAAAATCGACGCTTTTACGGGTGAACAAACGGATAAGGAAACGGGACGTCCGGTCTTTGCGGCGGACGGGAAAACGCTGCCGTTGAAAGATTCGTCAAATAAAAAGCATTTTCCTTTCGCGCAGACGGTTTTAATTTTCGCCGATTACGCGCTGGCGGTTCAAGACGTGCTTGATATTATTGACGCGCCGGCCGAAAAAACGGACAAAATCCTGTATCAAGGCAAGAAAGTTCCGGTTCTCAAAGACTAAAAGTGTTTTTGCAGGCCCGACTTGAATTCCCGGCGGTTTGCGCCGTGTCCGTCGTCAAACGCGAATTCGGACACCCAATCCAGATTTTGGGCGACGGAAACGGATAAAGCCGCGCGGTACGAAACCATGTTCGCGTCGTTGCGGGTGAAAGCCATGGGGGTTGCGTCGGCTTTGGCGCGCAGCTTGCCGAAATCCGCCAATATGCCGAAATGCGCGCCCAATCCGCCGACGGTTTTGTCCCCCGCCTTAAAAGTAATCGAGCCTTGCGCAAAAACGTTGATATGTTCGGTCAAAAGGGTTGCCGCCCCGAAATCCGCGGAAGCGTCGAATACGGAAAGCTCTTTGTTTTTCGGCGCATAGAAAAAGCGGTTTTGCCCTGCGGACAGGCGGAACGATTTGGGCTGAAACAGCGCGTCGCGGGGGGCGTAGGATTCCAGATTTAAAAAATCGAATTTGTGCAGGGATAATTTTCCGTTTTCGTCCAGCCGCAAAGCCGCCTTGAAATAATCAATGCCGCTGAACGGCAGATAACCCGCCGAATCGTCCAAAACGGTATGCAAAGCGGGCTTTAATTCCAATTCCGCAAAGTTTTTGCCCGAATTGCGTCCGACCGATACCGTAAAAGCCGAAGAATCGTGCGCTTTGTCGGGACGGACGGCAGGTTCTGCCGGCTTCGGCAGGGGACTTTCGACGGGAAGGGCGTTGCGCGCTTTCAATAAAGCGACGGATTGTTCGCGCAAAGCCGAAAGGGGGACTTTGCCCTCGATATAGCGATATTGCAAATACTCGTACGCCGTTTCGTACACGGCGGCGCGGCGAACGTCCGACAGGCCGCTTAAATCCGCTGCGGGATCTGTTTTCAGCTGCAAGACGGCTTTGCGTTCCGGAGCGGAAAGCGAAGCGTAGGCGGCTTTGATTTTGGTTTGCCGGCTGGGACGGTAGACGGCTTTTTTAAACACGCCCTTTTGCTTTAACAGCAGGCGCACCGTATCGGCGGGAATGGTGAACGGCGGCAAATCACGCGTCCAGTCGTTTTCGGGGTACACGACGTTCAGCGTTTCCAAAATCATATACGAACAGTTTTCGGAAAAGAAATAATAGTCCGCGCTTTGCCGGCCCAATTCCCAAATGTGGTCGATTAAAAAATCGGCCTGTTCGGGGGTTAAATTCAGCTGATATTCCCAGATGTCGCGGTTTTCCATGTTGTTGTACAGATTAACCGTGTCATAGTAGGGGTAAACCGAAAAAATGCCGGGGTAACCGCCGAATACGCCCTTGATTGCGTAAAAAAGTCCGGCGTCCTGCCCCGTTATCGCTCCGTAATTCAGCGCGTGAGCCAGCAAAGCGGGATTTTCGCGCGAATCCATCCGCATCAGCGTATGGCCGAAAAACGAAGCGGGGTTGCCCATGAACGCCGTTGTGTAAATCAGCGTGAAATTATCCGCGTTCACCGCTTTTTTCAAAGCCGAATAGTCCGCACATTCGGGCGTTTTTATCATGTCCGCGCCGATGCCCAGTTCTTTTGTTAAAAACTTGCGTCTGGCGGGAAAATCGCACAGATGTTCGCCTTTGAAAAAAGCCGTCAAATCGGCGGTCAGTTCCGACTGCGGGTTTGTTTTTCCGTCGGGGGCAATGAAGAATCCCCGTGTATCAATCGTGCTTTCGTTTTTGTGAAAATGAAGCAGACGCAGCCATTGGGGATGATTTCCCAGCGATTGCGCCTGTTCGATAAAAGCGTTTTGCCTTTCGGTCAAAGGCGCGGATGCGGCTTGGACGCGAAAGGCAAAAGCGAAAGCAAAGCTAAGCGATAAAAGGAATTTCATTCCTTGTTATGCCAGCAGATCGGCCATTTTCAGCGTAACGGTCACAGCGGAAACGTCCTTATCGGCGAACAATTCGGCAAAGTTGTTGTGCGCAATGCGGCCGACCGTTTCGGCGTCGCGGCCCGTAATGGCGGCAATCGCTTCGATGGTTTCGCCTTTGCCGACGGCGGCGTCAGCGGCGAACTGGTCCAGATTGTTTTCCAAAAACGCGAACACGCGGCCCGTACCGCCCGTGATTCTGCCGTAGTTGTCGCAACCGGACGTGTTGGATGTGATGCCGAACGTTTGCGTGCCGAATGAACCGTTTGTCGTAACAGCCAGAACTTGAGGAGCGGGACCTTTCTGTCCTTTGAAGATGATGGAACCCAAACCGCAGCCCGTGCTGTCAAGCGCGAAAGCGTTGGAAGCGGAAGCCAAGAACAAAACTAAAGACAAAGCTGCTTTTTTCATGATTTTGTATCCTTTCCTGTCAGCAGATTTTAAAATGTACGTTAAAAAGCCGTTGTTTGCAAACAAAAAACCGTGATATCGTGGATAAAACAGAGCAAGGAGCAGACGATGCCGTCTTTATCGCGAAAAATCACGGATTGGGTCGGAGCGGGGCTGATTACCGCCGAACAGGGCGAAAAATTAAGGCGATTTGAACAAAACCGCAAATCGGTTTTAACACCGTTTCTGGCGTTGGGATTGGCCGGCGTGTTCGCCGTCGGACTGGGAATTGTGGCGATAATCGCGGCGAATTGGCGGGACATCCCCGCATGCGTCAAGCTGACGGCAATGTTTGCGATGCTCATCGGCAACGCCTGCGCTGCCGTTCGTTTCCAAAATAAAAAGCCCGCCATGTTTGAAACCTTGCTGTTTTTGCAGGGCGTTTTGCTTTTTGCGGCGATAGGGCTTGCCGGTCAGATTTGGCAGCTGCAGCCTGCGCTGTGGAAAACGCTGGCGTTTTGGGGCGTGCTGTCGTTTCCGCTGATGCTGCTGACGAAAAAGGTGTTTTTCGGCTTTTTGTGGGAAGCGGCCGCCGCCGCGGCGTTTTTAAGCTCTCCCTTTGCCAGAACGGTATTTGACTTTTGGTCGAAATACTTTGAAAGCGCGATGTGCGTGTCTGCGTTTTTTATGGCGGTGTGGGGCGCGGCTTTGCTGACGGAAAAAGCAAAAGTTTTCGTGCGGCCCTTGCGGTGTTTGTCGGCCGTATTCGCCGTAGCGCCGCTGACGAGCCCCGATTACGCGTGGACAAGAACGATTCCCGCGGCCGGCATTGCCGCCATGGCGGTTTGGGCGGCGGTGTCTGCGGGCGTGCTGTACAGGCGGAAAACGCCGTGCAAATCCCTGTACGCCGTCTGCGCCGTGTTTGCGACGGTGCTGAGCGGCGTCAATTCGCAGGTTGTTGTGTTCGCCGCTCAAATCTGCGTGCTGACGGGTTTGGCCGTTGCCGCTGCGCAAGCCAAAGCCGTCGGATTGTCCCGAGTGCTGACGCTTTGTTTGGGGATACGGCTGTTTGCGGCGTATCTGGAGGTGTTCGGAAGTTTGCTGACAACGGGCTTCGGATTGATTTTCACGGGCGCGGTGATTTTGGGGCTGGCGTGCGGCTGGCATAAACTGGATGCGAGACTGAAAGCGGGGCTGAAATGAAAATCAAGATTTTGCTGGCTTTGCCCATAATCGTGCTGTTTTGCTGGGTGTCGGCTTTGCAGCTGTCCCGTTCAACCGCCGAAAAAATCGTTCTGCCCGTTTCGGGGTACGATCCGCGCGATTTGCTGAGCGGGCATTACTTGGCGGTTCAAGTGCGGTATCCCGAAAATTCACCCTACAAAGATTGCTGCAACAACATCCGCCGCTTTTACGTTCCCGAAAACAAAGCGCGGATTTTGGAACGCGCTTTGAATTCCGCGAATGTCCATGCGGAAATGGTAATCGCCGTGCCGAAATACGGAAATCCGGCGCCCGTCGATTTGCTGCTGAACGGCAAACCGTGGACGGAATTTTAGGACGCTTGTTTCGCTTTGCCGAAATAAGGCGACAGAAACGTGACCAAATCGGGTGTCTGATAATCGCAAAAATCGTCGCAGTCCGCCAAACAGTATTTGTTGTTGGACGTGTTCGACGAAATCCAGACGCCTTTGATGCCCGCGCGTTTCGCCCCCAGAACGTTTTGCTGATTGTCGTCGAACATCATGCTTTCGGCGGGGTCGATGTTAAACGCTTTCATCATTTTTTGATAGGTTTCAAGCGCGGGTTTCGGAATGTAGTTCGCTTCGCGGATTGAAAAAATGCCGTTTATCAAATCGTCCAGTCCGACGCGTTTCAAAACGCGTTCGGCGTGTTCGTACGCGCCGTTGGTGAACACGAACCGCCGCCCCGGAAGAGCCTGCAAAACCGCGCGCAGTTTCGGATCGGGCTTCAGCGACGACAAATCCAGCTGATGAACGTAATCGGTGAAATCGGCGGGCTGAATGTGGTGTTCCAGCACCAATCCGTGAACGGTCGCGCCGTACTGTTTGTAATAGCTTTTTTGGATGATGCTAGCCGTCTGTTCGTCGACGCCGACGGTTTTCATGATATAGTCGCGGATGCGGCGCGCCATTTGGGCGTAAATGACTTCGGACGGCGGATAAAGCGTGTCGTCCAAATCGAAAATCCAGTTTTTTGTATGCGCCAATACCGCGCCCAAATCGTCCGTTGTCATCCTTAAATCCTTTTTCATCGGATTATAGAGGATAACAACGGCGGGTTAAAAAAGGTTTAAACGTTGATTTGTTTGAAAATTTCTTTCAACAGGGCGTAGCCTTTGACCAGCGATTCCCGTTCGACTTTTTCGTCGGCGGAATGCATGTTGTAAATGTTGGCAACGCCCAGCAAAACGGGTTTGAACACGACGCCCGCTTTGTTTTTTTCCGTTGCGTACAAATGCGTTTCAGCCGCGGCGTGGAACGACGACACGGTCAAAGGAACGTTCGCGGCTTCGGCGGCTTTGCGCGCGGCAATCGCGACCGTTTCGTCGGCGGAACGCTCGAACGGCGGCAGGTTGCGCTTGAAAACGACGGAAACGCCGGCTTTGTCTTTGAACTTTGCAACAATCGATTCGATATCGCGGTGCAGCTGTTCTTCGTTTTTCAAATCGGAACTGCGAATCGAATAAACGGCGAAAGCGTCCGTGTTAATCATATTCGTCATGGCATTGTCCGCCAGTTCCGCCATAAACGCCGCGCCCTGTTTGCCGGTCGGGATGTTCTTCAGCCCGCCCGCCGCGACCGCGCCCGCGTTAATCGACGTGACAACGCCCGTTTCATCCTGCTTGTAAACGCCCTGCGGAATTTCCGCCATGATTTCGGCAAGCAGTTTGACCGCGTTGACGCGTGTTGCGTCGGCGATGTCGATGCCCGAATGACCGCCTTTCGTGCCTGTGACGGACAGCGTCATTTTGGTATAGCCCGCGCCCGCGATTTGCAGTTCGCCCAAACGGTCGCCGTCCAGAACAAGGATGTGTTCGGATTCAAGCGTGCCGTATTCGATGTTGCGCGCGCCCGTCATATTTTGTTCCTCGTCGCGGGTGAAAACGATTTCCAATCCGCCGTGTTTCAGCGTTTTGTCGGCGGCGATTTCCTTTGCCAGCATCATGGCGCATGAAACGCCCGCTTTGTCGTCCGCGCCCAAAGTGCGGGTTTTGTCGGTTTCGATAAAGCCGTTTTTTTCGACGATGTGCACGGGGCGGTCGTCGCCGACGACGTCCATGTGCGCGGACAGCATGACGGGCTTTTTCGCCGAATCGGTCGCGGGAACGCGGGCGTAGACGTTGCCCGTTTTGTCGCGGCGGCAGTCAATGCCGTTTTCGGTGAAAAAAGACGTGATTTTTTCGGCGACGGCGTCTTCGCGCATGGACGGGGACGGGATTTTCGCCAAAGTGCAGAACAAATTGATTAAATCGGACATGGTAAACCTCTCTTTTTTGCGCAGGGTATCGCTTTTTTGAAACTATCTCAAGTGATGACTTGTTATTTCGCGTTTGTGAAGCTACAAAAGAGGATAAGGAGGATTGCCCATGACCGATATTGAAACCGAAGAACGCTTTATCGCTTTGGAAATGATTGTCGCGGATTTCGACCGCACGTTAAAGGATTTGAACCAAATCGTCGCGGAACAGGCGCTGACCATCGACCGTTTGGAAAAGGAAGTGCGCTTTTTGGAACTGCACGGCGCAAGCGAATTCGTCCGTCCCCTGTCCGAAGAAGTCCCGCCCCCGCATTATTGATGAAAAAACTGCATTTTCCGCTGTAAAAAGCCGTCAAAAACGTGTATCTTTTCCCCGCTTTTTTATAAAAACAAGCGGAGGTTCCCATGACGACACAAACGATAAACGGTTTTACATGCAACGCCGCGGGCGAACCGCGCGAATTCGGCCTTTACAATCCGAATTTGGAACATGAAAACTGCGGTATCGGCTTTATCGTCAATCTGAACGCCAAACCCGAACACGATTTGGTGCGCAAAGGCATTACGATTTTGGGCAATCTGGAACACCGCTGCGCCATCGGCGCGGACGGCAAAACCAGCGACGGTGCGGGAATCATGGTGCAGCTGCCCGACGGGTTTTTCAGAAAATCCGTTCCGTTCGCTTTGCCCAAAACGGGCGAATACGCGGTGGGGCAAGTGTTTTTGCCCTCTGACGCCGAAGACGCCGTCGTCTGCCTGCGTGCTTTGCGCATTACGGCGGAAAAGTACGGCTGCCGCTATATCGGCGAACGCGATGTTCCCGTCGATTTTTCCCTGCTGGGCGAAATCGCGGCGAAAACCGTTCCGGCGTTCAAGCAAATCTTTCTGGCAAGCGGCGGAATGAACGAACAGGAGTTCATCCGCAAACTTTACTTAATCCGCAAAACGGTCGAAAAGGAAATCAAAGCCGTCAAGGACAAGGATTTGTCCCAGTTTTACGTTTGTTCCCTGTCGCCGCGCACCATTGTTTACAAAGGGTTGGTCGCGGGGTCGCACATGGCGGAATTTTACACGGATTTAAAGGACGAAGACTTTGCCGCCGCGTTCTGCATCGCCCATTCGCGCTACAGCACAAACACTTTGCCGACGTGGCGCATGGCCCAGCCGTTCCGCGCGGTCGCCCATAACGGCGAAATCAACACTTTGCGCGGCAACGTCAACCATATCAAGGCGATTGAGCCGAACCTCGCCAGCGACGCGTTCGGCGCGGAAATCGAAAACATCAAGCCCGTGATTGACGAAACGGGGTCGGACACGATGATTTTCGACAACGTTTTGGAAATGCTGACGGTTACGGGGCGGTCGATTCCGCACGCGATGATGATGATGGTTCCCGAAGCGTTCGGCGACAAATTTGTGATGAGTGAGGACAAGCGCGCTTTTTACGAATACCACGCGTCGATTATGGAACCGTGGGACGGGCCCGCGGCGATGGTGTTCACGGACGGGCGCAACTATGTCGGCGGATTGTTGGACAGGAACGGACTGCGCCCCTGCCGCTATACGGTGACCAAGGACGGATTCGTCATTATGGCCAGCGAAGCTGGCGTTATCGACGTTGCGCCGAACAATATCCGCGTGCGCGGCAAACTGACCCCCGGCAAGATGTTTCTGGTCGATTTGCGGCAGAAAAGAATTGTGTCCGACAGCGAAATCAAGGGCAAAATCTCGCGCCAGAATCCGTACCGCCATTGGGTTCGCGAAAACCGCATCCAAATCAACACGCTTTACGCCCCCGCCGCCGACAAAGCGACGGATTTGGAAACGCTGAAGCGGTATCAAAACGAATTCGGCTATACGGCGGAGGAATTGAAGCTGATTTTGAATCCCATGGCGTCGAACGCGCAGGAACCCGTCGGTTCGATGGGCTACGACGCGCCGCTTGCCGTGCTGTCGCACCGTCCGCAGCTGCTGTTCAGCTATTTCAAACAGCAGTTCGCACAGGTTACCAATCCGCCCATCGACCCCCTGCGCGAAGAATTGGTGATGAGCTTGATGAGCTTTATCGGGCGGGAAAAGAACCTCTTGACCGAAACGGCGGGGCATTTCAGACGGCTGAAACTGACGTCGCCGATTTTGGAACCCGCGTTTTTGGCGCATTTGGAAAAAATCGAAAACGAAGACATCAAATCCGTGCGGCTGAACGCCGTGTTCGACGCTTCAAAGGGCGGCGAGGGGCTGAACGCCGCGCTGGACGGTTTGTTCGCGAAAGCCGAATCAGCCATTCGCAACGGCGCGGACATTCTGATTCTCAGCGATCTTGGCTGCGACAAAGACCATGCGCCGATTCCCGCTTTGCTGGCGGTGTCGGGCTTGCATCATTTTCTGATTCGCAAAGGCTTGCGCTATAAGGCAGGCATCATCGCCGAAACGGGCGAAGCGCGCGAAGTCATTCACTTCGCCCAGCTGATTGCGTTCGGCGCGAACGCGGTCTGTCCGGCAATTGCTTTGCAAACCGTGCGTGCCATGGCGGAAAACGGCGAGCTGGAAAAAACAAAAACGCCCGAAGAAGCGGAATTCGCCTATCTGACCGCGCTGAAAAAAGGATTGCTCAAATGCTTCAGCCGCGTCGGCATTTCGACCGTGCGCAGTTTCTGGGGTTCGCAGGTGTTCGAGGCGGTCGGTCTGGGCAAGGCTTTGATTGACAAACACTTTACGGGGACGGCATCCGCCATCGGCGGCATCGGTTTGGACGACATTGCGCGGGAAAGCTTGACGCGCCACGAACGCGCGTTTGATGAAACGCCCGAACCCGAATTGAACGTCGGCGGCGATTACCGTTTGCAAAGGGGCGGCGAGGAACACTTGTGGACCCCGCAAGCCATGGCAATGCTGAAAAAGGCCGTGCGCGAAAACGACTATGCGCTTTACAAGCAGTACAGCGCGCTGATTGAAAACCGCGACCCGCTGACTTTGCGGGCTTTGCTGCGGTTCAAAGCGGGAACGCCGATTGACATCGCCGAAGTCGAACCCGCCGAAAACATTATGAAACGCTTTGTTTCCGCCGCGATGTCCATGGGTTCCATCAACCGCGAAACGCACGAAACGATTGCAATCGCGATGAACCGCATCGGCGCACGCAGCAATTCGGGCGAAGGCGGCGAAGACCCGTACCGCTTTTACACCAAACCCGACGGCAACGACATTTGTTCCAAAATCAAGCAAATCGCGTCGGGGCGTTTCGGGGTGACGACCGAATATCTGGTCAACGCCGAAGAATTGCAAATCAAGCTGGCGCAGGGCGCGAAACCGGGCGAGGGCGGACAGCTGCCCGCGCACAAAGTGACCGAGGAAATCGCCCGCATCCGCCATACGGTCAGCGGCGTTTCGCTGATTTCGCCCCCGCCGCATCACGACATTTATTCCATCGAAGATTTGGCGCAGCTGATTTTCGATTTGAAAATGGTCAATCCGAGCGCGAAAATCTCGGTCAAGCTGGTGGCGAAAGCGGGCGTCGGGACGATTGCTTCGGGCGTTGCCAAAGCCAAAGCCGACGTTGTGACCATTGCGGGCTATGACGGCGGAACGGGCGCGTCGCCGATGACGGCGATTCGCCACGCGGGGCTGCCGTGGGAAATCGGCGTTGCCGAAACGCAGCAGGCTTTGATTGCGAACGGACTGCGCGGACGGATTAAAATCCAGACCGACGGTCAGTTGAAAACGGGGCGCGACTTGGCGGTGGCGGCTTTGCTGGGGGCGGAGGAATACGGCTTCGGCACGGCGTTGCTGATTACGCTGGGGTGCTGTATGGACAGGAAGTGTCACTTGGACACCTGCCCCATGGGTTTGGCGACGCAAAATCCCGAACTGCGCGCGCGGTTCGACGGCAAGCCCGAATACATCATCAATTTCCTGCGTTTCATCGCCGAAGAAATGCGCGAATACATGGCGCAGCTGGGCTTTAAAAACGTTGACGACATGATAGGACGCGCGGATTGTCTGGAGCAAGACCCCGCCAAAAAAACGGGCAAGGCGCAGGGCGTCGATTTCGCGCGTCTGCTGACAATGCCCGAAAACGGAACGCGGCATTTCATCGCCCCCGCGGAAGCGGAAAAAAGCTTTGACACCGCTTTGCTGCCGATGATTGAAAACACGGTGAAAACAGGGCTGAAAGCCGCCTTTACTTTACCCGTGCGCAACACGGACAGAACGGTCGGCGCGCGGCTGAGCGGTGCGGTCGTCAAGCGGTGCGGTGCGGACGGTTTGGCTGACGATTCCATAACTCTGGAATTATCGGGTTCGGCGGGACAAAGCTTGGGCGCGTTTTTGGCGAAAGGCGTTACAATCCGCGTCAACGGCGAAGCGAACGACTATGTCGGCAAAGGGCTGTCGGGCGGAAAAATCATTGTGCGCCATCCGCCGAACGTCGACTTTATGCCCCATGAAAACGTGATTGTCGGCAACGTCGCTTTGTACGGCGCGACGGGCGGCGAAGCGTATTTCTGCGGCATGGCGGGCGAACGGTTCGCCGTCAGAAACAGCGGCGCTTTGGCGGTTGTCGAAGGTGTCGGCGACCATTGCTGCGAATACATGACGGGCGGAACGGTGGTCATCCTCGGGTCGACGGGGTACAACTTCGCCGCGGGGATGAGCGGCGGCATCGCTTATGTTTACGACGAAACGGAAATCTTTCAGACGCGCTGCAACCTTGACAGCGTCGATTTGGAAAACGTGTGGTCGAAAGACGACAAGGAAGCCCTGCACGCCATTTTGGAAAAACACTACTGGTACACAGGGTCGGCGCAGGCGAAGCGCATTTTGGACAACTGGGAAAACAGATTCCCGCTGTTCGTCAAGGTCGTGCCGATTGAATACCGCAAAGTCCTTGACCGCATGAAAAACGCCGAGGGCAGAAACGCGGAAGCCCTGTCCGCGACCGAAGAAGTGTACGTTTAAAACAGCGGATTGCGAACGTCCAGAGCTTGTTTGGCGATGATGTCGCCCAGCTCTGTGACGTACTTCGCGCCCGCCATGGTGCGTTCCAGCAAAACGCTGCGGCGGTCGTTTTCGTCGGTTTTGCGCTCTATCAAGCCCAGAACGCTCAATCGGTCGACGGCGCGGGTAATCGCGGGTTTCGATATGTTCAATTCGGCGGCAAGCGCGCGGACGGTGTGCGGCGCGGGCGTTAGGTACACGTTTAACAAAACAGCGGTCTGCCGCGCGGACAAATCCGCGGAATCGGTGTCTTTCTTGACCAGTTCCAGCGTCGCTTTGCGCCACAGTTCCAATCCGACGAAAGGGTTGATGTCCATGGTCTATTTCCCTGCGATTGACAGACCGTTCAGCCGCACGGTCGGCGCGTTGACGGCGTGTCTGTCGCCGATGTCGTTCGCGGCTTGCATGGATTTCAGCATGTCTTTCAAATTGCCCGCGACGGTGATTTCCGAAACGGGCGTCGTGATTTTCCCGTTTTCAATCAAGAATCCCGACGCGCCGCGGCTGTAATCGCCCGTAATCAGATTGATGCCCTGCCCGAACAGCTGCGTAATGTAAAGTCCGCGCTTGATGTCGGCAAAAAGCTCTGCGGGAGCGGCCGCGCCGCCTGTCAAAAACAGGTTCGACGGGGCGGGGTGCGCCGTGCCGCCCAAGCCGCGCGCGCCGTGTCCCGTGGGGGCAAGTCCCAGCTGCCGCGCGGAACGCAAATCCAACAGCCACGTTGTTAGCCGGCCGCTGTCGACAATCGCGCGCTTGACACAGGGCAAACCTTCGGAATCGCACGCGCGGGACGCCGCGCCGCGTTTGACAAACGGGTCTTCGATGAGGGACAGCGCGGGATTTAAAACAATGTCGTTCAAGGAATCTTTCAAAAACGACGTGCCGCGCGCAATCGCCGAACCGTTGATTGCGGAAGCCAGCACGCCGACAAAACCGCGGGACAGGCGCGGTTCAAAGACGACATCCATTACGCCCGATTCGATTTTTTGCGCGCCCAGCCGTTTGACCGCGCGTTCACCCGCTTGTTTCCCGATTTTTTCGGGGGCTTCCAAGTCGGAAAAATAAACGGCGGACGAATAGTCGTAATCGGTTTCTTTCGCCTCCGTTCCCGCGATGACGGAAACGGAAAAAGCGCAGGACGACCGCTGATAACGGCGGGAAAAGCCTGTGGTTGACGCAATCAGCACATCCGATTTTTCAAACGACGCCCCCGCGCCGTCCGAGTTTGTAACGCCCTTGACGTTTAACGCCGCGTCTTCCGCCTTTAACGCGGTTTCCAGCAGTTTTTCCGTGGAAATTTTCGTTGAATCATACAAGTCCAAATCGGGAAAATCCGTTGCCTGCTGCGCGGGGTCGGCAAGGCCGCAAAACGGGTCTTCGGGAACGGCTTTTGCCATTTCGACCGCGCGTTTTGCAAGGTCGGTCAGCGTTTGTTCGTCCAAAACGGACGACGCGGCAACGGCTTGGCGTTTGCCCGAAAACACGCGCAAATCCACGGCGGCGGTTTGCGTGTATTCCAGCGATTCCGTTTTTTGAAAACGGCAGTCCGCGCTTGCCGACGTGCTGAAAACGCCGAACGATTCCGCCGCATCCGCGCCGAATTTTTTGGCTTTGTCGATTAAAAAGGATACCGCGTCAAACGGGGATAAAGCTTTGTTCATTTCAAATGTCCGACAGGGGTGAAGACCATATTTTCCAATGCGGGCGCGTTTTTCGGCAGCAGCATGAGCTTGCCGTTGCTTTTTTGGCGCATCGTGTCAAAGCCCGCCAAAATGTAAGTGTTGTTTTGCGTCGCGCACAGCATGAACGTTTCGCCGTTCAAAGCGATGGCGGGCTTGCGTTCGATTTTCGCCGTCGCCAGTCCGCCGTAAAAAGCGGTGATGTTCAAAACAACGACGAACGCCGCCGTCGTGAACGTGTGCGCCAGCGGTGTTTTGCCCGCTTTGAAATGCGGAATCAGCACGCAGACGTACAGCACGGCGATGAACAGGGATTCGCGCAAAAACACGCCCGATTTCAGCGAATAAACGGCGACCGCGCACATATAAACCGCAAACGCCAGCGTCGTCAAAATCGAAAAGAAATAGCTGACATGGCGGCTTCTGCCGATTAAAGTGCGTCCCGAATTGCCCGTGATAAAGGATTTTTGCACCATGACGGCAACCAAAGCCGCCAAAAACAAAAAACATACCGCGGAAAAAATCAGACCCGCCTGAATTTCCATTAAGAACAAGGGGATGCGCAATTCGACGAACCGTCCGCTTTGAAACGCGAAACACAGCAAAGCCGCTAAACAAATCCCGAACAGGCAAAGGACGGACAGCGGCGGGAAAAAGGACTTTTGCGCCGATTCGTCATCGGATTCTTTGGAATGTGCGGGGACGCTTTTCGGAAACAGAACCATACAAAAAACTCCTGTAATTTTGCGAATTATACACCGGAAATGCTTTCGGTTCAGTTAATTTTTGGTTTTAGTACGGGGCGTAAGGTTTGACTCCTGCATTGTAAGCCTTTATAATAAAAAGAAAACGGGGCAAAATCATGGTCGAAACGGGCGCAGAGGAAACGGTAACTCTTTCGGCGGAAGAGCTGAACAGGCTGTTCCAAATCGGCATTGATTTGTCCGCTCAGCAGGATATGGACGTCCTGCTGGAAACCATTCTGACCGCCGCCAAAGAGTTTTCCAATGCCGAGGCGGGAACGCTCTACTTGACCGATTTGGCCGGCAACCAGCTGATTTTTTCCATTCTGCACAATGACGCCTTGGGAATCAAAATGGGCGGCACGGCGGAAAAAAAGGAAATTCCGTTTCCGCCCCTGTACCTGTACGATCCCGAAACGGGCGAACCGAACACCAAAAACGTGGCGACGTACGCCGCTTTGACCGAACAAATCGTCAATGTCCCCGATGCGTACGATTCCGAGGATTTCGATTTTTCGGGAACGCAGAAGTTCGACAAATCGTCGGGCTATCGGTCAAAATCCTTTCTGACCGTGCCGCTGAAAACCCGTTCGGGGCAGGTGGTCGCCGTTTTGCAGCTGATTAACGCCCGCACAAAGGACGGGGAAACGATATTCTTTTCAAAATCGGTGCAAAAACTGGTTGAAGCGCTGGCGTCGAACGCCGCGGTCGCCATTGACAACCAACAGCTGATTGAAGCGCAGAAAAACGTGCTGGAAGCGTTTTTGGAGGTCATCGCCCGTGCCATTGACGACAAATCGCCGTACACGGGCGCGCATTGCCAGCGCGTGCCGATTATCGCGCGCAAGCTAGCTTTGGCGGCGGTAATGGATTCCGACGGCGCGTTTTCCGATTTTGAAATGTCCGAAGACGAATGGTACGCTTTTCACTTGGCGACATGGCTGCACGACTGCGGCAAGGTTACGACCCCCGAATATGTGCTGGACAAGGCGACAAAGCTTGAAACCGTTTCCAACCGAATCCATGAAATCCGCGCCAGATTCGAGATTTTGCGCCGCGACGCGCATATCGACTATTTGAAAAAACGGCTGGCGAACACGGCGCCCGCGGAAACTTTGCGCGACGAATTCAACGCCAAAGTCAAAAAGCTGGAGGACGATTTCGCGTTTCTGGCCAATTCAAACGTGGGTTATGCGCCGCTCAGCGACGACGACGTGGAACGCATCCGCGAAATCGGACAGCGGACGTATCACCGCTGGTTTGACAAAACGCTGGGCTTGTCATGGGATGAATTGGAGCGCATGAAAGCCAACCCGCCGCCCAAAACGAATCCGAAAGAACCGCTGCTGGAAGACCGCCCCGACCACGTTTTCGGCGGCTACAACCGCGGCGAATTTCACAACCTGTCCGTCGTGCGCGGCACTTTGACGCCCGAAGAAGCCAAAAAAATCAACAGCCATATCGACATGACGATTGAAATGCTGAAAGCGATTCCGTTCCCGCCGAACATCAAAAACGTCGTCGAATATGCGGGCGGGCATCATGAACGCATGAACGGAACGGGCTTCCCCAACCACTTGAAGCGCGATCAGATGTCCGTTCCCGCGCGGATTTTGGGACTGGCGGACGTGTTCGAGGCTTTGTCGTCCACCGACCGCCCCTATAAAAAGATTAAAACGCTGTCCCAAATCGTTGCGATTATGGCGGATATGGCGAAAAGCGGTCACATCGACCCCGATTTGTTCAACTTGTTCTTGACATCGGGGGTGTACAAGGAATACGCATCCGAATATATGAAGCCCGAACAAATCGACGATTTCGACGCGGCGTCTTTCATCGTTCATGCGGCAGGAGAATAAATGCAAATCCGTCTGTTCATCGACAGTCCTTTAAGTGTGGGGCAAACCGTCGCTTTGCCCGAAAACCAAGTGCATTACTTGAAAAACGTTCTGCGCGCGGACGTCGGGGCGGAGCTGTATGTTTTTGACGGAAAAAACGGCGAATTCGCGGCTGTTTTGTCCGCTTTGGGCAAGAAAAGCGGCGACATCCAGATTTGCAGGGTTTTGCGCGGACAGCCCGAACCGCGCGACGTGCGGCTGTACTTTTCCCCGCTGAAGCGCGACTGTACGGAACTGGTCGCGGAAAAAGCGACGGAGCTTGGCGCGACACGCCTTGTCCCCGTCATCACCGATTATACGGCGATGAAGCGCGTCAATGTCGAACGGCTGAAAGCGACCGTGATAGAGGCGTGCGAACAATGCCGCCGTTTGGACGTGCCGCAGGTGGACGACCCCGCCCTTTTGCGCGATGTGCTGGCAGGGTGGGGCGAAAGCGACCCCGTGCTGTTCCATTTGGACGAAACGGGGCGGGGCAAACGCGCGGGCGAAGTGTTCGCGGGTGTGGAACGCGCGGCTTTTCTGACGGGACCCGAGGGCGGATTTTCCGAAGCGGAGCGCGCTTTAATCGCCAAAACGCCGAACACGGTCGGGCTGGATTTGGGCGAACGGATTTTACGGGCGGAAACGGCATCCATTGCCGCTTTGGCTCTTTTTATGTGTCGATAAAAGGATAGAGAAATGAAAAACGAACACGAACATTGCTGCTGTGGTCACCACGACCATCATCACGACTGCGGATGCGGACATTCTCATGACCATGAATGCGGCTGCGGGCATGAACATTGCGAAGAACACAAACTGAACCCCGACGATTACCGTTCGGTCAGCGCGATGTTCGGACTGGACGATGAAATTCCCGACGACGCGTTTTCTTTGCTGCAAACGGAAATGAACGAATGTGACGAGCTGGGCGAACTGCTGGGCGTCGACAAAGACACGGACGTTGACGATTTGCTGGCGGAAGCGCTGGAGGATTTGTCGGTCAAAAAGAAAAAAACGCTGTTGAATTTAGCGTTGATTTTGCACGATTACATACCGGATTAAGGAAAAACCGCCCGAAAGGGCGGTTTTTTTAATTCGATTACGCTTGCGCGGCGGGCGCGGTCGGCGTTTTGTGACGGAAAGTAATGCGGCCTTTGGTCAAATCATAAGGCGTCATTTCGATGTCGACCTTGTCGCCCACCATGACGCGAATGCGGAATTTGCGCATTTTTCCCGCGGTGTGCGCCAAAATTTCATGTCCGTTTTCCAATTTGACGCGGAACATGGCGTTGGGCAGTTTTTCGACAACGACGCCGCTGAATTCCAATAACTCTTCTTTTGCCATTAACAATCCTCACTGTAAGCAATTAAAAATCGTACGAGTCCAATTCCTCTTCGGACATATCGTCATGCTGATAATCCGAAAAGATGTCCGCGCCTTCTTCTTCCCATTCAATGCCGCGGATGACCCAGTTGCTGATTCTTTCCATTTTTTCCAACGGAATGTTCAAAGCCATGCCGACTTTCGAGATAAACAGAATTTCGGAATCGGACAAATCGCCGTCTTCGTATCCCAGATAGAACATTTCGCGGATCAACACCAGCGCGAACCCCGGATCGGTGATGTTTTTCACCAAAGCCAAAGCTTCCTCCTCGGTTCTGGGGCGGATGGCTTCTTTGGCGTCGTCTTTGGACAGGTTGTAAAGCTTTGCCAAATCGACAAAGAATTGTTTTTCGTTGCCGTCGAAATCGCCGTCGACGCGCGCCAGATGCGCGATTGTTCCCAAAAACGCGATACGCTGTTTCAAATCGACGTTTTCAAAAAATTCCATCATGGTGTTTCTCCCTTCAGAACAACATCGGTTACGCTATTTATACCCGTTTTGTCGAAATTTGAAAGGAAAAAGTGAAAAATATCGCAGGAATATAAGCTTTTGTCCGTCTGTTGGACGCAAAACGGGTTTGTTATACTGATGCCGTTTTCAATGTTTGACAAAGGGAAAAGAAAAATGAGCACAGGTACGGTAAAATGGTTCAATCTGTCCAAAGGATTCGGCTTTATTTGTCCCGCGGAGGGCGGCAAAGACGTGTTTGTCCACATTTCCGCCGTTCACAAAGCGGGCGTTCGCGGATTGCAGGACGGACAAACGGTGGAATACGACCTCATGACGGGGAAAGACGGCAGGATTTGCGCCGAAAATCTGCAGATTCATTGACAAAAGCAGGGGGGCAAGTCCGGACCAACAGACTTGCCCCCTTTTTCCGTTTTAAGCGGAAAAGTTTTTACCGCCGCGATTTTTACACCGCGGCGGCATTAAGCATAGAATTACTCTCTGGGGCAGACTCCTCCGACCAGAATTCCGTCACTGCCGACTTGGCAATAGTTTCCTGTCGGAACGGTCTGACAATAAACATAGTCGCAACATCCGCCGGAAGCAGTCCATGCGTTTTTAGAGAAAGAATTCCCGAAGAAACAAACTTTGCTTCCTGCACGATATGTTCCCGCAGACGACGGACTGCATTTTTTTGAGCACGAAGATGAAGTTCCGCCGCTTGAAGTTCCGCTGCCCGTCAGCACGTAGCACTTTTTGCCGTTGATGGTTGTTGCGACAAAGTTCGGCTGGGGCGACTTGGACGAATCCGATGTCATGCCGTGGTTTTCGCACGAATCCGTACCGCAAGCGTAGCACTTGCCGTCCGCGCCGGCTTTTTTCGCATCAATTTCGATTTTGCCAGACGGGCAGTTGCCTTTGCCTTTTGTAAAGTAGGTGCCGGCAGGAGAAAGGTTGGCACAATACGCAAAGCATGAATAACAAGCTTTGCCGTTTTGCGTTCCGTTTGTTGTAGCAATACCAACTCCTTTATCGTTGCAGTATTTTTTCACTTCGGCTTCGGTTTTACAGCTGGAAGAATTATCTTTTTGGCAGATAAAGCACTTGCCCGTTTTCGATGTCGGAACGTCGATTTGGGTGGGCTTTCCGCCGCTGTTGGCGCAATCAGACATCCAGCTGCCCGTTCCCGAGATGTAATTGCTGTTGATCTCTTCGCATGTTTTTGTTCCCGTCGACGGGGCGGAAGAATCGAAATAACCCCAGCACGGTCTGCCGTTGCAGGTGCCGCTGGTTTTAATCGTTTTACCGTCGGGGGCGTTTCCGGCAGGCAGGTTCGGCATTTGGCCGCCTTCGCGATAACCGACGGGGCAGACGGCCGAACAGTCGTCGTCGCACGAACGCGCGCCCGCGCCGTTGTCATAGCAGTATTTGTTCGTGCCGCACTGGCTGTCCTGCAAGCACGGCTGGCACGACGATCCGTCCCAATACGGTCTGTCCGACGGACAGACGCAAGCGCCGTTTGAGCAAACCAGATCGCCGGAGCAAGTTACGTTAGCGCATGCGTCAACGACGACGCATCCGCCCTTGCCGTCGGGGGCTTGCCCGTTCGCGCAGGGATATTGACAGGACGCGTTGTCCGTGCAGGGAACACATCCGCACGACGACGTGCTGAACGAATTACCCGCCGCGCAGGTCGTTTCCTTGCAATAACAGCCGCCCGATCCGTTGGGAACCAAAGGCGCAACGCAGCCGCATCTGTTGTAAGTGTCGTCTTTCGCGCAGTTGCGGCACGAACAATCGTCCGTTTTGTATTGACCCGCGGGGCAAGTTGTCGAAGCGGAGCAGCCGCATTTGCCGCCAGACACGATGACCTGCGCGCCCGAACAGCCGCATTTGTCGCCGACGGAACAGGGAACGCACTGGCCGTCAGCACATTTTTTGCCCGATCCGCACGAATTTTCCGTGCATTTGCAGACGGATTTGTGATTGTCGGCCGAACAGTCGGGCGTTTCACCCGAACAGGTGCTGCTTGTGCAGACATCCTCACACTTGCCGGCGGAGCATTTCTGCGACGACGGACAATCGGAATCCGTCTTGCAGTCGTTTTTTTTCAAATTGGTTTTTTTGGTGGCGCTGACGGTTGGCGCTGTGCCGTAATCGCCGTCGCTGTCCCCCAATTTAACGGCGCGCGCGATTGTGAATGCTGCGGAGTCATCTAAAAGTTGGGGGGGGGGGTAAGCGTTTGCAACCGTTGCTCCAAACGCAACCGCCGCCGCTGTTAAAACAAAGAATTTCTTCATAGAGATACTCCTTTGATTGATTCTATGAATTTTGAATATAGCGGAAAATAGCCGTAAAGGAAACAAAAAAAACACCCCCGAAAGGGGGCGTTTTCGTCAATCCAGAACTTTATCCAGAAAATACGGCATTTGGATTTGCCACCAATCCCAATCGTGGTTGACGTCTTTGCCCCAGATGTCGACAAAGGCGGGGATGTGTTTGTCTTCCAAAATCTGTTTCAATCGTTTGGTGTCATCAATCATCGGGTCTTCCCACGCGCCCTGTCCGACGCAGAACACCAGCCGCGCGCGGCGCATTTGTTCCAGATAGCCGCCCTCCTGCACATTGGGCAGAAAGTCCAAAGTCGAATTGTAGTATACGACTTCGTCCATGTAATCGCCCATGAAAAAGCCGGCTTGATACACGCCCGACAAAGCAATCACGCTGTCGAACAAATCGGGGCGGCGGAAGAAAAACAAAGCCGCGTACGTCGCGCCCATGGAACAGCCTGTCGTCATAATGCCGATTTCTTTTCCGCCGTTGGACGCGCGGCTGATTTCGCGGACGCGGGGCAGGAATTCTTCGACCACATAGTTGTACCATGCTTCGTGGCGGCGGATGCGGTCGTACGGATTTCCTTTGCTTGTCCACGTTTCCCAGTCGATGCCGTCGACGCAAAACAGCTGAATCCGTCCCGCGTCGATGTACGGGCGGCATGTTTCGACCATGCCGTGCAGTTCATAGTGCCAAAACCGCCCGTCCCCCGGGGGGAAGACGACAACGGGTTTGCCCGCGTGGCCGTAGACTTTGAATTCCATGTCGCGCTGCAGGCGGTTCGAGTATTCTTTGAAGTATTCTTCTTTCATGGTCAAGCTCTGGCGTTAATGACGTCGATGATTTCGTTCAGCTGTTCCAAGCTGTCCGCGTACAACAGGTAAACGTAATCCCCCATGGCGCGGGCGGTAATGCCCTCAATCGGCATGTGTTCCATGATATGGTCGCCGTACTTTGCCAGAATTTCATCGTGGGAATACACATAGTTGAAGCGGTTTTTGCGGCTGGCGAAAGCGGCGTAACGCTTCGGCGTCAAATCGCAGTCGGTTTTGCCTTTGACCAGCACGTCCGCCCAGACTTTGTAGATATTGACGTCGTGGGATGCTTCGTAAATTTCGGTAATCATGCCGCCGGGCGGACGCATGTTGACCTCCAAAGCCATGACTTTGGTTTTGCCCGTCTGTTTGTCCGTCGTGCGGAAAAATTCAAAGTGAAAGAACGTGTCGCGGATGTCGTAGGCTTTGACAATCGCCGTTCCCGCTTTGCGGATGTCCGCCGCCATTTCGGGTTCGGAATGGTACATGATGCAGTCGTCGTTGACCACCGTGTCCATTAAGGATTGATGATAGATTTGGCTGGCGCAGAAAACGATGTTGCCGTTGCGGTCGGTGACGCCGTCGAACGTTTCGACATGGCCGTCGATGAAGACTTCCATAATATACGGCACATTCGGCTTGTGCGCGAAAAATTCCGCCATTTCGGCTTCGTTGTGCAAAGTGTAAGTGTCGCATGCGCCGACGCCGTCGTCGGGTTTGACCACGACGGGAAATCCGTTTTTGTCGGTGAACGCTTTGCCGTCCGCGAACGTTTCGGGCAGACAATAGGCCGCGCAATCGACGCCCGCTTTTTTAAAGTAGGCTTTCATGCGGGATTTCTGTTTGTGATCCATAATCGCGGGATAACGGATGCCGTTCATGTTAAAGTCGGTGCGCAGTTTGGCTTCGGTAATCAGCCAAAATTCGTTGTTGGATCGGACTTCCTGAATTTTGCCGTGGTGGTGAATCAAACACGCCGTCGCGCGGTACACCGCATCGTAATCCGTCATGTCGGGCAGCCAGAAATATTCGGTCAAAGCGTCTTTTAATTCGGGCTGCAGATTGTCGTAAGGGGTGTCTCCTATCCCTAAAACCGTTACGCCGTTTTCCTTTAAATAGCGGCAAAATTTCCACCCGTATGTCGGAAAATTGGGGGAAAGATACAGAAAATTCATGTTTTTTGTCCGTTTGATTTTTGTTTTGCGCGCCCTGTTTCGGGCTGATGTTTTTACTCTTAAAAAGTGGCAAGCCCCGCGGAAAAAGTCAACAAAATATTATGCTTTTTGCAGATGCGGAAAATTTTTGAAAAAACGATTTTATCGGCTTTTCTATTTCACCGAAAGATGATAAGAATAAAAAAGACTTTCATCCATTGGGCGGGAACACAAAATGACAGCGTGGTTTTTGGATTTTTTGCATTTTTCGTTGGCAATGCTGGCGGTTTGCGCCCCTCAATCGGCCATTCCCGTCTTTATGAATTTGACCGAAGGTATGGGTACCCGCGAAAAATCGGGGGTCGCCCGCCAAACGGGCATTGCCGTCGCCTGTATTTTGCTGTGCTCCGCTTTTTTCGGCAGCGCATTGCTGGATATTTTCGGCATCAGCCTCAATTCGTTCCGAATCGCGGGCGGAATCCTGCTGATTACCATTGCGTTCGGCATGATGCGCGCGTCTGAAAAACGCCATACCAAAGAGGAAGAAGCCGAAGCGGAAGCCCGCGACGCCGTCGGCGTCATGCCGCTGGCCATTCCCATTATTTCGGGGCCGGGGGCTATTTCCGCCATGGTCATCGCCACCCAGTCCGACAAAAGCGTTTCCCATTATCTGGCCGTTTGCTGCGCGGGCATCACCGTGGCGGTTGTCGCTTGGCTGCTGTTGCGCGTCGCGGACAAGCTTGCCGCCGTTCTGGGGCAAACGGGACTGAATATTCTGGGGCGTTTGTGCGGTATGTTGCTGTCCGCTTTGGGGATTGAATTCATTTACACGTCCCTGCGCGCGATGTTCCCCGCGTGGATAGGATAAGCAATATTGTTTTTTTTCGGAATAAAAAAATCCCCGCTTTTGACGGCGGGGATTTCGATTTGTGCAGGAACGGTTATTTCTGCGTTCCTTCACGAATGGCGGTGACGTTTTCGTCCAGTTCGTCGCCCATCATCGCGCCGTTGGAAATAAAGTCGCCGATGATGAAGTTCGGAATACCGCGGAAACCGAATTTCTGCGCCAAAGCATGGTTGGCATTCAGCTGTTTTTCAAATTCGGGATCTTTCATGTCGGCTTCAAACTGTTTCATGTTCAGACCGATTTCTTTGGCATATTTTTTGATGTCTTCATCGGTCAAGCCGCCCTTGTGGGTCATCAAAGCCTGATGCATTTCAAAGTATTTGTCCTGCTTCGCGGCGGCCAGACCGGCCAAAGCCGCGGATTGCGACGTTGCGCCCAAAGACGGCATGTCTTTCAGCACCCAGCGGATATTGCCGTCGTTTTCGACGTATTCCAAAACTTTCGGGAACATCATTTTGCAGTAGCCGCAGTTGTAGTCAAAGAATTCGACGATGGTGATGTCGCCGTCGGGATTGCCGATAACGGGGGTCGCGGGATCGCGTTCCAAAGCGCGGCGGTTGGTTTTCAGCTTGGCAATCTGTTTCTTTTTTTCCAGTTCCTGCTGTCTGATGTTGTAGTTGTCCATCGCTTCTTTGACGATTTCGGGGTTGTTCAGCAGGTATTCTTTGACGACGTCTTTGACCTGCGCTTCATCCAATCCGAAATTGAAAAATTTTGCCTGTGCGGCCGACGGCAGAACAATCGCGGCGGCAACCAGCAAAGTGCTTAATTTACGAACCATAATTTTATCCTCTCTAGATAAGTAGATGATTTAACACTATAGAAAAAATCGCGTCCGAAAGCAAACGTTTATCACCTTCGGGGGCGATTTTCACGCAATTCTTCCAAAATGTCGCGCGCTTTCAACGCCGCCGGATCGCCCGCGGGCAGCAGGTCGGACGCTTGGCGGGCAAAGCGTTCGGCCTGTTTCAAATCCCCTGTTGTCAAACTGTATTCCGCCAGCGCGTACGCCGCCTGTCCCGATTTTCCGGCGCGGCCGTATGCCGTTGCTTTCAGCCGCCATACTTGCGGCAATTCCTCTTTGACGGGCGATAAAACCGCCAAAGCCTTTGCCGTGTCCGTTTGATTTTCGTCCGACAGCAGGGCTTGCGCCAAACCGATTCTGAACAAATCCGAATCCGGTAAAAGCTTGACCGCTTTTTCATACGGTTCAACCGCTTCCGTCCCCCGCGCCGTTTCAAACAAAAGCTGCCCTTTGAGTTCGTAAAAGTACGGATTTTCGTGTTCGGCGGCAATCAGCGCGTCGATTTGTTTTTCGGCGTTTGCAAAATCCCCCGTCCGGTACGCCAAAACAGCGCGGGCGTAGCGCGACGGCAGGGAATCGTCCTTGTATTCCGCCCGAACTTTCTGCGGGGAGCTTAAAAAGCCGTCCAGCTTGGCTTTCATTCTGGAAAAAATTTCATTTTCCCGTGCGACGCGGTTCGTGTTCGCGGCTTTGGACGGCCGCGCCAAAATCAGCGCAAGCCGTTCCTTGACCATCGGATGCGTGCGCCACAGTTCCGTATTGTCCGTGTCGTACAGGTTTTCCTGCTTTTGAAGCTTTTTCATGATGTCGGCAAAGCCGCTTAAATCATGCCCTGTCGCGGTCAGCAGACGCACGGCGGTTTCATCCGCCGCGCTTTCCTCGGAACGGCGGTAGCCCGCCAGCAGCCCTTGGGACGACGACATCATGCCCGTCATCACGCCCATTGCCGCGTCGCCGCGTCCGCTCGCCCCCGCGACGACCGCGCCAAGCACCATGGACAGCAGCATATTGCGCCGCGCGATGCGCATGTTTTCGTACAAACGGACAATGTGTCCGCCCGCAATATGTCCCGTTTCGTGCGCCAAAACGGCAACGACTTCCTGCGCGTTGTCGGCTTTGGTCAGCAGTCCCGTATGCACGAAAATATGCAAGCCCTGCACGGCAAACGCGTTGATGCTGTCGTCGCGAACCAAGTGGATTTGCATGTTTTCGGGCGGCAGTCCCGCCTGTTCAAACAAAGGCGTCAGATAAAAAGAAAGTCCCCGTTCGACCTCTTCATCGCGAATCAGGGACAATCCTTGCGCCTGCGCCGTCTTGCACAGCAGTAAAAACAGCCAGAACAAAACGGCGCGGCGCTTCATGCGTCATCCTTACAGGGAATAATACATTTTGAATTCAATCGGGTGCGGAGTCTTGTCGTATTCCTTCAATTCCGCCCGTTTGATTTCCAAGTAGGAATCAATCAGTTCGTCGGTGAACACGTCGCCTTTTTTCAAAAACGCGCGGTCGGCGTCCAAAGCGTCCAGAGCTTCACGCAGTCCGACGGCCACCGACGGAATGTCTTTCAATTCTTCGGGGGGCAGGTCGTACAGGTTTTTGTCCATCGGGTCGCCCGGATGAATCTTGTTTTCGATGCCGTCCAAACCCGCCATCATCATCGCCGAAAAAGCCAGATACGGGTTCGCGGTCGGATCGGGGAAGCGGATTTCGACGCGTTTGGCTTTCGGGCTGGAACCGAACGGAATACGGCACGACGCCGAACGGTTGCGCGCCGAATACGCCAGCAGAACGGGGGCTTCAAATCCGGGAACCAAGCGTTTGTAACTGTTGGTCGTCGGGTTCGTGAACGCGTTCAAAGCGTGCGCGTGTTTGATGATGCCGCCGATGAAGTACAGCGCTTTGTCGGACAAATCGGCGTATCCCGTGCCTGCGAACAAAGGTTTGTTTTCTTTCCAGAACGACATGTGCGTGTGCATGCCCGAACCGTTGTCGCCCATGACGGGTTTTGGCATAAAGGTCGCCGTTTTGCCGTACGCGTCGGCGACGTTGCGCACGACGTATTTGTACAGCTGGATGTTGTCGGCGGTTTTAATCATCGTGTCGAACGCAAAACCCAGTTCGTGCTGAGCCGCGGCGACTTCGTGATGGTGTTTGTCGACGGGCATGCCCAGTCCCGCCATCACGGACAGCATTTCCGCGCGCAAATCGCTGGCCGAATCGACGGGAGGCAGAGGGAAATAGCCGCCTTTAATCCCCGGACGATGACCCGAATTTCCGCCCGCGTATTCCTTGTCCGCCGCCGCGTCGTTTTCGGTGGTGGATATTTCAAAGGAAATTTTTTCGGGGGAAATGCACGAACGCACGCTGTCAAACACAAAAAATTCCAATTCCGCGCCGACGAAAACGGCATCCGCAACACCTGTCGAAGCCAAGTACGCTTCGGCTTTTTTGGCGACGGAACGCGGGTCGCGGCGATAAGGCAAGCCCGTCGTCGGGTCGACGACCGTGCAGGTTACAAACGCCGTTTTTTGCGCCGCGAACGGGTCGATGCCGACCGTTGTGTAGTCGGGCTTCAGCTGCATGTCGGATTCGTTGATTGTGCACCAGCCTTCAATCGAAGATCCGTCAATCATCAATCCGTCTTCCAGCAAATCTTCGTCCAGCGCGGAAATGTGGAAAGCGACGTGATGCCACTTGCCCTTGTAATCCGTGAAACGAAAGTCCACATAAGAAACCGATTCATCTGCCGCAAACTGCAGCAGACCTTCTGCATCCTTGACGTTTTTAACCATGATTTTATTTCCCTTTTAAAAGTCTCCGCATCGCGGAGGGTATAAGTTTATATTGCGTCTTCGCCTCTTTCGCCCGTGCGAATGCGAATCGCGTCGTCCACCGGCGAAACAAAGATTTTGCCGTCGCCGATTTTTCCGGTGTGCGCCGTCTGAACGATTGTTTCGATTACCTGTTCGACGCGTTCGTCTTCAACGACGGTTTCCAGTTTGATTTTGGGAACAAAGTCAACGACGTATTCCGCGCCGCGGTACAATTCGGTGTGACCTTTTTGCCGGCCGTAACCTTTGACTTCGGTGACCGTGATGCCCTGCACGTCGATTTCCTGCAAAGCGTCCTTGACCTCGTCCAGTTTAAACGGCTTGATAATCGCTTCAATTTTTTTCATCAAACGCCTCCGCCTCCAAAAATACACGAAAATCCGCGATTTATAAACAGAAAACTTGTTAAAAATAGGGGTTGACAGAGAGCAAAAAAACAGATAAAAGGAAATTCCTTTGATGGCGAGTGTAGCTCAGTTGGTTAGAGCGCCGGATTGTGGATCCGGATGTCGTGAGTTCAAGTCTCATCTCTCGCCCCATATTCGACCCTGCCTTGCGCAGGGTTTTTTGTTGGTTGCTTTTTTAACCTTTATCCTTTATTGATTGTTTGCGAAACCAACTGAATTTGCGAATGAAACCATGGCTTTTTTCAAGAAAAAAAACAAAGATCTGCCCGCTTTGAACAAAGAAAACATCCTGATGTACAAACGCGTCTGGATGACGTACGTCGCGCCGAAATGGAAAATGCTGGCGCTGTCGATTGTTTTAATGCTGATTGCGTCCAGTTTCGACGCTTTGCTGGTCAGCCAGCTGAAGCCCATCTTTGACAAGGTGTTCATTGACAAAAACCGTCAAATGCTGGGGCATATCGGACTGGTTATTCTGGCGCTGTATTTTTTGAAAGGCGTTTTCAGCTATTCCCAGTCTTTGGTCATGACCAAACTGTCCATCGGCGTCATCCGCGACATGCAGTACGACGTGTTTAAAAAACTGATTTATATGGACAACAAATTTTTCCAATCCCACACTTTGGGCGAAATTTTGACCCGCTTCGGATCGGACGTTTCCACGGTGCAGGGGGCGGTTTTGGGCAGTCTGACCACGTTTGTGCGGGATTCGGCGTCGGTGTTCTTTTTGGTTCTGCTGATGTTTTTCCAGTCTTTTGAAATGGCGTGCGTCGTGTTTTTTGTGTTTCCCGCCGCAATTTGGCCGATTGTCATTTTCGGCAAAAAAATGCGTAAAAAATTCAAAAAAAGCCGCGAAGTCGGCGAAGGGTTTTTCGACCAAATCACCCAAACGTTCAAAAGCATCAAAATCGTCAAATCCTACTGCACCGAACAACTGGAATTCAACGGCGTCAAAAAAACAATCGAAGTTCAAAACAAACTGCAGTTTTCAATGGCTGTCATCAACGCTTTGCAGCATCCGCTGATGGAATTCGTCGGCGGTGTCGGCATGGCGGCGACTTTGGGATACGGCGGATACAAAATCACGGCGGGAACGATGACGGCGGGCAACTTTATGGTGTTTTTGCTGGCGATTGTCGCGGCGTACAAGCCGATGAAAAATTTGGCGACGCTGCACATGACCCTGCAGCAGGGCGTCGTTTCCATGCAGCGCCTGTTCGCCATGCTGGATATCGTGCCGTCCATTCGCGACAAAGCCGATGCAAAACCGCTTGAAATCACGACGGGACGCATCGACATGAACCGCCTGTCGTTTTCCTATGACGGCGAACGCCCTGTGTTGAAGAACGCAACCGTTCATTGCGAACCCAACCAGACCGTTGCTTTTGTCGGTCATTCGGGATCGGGCAAATCGACAATGATAAACTTTATTCCGCGTTTTTACGATCCCGATGCGGGCGAAGTTCTGATTGACGGTCAGAATGTCAAGGATGTTACTTTGGAAAGCCTGCGCAAACAGACGGCCTATGTATCCCAAGACGTCATTTTGTTCCATGACACGATTAAAAACAATATTCGCTACGGCACGCCCGACGCCACGGACGAACAGATTGTCGCCGCCGCCAAAGCCGCCGCCGCTCATGATTTCATCATGGGAATGGAAGACGGATACGATACGGTTTTGGGCGAACAGGGATCGGGATTGTCGGGCGGACAGCGGCAAATGATTTCCATTGCCCGCGCGATGTTGAAAAACGCCCCGCTTCTGTTGTTGGACGAAGCTACGGCGGCGTTGGATTCCAAATCGGAAAGCGTCGTTCAAAACTCGTTGGAGCAGTTGATGAAAAACCGCACGACGGTTGTCATCGCGCACAGATTGTCCACGATTATCAACGCCGACAGGATTTATGTGTTTGACGAAGGCGAAATCGTCGAACAGGGGACGCATGCCGAATTGGTCGCTTTGGACGGTGTATACGCCCAGATGTACCGTATCCAGTACAGAAAAGCGGAGTAATCAAGCTTTAATCATCGAAGCGGCAAAAAATCCGTCCGTGCCGAACGCGGACGGCGTTAAGTGCACAACGGGCGTCAAAATTGTTTTTCCCGTGATTTTTTCAAAAACGGGGGCAAGGTTTTCCAGCTTGAAATCCTTGTGTTTTTTCAAAAAAGCCGCGATTTGTTCGTCGTTTTCCGCCGCATCCAGCGAACAGGTGATGTAAAACAGCCGCCCGCCGGATTTGACGGATTTTGCCGCTTTTTCCAAGATGTCGCGCTGCGTTTTAATCAGTTCCGCGGATTGCTTTTTGCTTGCGCGCCAGCGCGCGTCGGGCGATCTGCGCCATGTTCCCGTACCCGTGCAGGGTGCGTCAACCAGCACTAAATCATATCCCGATTTCAAATTTTTGTAGTCGGTCAGAACGACAATGTTCCGCGCGCCCGAACGCGCCGCTCTGTCGGGCAAATCGCGCAGGCGTTTCGTGTTCAAATCGACAGCGTACACAACGCCGCTGTTTTGCGTCATCGCCGCCATGGCAAGCGTTTTGCCGCCCGCGCCCGCGCACCAGTCCAAAATCAAATCGCCCGCTTTGGCTTGCGTCAGCAAAGCCGCGATTTGCGACCCTTCGTCCTGCAATTCGACACGTCCGTCGATAAAAGCGGGCAGGGATGTGACTTGCGGGCGTCCCTGCAAACGGATGCCAATCGGGGAAAAGGGCGTCGGTTCGGGGGCGAAATCTTCCAGTTCTTTCAGCACCTTGTCCCGCGTTGTTTTCAAAGTATTGACGCGCAAATCGGTCGCCGCGGGTTCGGTCATGGCGGAAATGTCGGCGATGTCCAGTTTGTTTTTCAGCCATTCCGGACATTCCAGCAGCGGCGAAAGCTCTTTGTATTCGACGCGTTCGTCATCCTTTAACGGTTCGGGCGCGTACTGTTCGCCCGTGAAGTAATCGTCGGGGGAAAGCCCGATTTCCTGCAAATACAAAGCGGCGGCGATGCGCGCCGTCAGCTTTTTGCACAAAGCGGAATACCGCCCGTAACGGCGCACGGCCGCCCAGACGGTTTCCGCGACAAAACGGCGGTCTTTGCTGCCGATGTAGTGGTGTGTGCGGAAATACAAATTCAGCGTGTTGTCGGCGGGCTGTTCAAATTTGAAAATCTGTTCCAACGCGTCGATAACGGCGGCGATGCGGGCGGCGTCTTGCATTTTTTATCCTTTGAATCCTGTCGCGACAACGTAAAATTCGGACGATTCCTTGCGGCTGGCGGGCGGTTTGGCGTGTTTGACGACGGCAAAGCGGCGTTTCATTTCCGCCAGCAGGTTTTGCTCGGTGCCGCCTTGGAAAATCTTGGCAACGAATACGCCGTCCGCGTTTAAAATCTCGCACGCGAAAGCGTACGCCGTTTCCAGCAGTCCCATAATCCGCAAATGGTCGATTTCGCTCATTCCCGTGGTGTTCGGCGCCATATCGCTCAGCACCACGTCGGCTTTGTGTCCGCCCAGCATTTCTTTCAGCACGTCGGGCGCGCGGTCGTCCAAGAAATCAAGCTGTGTCGTTTTCGCCCCGGGAATCGGAGCCATTTCCAACAAATCAAGCCCGACGACCAGCGGATTTTCCGGCGTCGATTTGACTTCGCGCACCGCGATTTGCGTCCACCCGCCGGGCGCCGCGCCCAAATCGACGACACGCTTGCCCGCCTTTAAGAAGTGGAATTTGTCGTTCAGTTCAATCAGTTTGAACGCCGAACGCGCGCGGTATCCCGCCTGTTTCGCCATGGCGACGTACGGATCGTTCAACTGCCTGTTCAGCCATTGAGTTGACGACGAAGAACGCTTTTTTGCCGTTTTGACGTGCTTGGCAAGCATGTGAGGCTGATTTTTGTTCATTTCTTTTCTTTCCCGTGCAGGCGAATCAAATCCAGCAAAACGCCTTCGCGCAGTCCGCGGTCGGCGATTGTGACTTCGCCGATGGGCCACATTTCGCAAATTCCCTGCAAAATCGCGCATCCCGGCAAAGTCAAATCCGCGCGCTGGGGGCCGATGCAGGGATGCGATTCTTTTTCCGTAAAGGGCAGTTTTTCAAGCTTGCGTTTCGCTTTCGCCAAATCGTCGTAGCTGAGCGCCAGTCCGTCTACCACGGCGCGGTTGTATTCGGGCAGTCCCAAGTGGAACGCCCCGATGGTCGTCACCGTCCCCGACATGGCAATCATCTGAACGTCGCCCTGCGCGATGACGTCGGCGATGCCGAATTTATCCTCGAACGGCTGCAGATAGGAAACGACTTTGCCGACCACGGCGCGATAGGCGGCGGATGACAAGCCTTTGCCCGTAAAGCCCTCGGACACCGTGATAACGCCCAAGGGGAACGACAAGGCCCCCTCCAGACAAACGGTGTTGCTGTCGTCGATTTTCGCCCACGACACTTCGGTCGACCCGCCGCCGATGTCGAACACCAAAGCGTGGCGGATTTTGCGGTTGATGAGCGGCACGCATCCCGCGACGCCCAGACGGCATTCTTCCTCGAACGAAATGATTTCAAGGTCGATGCCCGCCTCTTTTTTGACGCGCTTGACGAATTCCGCCCCGTTTTTGGCGCGGCGGCAGGCTTCGGTCGCGACAAAGCGCGTTCCCGCCAAACGGTATTTTTCCAGTTTTTTGGCGCAGAGCTTCAGCGCGGAAATCGTGCGCTTCATCGCGCGTTCGGACAGGCTACCCGTGGAAATCAATCCTTCGCCCAATCGGGTGATTCGCGAAAACGTTTCGCGCACGGCAAACCCCGCGGGGGTCGGCGTCGCAATCAGCAAACGGCAGTTCGTCGTTCCCAAATCAATGGCGGCGAACGTCGGCGCTTTCGGTTTTTGAAAGGATTTTTTGTACGCCAAGGGCTTTGAAAAACGCTTTTTATACGGTTTTTTCATGCGCAAAGCTCCCTTGGTTCGTTGACTGTCCGCACTATAAGCGATTTTTTTATAAAAAGCTATCCCGAAAACGAAAGACCGCGCGTAATCCGCCGTTTCATTTGCGGCTTGCGAACAAAAACGGAATCCGATATATTTTCGGTTAATCAACCAAGGCGGAACGCATGAACGAAATTGAAACTTTAATCTCGGCGCGCAGACTGGCTAAATACAACAAGCCGTCCGCGGAAGAAGCGTTTGCGGCGCATTTGTACAACTCGGAATTGGCTGAAAGCTTTTATCAGTCTTTAAGCTATTTCGAAATTATCCTGCGCAACAAAATCGATGCCGTGTTTTCCAAACATTTGGGCGAGGACTGGATTTTCAATCCCGATTATCAAATCGGAAAAAATGCGGATACTTTTCAAAAAATCAGAAAAAGACTTATTACGGATGCGCAAAAAGACCCGAATAACAAAAATCACATCATTTCGGAACTGACTTTCGGATTTTGGGCGTATCTTTTTTCGTCTGCCTATAAAAAAACAGTATGGAACAAATATCCGACAATACTGAAAGAAATTTTCGACTGCACAAAAGAAACTTTGGTTTCTGGACGCGTTTACGAACGTATCAACAGGATTCGCATGTACAGAAACAAAGTGTTTCACTATGGTTCTTTGATAACTGTTGAAGATGCGCTGAACGAACCCGCACGAATTCACAATATGATTTATAAGCTAATCCGCGATATGAATGCGAATGCTGTTTTAAAACAAATCAAGCGGATTGACGACTTTGACGAGAAATATGCCAAAGGAAAAAGTCTTGGATATTTCAGATAAAAAAATAGATGGGCGCTCAACTGCAATCAGGCAAAACCCTGCTTAAAAAAGCTTAATGCAGTATATATCCCATCTTTCTGATAGAGAATATACGTTTTAAAACGTTGTTTGTCAAGAAAATGTCACGCAGGGGGCTTGAATCAGAAAAAGCTGTACGGGTCGATGTCAACGCGCACGCGGACGGTCGAGGGCAGGGACGCTTTGGAAAGCCAGTCTTTCAGCACGTCTTGGATGCGGATGTGCTTTGCGGTTTGCAGCAGCAGGCGGTAGCGGTATTTGCCGCGAAGCAGAGCCAGCGGCGCTGGCGCGGGACCCAAAACGCGAATGCCCGACCCCGTCGGCGCAATCCGTCCCAGATACGCCGCCGCGCCCTGTGCCGTTTCTTCCTTTGCCGCCGACACAATCAGCGCCGCCAGCCGTCCGAACGGCGGCATTTTCAGCAATTCGCGCCCCTGCGCCTCCGCGTCCAGAAAAGCTTCGCGTTCGCGGGACACAAGCGCTTGAATCACTTGGTTGTCGGGGTCGTACGTCTGTAAAAACACTTTGCCCTTTTTGTCGGCGCGCCCCGCGCGTCCCGCGACTTGGTCAAGCATTTGATATGTCCGTTCGCCCGCGCGCAAATCCCCGCCCGCAAGCCCCAAGTCCGCATCCACGACCCCGACCAGAGTCAAATGCGGAAAATGGTGACCTTTGGTTAAAATCTGCGTGCCGATAATCAAGTCGACCTCGCGGTCGTGAATTTGCCGCATCAGTTCCGCCATTTCCGCCGCCGTAACGTTCAAATCGCCCGACACAACCAGCTGTTTGGCATCGGGAAAGCGAAGCGCCGCTTCTTCGCTGATGCGCTCGACTCCCGGTCCGCACGCCGTCAAACTGTCGGATTCTCCGCATACGGGGCAGGCGGACGGTTTCGGAATACTGTAGCCGCAATGGTGGCACACCAGCGAATTTCCCGACCGATGCTCGACCAGCCACGCCGCGCAGTGCGGGCATTGAAAGCGGTAGCCGCATTTGCGGCACAGCACCAAAGGCGCATATCCTCGACGGTTTAAAAACAGCAGGGCTTGGTCGCCTTTTTCCAATGTTTTGCCGATTTCGTCGACCAGCACGGGCGACAGAAAGCTTTTTAAAGTGTCCGTGTTTTGCGGCGGAAAGCGGCGCATGTCAATCAAGTTCATTTCGGGCAGAACCGCCGCGCCGAAACGGTTTTTCAGCACGATTTCGGCATACTTGCCCTGCTTGACGTTGACGCAGGTTTCCAGCGACGGGGTCGCCGATGACAAAATCACGGGGATTTCGGCGATTTTCGCGCGCACGACCGCCATGTCGCGGGCATGATAAATCACGCCGTCCTCCTGCTTGTAAGACGAATCGTGTTCTTCGTCGACGATAATCAATCCCAAATCGGGATACGGCAGAAACAGAGCCGACCGCGCGCCGGCGACGACTTTGACTTCGCCCGACAGAACGCCTTTCCACGTTTCGCGGCGGACGCGCTGCGGCAAATCCGAATGCCATTGCGCGGGCTTGACGCCGAAGCGGCGTTCAAACCTTTCAAGCCATTGTCCCGTCAAGCCGATTTCGGGCAGCAGCACCAAAACCTGTTTGCCGTCTTTCAACGCCTGCGCAACCGCGTCGAAGTACACTTCCGTTTTGCCCGACCCCGTAACGCCGTTCAGCACGGTTGCGGAAAAACCTTTGCCGACCTTTTCGGACAAAGCGTTTGCCGCCGCCGTTTGTTCGGGCGAAAGCGCAACGCCCGCCAAATACGGATTCGGCTGTTGAAAAGTTATCGGCTTCATCGGCACGCGCGCCAAAAATCCCGCTTGCGCCAACCCCGCGACAACGGCGGGCGACACCCCTGCCTTTTGCGCCAAATCCGCGGCGGAACAGGGAACGCCGCTTGCCGCTTCGTACGCTTTTTTGCGTGCGTCCGTCCAGCGGAAATTCGGCGCGGCGGTCAAAGCCGTTCTGACCAGTCCCGTCGTTTCGCCCACGCCCGCGAACACGTCGTCCATGCTCATCGCCATTTTCAAAACCGCGCCGTTCGGGGACAAAGTATAGTTCGCCACCCAGTCGACAAAGCGGCGGTTGTCGGCGCTCATCGGCGGCAGGGCGTAAATCTTCTGGACTTCTTTCAGCTTAGAGTCGGGAATTTTCGATTCGTTTTGCGAATCGCCCCACACGACGCCCGTCAAAGTCCGCCGCCCGAACGGAACGCGCACAAAACTGCCCGAAGCGGGGATTTCCGCGCCCTGCGGCAAGGCATAGTCGAACGGTCCCGCGGGCGGGGCGGGCAGTAAAACTTGGATTCTGTGTTTATTTGGTTGATTCTTGTCCGACATTTCCTTACACTCTTATCTTAGTTTCAATTTACTAACTTTAGGATGAGACTCAAATGAAATTTTTTATCGATACCGCTGATTTGAACGAAATCAAGGATTTGGCAGCCACAGGCATGGTTGACGGCGTTACCACGAACCCGTCGCTGGCAGCCAAACAGGGCATGAACTTCAAAGAACTGATCGGGGAAGTCTGCAAAGTTGTTTCCGGTCCCGTTTCCGCCGAAGTCACCGCCATGGACTACGAAACCATGATGAAAGAAGCCGAAGTGCTGCGCAAAATCGCCCGCAACGTCACGATTAAAGTGCCGTTGACTCAGGACGGTTTGAAAGTCTGCCGCGCTCTGTCGTCGGAAGGCACGATGGTCAACGTGACCCTGTGCTTCACCTGCGGTCAGGCGATTTTGGCGGCGAAAGCGGGCGCGACGTTCGTTTCCCCGTTCGTCGGCCGTTTGGACGACTTGGGCGTCAACGGCATGCAGCTGATTGACGACATCCGCATGGTCTATGACAACTACGACAACTTTAAAACGCAGATTTTGGTCGCTTCCGTGCGTTCGCCGGAACACATCATCAACGCGGGCAAGATTGGCGCCGACGTCATCACGGCTCCCCCCAAAGTGATTCGTCAGCTGTATCATCACCCCTTGACGGATGCGGGCTTGAAAACGTTTGCCGAAGACTGGGCAAAAACGGGTCAGTCCATTCTGTAATGAATGACAAAAGAGGATTGGGCGACCAATCCTCTTTTTTTTACCGCCCGTGTGGGGAAAACATATGCCGAAACTGTATATTCCCGACCAACCCGATATTTTTTACGCTGCGGACGACCGTTTGATGACGGCAATCGACGAATGGCAGCGCTGGTTAAAAACGGAACGGCGGTGTTCCGCTTTGACCGCCGAAAATTACGGGCGCGATTTGTCCGCCTTTTTAAAGTTTTTGCACGAATATCACGGGCAAACGCCCGATTTCGATTTGCTGAAAAAACTGGAAGTCACCGATTTTCGCGCGTATCTGGCGGACAGAACGCACAACGGGCTGACCCGCACGTCGCTTGCCCGCAATTTGTCGACACTGCGCAATTTTTACCGTTTTTTGGAACGCAACGCCGTTCTGTCCAATGCGGCTTTGAGCGTGATTCGCTCGCCGTCTTTGCCCAAAGCGCTGCCGCATCCGCTGACGAAAGAACAGGCTTTTGATATGATTCGCACAGCGCGAAAACTGGAAAAGGTCGCGTGGATGGGACAGCGCGATGTCGCTTTTCTGACTTTGCTGTACGGGTGCGGCCTGCGTATCGGCGAAGCCCTGCAAATGGATGTGAAAGACCGCCCGACCGCGGACATGATGACCGTATTCGGCAAGGGCAGCAAGGAACGCGTCGTCCCCGTCCTACCTATGGTTCGGGCGACCATTGACGCGTATTTGAAAGTCCGCCCCGACGGCGCACCCGCCAAATCTCCGCTGTTTATCGGATTGCGCGGGGAACGGGTCAATCCCGGGGTCATGCAAAGGCAAATCCGCAGAATTCGCGAAGAACTGGGATTGCCGGAAACAGTGACGCCGCACGCTTTGCGCCACAGTTTTGCCACGCATTTGCTAGTCGGCGGCGCGGATTTGCGGACGATACAGGAATTGCTCGGTCACGAATCCTTGTCCACGACGCAGCGCTACACGGGATTGGACGAAACAAAAATGATGAGTGTTTATAAACACGCGCATCCCCGCGCAAATAAATAAAAAAGGAACCTCGTTCATGCTGTTGTTGGCTTTTCCTCTGTTGCTTGCCGTTATCGCTTTGCTGATTGCACTGGCCTCAATTCCCAAAAACAAATCGCCCGAAGTCAAAGCCAAAGCAATCTCGTCAATGAAATGGCTTGTTTTTGCTTTTGCCGCCGCAACGGGACTGTTTTGCTTTTTGGATGACAAGGCGACTTACTTTGAATGTCGCAGGGACACAAACGAATGTGTTTATTACCGTTCGACGGTTTTCAATCCCGAAATGCGGTTTGCGGACAGCTTTAGGCTGGCCGGCAACAATCGTGTTATTGTTGAAAAGATTAAACGTCACCGCAAATATTCCTCTTATTACGAATACAGATTGATTTTGTACGCGGGCGATGCGGAACATATTTTGCCGCTGCATTTCGGCGGTTTTGAAGAAGGAGCGAAAGAGGAAAAGGTCGAGCTGAACCGTTTCTTGACGGGAGAACGTGACAGATATGTATACACGAACGGCAATTCCGCCCCGACTTTGAACGATTTTGAAAAAGGCCTGCTGTTCACGTTTTATCTGACGACAACCCTTTTCGTCCTTTGGCTGATTAAGGAAGGACGCGAAAAAAGGATGCGCGTTTTGTAAAACGCCGTTATTTTTTCAGTTCCGATTCAAACAATTTCGCCGCCGTTTCAATGCACTTGGCACACGGATAAACAGGACGTCCCGTTTGTCCTTTCAATTCGCGGCAGATTGTCGATCCCGCTTCGGCTTTGAAAGCGTCGGACAGTTCGCGAATGTCTTTGTAAAGCGCGGCTCTGCCCGCTTTGTCGCCAAAACCGTTGCCGCTTTTCAATCCCAGCAGCATGAACGCCGCCGACACCGCGCCGCAGGTGTCCCCCATGCCGCCCATGCCCGTGCCGAAACCTTCGGCGATATGATAGGCCGTTTTTTCGTCCAGCCCGAACAAGTCGGCATAAGCGCACAAAATCGCCTGCGCGCAGTTATAACCGTGTTTTTCGCGTAATTCGACCGCCTTTTGAACTCTGCTTTCCATAAGTCCCCCTATTTGATTTCCAAAAAGATTTGGTGGCGTTCGTCTTTGATTGAAACGGGCGCGTCCAATCCGATACGCTGCACTTCGGGCTGCAGGTTCAGATAAATTTGACGGGATTTTATTCCCGCTTTCATCAGCACGCCCGCCACCGTTTGCAAACGCGCAAAAGCCAAATCGACCTGCGTTCGCGGCACGCCCGTGTAAGCGATGTTTCCGTACAGTTCAATCTGCCGGTTTGGCTCCAGCTTCGCGGCCAAATCGGAAATTTCGCGTTCGGCGGCACCATTCATCAGCGCACTGTTGTAGCCGAAATTCAAAACATAAGTATTCGGAGCGATTTGCAAACAAAAGCGTTCGGAAACATCGCGGGCGGAACATGCCGCGAAAAAAAATCCGCAAAAAATCAAAAACAGTCTTTTCATTTGTCCCGTCCTTATGCTACAAAGAATTGTTCCGCGCGGATATGGTGGAATGGTAGACACAACAGACTTAAAATCTGTTGAGGCTTTGTCCTCGTGCGGGTTCAAGTCCCGCTATCCGCACCAACCAAGCCCCGATTTCGGGGCTTTTTATGTTTTTTATGTCGTTCGGCAACCTTTCCCGTTTGCTTTCAAAAATATTTCGGGGCACCATTGGGGCACCACCATTTCCGTTTCGTTCCTGCCAACGAACGAAATCATTATCCTTAAATCGGTCGCATTTTTCAAGCCGCAATCGTTATCAATCATAAACAGTTTCCGGCGAATATTCTTCATATTGATTTTGGCGAGCGGTTTTGGTTTAATAAACACGCTTTTGAGCAACGACAGAATTTTCTGAGCGCATTTTCAAACCTTTTGAATTGACAGAGGAAGAAAATGCGTTTTTTTAGCGCTTTTCTCCGTTCTGTTCGGGAGAAAAAAATATGCAAAAAGCAAATCCGGTCAAAGAAGTATGCAATGTCGCACCGTCGGGGCTGATGACTCCGCGGGACGCCGCCGTTTATATCGGCGTAAAAATCAACACGCTTGCCGTTTGGCGTATGACAAATCGTTACGGATTGCCGTTTGTCAAACTGGGCAAAGTCATACGGTACCGCAAATCCGACTTGGACGAATGGATTGATGAAAACGTATCGACAAACAGGGCGGAATAATTCCGCCTTGTTTTTTATATCGTGCATCATTTATAATCTGTTACAATTTTAAATCATTAATGGAGTGCATTATGTATCAAATTCCTTCTGATACTTATTTGGAAGATTGGAAATGTCCAATCTGTGGCAGTGTCTGTAAACAGTTTATGGATAACGAACACAGAACAATAAATTGTGATATATGCGGAACTTTTAAACTGGATAATGATATAAAACAACAATTTCTTTTTGATGATAGAAAAATAAATTTCGAACATCAAACAACAAGTAAAGATGACTTTGGTAGAGAAACGTCGCGCTTAGTTTATCTGGTTCAAAAAAAATGTATGGGAACAAACGAAATTCCCATTTTAACAAACGAATATCTCGGGCAAAAAATACGCTATCCTTTATCTTTATCGGAGCAGATTGAACAATATATTTGGTGGACAGGACGTTATTTAAAATATCCTCATGATGAAGATAAAGGAATTTGTTTTAATGGTTGTTCTTATGCTTATTTTGGGTGTGAAAATGAAACAAATTTAGAATATCTATCTCAAGTTTTGGAAGACGAAGGACTAACGACGAAAGAGTTGTTTAATTTTGATGCTTTTGCCGCATCGATGATTCTTGAATTAAAGCCGTCTCTTTCTAAAAAAGGATGGGATGCATTCGATGCTTTAAATAAAAAGCAACTAGATTCACGCCAAGCGTTTGTTGCCATGTGGTTTAGCAACGAAGAAGACAGAGAAAACCACAAGCCTAATATGTATGATGTTTATGATAAAGCCATATCTCCGGCTATTGAAGCTGACGGACGTTTTTCTTCTCGTGTTTTGTATCAAGTTGAACATATCAATGATATTAATGATGAAATGATTGCACAAATTCGCCGCAGTAGATTTATTGTTGCGGATTTAACCGGATATCGCGGTGGCGTATATTGGGAGGCGGGATTTGCTTATGGTTTAGGGCTTCCTGTTATTTATACATGCCACGAAGATTGGCAACGACAAGTTAAAAGAAACGACGGAACGATTGAACGGGAAGGCATTCACTTCGATTTGGAACATCGGAACATTATCTTTTGGAATCAAGATGATCTTCCGGCATTTAAGGAAAAATTAGCTAATCGGATTGCTGCTATAATTGTCTGATTTTATCCTTTTATGGACCGCCAACAAAAACGAAGATGTTTTCCCATATGACAGATGTTTCACACCCGCCGCATTTCCTCGACGGTAAAGGTGGTGTCCCAGCCGCCGACGCGTTCGTTTTCGTGCTTGTCCAGTCCCGTATAGGTCAGGGACGCTTCTTCGTATCGTTTGAACGCCAAAATCGCCGAATTCATGACTTGCGCGTTGAAAATGCCGATGCTGACCAGCAATTCAAAATCCGGTATCGTCAAACCCGTGACTTTGCGGAACAGAGCGGGTTCCAGTTGCGTGATCACGTCTTTCAGCGTTTGTTCCCGCGCGTCCGTCAAATACATGAACACGGGGATTCTGGTCGCGAATTTCAGCAGTTTTTGCTGAATTTCTTTGCGTTTCGACTTGATTTCCTTTTCTTCTTTCGTCAATTCGCGTTTTTCCGCCGCGCTTTCGTTCCCTGTCGCTTCCTTTTTCGCTTTTTTCAACGCTTCGGATCGGTTGACAATCGTCGCCAATTCCTTGTTTAAACTGCGGAATCCCTCGATGCGCAACAAAGCTTCCATCGCGCGCGGATTGTTCATCAAAGCCTTTAAAGTTTCGTTGTCCACATTAACCAGCAGCGCGCTTTCCCACCGCCGCGCCAGCATGGTCGAAGCCGTTCCCGACACGACCATATCCAGCAGCTGCCCAGCGTCCAGCAGGTTCATCGTTTCACCGTCGTAACACAGAACGGGCAGGAATTTGATGAACTCTTCGACTTTCTTTTCTGGTTTTTCGTCGGAATTCAAATCCAACCGCCCGCTGTATTCGGAAATCTGTTTCAAAGCGCGGTCGGGCGCAAAGTCGAAAACGTAACAGACAGGCTTGACAATTTGCGTTTCGTTCGGATAAAGCCCCGTCGGATTGACCAGCTTCCACGGCGTTTGAACGCGGAAAGCCGCCTGAAAATACGTTTCCGGACTGGACGTGTTGCGCAGCATGAATATCCCCGCCCACGCCTTGACCGACACGCCCGTCATCAATTTGCCGCAGGACAAAGTGATCGTGCGCGTGTTCAACGGATTTTCCGTAATCGCCTCTTCAACGGGCTTTAAAGCGTCCGCGCCCATGCCCGCTTCATTGCCCGCACAGCAAACGGCTTTGAAAGCCTTGTAAAATGAGTGAGCGTCCAGCAAAGCTTTCATCGCTTTGCACGCCGCGACGTTCGGCAAAAACCACAGCGTGTGGTTCAGACAAGCGCTTAACCTCGCGTCCGAAAACGGCATCGGCGGACGCTTGCCGGTTTTCAGACTGTCGATGTTTGTCGGCAGATACTGCCCGCGGATCAGGTCAAGCCAGCATTTGACGGCGTCGGCGTGTTTGAAGACGAAATCGCCGTCCCGCTTTTCCGCCTTGAAAAACTCGTTCAAATCGAATTCGTCGAACTCGCCCGCCAAAGCGACGTTGCGGATTTCGCGCGGCATCTGATACGTCATCAGCACCATTTTCGGCAGTTCAAGGTACGGATTTCCCCCTTTTGCCGTATCCCAGTTTTCCTTTTCCCTCTGTTCGTCGGAATACGTCCAGTTGAAAATCTGATCTTCCAAAAACTCGCCGTTGTTCAGGGCGCGGAACGGCGTCCCCGACAGGTACAGATAGGCGTTCGTCGTCAGCGGCATCAATTCTTCGTCGTAATAGTCGGGCTGCGCGTCCTCTTTGTCTTCAGCGTCGTACAGGTCTTTGGCGTTGTCGCGCCACGCGCCGAAATGATATTCGTCCAAGATGATGCAGTCCCAGTTGATCGCGTGGACGGCTTCGTTGTGCAGCTTGATGCCGCCCAAATCGTTTTTGCCCAGCATATCCTGAAACGAAGCGAACCAGACGAACGGCTTTGAATGATCAATCGCGTCATACGTCAATCCGCCCAAAGAAACGAATTGCCAGCCCGTGAAATCGACGTGGTTTTTCAAATCGGATTCCCACGCGCTTTTGACGGCGGGCTTGAATGTCAGGACAAGGATTTTCGACCATCCCATTTTTTTCGCCAGCTGATAGGCGGCGAACGTCTTGCCGAACCGCATTTTCGCGTTCCATAAAAAATGCGGCGGCTTGCCTGTTTCGGCATAGGCGTAGCGGGTGAAATAGTCGGCTGTATCATTGACGGCGCGTTTTTGTTCGGGACGCATGGGAAAATTTTCCGCGCGGGCGCGGTCAAAGGCGGCGCGGCGGCTTTTAAAGGCGGTCATCGCCGCTTTCAGTTCGGGCAAAGTGATTTCGTACCATTCGCCGCGCAGATGTTTGACGCTGTTTTGTTCGATATAGCGGTGAAAATCGTGGTCGAGGAACAAAGTGCCGTCGTCGCGCACGGCGTCGGTTTCAAACACGATTTCGGCGGATTGCTCGATCGGTTTCAAAACGCCGTGCTGTTCGTTGACGCGTTCGCGCACGTCGCGGGTCGTGTATCCGATTTTCAGCCAGTTTTTGCCCGCGTATTCTGGCAGGGTGTAAGCGTAGATTTTCGGACGCGCGGGAAAGAAAAGCAGGCCGGTCATCGCCCTTACTCCATCGGTCGAATCATGGATTCGATAAAGGCGATTTCCTCGTCGTTCAGCCCGTATTTTTCATACAGTTCAGCATCCGTCCAAGGCTTTGAAAAATCCTGAACGGGGACAAAGGAATAAACGGATTTCGTGGCGTGTTGAGTTGGCTTTTGCAACATAACAAGAAATCTGAAAAATTTTGTTTTCATGTACGAAACTTGATTCTCTGCATATTCCTTATTATTAAAAATCCCCGCAACAAGATATGTTTCAAGACAACACACATTTGGCTCAACAACAAAAGGTTTTCCTATTACGAATAGGGCTGTTTGAGAATTAACTTCGCCATATGCTTCTGAGATCAAAACTTTGTATTTTCCGATCCATTCTGTATGTTGCAAAATCTGATTTTTTTCAACATATCCCTCTTTTTTGTATCCAATAAGCTTTATTGAATTATCCTGTTTTTGGATTTGAAAATTTGAAAAATTGTTTGGCAAACCGAATGGTTTTCGTGATGAAATAACAGTGTCCATTGTCATTTCACCAAACGAACGAATTTTTCTTAAAATAGAAATGCTTTCGTTATAGCGAACAAATGTAGAGCAACCTTTTTCCAACAGTGGACGCGTTAAAGATGAAATTTTTGAACCGTCTTTGTAGGTTGAAACTTCGCACAATCCTTTGTTATCTCTATCCCACAGAAAATAGCAGACACCGCCTTCCAATCGTATCCCGGGAAAGCAATCTGATGGCGTAGGAACATCACAAAGAATACGTAAACTTTCATCGTGCAACATTTCATCTCTGAAATCGTCGAGTCCTTTGCCGCCTGAAAACCAGCGCGACGGAATAATCATCGTTAGGTATCTCGGATTTAAACGCTTTGCCTGTTGTACGAACAAATGATAAATGGGACGCGCGCTTGCAGCATTCCCGCCGTCACTCAACTGATACGGCGGATTGCCGATAATGACATCAAACTGCATACCGTTGAAAACCTTGTCCGAATGTATGAAAGAATAGGCGTGCGTTTCCAGTTCTTCGCCGCGGTCGTATTCGCTTTGCGACGCACCGCATTGACGGCATTTTCCGTTTTGAAAATCGTGCTCGCATCGCGTGTAGCGAATGTGTCCCTGCGGATTTTTGAAAAAAGACACGCTGTATTTGCCGCTCGCGTCCTTGGAACAATAAACGGAGCGGCGGCTCGTCAGTCCGGTCAGATCGGTCAAAGCCAACCCGAACAGCTGATTGTGAAAAATGTGGTCGATGCGCCGTTGCAAATCGGGGATTTTATCCGCCAGCCCGACCAGCAGCCGCTTGGCGATTTCGCGCAAAAACACGCCGCTTTTGCAACACGGGTCAAGGAATGTCGTTTTCGGATTCGCGAACAATTCTTGCGGCAGCAAATCCAGCATGGCGTTCGCGACTTTCGGCGGCGTAAAGACCTCGTCGCTCGACAGGTTTGCGATGCAGGACAAAATATCGGGCGCATGGTTTTCAGTCATCGCAATCTCCGACGTTCAAAACGGAAACAAGCGGCAGTTCGCGAATCGGCTTTGCCTGATACACGGGCTTGTCCGGATTGCCGTCCGCGAATCCGAACAGCGGCAAATAGGCGCACGATGCCGTCAAATGCCCGAACTTGTATTCCTCGCGCTTAAATTTGTCGCCGATCAGCGACCATTGAACAAACGTGATTTTTTCAACGCCGTTCAGCGAATCGCCGCAAACGATGTTTTTGCTTAAAATGTATCGCGCCGATTTTTGATAGGCTTCGCTCGGTTCTTTGCCGTACAAAACCCGAAACGCGTCCGTCATCTGCCGCGCCAAGCGGTCGCGCGACGCCTGCGCGTTGTCCGGCAGAATATCGATTCCGTATATGCAAGCAAGCGCGAAAAGTGATTGAATCTCGTAATCCGCAACTTTGGATTTGTACTGCCGCGCGACCGTTTCCAGCTTGCGCCGCAAAATCGCGGTTAAAAAATTGCCGTTTCCGCACGCGGGTTCCAAAAAACGGCTGTCGATTCGTGCCGCCTCCGCCGACACCAGATCCAGCATCGCCTCGACTTCGCGTTCGGCGGTCAAAACCTCGCCGTATTCCGCGACTCTCTGCGCACTGATGACCTGTTTGTTTTCCGGCATAGCAAACTTTCTTCCTGTTTTTTGTATAAATATGCAAACTTTTGCGTATTTTGACTCAAAACAGGAAAGAAATCTACATTAAAATCATAATTTATAGAAACTAAACTGCATATATGAGTGAAAATTTGCGAAAAACCATAGGCAACCGCGTTAAAGCGTTCAGAAAAGCAAAGCGTCCCAAAATGTCGCAGGAACGCTTGGCGGAATTGTGTGATGTCGGAACCAGAACAATCAGCAATATCGAATGCGGCGTCGGGGTTTCTTTGGAGGTTTTGGAAAAAATCGTTGCCGTCTTGGGGTGTACATACGGCGATTTGATGGATGCGGACGCTCATTTACGCACGGAACAATCTGCATTGAAGAACGAGGCGTTGACGCTTCTTTCCAAAATGAACAATAACGAACTCGCCCAAGCCGTCAGAGTCTTAGCGGCATTGGGGTAAAGCATCATCTATTTTAATAGTTTTGATTTGATTTTCGTTTCTAATATTTCATTTTTCATATAGTTAATAATTTTAAAATCAGCATCATCAAAAAAAACTATATTATATCCTTCATTTTTTTCAGAGCTAGCAGAACTTTTGTATGCTATGCCAGACCAATTAAGAGATTTTATTTTTTCACACAAATATTGCGTTGGCAAATAATCAAAATCTTTTTGATGAGATATAATCGGCAAGGCTAATTTTTTTGCAAACAACTTCATAAAAGCTAAAGCATTAATTAATTTTTCAGCATCTTCATTTTCTTCAAAAGGAGAAAAATTATATGAATTTATGCATCGTAAATCCAAAATTTTTAATTTAGGAATATTGGTCGCCTTTATTTTTGCAACACAAACTATATCTCCTCGATGAGGGCGTATTTCGTGAATAGCGGTATTACTATCAGATGCTACATAAAAATAGGGTATTCCCTTTGGATTAGCACGTCCATTTGTTGTTTTTTCTTTGGGAGGTTTTAACATATCATTTTCGTTAAACTCATCAAAGTTTTCCATTTTTCTGGCTCTATAAAAAGCAGATGGAATATCTTTTAAAGAAAATAAATAAGAAAATTCATCCAAAATATCAAATATCTGCGTGTTTGATATTATAAATCTGTTTTTATACTTTATTTCATCTGAAAAATTCTTCCAATTTATCTCAGCTTTTTTATGAATATCGTTGATTCCTCTTAGGGCATATCTTTTATGATCGGGACAGAGGCAAATTTTATAAAAAAGTTCTTTTTGGAGATTTTTAGGTATTTTATTGGAAAAAATATTCCAATCGGAAGATATTTGATTAAACAATAGCTTCCCATTTTTTCCATTTGGTTCATATAAATCTATTAATCCGTCAAAATGAATTTTTAAGTCGGCAGGATTTATTAATTTTGCATTTTCTGTCCCACAATAATAACATTTTCCTGTTTTTTGGAAAGGAATATCTGATATTTCAAAATATTTATCATTAAAGCACTTTGTGCAGCAAAATTTCATTTTACAGCTCATTTTAAATATTTATTAAGGATTTCGATGTGTTGCAACATAGACAACTTTTTGACAAACCCTAATCCAGGAAAATGTTGTGCATTATATAATTCATTAAAAGTATTACATGCTCTCGTATTAAAATTTTCATTTTGCGGATCACTTTTAATATCTTTTATTAGTTTCTGTAATGCTTCTTCAAATTTTCCTGCTGTATCTTCTCTTGTTTCGGTTTGATCCGAAACATAGTGACGAATTTTTAATACATTGTCATCCTTTTCATCTATATATGATAAATGTATTGTAACTGCGAATGCCGGACCTCCAACTTCAGAAAAATGATCTCCCACTATTAAATAATCGGAAAAACCCGCATATCCATCTGTTTTATATAGGATGTGTCGATCTGAAAAAACATCTTCGCTTTGATAATCTGCATTTTTCTCTTCTTTTTTAAAGTTATCTTCTAATATAATTGGATCAGATTTTTTTTGAAAAATATTAACTAACTTTTGACAGGTATGCCTTCCTAGTGCTTTTTCGTCAAATATACTATAATTGACATTATTTAATGAGTTTATATATGTAACTTCCTCTTCTGTCGGTTTTCTTTTGTAGATCAAAGAAATAGCATGACCTCTTGAGAGAGCTATAAATTTTTTCAAATCATTACATGCGGTTTCTTGATTTAAGATATATGTATATACACAAAATTGATTACTATTGTATTTTTCTTGAATATCGTCAATATTTCTTGCATGGTTGTTTTTGTTTTCGCCGTATTCTGGGTTTAAAATAATCAAAAATTTAAATTTTTGATCGGTTAGCTTATCTCCAGCTGTGAAAAGCGTATTCATTGATGCTTTTACGGGTTCAATAATAGGGATAATTTTCTTATTGTCCGCCCATTCTGCAAAATCTCTAATCGCAATAAGTTCAAATTGTTTTCCTCTCAAATACGGAAAATACATAAAGCTCTCCTTCTTATTTTAAAACTTCGCAAATTGGTAAGTTTAACATATCTATAAAATTCACGCGTTCATTTTTTGTAAAACAGTTCTTTAACGCAACAGCTTTGAGTGATTCAGGAATATTAAAAACAAACTCTGATAAAGGCTTTCCTCTTTTTTTAAGAGCAGATACCATCTCTTTATGTGCCACCTCTTTGGAAAGCGTGGAAAACATTTCTTTACATTCTCTATGTATTTTCATGTTTGGAATATCAGAAACAATAAATCCATTCTTACGGAGAATACCTATATATTCATTTTTATGAAGTATATTAAAAATGATGTCGTTATCTACATACGCTTTATTAGAAACGGCTTTTTTATATTCACTCATTTCTCCATTCGCCCCCATAACAAGTATTCCTACGTTTTTTGGAAGTATTTTTGTTAAATTATTAGACTTCGAATCATCAGAATCAATAACAATATTTATTTTGTCAAATGCTTTTTCATAAGCATTAACCTGTCTTTCGATTCTGTCTAAATTATCATATTTTGTTTTTATTTCATAAACAGTAGATGTGCCATTTAAAACAACGGAATCTGCTTTACAATTATAAACAGGCAATTCATTTATTATAAATGAATCGCTTGGCGAGTGTTTCCCTTGTACAATTTTATTTACAATAATATTCTTATATACGTATTCACATCTATACTTTTTAAGTAAAATATTGTATGCTACATCTAACATTTCTTTAAGAGAGCAATTATATGAGATGTTATCTAAAATATTTGTATTTCTTATTATTTCGTCAAAAATTTTTGATGATTTATTTTGTAGTAATTCTTTATACATCTTTGTTGAAAAAAGACGAACGAGATATGAAAAGTTTTCTATATCAGTATCATTCTTCATGAAAGTCGTCCTTGAAAAAGATTATTGCAAGATAACATCCTAGAAATGTTTTTTCAAGATATTTTCTTTACCACCCACTTGCCGCCGTTTGCCGCGCCGATGCGGGTGATTGCGCCGTCGGATTTCAATTTTGCCAGCTGCCATTCCACGCCTTTGACCGTCAATCCCAGTTTTTCAGCCATTTCCGCCGCTGAAATCGTCGGGTTTTGCCGTATCAGCGACAGAATTTTCTCCCTAGTTTTTCCCCTGGTTTTTACCCCAGTTTTTGGGACGGCTTCTTCCGGCGTCGCCTTGTCGAACGGTTTGTTATAACGGAACGTTACGCGGAAAAACGTATCCGAAATCTCGAACACGTCCGGCGTATAGGCGTTCAAAATGCGTCGCACGCCCGATCCCAAACGTTCGACCAGTTCCATATCTTGAAAAATCCGCATTAATTCTGGATTGCGCGGACATGACTTGCCGTTGAAAAAGTCTTCTTTTGTCATGCCCCACGGCAAACCGCCCGTCGAAGTAATCTCTATCCTGTCTGAAAACATCTCGAACTTTGGTGGGTTGCTGTATGAATAATCGTTGTGCAGAACCGCGTTAATCACCGCTTCGCGCAACGCCTGCGGATCAACCATCGGACGTTCTTCGCGCTTGGTCGCCGTCACCCGCGCGTAAATGCGGTTTTCGACCGCGAACTTGTCCAAAATCTGCTCGGTTGCTTTAATCAAAGAGCAATAGCCGAAATTCTTGTTTTCCGTCAAAACGTCCCTGTCCGTCCCCGCGTATTTGGCGAACAGCATCGGCATGCCATTTTCGTCCGCGCACAGATAAGCAATCATATTATACCGCCCGTCGTCCGTTTTCAGTTGCAGATTGTCGGCGAAATAATCGTTCAGAACCAGCTTTTTGCCCGCATAGTAAATGTGAAGCTGCGTAAAGTCCAAGCGCTGATTCGGCGACGGAATGTTGCGCAAAGACGTATGCGTCCGCCGATAATACAACGCGTCGATTTGATCTTGCGTCATCGGGTGGGCGGAACTGCCGATGCGGACAAAACAGCCGCGTTCGCTCATGCCGTTTGTGCGAATGTAATAGGGCGGCTCTTTGCCCGCCGCAACGGTAATCCGCAAGATTTGCTTGCCGTCTTTATCTTCGCAGCCGATATCGAACAAGCCCATAATGGATGGGCGAATTCCCGTGATCAAGCGATCTTTGATTTCCAGCTGAACGGCATCGCACTTTTCTACTCCGACGGCGTTTCCGTTTCTGTCAACACCGATAAAAATCGTTCCGCCGCGCGCGTTTAAAAACGCGACAACCTCTTTTTCCAAACCGGCGGTCAGCTTTTCTTTGTATTCCGTACTGTCGTTTTCAACCATGAAACACCTCTGATTCCTTAATTTAAAAGATACCGTGAAAATGCCTCGCAGAGAAGAGGAATTTGTTTTTTCGTATGACGAAAAGGCTATCCTGCCCAAAGACTGATGTCTGATTTTTCAATCACTTGGAAAACGGGCAATCCTTTGATTTTTAAGTAGTCCTTCTTTTGCCGGTTAGCCTTTTGCGTCGCAAAGCGTCATCTTTAAAAGGCTTTTTTCTGCTTGGCGATTTGTTCAAAAACATCGACCGTCTTTTGCAACGCGCGGCTGACTGCCGACGTGTCAACGCGCGCGTAAACTTGCGTCGCGGCAAGCGTTTTGTGGTTCAAAGTTTTAGAAACAACCGACAAATTTTCTCCGTTCATACATTCATAACTGGCAACCGTTCGGCGCAGATCGTGCATTCGCAAATTTGTAATTCGAGCGCGCTTTTTGATGCGTTCCCAAACATCGCGGGGTTCGGTCAGATGCTCCGCCGGATTAAACGGACGAGGAAACACCCACGATGTTCCCCCGGATTGCAGCTTCAATTCCTTTAACATCAGAGTCAGCTGTTCAACCAAAGGTACGCGCAAAGACGTTCCGTTTTTTGTTCGGGCGATATACCAAACTCCCGTTTTGAAATCGACATCGTCCCAGCGCATTGACAACACATTTCCGCGACGCTGCCCCGTAAAAAGCAATGTGTAGAAAAATGTTTTGTAAACCGGATTCGGTTCTTCATTCAACGCCGCAAACAACCTTTGAATTTCATCCGGAGCAAGAAAGCGATCCCGAGGTTCAACATGAAACTTCTTAATTCCGGTTGTCGGATTGCGTCCGTCCCATCCCCATTGTATCGCTTTGTTGTACATGTGGCGCAACATTGTCAGCATTTGATTCGCGGCGAAAATGCCGTGCGTTTTCTTGACAGAGTTGAAGTGCAGTTCAATCATTCGCATATTCAATTCCGACAACCGCTTGTTTTTCCATTGCGTCAGATGCCGACGGTAAATCCCCGCCGAATTGTCAACGTTCCGCTTTGACGTTTTGGCGATAACGTGGCGTTCCATATATTCTTCATAGAATATTCCCAAAGAAATCTCTTTGGACAATTCGTATTTTTCCTCGTTCGGATTGATGCCGTTTTGAATTTTCTCCAACAGCGAAAAAGCTTTTTTTCGCGCAAACTCCAAACCGACTTCGTCCGCTTTGCCGATGGTAACTCGGATATTCCGTCCCAAATATTTTTTGCGAACAAAGTATGTCTTTTGACCGTTTCCGCCGATTCGACATCCCAGATACGGACAAAAAGAATCATAAATTTCCAGCCGGTCTTTCTTGTCATTTGTCAAAGTGCGAATGTATTTTTCGGTAAAAAGATGTTTCATGCCAACCTCCTTTGCGGGGACACCCGTGGGGCGCCGCGCAAATAAATCTTGTTAAAACCAGATTAGCAGGAATGAAACTCGAAATTCTGCAACATATTGAAAAACAAAAGAAAAATGAACGACAAACAAACGTCGTCAATCATACGACAATCGGGCGGAAATCAACTTAAAATCTGTTGAGGCTTTGTCCTCGTGCGGGTTCAAGTCCCGCTATCCGCACCAACCCAAGCCCCGATTTCGGGGCTTTTTCATTATCGGCAATCGCAAATCCGTTTGCAACTGGATTGTCACGACATTGGTATAGAGGCCGTGCTTTTTAAAATTTTCAAACATTTTTTGCGGTATAGTCCTATTGTGAAAAATTTTTAAATCCGTTATATTGAGAGCAACGATTACAAGGAGCAATCATCATGACCTTTCTTTGCGATATTGCCGAAATCCGCGCAGGCTATCCTTTTCGCGGAAGCATTCCGGCGGTTCAAAACGGAAATTGCGCCGTCGTCCAGCCAAAAAACTTATCCGCCCCCGCCATAACGGACGGAACGCCGCTCGCGCGGTTTAACGCGGAAAGATTAAAGCCCGCCCACTTGTTGAAAAACAATGATGTTTTGCTGTCCAGCCGCGGGGAATTCAAAGCGTCGCTGTTTATGTCGAAACATCAAACGGTCGCGTCAAGTTCGATTTTCGTCGTTTCCGTTGCCGACCGGCGTTTTTTGCCAGAATACATCGTCATGTATTTAAATTCCAAACAAGGGCAGGCGCAAATGAATTCACGACAGGGGACCGCAACGGTCAAAGCGATCGTCCGATCGCAGATCGAACTGCTTTCCGTTCCGCCCCTGCCGTTAAAAACGCAGACGGCTTTGTCGCAAGCGTTCTTCCTGCTGAAAAAAGAGCGGGAATTGTCGGAACAGCTGCTGAATCTCAAAGAATTTATGATAGAATACGCCTTAACCAAAATTACAGGAGAATGACCATGCCCGCTTTGACCCAAGACGAACTGAACAAGCTGTTGTGGAGCGCCGCCGATTCCGCGCGCGGCATCGTTGACGGCGGCGTGTTCAAAGACTACATTCTGGCGTTTTTGTTTTACAAATACATCAGCGACATCAAAAAAGCCGAAATCGAAAAACTGACAGCACGCTACGGCGACGACAAAGACCGCATCGCTTTGAAGCTGAAAAACGCCCGTTTCATCTTGCCCGGCGGCACAAGCTTTTACGATATTTACGAACACCAAAACGCCGACAACATCGGGGAAAGGCTGAACATCGCCTTGCGGAAAATCGAGGAGGCGAACGACGAACTGCGCGACATTTTCACCGTCGATTTCAACAACCAGTCGATTCTGGGGCAAACCGCCCAGCGCAACAAAATGATTCGCGACATGCTGAACGATTTTAACAAAGTAGATTTGTCGCAAGTGGACGGCGATTTGCTGGGCAACGCCTATATGTACCTGATTGAGCGGTTCGGGTCGGACGCAGGCAAAAAAGCGGGCGAGTTTTATACGCCGAAAGCCGTCGCTTCGCTGTTGGCGCGGCTGGCGATGCCCAAAGCGGGCGACCGCATTTGCGACCCGACGTGCGGATCGGGCGGTTTGCTGCTGCTGGCGGGCGAAGAGGTCGAAAAACAAGGTTCGCACGATTATTCGCTGTACGGACAGGAAAAAACGGGGGCGACCTACAACCTCGCCCGTATGAATATGTTTTTGCATCACAAGGATTCCGCCCGTTTGGAATGGGGCGACACGCTGAACAATCCTTTGCTGAAAGACGGCGACAAGCTGATGCAATTCGACGTGATCGTCGCCAATCCGCCTTTTTCGCTGGACAAGTGGGGCGAAAAGCACCTTGAAAACGACGTGTACGGACGTTTTGAACGCGGTATGCCGCCGGCGAGCAAAGGGGATTACGCCTTTATTTCGCACATGATTGCGACGGCAAAGGAAAAATCGGGGCGCGTCGCCGTCATCGTTCCGCACGGCGTTTTGTTCCGCGGCGCGGCGGAGGGGCGTATTCGCCAAGCGTTGGTGCGGGAAAACCTGCTGGACGCGGTGATCGGTCTGCCCGCCGGATTGTTCCAGACAACGGGCATTCCCGTCGCCATTTTAATCTTTGACAAGTCGCGGGAAAAGGGCGGCGCGAACGAAAACCGCAAAGACGTTTTGTTTATCGACGCGTCCAAAGAGTTCGTCGCGGGCAAGAACCAAAACACTTTGTCGGCGGAACAAAGCGACAAGATTTTCAACACTTATAAAGACCGCGCGGAAATCGAAAAATATTCGCACTTGGCAACGCCCGAAGAAATCGAGGAAAACGACTATAACCTGAACATTCCGCGCTATGTCGATACGTTCGAAGAGGAAGCCGAGGTCGATTTGTCCGCCGTCAAATCCGATATTGCAAAACTGGAATCCGAATTGTCCGACGTTCAAAAACAGATGGACGCGTATTTAAAGGAACTGGGGTTGTAAAGTGAATAGGGTAAAAAAATGAGAAAAAGAGAAGCAAAAAAGATTTTAACGGCTGAAGAAGCAGCTTTAGCAAAAGCAATGTTTTTATATACGGATAAAAACAACCAACAAATCTTATCATATTTTATCCATCCCGGAAACGATATAAACAGCCGCGTCATGACGCAATTGCGAAAAAATGAGATTCACACAGATATTCCTCCGGCATCTAAAAATGATATGGAGGCCTTCATCAAACAACGGGAAAATATATTTTCCTCATCTTCCGCTTTCCTTTCAACAAAAGATACCGTCATTTTGTATCAACCTCCCGGACAAGGCATTGAAATTTCTGTAAAAATAGATGCCTCCAACAATACGGTGTGGTTAACACAATCTGAAATGGCGCGTTTGTTTAACAAAGATTTCAATACCATCAACGAACATATTCAAAACATTTATGATGAATGTGAATTAGATCCCGCATCAACTTCCCGGAATTTCCGGGAAGTTCGAAAAGAAGGAAAACGAATGGTTTCCCGCGGCGTTTTTCAATATAATTTAGACGTAATTATTTCTGTTGGATACCGCGTAAAATCTTATCAAGGCACTCAATTCCGCATCTGGGCTAATCACGTATTAAAACAGTATTTGCTGGATGGATACGCTTTAAACCAAAAGAGGCTGAGTGAAGAACGAAACAAACGCCTGCAAAAATTGCAACAAGCGATTGGCGTTGTGCGGCGCGGCTTGGAAAATCAAGCGGAGTCTTTGGATGAAGCGAAAGAATTGTTGCGTGTGTTGTCCGATTTTTCAGACGGGTTAAAGTTGTTGGACGACTTTGACAATAAAACACTGGATACGGTTGGTGAAACGGAAAAAGCCGCCATTGTTCTGACCCCGTCCGATTTTTTAACGGTTGTCGAAAAAATGAAGCCGGAATTCGGATCGGATGTTTTTGCCAATCCGAAAGACGACAGTTTTGAAAGTTCTGTCAATCAGATTTATCAGACATTCGGCGGGCGTGATTGCTATCCCTCGTTAGAGGAAAAAGCGGCTACTCTGCTGTATTTGATTACGAAAAACCACAGCTTTACCGACGGCAACAAACGCATAGCCGCCGGTTGCTTTTTGTATTTTCTGGAACGAAACGGCATTTTGTATTCAAACAACGTTCCCGTTATTGACAATGCCGCGTTGGCAGCCTTGACCTTGCTGATTGCCGAAAGCCGTCCGCAAGAAATGGAAACGATTAAACAAATCGTCGTCAGTGTTTTAAACAGAAACAGAGGGATAAAGAGATGACGCAAGGAGAAATGATTATCCACACGACCGACGACGGCAAGGCGAAAATCACTTTGCGCGGCATGGACGGGACGGTTTGGCTGTCTCAAGCCCAAATGGCGGAGTTGTTTGACACTTCGACGTAAAACATCACACAGCATATAAAAAATATCCTTGATGATGACGAAACCGACCTGTCGGCAACTTGTAAGGATTACTTACAAGTTCAAAACGAGGGAACGCGGCAAGTACAAAGAACACTGAAATTGTATTCCCTTGAAATAATTTTGGCGGTCGGGATGCGGGTACGGTCGGCACGCGGCACGCAATTCGGAAAATGAGCGAACGGCGCACCGACGTAAAAATCTTAAAACAAAGGAATTATAGACTTTATATCAAAAGTTGATGTATGATTTAGGGGAATTTATTTAAAAGGATGAAAAAAAATGGCTGATACGGAATATTTGGATGAAGAACGCAAAAAAACATGGGAGCGTATAAAAAACCTTGAGGAAGCTCTACCCGCGATTCAAAAATTAGCAGAAGAAGCAAAAAAAATAGCTGAAAACAAAATCGGTGCAACAGAAGAAGAAGCAACGAAAGCGTTTGAAAAAGCCAAATTTCTTGCGCAACAGACATCAGAAAAACAAGAAGAATCTATCCAACTTCTTGATGAATTGAAAGATATTATAAAGGATTATAAAGAAAATAGAACAAAAGTTAAAGGGGCAATAAAAGTTGCAAGTGAAATTAATGAAAAATCATGCCAACTCGCTAAGGAAGAAGAGAATATATCGGAAATTCAAAACAAAATAAAATTATTACAAACTGAAGTTTCTGCCGAATTAAGCGTGACCAAAGCGTCAAAGGAAAACATAACTGCGATTGAAGCTGAAGTTAATTCTTCCTTAAAAAAGATAACAGACTTGCAGACGACAGCAAAGGAACGAAAATCTGAAATAGACGATTTATACAATGAAATCATGGGAGATGAAAAACCAGATGGAGAACGAGAAGGTGGCTTGAAAGATAAATTAAATAAAAGTTATTCTGTAATTGAAGAGAAAATGAAAAAATTTTCAGAAAGTTTTGAAAATTTAAAAAGAACATATGATTCTGAATACGAAAACAGAAAAGAAAAATTGGATGAGTTAATGCCGGAGGCAATGGCAAAAGGCTTAAGTGCAGCTTATGTTTCTCAGAAAAAATCGGAAATATCACATCGGCGAGTGTCTTCTATTGTTTTTACATTAGCTATTATCTCTATGGTGTTGGTTTCTTTAATTCCTGTTTATATTAATTTTTCTTTACATATTGAGGGTGTAAAGAAAATACAAGATTTAATAGAAAATTTTCCAAAAACATTGTTTTTAGTCATTCCTATTTACTTCCCGTTACTTTGGATTGCATGGACTTCAAATAAATCGATTAATTTATCGAAACGTTTAATAGAAGAATATGCCCATAAAGAGGTATTAAGTAAAACTTATCTTGGATTAGTTAAGCAAATTCAGGATTTACCGCAAGAAAATATGTCCCATGAATTAAGGGCAAAATTGCTGTTTAATATGATAATAACAAGTGCTGAGAACCCTGGAAAACTAATTACAGACTATAATAAAACAGATAATCCCTTAATGGAAATTATGGATAAAACCGCCGCAGTTGCAAATGCAGTAGATAAATTTAAAAATATTCCCGGCATATCGCAATTTGCAAAATATCTAAATAAAAAAGCCGAAGAAGCTGAAAGAGAGTTCTTGACGAAAGCAACATCTGAAATTGATGATGAAGAAAAAGAATGAGTGCAAAATGACAAAAACTACTCAAAAAATCCCCGACGGGTGGAGCAAAACAAAACTGGGTAAGATTTGCAAAAATAAGGGACAATATGGTGCAAATGCTCCTTCTGTTCCTTATTCACCAAATTTACCATTATATATTAGGATTACGGACATAGATGATGATGGGAAATATATTTTTTCAAACAGAGTTTCTGTAAACATTTCTGATTATAAAAATTACTTATTGGAAAAAGGTGATATTGTCTTTGCCCGAACAGGAGCAACAACTGGGAAAACATATTTATACAACGAAAATGATGGACAATTTGTCTTTGCAGGTTTTTTAATAAAATTTTCTCCAAACACAAATTTAATAAACCCTTATTATTTAAAGTTATCGACAGAAATGCCTTTTTATAAATCTTGGATAAAGGTAATGTCTGTTCGTAGCGGGCAACCTGGAGTTAATGCGGAAGAATATGCAAAGTGCCCTCTTTTACTCCCTCCGCTGGCGGAGCAGGAAAAGATTGCGGAGATTTTGGGGGCGTGGGATTCGGCGATTGAAAAACTGACGGCTTTGATCGCCGCAAAGCGTTTGCAAAAAAAGGGGCTGATGCAAAAACTGTTAACCGCCCGAATCCGCCTGCCCGGTTTCACAGGCGAATGGCAAAAAGTAAAACTGGGAGAAATAGCCGCTATTTCCAAAGGGGAACAATTAGGGCGTTTGGAAATGACTGAAACGGGCGTATATCCTGTTATCAATGGCGGAATTTCAAAGTCAGGACTTACGGATTCTTATAATCGTGAAAAAAACACGATTACAATCAGCGAAGGCGGAAATTCATGCGGATTTGTCGCTTTTATGAAAGAACGTTTTTGGTGTGGCGGACATTGCTACGCTTTATCAAATTTGCAAACAAATTTACATTTCTTGTTTCAAATTTTGAAATTTGAAGAAAGCGATATTATGAGATTGCGCGTCGGTTCCGGTTTGCCGAATATTCAAAAATCGAGCTTAGATAGTTTTTCTCTGTGTATCCCGACTGACATTTCCGAACAAAAAACGATTGCCGACATTCTTTCCAAAACGGACGAAGAAATCGACCTGTTGGTTCGGAAACTCGACTTGCTCCAATCCCAGAAAAAAGGATTGATGCAGCAACTCTTAACCGGAAAAATCCGCGTAAAGGTGGCGTAAGATGATTGAACATAAAGAAGTCCTGATAGATTTAGTGGTTGTTAATCCCGAAAGCGACCGTCACGGTATTTTGAACAGCGAAAGCGAAGCAGGGGAATGGTTATGTTAAATCGCAAAGTTTAAAACCGCTTTTTCAATCAAAGGAAATGGCGGTTGCATCAATTCGCCTGAATGGGACAAACAAACGCGTTTAAAAGAAAGGGCACTGATTTGCTACGCTGGCTCAGTGCCCGAAACCTTGACAGGTTCACAACCCTAGGTCATGAACTCATATTTTCATTATACGTATGTCAAGTTAAGAAAACAAATGCCTTTTGGGAATTTTTCAGGAAGGGAATGCCGCATGACCGAAATATGTGTTTCTTGTAAATTTCAAGATATGATTATATTCTGGTTCTATGCGAAAAAAAATAACCTCGGCGTGGTAACGCTACCAAGGCGTCATAGCACTTTCCGAGGACTATTGAGGATATGAATAGCAGAACTTTTTATCTTTGCAAGGAAATTTAACCATGTCTTTCACTCTTCCCGATTTTGACGAAGCGTCCGTGTCGCAGATTCCCGCGGTTTTGCAGTTGGTGAATTTGGGGTACGATTACATTCCGCGCCGCGAAATCGCCAAGCATCGGGAGGGCAACGGCCAATATATTTTGCGCGACATCGCTTTTGACGCTTTGCGCCGCATCAACGACGCGCGCGTTTCCGATCAAAGTTTGGTCGAAGCGATTGCGGATTTGGAACGCGTGAAGCTGGACGACGGCGTTATCAAAGCGTCGGAAAACATCTACGCCAACCTGTTGTGCGGTCGCGCCGTCGTCGAATTTATCGACGGTCGGAAAACGTCGCCGCAAATGCGTTTTATCGACTGGGAAAATCCGGCGAACAACGCTTTTCACGTCGCCGCGGAATTTGAAATTTCCGAAGACGCGAACCGCCGTCCCGACATTGTTTTATTCGTCAACGGCATTCCTTTCGCCGTCATCGAAAACAAAAAATCGTCCGTCGCCGTCGATGCCGCCATTCATCAAATGATCCGCAACCAGCAAGGCGGGCAGACGCCGCGTTTTTTCCTGTTCCCGCAAATTTTGGTCGCGGCGAACGCGCAATCCGTCAAATACGGCACGATGCTGACTCCGTTTGAGTTCTATTCCGTGTGGAAAGAGCGCGATGCGGGCGGCGATTTCGACGCCGCCGTTTCCCGAAGCGTCAACACGCCCGTTTGCGCCGAAACCGTCGCTCAAATCGGCGAAGACCTGCTCCGCGCCCGATATGAACAAACGCCCCGCGCAATCACGGAGCAGGACAAGGGCATTTACAGCCTGCTGCGTCCCGAACGGCTGCTTGATTTGGTCAGGAACTTTATCGTTTATGACAACGGCGTTAAAAAAATCACGCGCTACCAGCAATATTTCGCGATTAAAAAGACGCTTGCCCGCGTTCACGAAACGGACGAAAACGGCAAACGCCGCGGCGGGCTGATTTGGCACACGCAAGGGTCGGGCAAATCGCTGACGATGGTCATGCTGGTCAAAAATTTAATCGAGCAGGTTAAAAATCCGCGCGTCATCGTCGTTACCGACCGCCGCGATTTGGACATTCAAATCCGCGACACGTTCGCCGCCTGCAACATCAAAAAAGGCGTGGTGCAAACGACATCCTGCAAAGATTTAATCGAAAAAATCAAATCCAAAACAACGGACGTGATAACGACTTTGGTTCACAAATTCGATGTGAACACGGATTTTTCAGACGACGATGCGAACCTGTTCGTTTTAATCGACGAAGCCCACCGCACCCAAGGCGGGGAAGCCAACGCGATGATGAACAAAATTCTGCCCCGCGCGTGTCAAATCGCGTTCACCGGAACGCCGCTGATGAAAGAAACCAAAACGAAAAACGGCGTTTTGACCAAAGCGGAATCCATCGCGAAATTCGGCGGATTGATCGATGATTACACGATTTCCGAAGCCGAAAAGGACGGCGCGGTTCTGCCTTTGATTTATCAGGGGCGTTTCGTCGATCAGAAAATCGACCCGCTGGCGGACAAGTTCTATGACCGCGTCTTTGCCAAAATGTCGGAAAAGGAACGGGCGGATTTCAACCGGAAATGCGTGTCCGCGTCCGTATTGGAAGAAACATCGCAACGCATCGAAATGATCGCGCTGGACGTTCACGACCACTTTGTCGAAAACTTCAAAAACACGGGGTTGAAAGGGCAGTTGGTCGCCCCCAGCAAATACGCTGCCGTCATGTTCAAGCAAGCACTTGATTTTTTGGGCGACATCCGTTCCGAAGTCGTCATTTCCGAAACGCAGGCGGAGGACGGCGCGGACGATTTGAAGCCCGATCACAAGCAGATTGTCGCCAATTATCTGGCGGAGCAAAAGCGGCTGTACGGATCTTTGGAATCGCGGGAAAAGCAGATTGTCCGCGATTACAAGAAAAATCCGGACGGGTGCGAACTGCTGATCGTCGTGGACAAGCTTTTGACAGGTTTCGACGCGCCGCGCGACACGGTTTTATATCTGGCAAAACAGTTGAAAGACCACAACCTGCTGCAAGCCATCGCGCGCGTCAACCGCGTGTTTGACGGCGACGCGGGAAAGCCGCGCAAAACGGCGGGACTGATCGTCGATTATTCCAAAAACGCCAAAAATCTGAAAAGCGCGTTGGAGCTGTTTTCCAATTTCGATCCCGCCGACATCGAAAACGCTTTAATGGACACGGACAGTCAAATCAAGCGGTTGCAAGAATGTTTTGAAAGTCTGCGCGAACCGTTTGCAGGCATTGCGGACAAAAACGACGTGAACGCCTATGTCGATAAATTGAAATCCGACGAAAAGGCGCGCGAAAAATTCAAAGAAGACGTTAACGCCTGCATCCGTCAATTTTCGCTTTGCCGCGCTTTGCACGATTTTTACGACAAAGTGGATTTGGATACTTTGCGCGGGTGGCAAGGGGAACTGAAACGCTTTATCGAAATCAAGAAAACGACGATGCTCGCCTGCGCCGAATCCGTCGATTTTTCAAAATACAAAGATCAAATCGCCAAACTGCTGGACAAGTATGTCACCGCCCGCGAAGCCGAAATCCTGTCCAAGGAAATCAATTTGTCCGATATGCGCGAATTCGATCAATACATCGAAGACGAAAGAAACGGTCTGTCCGACAAATCCAAAGCCGACGCGATTTTGGCGCAGACAAAGAAAATCATTTATGAAAAATACGATCAGGACAAGGCTTTCTACGGCAAATTCAGCGATTTGATCGAACGGCTGCTGGTCGATTTGAAAACCGCGAAGAAAGAAGACTTGGCGGCTTTGCTGGAACAGGCGAAATCGTATCAGTCCGCCGTCGCCGATTACGTCGATTCCGACATTCCCGACGATTTGCGCGCCGATAAAACGGCGCACCCGTTTTACCGCAACTTGCGCGGTTTCTTTGCGTCGTCGGACGATTACACGGACATCGTCCGCCATATCGTCGATTTGATTAAACGCCGCAAGGTCGTCGATTTTTCAGTCAAGCAGGAAGTCCGCCGCGCCGTCATCAACGACATCGAGGACTTTTTGTTCGACGAGGTCAATGAGAAGCTATCCGCCGACGCGATAGAGCAAATCGCTTTGACGGCTTGGAATCTGGCGGTTGAAAACAAGGATTCGTTTTGATGAACATCGTCAAAGAACCGCGTAAATCATTTGCAGCCGAGGTTACTCCAGACGGCGCGGTGACAATCAAAGCCCCCGTGCAGGCGAACGATGCGGAAATCGACGCTTTCATCGTGCGAAAAACGAAATGGATTGAAAAGCAACAGGCTTATTTCCGGCAATTCAACCGTCCCGAACGGGCTGAAATCGTTTCGGGCGGTTCGGTGCTGTATCTGGGGCGGCAGTATCAAATCGTCATCGAAAAAGCGGCATGGAAAAACGCCGTGCGGGTGCTGAAAAACAGGATTTGCATCCTTTCTTCCGCGCCGCAAAAAACAGCGGAAATCAATGCCGATTTTCAAAAATGGCTTTTACGGCGCGCCGAAGACGTTTTCGCCGAAAGGTTGCGCGAATGTTTAAAGTCTTTTCCCGATTTGCCGTTGCCGGTTCTTAAAATCAGAAAATTAAAGAAACGCTGGGGAAGTTATTTGAAAAAGCACGAAATAATTTTGAATCCCGATCTGATAAAAGCCAACAAAAAATCAATCGATTATGTGATTTTTCACGAGTTGTGCCACGCGTATTTTCCGAATCATTCGGACGGATTTTATAACCTGCTGTCAACCAAAATGCCCGATTGGAAACAGGTCAAGGAAAAGCTGGAATTGAAATTGCTGGGTTACAATTAATCGAAAAAGAAGTCGCCATCGAAAATAAACATCGGCAAGATGTTTTCAATAAACGACCGTTTTTTATATCTATATCAAATAGCCTTTGTGATTGCAATGTTATTTTGTCAATATGGCAAAATTGCACATTTTTCCAGAAGAAGTTTTTTTCTCTCAGAATATCAAATCAAACGGTTGTTTACACTTCCGGCACTTTTGACATGCTGCATGCAAATCATTTGAAAATGATTGAATATGCCAGAGCATTGGGCGACATTTTGATTGTCGGGGTAAATACGGATGAATTGGTGGCTTCATACAAATCCCAACCGATTATTCCGTTTGAAGAACGGATTGCATTGGTGAAAGCTTTAAAATATCCCGATATTGTCATTCCGCAAAAATCTTTGGACCACACGGATAAAGTTTCCAAGCTGCATTTGGATGTGTTCGTCGTCGGGGACGACTGGGCGGGAAAATATGATTATCTGCAAAAATCGGGAGTTGAGGTTGTTTATTTTCCCTACGGGCAGGGAATCAGTTCATCTTCTTTAAAACAGCGTATTTACGATAATTATCGGAAGTTGCAGAACAAAGTTGATAACCATTTGCCTTTGGACGCAAGAACCCAGGAGTTGGATAAAGATGAATCTTATAAATAAAACTACAAACAATTTTAAAACGGTTTACAGGATAGGAAGTGTAAAAGTTTTTACGCGAAAAGAATTTAAACGGCTGCTTTCCGAATACAACGATATTAAAATTGCCAAAAAATATTGGCATACTGCGATATAACAAAGGTGAAACCGGCTATGGGGGGATTGCGCGTACTTCAAGAAAAAAATATTGAATTGCTGGCTGAATTTGCGTCTTTTTGTGAACAGAAGGGCGTCGGATATTGGCTGGATTTCGGAACGCTGTTGGGTGCTGTCAGACATAAAGGCTTTGTTCCGTGGGACGATGATGTCGATGTCAGTATGCTCTGGCCGGATTTGGAAAAAATACTTCCGGAAATAAGGTCGCATTTCTGCGCACTAGGATTTGATGTGCGGGAATGTGAAACATCAATAGGTCATTATCAGGTTCGGATAAACAAGGAAAACAATCTGGTCGGACTGGATGTTTTTCCCGTAAAGCCTTGCCGCGGCGAAATGGATAAAAAAGCGGTTTCCGCAAAGGTGCATAAAGCTCAAAATGAATTGATAAAGCAAACCGCCGCCGCAAACATAAAAGACATTGCCGATATCAGAGGCAAAATAAAAGAAATGGAAAATCGTTTTATTTGCGACAGTTCCGAAGAAGGCGGTTTAATGTATTTTTATGGAATTGATTTTCCGCATGAACATGAAATAGTCGCCTTCAAACACGAAGAGCTGTTTCCTTTGCAAAAAATGGAATTTGAGGGAAGATTGTACAGCTGTCCGTTTAACCCGGAGGCGCATTTGAAGGATTTGTACGGCGACTACATGACTTTCCCCGTCCAAGCAAGCGATGAAGCAGTTATTTCATAAGGGGAACTTTTTTGATTAAAAAAAGCGGGTTCAAAAACCCGCTTTTGAATTATGCGTCCTGCAGGCGCGTCATTTTCATGAATTTGTCGGCGCGGTCCTGTTTGACTTTGTCGCGGTCGAGTTTTATCAGATCGGACAAATGTTTGAAAACCGCATCTCCGACCGCGGCGATGGTTTGCGCGGGCGCGCGGTGCGCCGCGCCTTCGGCTTCGGGGATGATTTCGTCAATGACGTTCAGCGCTTTCAAATCCTGCGCCGTCAAGTGCAAAGCGTCTGCCGCCTTTTGCGCCTGCTGTCCGTCGCGCCACAGGATGCCGGCGCACCCTTCGGGCGAAATGACGGAATAAATCGAATTTTCCAGCATCAAAATACGGTTCGCGGTGGCAATCGCAATCGCGCCGCCCGAACCGCCTTCGCCGATAACGACGCTGATAACGGGAACGCGCACGCCGAAACTGGCGTCAATGCAGGACGCAATCGCTTCCGCCTGTCCGCGTTCTTCCCCCTCCAGTCCGGGGAAAGCACCCGCTGTGTCGACAAACGTGATAATCGGCAGTCCGAAGCGGTCGGCAAGCTTCATCAAGCGAATGGCTTTGCGGTATCCTTCGGGTTTCGCCATGCCGAAGCTGTGTTTCAAACGCGTTTCGATGTCGTGGCCTTTTTCCTGTCCGATGACGACGACGGAATAGCCTTGAAAACGGCCGATGCCGCCGACGATGGCTTCGTCTTCGCCGAACAGGCGGTCGCCCGCCAGCAGTTCAAAATCGGTAATCAGAGCGTTGATATAGTCAAGGCAATGCGGGCGGTTGGGATGGCGCGCAACCTGTGTTTTCTGCCACGGAGTCAGTTTGGAATACAGCTGTTCCGCCTGTTTTTCGACCTTTTTCTGCAAACGCGAGATTTCTTCGGCGATATTGACGCCGTCCTCGGCCGCGGAAAGGCGGCGCAAGCCCTCAATCTTGCTTTCCAGTTCGGCAATCGGTTTTTCAAATTCCAAATACTGTTCCTGTTCCATGAAAAACTCCGTTTAAAAATCAACTTTCGTCCTTTCTATCACTTTTGGAGTTTAGAGAGAATAAAAATCCTCAAATTTACCGATTTTTTATAAAAAAGGCCTACAGTCAAGGCGGTAACATCCGCAAAAAGGGTCGAAATATGGTTGGTTTAATCGTTTTGTTCAGCTTTGCCGTCGCTGTTTCCCTGCTTTGGCTGGGGGGAGTCGGATTTTACGTTTTTGCCAAAATCGGCTTTGCGCAGCTGTTCGGTCTGCCCGTCAACGAAATCGCGATGATTGCCGCGACGGCGTTTGCGCCTTTGGCCGCGCTGTGGCTGGTAACGGGGCTGCTGTACAATGTGATGACGCTGAAAAAGCAGGGCAACACCATTAACCTTTTGCTGACGCAAACCAGACGTTCCGCCGATCACGCCGAAGCCATGGTCAGAACGCTGATGGAAGCGCAAATTCAAACCCGCAGCGCCATGGTTTTGCACAACGCTGATTTGTTCATTAACGAATTGAACGATTTGTTGTCCGACATTCTGGTCAGATTCGGATTGGTGCAGGCCGCGCATACGGAATTGATTTGGCAGCGCGTCGGCAACGGAAACAAGTGGGCTTTTTGCAAAGTGCTGCTTTTGAACGCCGAAAATTCGCCGCATTTCAAGGAAGATTTGAAAAACAGGCTGATGCGCGACGACATTTTGTCGAATGCGGTTCGGACGTTTTGCTACCGATTTGAACAAATGTTTACGATGCTGGAACGCCACGACATCGAACATTATCTGACCAAGATTTTTGAAGAAGGCGCTTTGGGACGCGTTTATTTGCGCTTTGTCGAAGCGTGCCGCGAAGTCGACCGTCCGGAACCGCAGGCCTATATGCCGCCCGAGCCGGTTGAGGAGGAAGCGCCCGCCGAATCCGTTCCGGACGAACAGCCTGCCGCCGAGGCGGAGGAAACCTATTTCCCCGATCCCGAACCGCTGCCCGATCCCGAACCCGAATCCGACGAAGTGTCGCCGTTCGGATTTTTGCGCCCGACGCGATAAAGCTTTTTTTTTCGGAATAAAAGCGTTAAACTGTCCGCGCTTTGAAATTCAAGCGGGAAAGGGTTTGCCATGATTGATTTTGATTTTTCGATTCCGACGAAAGTACTGTTCGGCGTAGGAAAGCTTGACGAATTGAAACGCGAAAAATTGCCGGGGAAGCTGGCTCTGGTTGTTATTTCAAACGGCAAAACCATGCGCGAACGCGGATACTTGGACAGGGTTTTGGCGGCGCTGAAGCATCAAAACATCGACTATATGATTTACGACAAAATCACTGTCAACACGGGCAAAGACGAAGTGATGGAAGCCGCGCAGTTCGCCCGCGACAATTTTTGCGACTTTGTGCTGGGACTGGGCGGCGGCAGTGTCATTGACGCGGCGAAAGCCATTGCGCTGATGGCGCGCAACCCCGGTGATTTGTGGGATTACATCGTAACGGGTTCGGGCAAGGGACTGCCCGTTAAAAACGCCGCTTTGCCGATTGTCGCGATTCTGACGACGGCGGGGACGGGAACGGAAGCCGACCAATGGATGGTCGTAACAAATCGCGCTTTGAAGGAAATGATAGGCTTCGGTGTTCCGTCGACATTTCCGGCATTGTCCGTCCTTGACCCCGAATTGATGGTGTCCGTTCCGCCGTTTTTGACGGCAATTCAAGGATTCGACGCGTTTTTCCAAGCCGCCGAGGGCTTTATCGCCAAAATCGCGACCCCTATCAGCGAAGCCTTTTCTTTGCAGATTTTGCGTCTGGTTTCAAAATACCTGCCGCGTGTCGTTCAGAACGGCAATGATTTGGAAGCCAGAACGAACATCGCTTTGGCGGGGCTGCTGTCGGGCATGGTGCAGTCGACGTCCAGCTGCACGTCGCTTCATTCGATTGAACACGGGCTGACGGCGACGCATCCCGACTTGCCGCACGGGGCGGGGCTGCTGATGCTGTCCGAATCCTATTTTTCGTTTTTTGCGCGCTATGTTCCCGACAGATTTATCAAAATGGCGCATATTTTGGGCGCGGAAACGGATGGTTTGCCCGACGAGGAAAAGCCGCTGACGTTTGTCAAGGCGATGAAAGCCTTGCAGGAAGCCTGCGGCGTCGCCGATTTAAAAATGTCGGATTACGGCGTGCAAATCGGCGAAATGGAAATCGTCGCCCGCAACGCCCACAAAACGATGAGCAACCTGTTCGCCATGGACAGATACAGTTTGTCGCTAAAGGAAACGGTTGATATTCTGATTCAATCCTACAAATAAAAAAAAGCCCGCCGAAAGCGGGCTTTTTTAAAGAAGAACCCTCAACAGGCCGTTTCCAGAATACCGCACAGTTTGACTGTCGCGTCTTCCGTTTTGATTTTGTCGACGGCGGCCAGTTCGTTTGCTAAACGATCCAGAGCCTGTTCATAGATTTGACGTTCGCTGTACGATTGGTCGGATTGGGATTGCGAACGGTACAAATCGCGCACGACTTCCGCAATGGCGACCGGATCGCCGGAATTGATTTTCGCTTCGTATTCCTGGGCGCGGCGGCTCCACATCGTGCGTTTGGATTTGGATTTTCCGCGCAGCGTTTCCAGTGCCGTATCCATAATGGAACGGTTGGACAGTTTCCTTAAACCCGAATTTTTGGCTTTCATCATCGGAACGCGCAAAGTCATGCGGTCTTTGTCAAAGTGGACGGCGATTAACTCCAATTCCTGTCCTGCCACGGTATCTTTGGTGATACTCATCACTTTCCCTACGCCGTGAGTCGGATAAACGACAAAATCACCGGCTGAAAAAGAAATTTCTTTTGCCATTTTCTGTAAGATTCCCGTTAAAAATTAAACCCTGCGAACCCCGTTGTTTAAAAAAGGGAAATTTATCGCATGTTTCTTTTATACCATAAAAACGCCGGTTTTGGTAGGAAATCTTGATAAAAATATTGCAAATTTATGACCATTCGGTTTAACCGGTTGAATTACAACGATTTCGGCGCCGGCAGCGTGTCGGGAATCAAACGGGTTTCCTTGCCGTACAAAACGAACACCTTTTGCCCGACGGACAAAGGATTGTTCAACCCTTGAATCACGTTAATCATATCCCCGTCCGCCAAACGGACGATGTATTGCAAAGCCTGCTGTTTGGTCAGTTCGTTTTGCGTGATGCCGCCAATGAACGCGCCTGCCAAAGCTCCGCCCACCGAAGCCAAAACAGACCCCGCGCCGCGCCCGATTGTCGATGCGGCGACGCCGCCCGCGACTCCGCCCAAAACGGAACCGGCGCCGTTTGAACCTTGGATGGAAACGGTGCGCACGTCGACAATGACGCCTTGCGCGACGGCGGAGGCGTGCCCGACCGACGACAGGCTGTGCGCATTGTCGTTGATGTCCGTCGCGCAGCCCGTGACAATAAAAAGCAAAGCCCAAATCAAATTTTTCATATCAGTTCCTTTCCCGATGCCGCATGTTTCAGCTTATGCCCGCACGGTAAAAGGAACAAGGCGGCTATTCGTCCATATCGGATTCTTCGTCGTCTTCCAGATAGGACAAAGTGTCGATGTGGCGTTCGGCTTTCAAAGCGTCCAGTTCTTTTTGCCCCGCTTTGTCAAAGGTGTAGTAATCGACAAACGCTTTTTTGTTCAAAGTGTGGGCGTCAATGGCGGCCTGCGGGACAGCCCACAAAATCGAAAGCGGATAAATGAAGAAAAAGTTTAAAACGCCATACGCGATTTGCGACGAATCGCCGTCTTTGCCCGCAGACAAATACAGGTTTCCCGCAACGGGCAGGACGTTCAGCAATCCCGCCAAAAATACGTTTTTGGGCTGTGTCCACGACTGCTTCAGCCCGTAGCTTTTCAGCTCTTGAGCGGTTTTTTCGTCTTGGGCGGACAGGGTCACGCATCCGCCCAAGGTCAGAACAATCATCAAATAAACGATTGCCCGTTTCATGGCTTTATGCCAGTTCGGCGCGCAACTGTTTGAATTTGTCGTCTTTGTAGCCGATCCAGCGTTTGGCTTCCGTGGCGATGTCGCCTTCCATGCCGTCGCGCAAAACCGTCAGCGTCATATTTTCGATTTCCGCGACAATGCGGCGCATCGTCGCCAAACGGTCGTCGGCGGGCATATCCTTTTGTTCCAGTTTCAAGAACAGCCCTTCTGTTTGGTATGCTTCGGCGACAATCAGATACGCTTTCAAAATCGCGATGACGGGGGCGGAGCTTTCGTTGCGCATTTTCGTAATGAAGTTCACGCCCGCACGGTTAATCAAATTGTTGGCGATTTGAGTTCCCACAATTTCGCGGCGCAAAGGATGCGTTAAAATTTCGCGTTTGCGGTTTTCCTGCAAAGTCTTGGGGAAATAGGAGAGCAACAGCTTTTCCAAAACGGCGTCGTCGGGCAAATCGCTGTTCAGCAGATGATCGTAAATCGTCAGTTTGGCATACGCCATCAGCACGCACAATTCGGGACGGGTCAGTCCCATTCCGCGCGTAAAGCGTTCGTCCATTTCCGAATCGGCGGGCAAAAATTCCAAAGCGCGGTTCAATTTGTCCTCGCGTTCCAAAACGTGCATGAATTTTTTGTTGCCCGGAATGCTTTTCGCGCCGCGGTGGTGCATGTAGGAAATGATTTGCGTTTGCAGGAAATTGTCGCGCAAAACCAGATCCGCAACGTCGTCTTTTATCGAATCCAACAGGCTGTTGCGTTCTTCAACGGTCAGCGTTCCCGCGCGGACGGCGGCGTTGAGCATGATTTTGATGTTGACTTCGTGATCCGAGCAATCCACGCCCGCGGAGTTGTCCACGGCATCCGTGTTCAGCCGTCCGCCGCGCAAAGCGTATTCAATGCGTCCGCACTGGGTCAAAGCCAGATTCGCGCCTTCGGCAATCACTTTCGCGCGCAGCTGCGCCGCGTCGATGCGGCACGCGGCATTTGCGGCGTCCTTGGCGTCCATTTGGGATTCGGAACTTGCCTTGACATAAGTGCCGATGCCGCCGAAATACAGCAAGTCGACGGGGGCGGACAAAATGCCCCGCATCAGTTCGGCAGGCGTCATCGTCGCTTTGTCCAGTCCCAAAACGGCGCGGGCTTCGTCGGAAACGGTAATGGATTTTTCACGGCGGGAATAGACGCCGCCGCCCTGCGAAATCAGTTCGGGATTGTATTCGGCCCAGCCCGCTTCCCTGTCAAACAGGCGTTTGCGTTCCGCAAAGCTTTTTTCGATGTCGGGATTCGGGTCGATGAAAATGTGGGACGAGTTGAACGCCGCAATCAGCTTCATTTTCGGCGACAGCAGCATCGCGTTGCCGTACACGTCGCCGGCCATGCTGCCGACGCCCGCCGCCGTGAATTCCTCGGTCATGCAGTCGCGCCCCATTTCGTTGAAGTGGCGTTTGACGCTTTCCCACGACCCGCGCGCGGTAATCGCCATGCCTTTGTGGCTGAACCCCGCGGAACCGCCCGAAGCGAACGCGTCGCCCAGCCAAAATCCGTATTCGGCGGACAAAGCGTTGGCAATGTCGGAAAAGTCCGCCGTGCCTTTGTCCGCGGCGACGACCAGATACGGATCTTCGCCGTCGTAAATCATCGTGTTTTCGGGATGAACGACTTTGCCGTCAACAATGTTGTCGGTGATGTCCAAAAGCCCGCGTATCAAAATTTTGTAACACTTAATCGCGTTTTCGACCAATTCGGCTTTGGTCGCGTTTTCGGGCGGCTGTTTGGGATAAAAGCCGCCTTTCGACCCGACGGGGACAATGACGACGTTTTTGACCTGCTGCGCTTTGACCAAGCCCAAGATTTCCGTGCGGAAGTCTTCTTTTCTGTCCGACCAGCGGATGCCGCCGCGCGCGATTTTGCCGAAACGCAAATGCACGGCGTCCACAATCGGGGAATAAACGAAAATTTCAGCCATCGGAACGGGTTTCGGCAGGCCTTGGATGTCGCGATCCAGCATTTTAAAGGAAACGTAGTCTTTTTCGCCTTGATAATGATTGGTTCTGACCATGGCTTTCAGAACGGAAAACACGGCTTTGAGCGCAATATTTTTGGGCATTTTGGCGGCGATTTCGGATTCGCGTTCCTCCAAATGCCGTTTCCCCTTGAATTCGGGATTGAATTTCGCGTCGAAATAATCGGCAAGCATGTCCGCGACGGCGGGATTTTGTTCATAGGCTTCCATCACCGCGCCTTTGGTGGCGATGGTCGTCTGGCGGATGTAGGACGCGAGGGCGTTCAATACAAAGTCTTTGCGTAAAGCAGTCATTTCCGTTCTTTCCGTTAGCTTATAAAAAGATAAAATTACCCTTAAAATATACCGCTTGAAAGGGAACGGCAAGCTTTTTTGAAAACGACGAAAATTCTTTACTTTTTGTTAAAAAACAGGCTAAAACAAAAAACAGAACGGAACGGGTATGGAAAAGAATTTTTTTACACGAACGGTTGATATCGGCGCGGCGGTTGTCCGCATTGCCTTGTTTTTCGGCAATGTGGCGGCTTTGGGCGCGCTGGGGGTGAAAACCGTCAAGCTGTGGACGGGAAAAACGTTCGATTTGCTGGAAACGATGAAAGCTTTTCCCACGGAATCCGAATTCGCTGATTTTTCCGCCGCCGAACGGCAGATGTGGTACGGCGCGGGATTTGAAACGTTTGTGTTCATCATCGGCGGCTTTTTATGCTACGAATTGTTTGTCAAGCCGAAAAGTATCCGTTTGCGGCTGGTCGCGCCGCTTGTAACGGCGTTTCTGGTGCTGACGGGGGAATCCGTCAACCTGTTTCTGCCCGCTTTGGACAAGGCGCACGAAATCGAAACATGCCGGGCCGAGGGTATTCCGTGGAGCGCGCGGCGGCATGAATGTGACTATATGGAATTGGAACGGCGGCGGATGGAAAAAATGCTGGCCGCCAAAAAGCCTGCCAAAGCCCGCAAAAAAGCGGTAAAACTTGCGGTTTCCGCCGAACAAAAAACGGCCGTGAAACCTGCTCCGAAAAAAACGGCGTCCGTGCTCGTGCCGGCCGCAAAGGCGCCCGTTCCCAAACAGGACAAAACCGCCGCGAAACCCGCAAAGTCCGAAGCCAAACCTGCGGCAAAGCCCGCCGTTGAAACCGCCCCCGCACCTGCGCCCGCGGCAAAACAAAAGCCCAAGCGCAAACCCGTCAAAAAGCCCGCGCCGAAACCCGCCGTCAAGTCTGCGGAACAAACGACCCCCGCCGCGCCCGCGAAAAAGCTTGCCCCGCCGAAAAGTTTGGCGCCCTAACACGATGAGGTGAAAAATGATTTCCTTTTTAAATCAGCATTTGGCGTTCATTTTACCGATTTTGTACAAAATCGCATTGGCGGCGGGACTGCTGTTCGGGGCGCATCTGGTTTCAAAGCTTTGTCTGGTGTCGCTGGAAAAAGGGCTGCACAAAATCAAAAATATCGACGACACGTTTTTGCCTGTTACAAAGTTGATGATGCAGTATCTGGTTTACGGCATTGCGGGATTGTTCATATTAAACCTGTTCGGCGTCAATACGGCCAGCATTGTCACATTGGTCGGCGTCGGCGGATTATCAATCGGTTTGGCGTTGAAGGACATGCTGTCAAACGTCGCGTCGGGGCTGGCTTTGCTGATGTTGAGACCGTTCAGAAACGGCGATGCGGTCGAAGCGGGCGGCGTGTCGGGCGTTATCAAGGAAATCGGTCTGTTCACGACCAGACTTCAGACGTTTTCGGGCGTGTATGTGTGCGTGCCGAACAATCTGTTTTGGTCGAACAGCATTTTGAACTATTCGCGCAACAAAAAACGCCGCTTTGAAATTCAAGTCCCGCTGACGTACTTTGATTCGCTGGATTCCGCGATGACCGCCTTGAACGAAGTGCTGTCGTCCGAACCGCGTTTGCTGGACGATCCCGCGCCGCAGCTGTTTGTGAAAAAACTGAACTTTACGGCGGTTGTTCTGGAAATGCGCGCGTGGGTGAAAACGGCGGAATACTGGGACGTTTACTGGTCGGTCAATCAAAAGGTCAAAGCCGTCATGGAACAGGGCAAAATGGCTGTTCCCCTGTTGCGCAAGGAAATTCAAATCCAAAAGGATGCCGATTAAAGCGCGCGCCGCATGACCAGCGCGTCGATTTTTTCATCGCCCCGCGTGTAATAGTTCGGGCGCTTGCCGACCTGCTTGAAGCTGTGGCGGCGGTAAAGCTCTATGGCGTGGGGGTTGTTGACGGCGACTTCCAAAAACAAATCGGCGACGCCGTTTTGTTTCAAGTGTTCAAAAGACGTTTCCAGCAGCAAATCGCCGATTTTTTTGCCGCGGAAAGCGGGGACGACCCCCAAAGTCACAATATCGGCTTGATCAACGCTGTACGCGTCAATCACGAAACCGACGGGGGTGTCGTTTTCAAACGCTATCAGCCCCAGCGCCCCCGGCATCAGCAGGGTTTGGCGCATCATGGATTCGTTCCACGCTTTGGAAAAGCAGGCTTTGTGCAAATCGGCGAAAACGTCGGCAAACGCCGCGTCGCAAACGGTTACTTGCGGCATAGAGTAACCTCGGCTTCGCGCAGGTAGAGCGGGGCGGGCGTTTTGAATTCGGGCGTTCTTTGCGCCGCCATTCTGCCCAAAACGGCCGCGTCGGGCATCGGCGTATCCAAAGCGGGCTTGTTCCCCGTTTCCTCAATCAGGCGTTTTACGCCGTTTCCCGCGAAAGTGAAGTCCCGCAAAGTGTCGAAGTATTTTCCTTCGGCGACGAACGGGCCGGAAACGGGACGGCCGTTTTCAAACAGCTGAGCGTAAAAATCGTCGCGCTTGGTTTCCAAAACGACGCAAAGCTTGCCCGCGAAACCGGCGGAAAAAGCGACGGCTTCCAGCAAAGAAAGGCCGACTTCGGGCAAATTCGCCGCCATGGCAAGCCCGTCCGCCGCCGCCAGTCCGACGCGCACGCCCGTAAACGACCCCGGTCCCGTCGACACGGCGATACAGCTCAAATCCGGAAAATCAATGTCCGCCTGTTTCATGACGGCCTGCACCATGGGAATCAAAGCTTCCGCCTGGCCGCGTTCCATTTCGACGGTTTTCGACGCGATGACGTCGTTTCCCGCTGTAACGGCGGCGGAACATGTTTCATGCGCGCAATCCAGAGCCAATATTTTATTCGTCAATTTCAACCATCCTTTCCAAAACGCCGTTTTGAAGATTTCCTTCCGCTTCTTCCCGTGAAGCCGCGGACAAATATGTTTGTAAGCCGAATCGGCATTGTTCCTGTGAAATTTTTTGTTCCGCCGTCTGTTCTTGCGTTTGCACGGCGTAAGCGCACAAATAGGCCAGAACGGATGTTTCCCCTGCCGTTGTCGTGATTGTGGAATCTTGAATGAAATTCAGCAAATTCGTTTTCCAAGGAAGCGGTTCGGCCGTATCGGCGGCGTATTCTTTCATTTCGACGCCCGCAACGTTATAGGCGAACAACCGCGCTTTGGCATAAGCCGTATTCAGTATCCGGCTGTTGTTTAAACCGTGCGGCGCGACAACGGCGATTGCAACGGCGATAATCAGGATAAACGCGCCGGCGCGAACCAAGCCGTACAAAGCTCCGCCCGTTTTGTCCGCATCGTTGAATTCGCTGGATTTGACTTTGTCGGTCAGCGATTTCGCCGATAAACGCAAAATAAAGCAAACGACAACCGTTCCCGCAATCAGCGCAATCATTTGTTCCGCGGGCGGGTTGTTCAAATCCGGCACGAACGGCTGAATCAAAGGAATTAGCGCATACGCCAAAACCCCCGACAGCAGGTAGGTCATCAATCGCATCAGTTCGTTGCAGAAACCGCGCGCCCACCCCGTATAAACGGACAGCAAAGTCAACAGCAACAGTATGGTGTCCGTGCGTTCGTTCATGGCGCGTCAGTCCACAACGGAATCCGTTTCTTCCAAGCTTTCCAAAAACAGGCGATCCAGCTGTTCGCGTTCGCGTTTGTCGTATCCCGCGGGTTCGTCCTTTTGTTCCTTGGCTTTGACTTTGGGCGCGTTCAAATCGTCAAACAAAGTTTTTTCGGGGTCTTTGGGTTTTTCGGCGGCGGGTTTGGATTTTTTCTTGGGCTTTGTTTTTTTGACGGGTTCTTTGTTCAGCTTTTCAATCAGCTGGTCGATGTTGTCGGGTTTGCCGTCGTCCTTTTGGGTCGGGTTGTCGAACAGAGATTCCGGCAGATGTTCCTTGACGCTGTCCGTAACGCGTTCCAAGTACGGGAACGCTTTGCTTTGCTTTTGATAGTCCTCCAGCGTTTTCGGCGTCAGCGTCATCATCAGAAAATACACCAGAACCAAAATCACAACGCCGCGCAGCAACCCGAAAATAAAGCCCAAAAAGTGATCAAGACGGTTCAGCACGCTTTTTTGCACTTTGTCCGTTACGCGCGAAAAAATCAAAGTCAGCACCACGAGTGTCAGCAAAGCGACGGCCGCAAACGCCGCCAGATTGGCCAGAACGGGCGTGTGCAGGTATTTCAGCGTGTACGGTTCCAACAAAGGCATGGCGTAAAATCCCGCTATGCCCGCGACAAACCATGCGCCGATGCCCAGCATTTCGCTGGTGAAGCCGCGCGAAAACGACAATACCGCCGATACCAGCAAAACAATCGCAATAAAGATATCAATGCCGCAAATTTCCTGCATTACGCTTTCTCCGTCAGTCCGAACAGCTCCATCAGAGTTTTCAAATGTCCGATTTCCGTTACTTTCAGCACAGTATCCGACTCTTTTGCTGATTTTTTATTAACGCGGCGGGGCGGAATCAAGGCGCGCGAAAAACCGAGCTTTGCCGCCTCTTTCAGTCTTAAATCGGGTTGAGGCACGGCGCGGATTTCACCCGACAGCCCGACTTCGCCGAAAATGACGGCGTCCGCGGGAACGGGGATTTGCGATACCGATGACAGCAAAGCCGCCCCCACCGCCAAATCCGCGGCGGGTTCGGTGATGCGCATGCCGCCCGCAACGTTCAGATAGATGTCTTTGGACGACATCGGCAGACCGCACCGCGCTTCCAGCACCGCCAAAATCATATTCAGCCGCGACGAATCCCACCCGACGACGGCGCGGCGGGGCGAAGTTCCCGCAGGCGCGGCCAACGCTTGGATTTCGACCAGCATGGGGCGCGACCCCTCGATGCCCGCGTAAACGCAGCTGCCCGTAACGTTGCCCCGCCGTTCGGCAAGGAACAGCGCCGACGGGTTCGGCACTTCGGCAAGCCCCTTTTCCGTCATTTCAAACACGCCGATTTCGTCGGTCGCGCCGAAACGGTTTTTGACGCTGCGCAAAATGCGGAAATGATGTCCGCGGTCGCCCTCGAAGTACAAAACGGCGTCAACCATGTGTTCCAGAACGCGGGGCCCCGCTAGCGCGCCCTCTTTGGTGACGTGTCCGACCAAGAACAAAGCGAATCCGCGCCGTTTTGCCAAACGGATAAGCTCGTTTCCGCAGGCGCGGACTTGTCCGACCGTTCCGGGGGCGGAATCCAAAGTGTCGATGTACATGGTTTGAATGGAATCGATGACGACAACGTCGGGCGCGTCCCCCGTGTCCAAAGTCGCCGCGATGTCGCGGATGTTCATCGCGGACGCCAGTTCGACTTTCGCTTTCGCCAAGCCGAGCCTTGCCGCGCGCAGGCGGACTTGGTCGACCGATTCTTCGCCCGAAATGTAAACACAGCGGACGGGCGCGCCTTTGGCGTTGCACACGGCGGACAGGGCGGCGGTGACTTGCAGCAGCAGCGTTGATTTGCCAATTCCCGGGTCGCCGCCGATAAGCAGGACGGACCCCGCAATCAATCCGCCGCCGCATACGCGGTCAAGCTCCGCTATTCCCGATTTCAGTCTGAAAGACGTTTCGGGAACGCCGTCCAGCCCGACGAATTGGATTTTGCTGCCGCCTTTGCCGCCCGTCGATTGCGGAGCGGCTGAGGGGGCTTCTTCCTCGACAATGGTATTCCATTCGCCGCAGGCTTCGCATTTGCCCGCCCAGCGCGCCGTCACATTGCCGCAATTCTGGCATACGAATCGAGTTGTTTTCTTAACCACGGATTTCCATTTGAATAGGGCCGTCGGCGCGGCCATTGATGAATTGATCGACATAAGGATTGCCGGAATCGTCGATGTCCTTGACCGAACCGTGCCAGATGATTTTGCCTTTGTAAAGCATGGCGACGGTGTCGGCGATTTTGCGAACCGAGCTCATATCATGGGTAATCGTAATCGACGTCGACCCCAAATCCGAAACGCAGCTGCGAATCAAATCGTTGATGACGTCCGACATAATCGGGTCAAGCCCCGTCGTCGGTTCGTCAAAGAATATCAGTTCGGGATTGGACGCAATCGCGCGCGCCAGCCCGACGCGTTTTTTCATGCCGCCCGACAGTTCGTCGGGATACAGCCCCGCCACGTCGGGGGACAGTCCGACCTGTTTCAATTTCTCAACGGCGATTTCCTTGGCGTCCGCGCGTTTCAGTTTTTTACCCTGAATCAAGCCGAACGCCACGTTTTCCCAGATGTTCAGGCTGTCGAACAGCGCCGCGCCCTGAAACAGCATGCCCGTTTGCGCGTTGATTTGTTCCAGTTCGCGTTCGTTCAGCCCGACGATTTCGCTGCCGTCGACTTTGATTGAGCCGGAATCGGGCGTTAAAAGCCCTTGGATGCACTTGATGGTCACCGACTTGCCCGTTCCCGACCCGCCGATGATGACCAGCGATTCGCCCTTTTTGACGTCAAGGTTCACGCCGTCAAGGACGACTTTTTTGCCGAAAGCCTTGTGCACATCGGTCATTTGGACTTTGTATGAAGTATCCATGCCGCCCTCCTTATTTCGCGAAAAACAGTTCGGTCAGCCAGTAGTTGCTGATGAGAATCAAAATCGACGAAGCGACCACCGCGTTTGTCGTCGCCGCGCCGACGCCCTCCGCTCCGCCGCGGGAATGATAGCCGTTGTAGCATCCCAAAAGCGTTACGATAAAGCCGAATACGGCGGCTTTGGTCATGCCCGAATAGATGTCGATGGCCTGCATGAAATTCCAGACGTTGCGCAAAAAGTTCGTGCCGTTGAAGTCCAGTTTGTACACGCAAATCAGCCAGCCGCCGTAAATTCCGATGATGTCGCCGATAAGCACCAGAACGGGCAGCATCAGCACGCCCGCCAGCACGCGCGGCACAATCAGATATTTGAACGGATTGGTCGACAATGTCGTCAGTGCATCGATTTGTTCCGTGACCCGCATTGTCCCCAGTTCCGCCGCCATTGCCGCGCCGACGCGTCCCGCGACCATCAGCGCCGCCATGACGGGGCCCAGTTCGCGGGTAATCGTCAGTTCGACGACGGACGCGACCACGCCCTCGGACGACAGGGTGGACAGTCCCGAATAGCTTTGCAAAGCGATGACCATGCCCGAAAACATGGTTGTCAAAGCGACGACGGGCAGGGAGTAAAACCCGATTTCAATCATTTGTCCCGCCAAAGCGCGGAAATAAAACGGCGGACGGAAGCAATGCGACACGGTTTTCAGTGTAAAGCGCGCCAGCCTGCCCGTTGATTCCAGAAAAGCGATGAAAACGCGTCCGACGGGGGCGAAAATGTTCATGATTATCCCTTTTTGTAAAAACGGCAAAAACGGTTGCCGAGGTTGGTCAGCATTTCATAGTCGATTGTTCCCGCGTTGGCGGCGTATTCTTTCAGCGAAATCGTGCCGCCGAAAATTTCCGCGGTTTCGGCTTTTTCCAAAACGGATTCGGGAACGGCGGAGGCGTCCGCGACAATCAAATCCATGGATACTTTGCCGACGACGGGGCATTTGACGCCGCCGACGGCGACGCTCGCCTTTTGAAACAGCGCGCGGGAAAATCCGTCCGCGTATCCGATGCCCAAAGTGACAAAGCGGCGCGGTTTGTCCACAACATACGTTGCGCCGTAGCCGACCGTTTGTCCCGCCTGCGCCGCTGCAACCTGCAAAATGCGCGCGTCCAGCCGCACCGCGTTGTCGTACAGCGCGATTCCGGGACGGGCGATGTCCTTGTGATACCGCGCGTCGGTCAATCGGCAGCCGTCCGTGGCGGACAGGCTTTTTTTGACTGTATAGCCCAATGCCTGTTCGATTTTTGCCGCCGCCGCATCAAACGCCGTCAGCTGTTGTTCGTTTTTGGCGTGAACGGGTTCGTCCGCGCACGCCAAGTGGCTGACAATCAGATTGAAGCGCAAATGCTTCGGCGGATTTTTGCAAAAACCGTCAACGTCCGCCGCCGTCAACCCGAAGCGCGTCATGCCCGTGTCGACATGAATGCCGACGGTCAAAACCTCGCCCCGTTTTGCGGCGAAATCGTCCCAATCCGCGATTTGTTCGGGCGTTCCCAAAACGGGCGTCAAACGGTTTTGCAGACAAAGCTCCTCTGTTCCCCGCCACGCGCCGTGCAGCAGATAAATGTCGCTGTCGCCGACGAACGGCCGCAGAGCCGCGCCCTCGAACGCGTAAGCGGTAAAGAACACGGAACAGCCCGATTCATACAAAGACGCGCCGATTTTATCCGCGCCCAGACCGTAAGCGTCGGCTTTCAAAACCGCGCCGCAAACGGTGTTTCCCAAGCGCGCTTGAAGCGACTGCCGGTTTTCGGCAATCGCTTTCAAGTCAATCGTTAAAAAGGCTCCTGCGGTTTCGGGGCTTACAAGCATTTTTCAATCGCCGTCAATGCGTCCGCGATTTTCGACGTGTCGGAACCGCCCGCCTGCGCCATGTCGGGACGGCCGCCGCCGCCTTTGCCGTCCGTCGCGGCACTGGCCGCGCGCACCAAATCGACCGCGCTGATTTTGCCCGTCAAGTCGTCGGTTACCGCCGCGACGATGGACACTTTGCCGTCCGTCGCGCAAACCAAAGCCACAACGCCCGAACCGATTTGTTTTTTCAGTTCGTCCGCCATGCCTTTCAATTCTTTGGGCGGAATATCGGTCAAGGTTTTGCCGATGAACGGAACGCCGTTGATTGTTTTGACTTCGTCGGTCGAACCGCCCGAAGCCAGCTTTTTGCGCATATCGGAAATTTCGCGTTCCAATTTTTTGCGTTCGTCCAGCAAAGCCTGTACGCGGGCGGGCAAATCCGCGGGCGCAGCTTTCACCGCCGCCGCCGATTTGTTCAGCAAATCGCTTTGTTCATGCGCGTAATCCAGCGCCGCAAAGCCCGTAACCGCTTCGATGCGGCGAACGCCCGCCGCCAAAGAGCTTTCGCTTAAAATGCGGAAAGAACCGATGTCGCCCGTGCGTTTGACATGCGTGCCGCCGCACAGTTCGACGGACACCGTTTCGTTTTCGTCGCCCATGGACACAACGCGGACTTCGTCGCCGTATTTTTCGCCGAACAGAGCCATTGCCCCCTCTTTAATCGCGGCTTCGGGCGTCATGATGCGGGTCGTGACGGGCAGGTTTTTCAAAATGTTCGCGTTGACTTCGCGTTCGACGATGCGCAGTTCCTCCGCCGTAATGGGGCGCGGCTGCGAAAAGTCGAAGCGCATGCCCGTCGGCGCCACGGACGAACCCTTTTGCGTCACATGGTCGCCCAATGTTTTGCGCAAAGCCGCCTGCAGCAAGTGTGTTACCGAATGGTGGCGCGCGGTCGCTTTGCGGCGTTCCGCATCCACCGTCATCAAAACGGTGTCGCCGATTTTCAAGCCGCCCTCGTCAACCGTGCCGAAGTGGATGAACAAGCCGTTCGCTTTCTTTTGCGTATCGGCAACGGTGATTTTCAAACCGTTTGCGCCCGTCATCACGCCCGTGTCGCCGACCTGTCCGCCCGATTCGCCGTAGAACGGGGTCTGGTTGGCCATCACAGCGACTTTCTGCCCTTTTTCGGCTTTGTCGACTTGTTTGCCGTCCATGACCAAAGCGGTAACCTGTCCCTCGGCTTCGGTGGTTTCATAGCCCAGAAATTCGGTCGCGCCGACTTTTTCCTTGACCTCGAACCAAACGGCGTCGGTCGCGGTTTCGCCCGAACCCGCCCACGCTTTGCGGGCTTCGGCTTTCTGGCGTTCCATGGCGGCGTCGAATCCCGCCGCGTCAACCGTCATGTTGCGCGAACGCAAAGCGTCCTGCGTCAAATCCAACGGGAAGCCGTAAGTGTCGTACAGTCTGAAAGCGACATCGCCCGACAAAACGCCGCCGTCGCCCAGCTTCGCCGTTTCGGCGTCCAGCAGTTTCAGCCCGCGTCCCAAAGTTTCCTTGAAGCGCGTTTCCTCCAGCCGCAGGGTTTCGACAATCAGCGGTTCGGCGCGCACCAGTTCGGGGAACGCGTCGCCCATCAAACGCACCAAAGCGGGAACCAGCTGCCACATCAAGGGATCTTTGCAGCCCATCATGTGCGCGTGGCGCATGGCGCGGCGCATAATGCGGCGCAGAACATAGCCGCGCCCTTCGTTCGAGGGCAGGACGCCGTCGGCAATCAAAAAGCTGGAAGAACGCAAATGGTCGGCGATGATGCGCAGGGACATCTTGAATTCGCCGTAGGGTTCGACGCCGGCCGTTCCCGCCGCCGCCAGAATCAAGCCTTTCAGAATGTCGGTTTCATAGTTGTCGTTCGTACCCATCAAAACCGCCGCCATGCGTTCCAATCCCATGCCCGTGTCGATGCAGGGGTGGGGCAGGTTCGTCAGCGTGCCGTCGGGCAGCATTTCGTTTTGCATGAAAACCAAGTTCCAGATTTCCACGAAACGGTCGCCGTCTTCGTCGGGCGAACCCGGAGGGCCGCCTTGGATGTGCTCGCCGTGGTCGTAAAAGATTTCGGAACACGGACCGCACGGACCCGTGTCGCCCATCATCCAGAAATTGTCCTTGGTCGGAATGCGGATGATGCGTTCATCGGGCAGACCCGCGATTTTTTTCCACAGGTTATAGGCGACGTCGTCGTTGTAATAAACCGTGGTCGTCAGTTTTTCTTTGGGCAGACCGAATTCCTTGGTCACGACATCCCAAGCGTAGGAAATGGCTTCCTCTTTGAAATAATCGCCGAAGCTCCAGTTTCCCAACATTTCAAAAAACGTGTGGTGGCGCACGGTATAGCCGACGTTGTCCAAATCGTTGTGCTTGCCGCCTGCGCGGACGCATTTTTGGTCGGACGTCGCGCGGACGTAAGGGCGTTTTTCCATGCCCGTAAAAATATTTTTAAACTGCACCATGCCCGAATTCGTAAACATCAACGTCGGGTCGTTGTGCGGCACCAAAGAGCTGGACGGGACGACCGTATGACCGTTCTTTTTGAAATAGTCAAGGAACGTCCGTCTGATTTCGCTGGATTTCATCATAAGATTCACCTTAAATTCTTGAATGGAACTTTTGGGGACAGTTATAACGCAAAAAGCATAAAGAAACAGCTTTTTTTGATTCTTTGACATAAAAATATTTGACGCGGCGGCGGTTAGCCCCTAAGAAATAAGAAAACTCCCGTTTTCAAAAGGATGAATGAAATGGCTTTGCTTGAGATTTTGACCGTGCCGAATCCGCTGTTGAAGCGCAAATCCGAAAAGGTTGAAAAAATCGACGACGCTTTGCGCAAAACGCTGGACGATATGCTGGAAACCATGTACGAAGCCCCCGGCGTGGGGCTTGCTGCGCCGCAGGTCGGGCTGCTGAAGCGCATGGTCGTGATTGACGTGTCGCCCGAAAACGGCCCGAAAGAGCCTTACAAAATGATTAACCCCGTCATCGCGTCCCATTCCGATGAAACGGTTATGCACGACGAGGGCTGCCTGTCCGTTCCCGAACAGTATGCCGAGGTTGAACGCTACAAAACCGTTGTCGCGCGCTATACCGACGAAAACGGCAAAGAGCAGACGCTTGCCGCCGACGGGCTGCTGGCAATCTGCATTCAGCACGAATTGGAACATCTGGACGGCAAGCTGTTCATCGACCATTTGTCCAAGGTCAAACGCGACATGATTGTGCGCCGCGTGGAAAAGGAACGCCGCTGGAAACAGGACGCAAAGGAAAAACAAGAATGAAAGCCGTTTTTATGGGAACGCCCGACTTTGCGCTGGAGGCGTTGAAAGCTTTGCACTCGAAGCATGACGTCGTGTGCGTGTACACTCAGCCGCCGCGCCCCAGCGGACGCGGGCACAAATTGACCCCGTCGCCCGTTCAGCAGTATGCCGAGGAACACGGAATCCCCGTGCGCTGTCCGCCGACCTTTAAACCGCAGGAGGAAAAGGACGCTTTCGTCGCCCTTGACGCCGATATCGCGGTTGTTGCGGCGTACGGATTGCTGTTGCCGAAAGCGTGCTTGAACGCGTTTAAATACGGGTGCGTGAACATTCACGGGTCTTTGCTGCCGCGGTGGCGCGGGGCGGCGCCCATTCAGCGCGCGATTATGGCGGGGGACGCGGAAACGGGTGTAACCTTGATGCAAATGGATGTCGGCATGGACACGGGCGATATGCTGCTGGTCAAAAAAATGCCGATTGGCAAGAAAGACACCGCTGAAACCGTGTTTGACAAAATGGCTGTTCTGGGCGGCGAAGCGTTGCTGGAGGGCTTGGAATTGCTGGAACAGGGCAAACTGATTCCCCGAAAACAGCCCGAGGAAGGCGTAACGCTTGCCGCCAAAGTCGCGAAAGAAGAGGGCAACATTTCCTTTGACGTTCCCGCCGAAGAGCTGGACTGCGTCATCCGCGGGCTGCTGCCGTGGCCGGGGGCGTGGTTTTACTTCAACGGCGAACGGATTTCGATTATGGACGCCGATCCCGTCGAATTGGATGCTTCGATTCCCGCGGGAACGGTTTGCGCCGATTTGACGATTGCGTGCAAAACGGGCGGGCTGAAGCTGAACGTTCTGCGCCGCGACGGCAAGAAACCTTTGCCCGCCGCCGAATTTCTGCGCGGGTTCGATTTGCCGCAAGGAGCGGTCGTCGGCAATGCCCCGCTATAAAATCACAATCGAATACGACGGAACGGCTTACGCGGGCTGGCAAACCCAAAAGGACGAACCGTCGATTCAAGAGGAATTGGAAAAAGCCGCCATCCGCTTTTTGGGGCATCCCGCCGCGATAACGGGCGCGGGGCGAACCGACGCGGGCGTGCATGCCTTGGGGCAGGTCGCGCATTTCGACAGCGAAAAAGCCTTTGAACCGTACAAGCTTTGCTTGGCCTTCAACGCGCACTTGCGTCCTCAGCCGATTTCCGTGATTGCCGCCGAAGTTGTCGCCGACGATTTCAACGCCCGCTTTTCCGCCGTGGAGCGTACTTACGTTTACAAGATTTTAAACCGCCGCGCGCGCCCCGCTTTGGACGAAAACCGCGTGTGGTGGGTCGGCGTGCCTTTGGATGTCGACGCCATGCAGGACGCGGCGTCCGTTTTGCTGGGTAGGCACGACTTTACAACGTTCCGCGCGGCGGCGTGCCAAGCCAAATCGCCCGTCCGCACTTTGGACGAGCTGTCTTTTACCCGAAGCGGCAATTTGATTGAATGTCATGTCCGCGCGCGGTCGTTTCTGCACCACCAAGTCCGCAATATGGTCGGCACGCTGAAGCTGGTGGGCGAGGGGCATTGGACGAAGCAAAACGTCATTGACGCTTTAAACGCCTGCGACCGCAAAGCGGGGGGGCCGACCGCCCCCGCCCAAGGTCTGTATTTTGAAAGCGTCCGCTATTAAGCGGCTTTGTCTTCCGTCGGTTCGACGAACGTTTCCGCCAGTTCCAAAGCGCGGCGGAACGACGCCGCCCAAGCGACCGATGTGTTCAGACGCAATTTGACAATCTGCCATTTCAAAACGTTTTTCGGCTGTTTTTTCGCGTTGGCGACAATCAATTTCGCTCCGCGCGCGCGGCATCTTTGGATGAAGTCGGTTAAAATCGTAACCGCCGTCGCGTCCATCATCGGCACGGACCCCATACGCAGAATGACGACTTTGGGCGGATTTGGCTGGTTGTCGAAGAAATCCGTCAAACGCGAAGCCGCGCCGAAGAACAAAGGTCCGCTGATTTTGAACGTCGCGACGCCGTCGGGCAAAGCACCGACGAAATCGGGCGAATCCAGACGTTCGTCTTTGTTTTCGTCGCTCAGCATCACGTTGTTTTCGACGGCGAAGCTCATCGACATGCGGTGCATGAAAATCAGGCACGCCATAACGACGCCGACTTCAATCGCGGTGTTCAAATCAACGAACACGGTCAGCAAAAACGTGACAATCATCGTCAGACGGTCGCCCGCCTGCGCGCTCATCAGCAGACGGATGCGCTCGAAACCGCTCATGTTCCACGCAACCATGACCAATACGGCGGCAAGGCTTGCCAGCGGAACATACGCCGCCAGAGGGGCAAAGAAAATCATAAACAGCAGCAAAAAGACCGCGTGCATCATCCCTGCGACCGACGAATACGCCCCCGCGCGGATGTTCGCGGCGGTACGCGCAATCGCGCCCGTGGCGGGAACGCCGCCGAAAATCACGGACGCGATGTTGCCGGCACCCTCGGCGACCAGTTCGCAGTTGGACAAGTGGCGATCGCCGCTCATCCCGTCGGCGACGACGGCGGACAACAGGGATTCGATGCCCGCCAGAAACGCGATGGTGAACGCGGACGGGAACAGCCGCATGGCGGTATCCAAAGAAAACGCGGGCAGGGCGGGCGTCGGCAGACCCGACGGAATACCGCCGAATTTCGACCCGATAGTGTCAATCGGCAAATCCAGCAACGCAACGCAAACCGATCCCACGACCACGCTGATTAAAAATCCGGGGTAGGACGGGCGGAATTTGCGCAGAAACACAATGATTGCCAAACATGCGAACGCTACGCCCGTTGCCGCTAATCCGACCGTCGGCGCGGCTTTGAAAAACGCAATCCACTTGTCGATGAATTCGGCGGGAACGGATTCCATTTGCAGACCGAACAAATCCTTGATTTGGCTGGAAAAGATAATGACCGCGATGCCTGCGGTAAAGCCTGTAACGACGGGATAGGGAATGTATTTAATCAGCGACCCCAGCTTGAAAAATCCTGCCAGCATCAGCATCGCGCCCGCCATCATGGTCGCGACCGCCAGTCCGTCATAGCCGTATTGGGCGATAATATTGTAGATGACAACCACGAACGCGCCCGTCGGGCCGCCGATTTGGAAACGGCTGCCGCCCAGAAACGAAATCAGAAATCCCGCCACAATCGCGGTGAACAGCCCGCGGTCGGGTGTCGTTCCCGATGCAATCGCCAAAGCCATGGACAGCGGCAAAGCGATAATCGCGACGGTCAGCCCCGCCACGCAGTCGCGTTTGAAATCCTTGAAGGAGTACCCTTCGCGCAAAGTGCGGAAAAATTTCGGCACAAAGCCCTGCATATATTTGGTGAAAACGGCTGAATAGCGCGATGGAATGAACGACATGACGGCAATCCTGTTTCAAAAGTGTGAAAAATCGCGGGTATGATAGCTTTTTTTCGTTGTTTTTCAAGCGTCAATTCTGGACAAAACTTTCCGAAAGTGCTTTAATATCCCGAAATCGGAGGAAAATCTGAATGAATCGTCCGCAGGACAACCGCTTTTATCATTACGCCGAATGTTTTTTACGGGATGAATTTCCAGAAAAAACAAAGGCTTGGGATGACGCAAAGCTGAAATCCGAAATCGACAAAGGGTTGCTTGCGGCGCACCGCTTGGGTTTTTCAAGCGAAGCCGATGCCATGGGCTTTATCGACTTGGATTGGCGGTTTGACGGGGCGTTGTCGGCGAAAACGCCCGACGACTCGGTTCAAGCGGTATTCGATTCGGACGAAAGCGCCGATGTGAAACTGGATTGCCTGCGTGATTTATACTGCGCGCGCGAATGGGGGAAAATGAAAAATGACTGAACAAAAACCTGTTTATTCCGTAACCGAACATCCCGATATGAGCTTTGCCAAAATCCCGCACGAGGACGGCATGACGTATGAGTTTGATTTGCGGCAGGAAGTCAACCCTTATTTGGAAAAAATGTTTGAAAAGCATCACAAAGCCAAATCGTTGCCCAAAGACCCGTCCTATGTTCCCCCGAAACGCGGCGCGATTTTCGATTACTTTTTCAATCATTCGGGACACGTTTTCTTTAATCTGGTGATGAAAAAGGACGGCAAGGAAATCGGGCATCGGCAGGTCGGCTTTTCCGCCGACAAACATCCCGACCCCGAACAGCAGAAAAAGCTGAAAATCGGCGTCCCCGGCTATGTTTTCGATCAGGAAAAATCAGACCCCAGCTATCACTTCAACAAAACGTTCCAGCTGTCCCGCAAGCAGTTCGACAACGTTGTCAAATTCGTCGAGGAAAACATCCAAAACCCGCCGACCTATCATTGGCCGTGCGCGGTGAACTGCGTGCGTTTCACCATGCGCGCCGCCCAAGCCGCCGAATTGCCGAACGCCAAGCTGATGGGCGGGCTGGTTGATTTGCCGACGACGACGCAGGCGTATCTGGCGTTGTCGAAGCTGTCCGAAAAGGTTGAAAAAGCCGCCAAGAAAATCGCGAAAACCTTTTCCAAAGACCGTACAGCCCCCATGCCCGAAAACAAGCAGGATTTGACCCGTCAAATCGCGAACAAAAAAGCGCAGAGCCGTTAATTCCGTTTTTTAATTTTATTGAACGAAACGCCTTGAAAATCCTTGACAATACCATAGGGGGGGGGGTATGGTAAAATGAGGATTGGATATTTTGCCCCGAAAATCGCGGGGGCAGGGGGCGGTTATGAAGAAATTTTTGCTGATTGCGGCGGTTTCGGTGCTGTTTTCTACGCAAGCAGAGTCGGTGGATTTTTGCGCAAAAGAAACAGGAAACGGTTCCTGTACGCAGTGTGAGAATACCTTTACTTTAAAAAATGGCCGCTGTTTATGCGGAACAAATTTTAGCCAGTACACACCGGGGGCTACGTATGTGGATGCGCTAGTCAAGCCTGTGCAATGCAGATCCTGTTCCGCTTATTTTCCGATTACGGGCGGGCAATGCTCGAAGTGCGGCATGCGATGGGCAGGGTCTTGGAAATGTTATGCATGGACATGCAACAGCGGTTATTACACGGTTGGAGGCAATTCTTGCGAAGCGAACGGTTGTTGCAAACCGTGTTCGACAATTTCTGTCAGCAACGGAAAATGCACGGCGTGTTCGTCGGCTGAAAAGTGCACGGCGGTATCGTGCAACGCGGGGTATAGAGCGAACGGTTCAACATGCGAAAAAATCAGCTGTTCCGCCGGACAATATGTGAACGGCAATGCGTGCGCCGCGTGCCCGTCGGGGCAATGGTCGTCGGGCGGGACGGCGACATCGTGCCGGCCTTGCTCAAACATCGGCGTCGCAAACGGCAGTTGCGCGGCGTGTTCTACAACAGGCGCTTGCACGGCGGTATCGTGCAACGCGGGGTACAGAGCGAACGGTGCGGCGTGTGAAAAAATCAGCTGTTCCGCCGGGCAATATGTGAACGGCAATGCGTGCGCCGCGTGCCCGTCGGGGCAATGGTCGTCGGGCGGGACGGCGACATCGTGCCGGCCTTGCTCAAACATCGGCGTCGCAAACGGTACTTGCACAGCTTGTTCCGCAGACGGGGCGGCTTGCACAGCGGTTTCCTGCGCCAGCGGCTACACCTTAAGCAACGGCGCGTGCGTCAAAACGCCGACTTGCA